>Ga0210124_1001158_pt1 | contig 11700 bp, 10 predicted proteins | sample Muzzi_PWC_D2_FD_185554 | JGI IMG/M metagenome (GOLD analysis project Ga0210124, IMG submission 185554) | Wetland microbial communities from San Francisco Bay, California, USA, that impact long-term carbon sequestration - Muzzi_PWC_D2 (SPAdes) | ecosystem: Environmental > Aquatic > Marine >... | reverse complement strand
TCACGGAACCCTCCACTTATTGGGATTCGACCACGATACGTCCAAAAATAAAGAAGAAATGTGGGCCGCTCAACAGCAAATTATGGCCGATATGAATTTAGGGCATGTCCAACCCACAGAACATTAAGAGGGCGCGATATTGCAAAAGATTAATCGTATCCAGAGTTTTCAATACGCTTTTGCCGGAATCTGGTATACCCTTAGAACGCAACGTAATGCTCAAATTCACCTGGCGATTGCCATCCTTATTTTTGCTCTGGGGTTGGCCTTAAATATTAATCTGACCGAGTGGGCCATTGTGGCATTGACAATGGGCTTTGTTATTGTTACCGAAATGTTAAACACTGTGGCCGAATCGGCTATGGATTATGTCACCACCGATTATGATCCCCATGTTAAAGTGATTAAAGATGTCGCAGCCGGGGCTGTTTTAGTTTCTGCGCTAACGGCGGTTGCCGTGGGATTGCTGATTCTTGGCCCTCGGTTGTTGGCCTGGCTCAATATCATCATAGCCGGTGGATAACAAGCCAGCACCGAAATCCCCAAACTAAAATCGACAATTTGCCAAAGATAAGAGACTCTGTACAATAGCCAATACGCTTACTCATCCAACCGCAAAACAGTTGATATATTGTTGGTCAGTTTAGCCCATTCATAGCCCCGTAGCTCAATTTGGCAGAGCAACTGACTCTTAATCAGTGGGTTGAGGGTTCGAGTCCCTCCGGGGCTACTTGGTCATCGCAACGTAAGGCAACCAAATTGGAAGCTTTTGCTTTTATGTGGTTGTTAAGATAGTACCTTGCTTCGTCATTTGAGCCGCATCTATTCAGATTGAGCCGCATACCCTCACGCGGACTTTGAAATACCCCCTCAAATCAAAAACCAATATTGACACAACAGAACATTCGTGCTAAAATAATTTCGTTCTAATAGAACAAATGTATCAAATCATATGACTAAATCATTATTGATGAAGGAGCTAAACATTATGGCCAAGGAAAATGAAAACACTGGCAAAGAAAAAGCACTGGCGGTTGCCTTGGATGATCTCAAAAAGCGATTTGGCGAAGGTGCAGTCATGCGCCTGGGTGAGCGAAATGAGCTTAACATCGAGACCATTCCCACCGGCTGCCTGTCGCTGGATATCGCCCTGGGGGTAGGAGGCTTACCCAAAGGGCGAGTGGTTGAAGTTTATGGTCCCGAAAGCTCGGGTAAAACCACGCTGGCCCAGCATGTTATCGCCGAGACACAAAAGCAAGGTGGGATTGCCGCCTTTGTCGACGTTGAACATGCCCTTGACCCCTCCTACGCTGAAAAGTGTGGGGTTAATATTGATGACCTGTATGTTTCCCAACCGGATACCGGCGAACAAGCTCTGGAAATCACCGAGGCATTGGTTCGCTCTGGGGCTGTTGATATTGTTGTGGTTGATAGCGTCGCTGCCTTAGTACCCCGAGCCGAAATTGAAGGTGAAATGGGTGATTCCCATATGGGCCTTCAAGCCCGGTTGATGAGCCAGGCTCTACGCAAGCTATCCGGTACGGTGAAGCAGAGCAATTGCTTGCTCATCTTCACCAACCAACTCCGCCACAAAATCGGTGTAATGTTCGGTTCGCCAGAAACAACTACGGGAGGGATGGCCTTACGTTTTTACGCCTCGGTGCGGATTGATATTCGGCGTATCCAAGCCATTAAAGACAGCGGTGAGGTCATTGGTAATCGAACCAAGATTACCATCAAGAAAAATAAAGTGGCTCCTCCATTCCGAATCTGTGAATTCGATATCATGTATAACCAGGGTATATCCAGATCCGGCGATGTTCTGGATATCGCCGTCGAAGAAGGAATCGTAGATAAACGTGGCGCATTTTACTCCTATGGCGAACAACGTTTAGCCCAAGGTAGAGAAAATGCTAAAACCTTTTTGGAAGCTAACCTGGATTTGATGCTGACCATCGAAAACAAGGTGCGCGAGGCCAAGGGATTGCCTTTGTTTGCCTTTTCACTTCCTGACGACAAAGCGAGCGAAGCGAAACCAGCAAAAAACGGAAGCAAAGATCAAAAAAGTGATAGCAAACAAGCGGCCAAGCAAGAAAGTTTCGCTGAAGCTAAGGCGTAACACCCTCTAAGGCTGTATCCCAAATCTAGGAGTGCGGATTGATGACCGAGCTTGCGGCCACCAACACCAAGGCAATGCTCCATACCGTTATTATTCAAACCCCGCAAATGGCTGAGTTGGCCGAGTTTTATCGCCGGGGCTTAGAGCTTAACCCGCCTTCCGTTGTGCATGATGACCATTTGGGCTTTCCGTTCTCCAATATCTATTTTGGATTTGACCTGGTCGATAAGATACCAGGTGAGTATCCGGGCGCGGTTTCGCTCTGGTTTGAAGTGGATGATTTGGACGTTACATTTAATCGTTTTGTTGACTTGGGTGCAGCAATAAAATACAAGCCAACGAAAAAACCTTGGGGCGCTCTATTGGCTGCCGTCTTTGACCTTGACAGAAACGTTGTTGGTCTAGCCCAACGAGGTACGAACCCGCATTGAAATAACATCAGCAGTCAAAAAGCCGTCTGGGTATTCCAAAATATATCCAGACGGCTTTTTTGATTCTTGTCGCAATTGACAATTGGCTCTATCAGAAGATAATATCGTGTCATATGACACAATCATCTCAAACCTGGACAAATGCGTGGCGTTGGGCTATTGGCTGGTCGATAACTATTCTTTTGATAAGTTGTATCCCTTACATTATTGCGGCGTTATCTGCGCCGAAGGGCTGGCAGTTTGCCGGATTTTTAGTGAATCCGCTGGACGGGCACTCGTATCTGGCCAAGATGCAGCAAGGTCAAGCCGGTCACTGGCTCTTTCATCTAACCTACTCTCCAGAGCCTCACGAAGGAGCCTTTATCTTTACGTTTTATCTGGCCCTGGGGCATCTTGCCGCTGCAACGGGACTGCCCAAGATTTTCATTTTTCACCTGGCCCGATTATTGGCCGGATTCGGTCTCTTATTGGTCGCTTTTCGCTTTATAGGTCGCGTTACCCCCTATCCCGCCGAGCGACGACTGGCTTTTGTCTTCATGTTCAGCGCTTCGGGGCTGGGCTGGTTGGGCGCTAGCTTTGGCACATTTCCAATAGACCTGTGGGTTCCTGAAGCCTTTGTTCCTTACAGCCTCTACGCTAACCCTCACTTTCCCATGGCAATGATGCTCATGCTCATCATTTTTGAGCAGGTCTTAAGTTCTTTGTTACCAGTTTCGAATTTAGAGTTAATCAACCCGTCCCAAACTGAAACCCAAAACTTGAACCCGAAACCTAAAACGCGAAACTTCAAACCCTTTTTGTGGGCTGGACTGGCCGCCCTTGCTCTGGCAATGATATTGCCATTTGCCTTGCTTACGGTTTGGGCCATTTTAGGAGTTTTTCTAAGCTGGCTTTTTGGTAATCGTCGTCGTTTGCCCTGGGAGCAAATCTGGCCTACACTGGGTGTTGTTGTTTTCTCGGCTCCGATGATCTTTTACCAATATTGGGTCTCGGTTACCAATCCGGTGCTGGCCGCGTGGGGCACTCAGAACGTAACTCCTGGTCCTAAAGTGCTGGATTTTTGGCTGGGGTATGGCCTCGTTGGTTTATTGGCTCTGGTGAGGATGACGATAATCATTCGTAACTCCAATTCAAAAGCCGGGGAATGGTTGGTTGTACTCTGGGCCATTACGACCGTCGTATTGGTTTACATTCCGTTCGACTTACAACGCCGTCTTATTACGGGGCTGCATTTGCCATTATGTATTTTAGCGGCAATTGGATTGAACCGCTGGTTGACCAACAGCAAGTTAAGATTCAGCTATCAACGCCTAGTGACTATTGGGGTTGTTACAATTGGCGCATTAGGGACAATTCTGGTTTGGGGCTTGCCGTTGGTCGGAACGCTTCAATCCCCAACCGCGTCGGCTACAACAGCCCTCTTTTTTATGCGTCAAGAGGAAGTAGCTGCTTTTGAATGGCTGGAACAGAATGTCGAATCTGATGATGTCATTCTGGCTTCGCCACGGGTGGGGCTTTTCGTACCCGGACAAACTGGGGCACGTGCTTTTTATGGGCATCCTTTTGAAACTATTGAGGCTAAAATCAAAGAAGCCCAAGTTGAAGCTTTCTATCGAGGCGATATCGAAACGATCACTCCCTCGCCCGACTATATCATTTATGGCCCTTCGGAGCAATCGTTGGGCCAGCCAGAAATTTTATCAGATTTTCCTATCACCTTTTCAGCTGGTGACTTGCTAGTCTATAAAGTCCCGAAGTAATTTGAAGGAATCAATTCAGAAAGGTCGCAATAATGCAAAAATTGGAGGTGACTTCCTCAATGATTGGTACGTTTCTTTTAGGTCTAGTTTCGATTATGCTACTGTCCGCCGGACAGACATCTATAAAATATGGCCTGACTGTAATTGGTGGCGTCAGCTTATCGGATGGTATAGCGGGCGCGTTTAAGCTGCTTCAAACGCCCTGGGTCATTGTTGGCTTTATTTGTTATGGAATCAGTGCCATTCTATGGCTGGATGTCCTGTCTAAACTAGATTTTAGTCTGGCCTTCCCGATGGTGGGCTTAACCTATGTTTTAACCTTGCTAATTGGCCGTTTCTTTTTTGGTGAACCGGTCGGCTGGGAGCGTATGCTCGGTGTTGGCTTGATCGTCTTTGGGATATTCTTTTTGATACGGAGTGGGGTTTCAGGGTGAGGCTCCCCTAGCGTAAAACGTCATGTCTACGACAGCCCGGACAAAATTCCTTCCACCTTTTCTGCTCATCGCGGCAATCCTCATTCTCTTCTGGCCGGCATTAGTTCATCCCTTCTATATCCTCTATCCAACCTTTAGCCCCTTTTCAGATACTATGGTCATTCATTGGCCCAAAGCCCACCTGATGGCACAAAGCTGGCAATCAGGTGAGGGTCTTCCCTACTGGACGCCGCTCATTTTGAGCGGAATGCCACTGGCGGCCAACCAACTGGCGATGCTATTTTATCCTCCAGCCTGGCTCTTCCTGTTTTTACCAATTGAACCAACATTCAACTTTCTCTTCATTTTTCATCTATTGTTAGGCGGCTTTGGAATATATTTATTGCTACGCGAAGGGTTCGGGTTGTCACCGGCAGCGGCCCTTCTGGGTGGCTTGACTTTTGCCCTCAATGGCAAGTTGTTGGCCCACGCTGCTGGAGGCCACGTCAGTATGGTGGGGGCTATCGGCTGGTTACCGTGGGGATTGTTTGGGTTACACATGCTTTTACAGGGGAACAGTTCTTCAACATTTAATTTAATTCAAATAAGGTGGAGCATGTTGGTCGCGGTTGTGTTGGCGATGCAAATAGTGACACACACCTTGATTTTGATTTACACTGTTTATCTCATCGGAGCAGTTGTTACCTGGCATTTCTTTGCAGTATTACGAGACGGTGGTTGGAGCCAAATTAGACCTGAAATAAAGCGTCTCTTATTACCGCTCCTTATTATCCCGATTCTTGCCGGACTCTTAGGCACGAGTCAGTTGTTGTCTCTATTAGAGTTGGTAGAGTTTAGTAATCGCTCTCTCAGCCTGGCCGAGGCGGCTCAATATTCCGTTACCCCAGCCCAGTTGTTTATCGGTTTGTTTTTACCCTCCGCCCAAGGCGGGCACGAGTACATCATCTATTTGGGCTTGATTCCGCTGTTACTTGTCCCCTTTGGCATAACACGAACCAACCGCTGGACGTGGTTTTACGGTGGATTGCTTGTTTTTACCTTTCTCTTCGCTTTAGGCCCTAGTACCCCAGTCCACAGCCTCTTCTACGAATTTGTACCCGGCTTTCGCTGGGTCCGAACCCCGGCCCGCATCTTTTTTGTGGGCGCGTTGGCGACAGCGTTGTTGGTAGGGTTTGCTGTGGAGCGATTAGCCTCAACCAAATGGTCGCTTATAGCCCAGAAACGATTAACCAGGGCCGCAATTGCCGTCGGGACCTTGGCAGCTATGTTTGGATTGGGCCTGGCCTTTGGCTTCAATCAATCCAGCCGGGCTACCCTAGCCCTGGCGATTGTCGTTCCGATTGGCTTAACTTTGATATTGCTGTGGATAAAAAGCATACTTTCTGCCCGAATGGCTACAATTTTATTGGGAATAGTTTTATTCCTAGACCTGGCTTCATTTGATATGTCGATGATGCGCTTTGTGCCCTTGGAAGAAGCTCTAGCACCCGGACAAGCCGCTGCCGAGTATTTAGCTCAAAAAACAGGGCGCTTTCGGATTTATTCACCTAGCTACAGCCTACCGGTACAGACGGCTGCAGCTTATAATCTTTCGCTCGCTGATGGCGTTGAGCCGGTCCATCTGGCAATTTACGACCAATATATGGCTCTTGCCGGGGGCTACAACGATTCCAGTTTCAGTGTCACCATCCCCAATTTTGGTAACAAGCCTCTGCAGAGAGCCTTGAAAAACACCAAACCCAATCTAAAGCTGCTAGGGTTACTTAACGTTAAATATCTGGCCTCGGCCTTTCCTATGGATTGGCCCGGTTTAAACTTGGAAACGAAAATCGACGGGACGTACATTTATACAAATGAAGCAGCGTTACCACGAGCCTGGGTGGTCCACCAAACCCTCCCTACTGCCGTAGATTGGGTAGAGCAACTGAACAGCCTTCCCGATGCCGCGAATGTAGCCACCATTGAATCCAGCCCGCAGCTAACCGATTCAACCCAGCACCACGCCAGCGTCGCTATGATGACTCATTATTCAGCCAATCGCATTGAAATCGAAACGGAAATTTCAGAGCCGGGTTGGCTGGTTGTAAGCGAGGTTTGGTATCCAGGTTGGCAGGCAAGGGTGAATGGTTCTTTGCAACCGGTCGAAAGGGTCGACGGCTTGTTACGCGGTATTTATTTGGACCAACCAGGCTTAAAGCAAATCATAATGGAGTATCGGCCCACAGGCGTGATATGGGGCAATCGAATAGCAGGGGTAACAACCGGTTTGATGGTTTTAGCCGGTCTTTGGTTGGGGGGTAGCTCTGCACTAAACCGTGGAAGAAAACAGGTTTCAAAAAGAGGTCCATTTTCGACTAAATCTTGACAGGATTAACATGATTTACAGGATTTTATTTAACATAAACCCAAGAAATCTTGTTAATCCTGTAAATCCTGTCTATTTCACGGTTTAATACAGGCGTACCGGTTGGGGGTGTATAGACAATAATCTGCTGTTTTAGTTAAAGATAACCACCGGGCCTAAAGTTGTCCTCTTGACACCAAGCACGGACAGGATTAAACTAACCTACATAATAGGTATCTGCCAGAGAAATATATTATGAGTCTTGAAGAACATCCACCGGGGACTTACGTCTTACTCCTACACCTACCTTTTGAGAAAACAATTACCGTAGGCAAACTGGGTACGTTTGATTTTCCGGCAGGTTGGTACACTTATATCGGCAGTGCCTTTGGCTCAGGGGGGCTGCTAGGGCGCATCAAGCATCACCTTCAGCCTTCGGAAAAGCCTCATTGGCATATCGATTATCTGCGCCAAGAGGCTCACCTTCAAGAGATTTGGCTCTCGCCCGATACCGAACGGCGTGAGGAAGCGTGGGTTGATTTGATGATTGATATTCCAGGAGCAACAGCCTTTGCCGAGGGATTTGGGGCTTCAGACTCCAGGCAAGAGACGCATCTATTTTTCTTTGATGTCCAACCCTCACTAGAAGACTTTACCGTCGGTGTGCGCGGCCGCTTTCCAGAGGCCAAGGTACTACGAGCCTATACGAATGATGAATAAGCGAAGGACAAGCAAGCATCTAGCACAGGAGGCTGACTTCAAATATGTCCAAACCGGGTAATTTAGTTAATCGATTCACCTCTCTTGACGATGATGCCTGCGAAGCTGAGGCGATTACTCTGGGACAAGAGGGAAAAAGCGGCTTAGAGTCATTGAAGCAATTACTGACCAATGATGAACCGGATTTACGCTTTTGGGCGGTGCGCGGTTTATGGGCCAATGGCTCACCCGAAGCGGTGACAAAGCTCATAGAAACGCTTGAAGATGAAGAAGAAATGGTCCGTAGTGGTGCGGCGCTGGCCCTCGGTGAGTTGAAAGCGGAAGCCGCGGCGGAGATGCTGGCTCATCTCCTCACCACCGACCCTTCGGCCAGTGGCAATCACGCCGCCGATGCCCTGGCAAAGATTGGTCCGCCATCGGCGACGGTTTTGATTAAGGCCATGAAGCAGGAAGATGCGCGGGTGCGTAGACGCGCTGCCAAAGCCCTTATCCCTGTAGAGAGCCATAAAGCTATTCCGGTTCTCTTCGAAGCTCTTGAAGATGAGAGTTACTTGGTCCGTCACTATGCGGAAGAGGCATTGAGGCGGATGGGCGTGGGGCAAATGGTCTATTTTAGGGTTTAGAATTCATCCTTTACCGCACCTGTAATTGTAACTGGTCTCGAAGTTGCTCAACAACATTCACAAATGGAGTACGCAGGCCCACGCGCTCGTAAATTTGGTACGCTTGTTGGGCCAATTCAAAGGCCTCATCAATCCGCTCCTGGCGCTCACGCAAACGCGCCAGCCACACTTTGGCGTAAGCTTCTTCCTCTAGCAGTTCGTTCTCATTTGCCAGACGGCTGCTACGGCTAAGCAAAGTTTCGACCTTATCAAACTCTCCCAATTCCAAAGCCAACTGTGCCTGGTCGCTGATATTTGAAACCAAACCCTCAACCTCACTAAGCTGTTTATTAAGCGATTGGGCATCAACAATATAGCGTTCTGCTTCGGCAATGTCCTGTTGTAACATCGCCAACACCCCCAATCCCCCTTTGCAAATTGCAATCCACCGCTTATCGCCAATTTGCTCAAAAATCGTCAGTGCTTGCAGGTAAAGCTGTTTGGCCTTATCAAAGTTCTTGTCGTATTCCCGGGCCACTTGGGCTAGATTTCGTAGCGCTACACCCTTTACCTGGGGATTAGTTTCACCAGCCAGCTCAAATCCGTCCTGGAAACAGGCTCTAGCTTGCTCCGGCTGACCTTGCTGGAAGTGAGTCCAGCCAACATTGTATACCAGATGCCAGGCCGCAGCGCCGAGATTTGCCGGTTCCTGGCGCAATAACTCGACGGCTAGCTGGCCCCATTCTATTCGTTCTCGTTTATAGCCCCACAACCCCAGCCAATTACCCGTTAAATCGAGTAACTCGGTTAAGATAGGCTCCTGGTGGTCGTAGCACCAGCCCATCACAGCTAAAAGATTATCCAATTGGTCTCGAATGAAACGGCCCACCTTGCCACGCTCTAAATCTTTAATAACCTGTTGGTATCCTCTCGCGAGATTTCGATAGGGGGTTTCCAAGGTAGTCCACTCTGGCGCTGGCTCTAAAAGTAAAATAGCCTCGTGGGTTCTGCGCTGCAAAAAGAATCGGGTTGGAGCTAGAATGTCATAATGAGATGCTTCATGCTCTTTGAGTAAAAATAATGTGCGCAGCCGGTTGAGGCTTACTCGAAGATTTGCGCCATCGATACCACTGACCGCAGATATGATAGATAGAGGCGCCGGAGCCAGGAAAATCGGCATGACATGCAAAATTCTTTTCTCGGTGGCGGTTAATTTGCTATATGCTTCTTGGAGTAGATATTCTAATAGCTCCTCAACCCGCCCGATATCGCTACGCACGGCTTCCTGGGGAGTATATCCTTCGCTCATCAGGCCAATCGCCATTCGCATGGCCGAAGGGATGCCACTGGTCGCCTCAAAGATGTAACGAAGGTCAGCTTCACCGAGTGACATACCCCGTGCCTGGCACACACTTTCCATAAAAGCCAGGCCTTCTTTAGCATCCATACCAAATAATTTGATGACCGTCTCTAATTCACTGGCCCGCGCTCGTTCCCGGCTAGTTAACAATACACTGGTGGACATAGGCACTTGTTGAACAAAATAATATATTTCCTGATGCTGCTCATCGCTCAAGACCTCGGTATTATCAATGATGAGCAAACATTTGGGAAGGGCGGCCAAATTTTTAATGGCCAATGCCTGTTTTTCCAACAACCCTTCGGCTGCGACAACCCGCCGGTCACCTAATACCTGACCAATCGTATTACAGATTGTCTCTAACGACGTGACGAAGCCTTCCCGCTCAGTCCGGGCGGCAATCCAAATAATGGCATCAAAATAGGCCATTTCGACGCAGCGTTGGGCCACCTCCAAGGCTAAGGTAGTTTTTCCCGCGCCAGGAAAGCCTCGAACAGAGACAACCCAGGGACGGCGCATAAGCCCTTGAATAGCCTTTTCAACCAAATCTTGATTATGCTCATCGCTGCGGCGAACGAACTGGTACATTGGACGAGGCAGATTGTGTTGGATCTGTGGCTTAGAGGATGCCGTCATATTGGTATCCGGCTCTTCCTCAACCAGAGCCAAGGCCAGAGCTTCTATAGCCAATGACATCACCTCAAAAAAACGGGTACGCCCCAAGCCAAGGCGATCCGCTACCATTTTCCATGGCTCGCCTAGCACAAAGTAATCATTCAATAAGATGTAGTTCCGCCAATCAAGATCATCAGCATCTTCTGTAGTGACAGGTTCTAAAGTAGAAATGGTTTCTTTGAACAAGGACTCAAGAATACCGCCAATGTATGTTGGAGAAACCATCTCTACCGGATTTTGGAGCCGTGCCTGAACTACCTTGAGGTCGCGTAAGCGAGGCAGTTCTCCCAACGCTTTGCGCTTGCGCCGACGTACCAATCTGATCGCTACATCGACCTCTTCAAAGAAGCCTTCGTTCATAATTATTACTCCTATTACCGCCGCCAAGCGCAAACAAAGAGACTATTGCTATAGGTATATTTGAGGCCCGGCGGACTCAAAACGGACTCAAAGCGGACTAATCACCGGACTCAACATGGGATGAAGACCAGACAGATTTGGGAAAAGTAATGCATTTTGTTATCCCGATTATGGATTAGTATTAGATTAGTTCTTGTGACCGCAGAGGTTTTATCTATTGTTTTTATCTAAGGGAGAAAGATATATATTGGCAATATAGTTAAATCACAAAGCCTCTGCGGTCCAATTAATAATAATCGGTAATATAGTCAAATGATTTATTAAGGAGACCATACTGATGTCATTACAAGACCTGAAAAATACCGATACCAACACGCCAGAACGTCGCAAGACAAGGCAACGGACGAACTCAGATGTGTACGATGTTTCATTCTTAACAGAGTGGATTGTCATGACCAACTATTGTGCCGGTGATTTTGGACATCGCTTCCAGTGGCCCGAAACAGAACCAGAAGTTGGTCTATTTTTCGGCGAGGCTCTTTCAAACCCAGCGTAAAACTCATCTTAAGGCCACAAATACACTCTAATTAAGAACACAGCAAGCATCAAACAACCGGCCGTTACTTTAGCCATAATTCCGGCGGTTGTTCCTGCGGCAAAGCCTTTGGTCGCGCTCATCGCCGTCTGCCAATCACGATGACGTACCCGTTCGACTGCAAGTATTCCCCCTAGCGTACCCACCACCCCGGCCAAACACCCTACAATAGGCGTGCCAATTAGGCTGGCAATAATTCCAAAAATAAAGCCAATGACAGTGCCTATGACAATGGCCAGACATGAAGCCCCACCCAATCTTGCCCCAAATTGTCCAGCCAACATATCGGCGACCATACCC
>Ga0210124_1001157_pt1 | contig 11700 bp, 10 predicted proteins | sample Muzzi_PWC_D2_FD_185554 | JGI IMG/M metagenome (GOLD analysis project Ga0210124, IMG submission 185554) | Wetland microbial communities from San Francisco Bay, California, USA, that impact long-term carbon sequestration - Muzzi_PWC_D2 (SPAdes) | ecosystem: Environmental > Aquatic > Marine >... | reverse complement strand
CGGCCCGACGTCTTGTCTGTGAACGAATCTGTCATCTTCAATTGCACCGGCCTTGGTGCCGCGGAACTGTTCGAAGACGAAGAGCTCGTGCCGGCCAAAGGACAACTGGTCTACCTTCCGCCCGACCCGGCCGTAGACTATATGACTTTTGGCGGCGGCGAGGGAATGCTCTATATGTTTCCGCGAACCGACGTAATTCTTCTTGGCGGCACGTTCAAGCTGGGCGATTACACCACCCATGTGGAACCGGACGAAACATTGAGGATCGTCACCGAACACCAGAAAATGTTCGCGGAATTCGGCTAGCTGATCACCAGAAGCGAGGCTTCAGATCCACGAGATTGAATCGCGACGGTCGCCGCACGGTGATCAGCTGTTCCGGGAATTGTTCCCGGCATTCGCGGGCGATTTGCTCACGGTTCGTCGAGATATATTCCTTCTGTACGTCCGGGTTATCGACCGTGGCAAATACACGCCGATGCATTTCCTTGTCCTTTTCCTGGTAACAGCGTTCGTAATCCGCCTCGACCGCTGGGTCCGGCACTTCGGTTTCGTAAGATGACGAGATATCGAATGGGAATGTTACTTCGAAAAAGACAAATATCGCGAGGAACACGGATATCGCCAGCCCGATTGTCCGCCTGATATTCACGGTGCGTAATTCTGCCACCGGCGCTGACCAATACATAGTGTTTCGAAACATCCATGCTAGACTCCCGCGCAGGTGACAAGAACAGCCGGAATCACCGCCAGCGGAGGATAACAATAATGCGCGTCATCACTTTCGTAGGCCTGTGCCTTTCGCTCGCCGTCCCGGTGGCGAATGCACAGATTCAACCGCAGACGATCAAGCCGCCCGAAAAAATGTCTGACCCCGGACCGAACTGGTTCATGGCCGTAACCCGGGATGCCGGGTATATATTCGATGCGACAAATGGCGAGATGCAGGGACTCATCACCGTGTCGAGCATGACGCCGGCGGTTCAGCCGAACCTGGCACGTCATGAATTCTACGCAGCCGATTCGTACTACTCGCGAGGTTCGTACGGCGAGCGTTCGGACATCCTGACCATTCACGACTATGAAAACCTGTCGCCGATTGCCGAAATCGATATTCCGGACAAAATCACCATCCTGCCTTTTCGCGGCTACATTGGCTTGATGAGTGGCGGCAAGTATCTCGGTGTTTTCAACATGACGCCGGCGCAGTCGATTTCGATCGTCGACATCGAGAATCGAACATTTGTTGGTGAAATCTCGACGCCAGGCTGCGCTCTGATACTTCCGGTCGAAAATAATGGCTTCATGAATATGTGCGGTGACGGTACGCTGCAACTCATCCGGCTTGATGCCAACGGTGCCGAATCCAGCCGCATTCGCAGCAGAAAATTCTTCGATGTCCAGGTCGACCCCGTCTTCGACCGGCCGCGACCAACGGCCAATGGATGGCTGCTTGTCTCGAATGCCGGCAAGGCATTCGACGTTACGACTTCCGGGTCCGGAATCAATATCGGTGATGAGTGGACTTTCATGACGGATGAAGACGAGGGTTGGCTCCCGGGCGGCATCCAGCATACAACGATACACAAAGCGTTCGGCCTCATGTACATCACCATGCACGAGGGCGAAAAATATACGCACTACAAATCCGGCACCGAGATCTGGGTCATTGATATCAAGTCGCATCGGCGAATTGCCCGCATCGAACTCGAAACACCAGCTCATTCCATCATGGTCACCCAGGAAGCCGAGCCCATGCTGATCGTCGGCGATGACGACAACGAGATACAGGTATACGACGCAACGAAGTTCACACATGAACGAACGATTGATGCGCCCAAGGCCGATTTGTTCGAGGACCTCTGAGGTATTTCCGGATAATGCTGGATCCACTCATCGTCGAAGCCATCTCTATCGGTCTCGGGCTGATGTTCCTCGTTGCCGCATTTCACAAACTCAACGACAATACGCAGTTTCGTGTAACCCTGATCGAGTACCAGCTCCTGCCCGAGGCGCTGGTTAAACCTGCGTCCCGCATAATCCCGATCGTCGAGATGCTGCTGGGGGGCAGCTGGCTACTTTCTTTCTATCAATCATCTGTAACCGCAATAGCCAGTTGTACATTGCTCGGCATTTATGCGGCTGCTGTCGGCATCAACATCTACCGTGGCCGGGTCCACTTCGACTGCGGCTGTGGCTTTGGCCGCAGAAGCGGTCAGGAACAATTCCTGTCCGGTGGCCTGGTCCTGCGGAATATTGTCCTGATTGCGGCCGCGTTGCTGACTTTGGCCCCAACCGGAACCAGGGCTATCGGCTTTGGCGATTACCTTACGCTCGCTGCGGCTTTGCTTGCACTCGCCCTGCTTTTTGCAGCGGCAAACCAGTTGTTGCGAAATCGCGCGGCAATAAACACCTGGAGATCGGGGAAATGACTGAGGCCATGGTGGTTTCAAACATTATCCTCTGGGTGATTGTTATCGTCCTCGCATTCGTGGTGCTCGCCCTGGCGCGCCAGGTGGGCATCCTGCATGAGCGAGTAGCACCCGCCGGGGCGCTGCAGCCGACGAATGGCCCCAAGGTCGGTGAGCTCACTGAAGCGCTCGACATTGCAGACCTCAACGGAAATCCCGTGACGATCGGCGGCCCTGATCCGCAAGGACTCAATACCCTCGTGATGTTTGTATCCCCGACCTGCCCGGTCTGCAAATCCCTCGTTCCAACAGCAAAGTCGCTGGCCAGAACCGAACGCAATCGGATACGCCTGGTCTTTGCGAGCGACGGAGACAAGCTCGAACGACACCAGGCCTATGCACGGGACCTGGGCCTTGAAAACTGTCCCTATGTTCTTTCGGAAAAACTCGGCAGGCAGTATGAAGTCAGCAAACTGCCTTTTGCCGTACTGATTGGCGGAGACGGAACGCTGCAAAGCAAAGGTCTCGTCAATACGCGCGAACACCTTGAAAGTCTGATCGAGGCAATGGATACCGGGATCGCGACACTCCAGGATTACGTTGGAATAGTCCAACACGATTATGAAAATTCGGTTAAGGAAAAAGCTTCATGAAAAAAAGAAACCTTGTCGAAAAAACCTGTTACTGGCTGGACCAGGCTGCCAGGGAACAGACATTGAAACTTGCGCGATCAATATCGAGACGCAATTTCCTGTCGCGACTCGGCATGATGCTTGCGGGTGCCGCGACATTACCGCTCTTGCCGGTTGCGCGCTCGTTTGCCCAGCAAGCGCCGCAGGAAGTAGGCGACGACCAGAGTTGCGAATACTGGCGTTACTGCGCCCTCGACGGCGTACTTTGTACGTGTTGCGGCGGCACGATAACGTCCTGCCCGCCCGGTGCCGAGCCATCGCCGATCAGCTGGGTCGGCACGTGCAGAAACCCGGTTGACGACCGGGACTACCTGATTTCCTACAACGACTGCTGTGGCAAGTCCATGTGTCAACGCTGCGGATGCCACAACACCGAACGCGAAAAACCCGTGTACCTTCCGTCCAACAGCGGCTCCATTCTCTGGTGTTTCGGCACCGAGCATCACAGCTATCATTGCACGGTTGCGGTGGTACTGGGTGAGGCCTCTGGCAGCTGATGCGAATTCTGCTGCTCGCAGCGATATTGCCAGGTGCAATGACTACCGCTGTCGCGGATCCACACACTGATTATCTTTTGTACTGCCGGGGGTGCCACCTGGCAAACGGTACCGGCGTCGCTCCCGACGTACCGACGCTGGTCGATGAAATTGGCAAACTCGTTTCCACGCCGGCCGGTCGCGAGTACATCGTGCGCGTGCCCGGCGTGTCACAGACGGCAATGGACGACGATCGCCTGGCCGCGGTGTTGAACTGGGTGCTTGCGGAATTCAATGCCGACACGACGCCGGCAGAATTCCAGCCCTATTCCGGCGAGGAAGTCCACGCCGCAAGATCGAAAGTCCTCGTCGACCCGATAAAATATCGGGCGTCCATTCTCGCGGAATAGCCGGGACCTTCTTCGATGACGGCAGGGGTCGGAGCCCGGCTCTGACCCGTCATTCCGGGGGCAGACGCGCCAGCGGGCAGGACAAGGATACAATGTGCATCGCGTGCCGGTGTCTTTACCGTATTGACCTGCTGTCATCACTGGTTTCAGATGTCCGGCCATAGTCTAGTATCATTTCAGCTTCGTCCCGATAAGACCGTGAAGCCATGAACAGGAAACAGACAGAACAGTTCGTAAACCAGTTGTGGGAAGACTCGATCATCCCGGAACTATGCGAATACATCAAAATTCCCAACAAGTCGCCGATGTTCGATCCCGATTGGGAAGAAAACGGCCACATGGACAAGGCGGTGACCATGTTCGAGCGGTGGTGCAAAAGCCAGCCGATCAAGGGAATGAGTTGCGAGATTGTGCGTCTCGAAGGGCGCACACCCATCCTGTTCATGGATATTCCGGGCGATTCTGACGACGTCGTTCTGCTCTATGGCCATTACGACAAACAACCGGAATTCAGCGGCTGGGATGACGACCTCGATCCATGGACGCCGGTTATAAGAGACGGCAAGTTGTACGGCCGTGGTGGCGCCGACGACGGCTATGCCGTATTCGGTTCCCTTACGGCAATTCGTACCTTGCAGGAGCAGGGTATTCCACACGCCCGATGCGTCGTGATCATCGAAGGCTGCGAAGAATCCGGCAGTTTCGACCTGCCGCATTACATCGAGCATCTCGGCGACCGGTTGGGATCTCCCAGCCTGGTCGTTTGCCTCGACGCCGAGTGCGGCAATTACGACCAGCTTTGGTGCACGACGTCATTACGAGGCAATCTCACCGGCACACTGCGGGTCGACGTTTTGACCGAAGGCGTTCACTCCGGGTCGGCCGGCGGCATCGTCCCTTCCTGTTTCCGCGTTCTGCGGCAGCTCCTGAGCCGTATCGAAGACGAGACCACCGGGCGAATACTGGTGGACGATCTTTTCGTGACCATTCCGGACCAGCGGCAGGAACAGGCAGAACTTGCGGCCGAGGTTCTCGGCGACTCGGTCTATAAGAAGTTCCCCTGGATTGATTCCACGGCATCGACGTCAGAATCGATCTACGAACTCCTGCTGAACAACAACTGGCGCCCTGCCGTGACGGTTACGGGTGCCGACGGATTGCCGGCACTCGTCAATGCCGGCAATACAATGTTGCCGACGACAACGTTAAAGCTGTCTTTCCGCCTTCCGCCGACAACTGACGCAGACAAGGCTGCGGCGGCGGTCAAGAAAGTCCTCGAAGCAAGCCCGCCGACATTTGCCCGGGTTTCCTTCGATGTCGAATCACCAATGTCGGGCTGGAACGCACCTCCTGTTGCCGAATGGCTGGAAACCTCGATGAACAATGCGTCACAGGAATACTTCGACAAGCCATCGGTCTACATGGGAACCGGCGGAACGATTCCTTTCATGGGTATGCTTGGCGAAAAATTTCCCCGGGCTCAATTCTTGATTACCGGCCTGCTTGGCCCCAAATCAAATGCACACGGCCCGAATGAATTTTTGCATATCGCGACAGGCAAGAAGCTGACCTGTTGTGTGGCCCGCGTCCTGGAAGATCACTTCCACCAGAACGGGTAAACTCGCCATTCCGGGCCGTCACTGGAGTTTGATCGATTGCGCCGCCTGAGTGACATCTACGATGACATCGTCCTCAGGCATCCGATCGCAACCCTGGTCACCGTCGCTGCTTTCACCGTGTCGTTCGGCTGGTATGCGCAGTATTTCGCGCTCGACGCGTCTGCAGACTCGCTGACCCTGGAGCGCGACGAAGGGCTCGAGTACTACCGATACGTCCGTGCCCGTTATGGCTCGGACGATTTCCTGCTAATAACGTATACGCCCGAAGATCCGCTGTTCAGTGACGAAGTCCTGTCCGATATCGGGGCATTGCGCGATGAGCTGGCCGCAATTCCCAACGTTGAATCGGTAACCACCATACTCGATGTGCCTCTCGTCAACAGTCCGGCCGCCAGCCTGCGGAATATCGACCGCGGCATTCGCTACCTGAAAGATGCGAATACCGACCGGCAACTCGCGCAACGGGAACTGCTCACCAGTCCGCTGTACAGCAATATGCTGATCAGTTCGGATGGCCGCACCACGGCGGTACGTGTCGACGTACAACGCGACCGGAATTATCAGGAGATGCGCGAGGAACGAGACGCACTTCGCGAAAAGGAATATCTCGAAGGATTGACTCCGACCGAAAGCGCCACCCTTGCCGACATCACTCTTCGCTACGAAAAACGTACCCGCGACCTTCTTGCGGTGCAGGCGCGCGTCATTGACGGAGTACGTGGAGTGCTCGATCAGCATCGCGCATCCGCCGACCTGCACCTGGGTGGCGTACCGATGATCGTCGCAGATTCAATGAATTTCATTCGCAGCGACATTACGACCTTTGGCGCCGGCGTCTTCGTCATCCTGATTCTCATTCTCGCAACGTCTTTTCGAAAACGCCGCTGGGTATTCTTGCCGTTGATAAACTGCGTGATAACCTGCGCAATAATGATCGGCTCGCTGGGCTATCTCGACTGGCGAGTCACCATTGTGTCGTCGAATTTTGTCGCCCTCATGCTCATCCTGTGCCTGGCGCTAAACCTGCACATCATCGTCCGTTACCGGGAAATCCACGCACGAATTCCGGAAGCCGATCAGTTCGTCCTGGTCCGCAGGACGGTTCGGCGCATTGCCGAACCATGCCTCTATACGGCGTTGACCACGATCGTTGCATTCGGCTCGTTGATCGTCAGCGGAATCCGGCCAGTCATCGACTTTGGCTGGATGATGTCGATTGGCATCGTTGTCGCGTTTATCCTGTCATTCACACTGTTCCCCGCCTCTCTCATGTTGCTCCCCCCGGGCAAACCTTCATCGCGCAATGACATCACTGCCGCCATTACAGAGCTGTTCGCCAACCTGATAAAGCGCCACGGAAGACTGACGTTCATATTTTTCGGTGCGCTGGCCCTGCTGGGCCTCGCTGGCATATCGCGGCTCTCGGTCGAAAACCGATTCATCGATTATTACAAGGAATCGACCGAGATCTATCGCGGGATGGAGCTGATCGACAGCCAGCTCGGCGGCACCACGCCGCTGGACATCATTGTCGATGCGCCGGTTGAGGCAACTGCGGGACCGGATGCCGATCCCACGGATGAAAACGAAGATGAATTCGTGGACATTTACGCCGAAGCGAATGCGGAAGCGGGATTCACCTCACGAAGCTACTGGTTTAACAGCCGCCACTTGCCGGATGTCGAAAAGCTGCACAACTATGTCGACAATTTGCCCGATACCGGCAAAGTGATATCGCTTGCGACATTCGTCGAAATTCTCGAGCAGTTGGACGCCGGCATCGTTACGGACAATTTCACGCTGTCGATTGTTTATGAAAAGCTGCCGGAGAGCGTCCGCGAGTCGTTATTGTCGCCATATATCTCCGATGACGGCAGCCAACTTCGCATCAGCGCACGCGTTTTTGAATCCGACCGGTCGCTGCGACGAACCGATCTTCTGCAAACGATCCAACAGAATCTCGGCGATGAGATCGGTATCGACGACTCGCAGGTTCACCTCAGCGGCATGCTGGTTCTGTACAACAATATGCTGCAAAGCCTCTTCCGCTCACAAGTACTGACGCTCGGCGCCGTTTTCGTCGCAATCATGCTGATGTTCATGGTTCTGTTTCGCTCGCTGAAGACTTCTGTCGTCGCAATCATTCCCAACCTGACGTCGGCGTGCCTCATACTCGGCCTTATGGGCTGGTTCGGCATTCCGCTCGACCTGATGACGATCACGATTGCGGCGATTACCGTCGGTATCGGCGTCGACGACACGATTCACTATGTACACCGGTTCAAATACGAATTCGATCAGGATGGAGATTATTGGGCTGCCGTTTTCAGGTGCCACCGGAGTATCGGCCGGGCGATCTACTATACCAGTGTGACCATCATGCTCGGCTTCTCGATTCTCGCGTTCTCAAAATTCATTCCGACGATCTATTTCGGCCTGCTGACCAGCCTGGCCATGCTCGTCTCCCTGCTTGCCAATATGACCCTCTTGCCGCTGTTGATCGTCGCTTTCCGGACGGCAGGACAACCGGCCGCAATATCGGGGCAGAGCGAACCCTGATACGCGAATCTACCTAGCGAGTTGCCAGACGGTGGGTGCCATCATGGTTTCTGCAGCGAATGACAATCGCCGGAGAAAATCAACAATGAACACCCTGTTGACTGAAGATACCAACCTCGCCCACGTTGCCCAGGAGCAGTTCAAACGCGCGATCACCTGGATAGACGACATGAAAGAGGGGATGGTCGACCACCTGATCACGCCCAAGCGAACCACCCATGTCCGATTCTCGGTGCACATGGACGACGATTCGATACGGACATTCCATGGCTATCGCGTACTGCACAGTCGCGTGCGCGGACCGGGCAAAGGCGGCATCCGCTACCACCCCAATGTATCCACGGATGAAGTCACCGCCCTCGCGACGTTCATGACCTGGAAGACCGCCATAGCCGATATTCCATTTGGCGGCGCGAAAGGAGGGGTCGTCTGCGACACGAAAAAGCTCAGCCGGCCGGAAAAACGCCGCATCACACGGTCGTTCGTTATCGAACTCGGTGACACGATCGGGCCACATACCGACATCCCGGCACCGGATATGTATACCGACGCCGAGACGATGGCGTGGATATACGACACTTTCGATGTGATGCATCCCGGCAAAAACAATGGCGCCGTCGTCACCGGAAAACCGATCGAATTGGGTGGCTCACTCGGCCGGCACGAAGCCACGGCGCGCGGCTGCCTGTATGCGACAGAGCAATTGCTGAAGCAGAATATCGTACCGGATCTCAAAAGCATCGGGGGAACACGCGTTGCTATACAGGGACTCGGCAACGCCGGGGGAGTTGCCATGCGCCTTTATCACGAAGCCGGTGCGCGGATCGTCGCTATCAGCGACTCCTCCGGTGGCGTCTACTGTGAATCCGGGCTTGACCCGGATACAGCGCTCCGTTTCAAAAGCGAAAATGGCAGCATCGTCGGCCTGCCCGGCACAACAACCATCACTAACAAGGAGCTGCTCTCGATCGATTGCGATATCCTCATCCCGGCTGCCATGGAAGGCCAGATACGGGCAGACAATGCCGTCGACGTGAATGCAAAACTGATTGTCGAGGCCGCGAATGGCCCGACGACACCTGCGGCAGATTCGATTCTGCAGTCAAAGAATATCGTCGTGCTGCCTGATATCGTCGCCAATAGCGGGGGCGTCGTGGTTAGCTATTTCGAATGGGTGCAAAACCTGGAGAATCAGCGCTGGAGTCTGGAGAAGGTTAACGGACGGCTGGAGAATCGAATGACTGATTCTGTCAACGCGATGATTGAGACCTGGAACAATATCAACGCAAACAATCATCAACCGAATGGCAAGATTCATCACGCACCAACACTTCGTGACGCTGCCCTTGTCACAGCCATATCACGCATTACCAAAGTGACGATGCAGCGCGATATCTGGATGTAGACACAGTCAGAATAGCGTTACCATTCCGTAACGGGCTTACCCGTCGCGGCCATTATCACGTATTTCTCGACCAGCTTTCGCAGAGCCTCGGGTCGTGGGATGTTGCCGAATGCTTCGACCGTTCGGCGTTGCCAGGTGGCCGGCGTCGTATTGCTGTCCAGGCGATCGCGAATGATGCCGAGCAACAGTGCACGTTCTTCATCAGCCACGCCGACAGCGGCGAGGCCTTCATCGGCCACCGGCAACAACTTCCGGCACAGGTCGCGAGCAATAATCTGGCCCGGTGATGTTACGTCGAGCGTGGGCCACAACAGCTCTGCATCGAGACTGGACTGCGCCGCGCGATAGAAATTGTAGTCGGCGTAGCGAAACGGGAACGCAGGTAACATTGAGTCCAGCGTTTTGCGGAGGCCGATCGTCAGCCCCACGAGGAATGCCGCACTTGCCAGCATGTCAACAGGCGTCGGCCCCGCCGGAAGTGCGCGAAATTCAATGCGCAGGTGACCGCCTTCCGCCGAGTCGTAGACTGGCCTGTTCCAGTTCCAGATCGTACCCTGATGCAGGCGAAGCTCGTCCAGCCTGGGAATTCCGCCTTCGCGAACGACGGCGATGTCATCTTCATCCGAATAGATCGGAATCAGCACGGGATACAGATAACAGGCTTCTGCAAACAATTCGTAGGCACCCTGCCTTACCCAACCGTGGCCGAATGGCACGCGCGCCATGCGGCGCCATCCGTGCGTATGTCGGCGCGTATCGACGGCCTGTTTGAACAGTGCGATACGAGTTTCGTCCCAAAGGCTGTGGCCGAGCAGGAACGGTGAGTTGGCGCTAACGGCAAGTGCCAGCGGCGTCGCAAGTTGTGCGGCGTTATAGCAGGCGGCAAAGTCCTGCGGGTTTACGCGCAGATGTACCTGGAACGATGTATTTGCGCCCTCGGCGGAAACGCCGTCGAACTCCGTTTCCAGTGGTTCCGCGCCGTCAATGCGAATACGGAAATTCTCCTGGCGAATGCGCTTGATGCCCGCGGCGAGCGCGTGATAGCGGTCCAGATCGGTCATCCAGCCAGATTGCAACTGCTCCTTTGTCAGCGTCGGCAGGATACCGATAGGAACGATCCGCGCATCATGCTGGCCAGCAATTCTTGTCAACGACCTGAGCACCGATTCGAGTTCGGACCGCATCGTTGAAAAGGGTTTGCCGGCGGCCGGTACGGGGGTCAGGTTGTACTCGAGGTTGAAGCGGTCGAGCTCGAGTTGCAGGTGCGGATCGAGCGATTCCGCGAGGACTTCTCGGTTCAGCGGCAGCGCGTCGGCGTTCGCATCGACAATGAATACTTCCAGTTCTGCGCCAAGGCTGACCTCGCCCTGGCCGAAGCCGGGTCGGCCCAGAAGCGTTTTCAGCGCAGCAAGGTTTTCGCGCAGGCGGGCATCCGCATGAAGATATTCATCTTCGGTGAACGAACTGCGATCGACGGATAGCCCCATGTCACCAACCGTTTGCAAGTCCGGCCAATTGTCTGTCCATACACAATACGGCGATATACCGGCATGTACTGACTCGGCATGACCGGGTCGACTTGCCGGATCAGGGCCGGGAATCAGGCAGACATCGGCGGCATTTTCTCCTAAGCTGGATCCGGGCAAGTGCCCTGCTGCGGAAAATGTGAAAAAAGATGAAGGACGTTATCGTATTGATCTCGCTTGCCGCGGTGTCGCTCTTGGCTGCGGCCTGCTGCCACGAGCCGGCGCAACAGAACGACGGCCGGCAAGATTTTATCTACGTGCGTGATTCGATTCCCAACGTTGTCCTTGATATCCGTTACTTCTCCGAAGACAACTTCATGGGAACCCGGGCCGACGGCTATCGCAAAGCGACTGCGTTACTTACCCGCGAGGCGGCCAGTGCGCTCATCGAAGTGCAGAAAGAACTGAACAGGCAGGGACTGGGCCTGAAGATTTTCGATGCTTACAGACCGCAGAAAGCGGTGAACCACTTTATGCGGTGGGCCGATGATCCGGCAGACGTCCTGACAAAACAGAAGTATTACCCCGATTTGCCCAAAGACCGGCTTTTCGAACTTGGCTACATTGCGAGGAAGTCCGGACACACGCGGGGCAGCACGCTG
>Ga0210124_1001156_pt1 | contig 11704 bp, 9 predicted proteins | sample Muzzi_PWC_D2_FD_185554 | JGI IMG/M metagenome (GOLD analysis project Ga0210124, IMG submission 185554) | Wetland microbial communities from San Francisco Bay, California, USA, that impact long-term carbon sequestration - Muzzi_PWC_D2 (SPAdes) | ecosystem: Environmental > Aquatic > Marine >... | reverse complement strand
GCCGGAAATGGCGCCAATCCTGAAAACGGTAATAGAGGTCGCGGGTAAGTTGGAACATTTGCCGCAAAGACAAACCACTAATCAGAATGATAAGAATGGGGATACTGCCAATTAAAACCACCACGGCCCCTGCCGTACCCAAAGCCGAGCGCAGTAATTCGCCCAACACCAAGCCGATGGCTCCACCGCCACCCGGCTCGATTAATCCATCGCCGGGGTTGATGAGATGAAAAGCCACCAGCAGCATCCCTAATAGCAGAAACGTGCCAATCGGCTTCTCCCACTTTTCATCCTCATCCTCTGTGCTAAAGGCTCGAAAAAACCAGACAGCCAGCAAAGTCAGAATCAACCAGAACACAAACCGCCCCCAACCTATGAGAAACTGTAGAATCTCAATCCAGCTAGCCAGTAAAGGGCTTTGCGTGGGGCTGATGAGAGTAAGCAAAGTAATCCCAGCCAAAACCAGCAGACCGGTACCCACAAATTCCGGACGAAGGGCCGGTCCTTCAGGCTGAGTCTTTTTTGTTGTCCGCCGGGAGCGGGTAGTGGTTGTTTTTCTCTTCGCCATGACTATACGCAATTCAGCACAAATGTTTTGTATTATTGTAGCATAAAGTGGTGGTTTTTGAAAGTATGAATAATTAGTGATTGCTAAACAAAAACGGGTGATTCCACTCAAAAATCACCCGCCCTTATTTGAAGGAGAAAGGTCAACCACCCTAATACGGATACCAATAATCCTTAATGCCATCATCAAAATCCCAATGGACGTGTTTGGTCTCCATAAAACTCTCCAGGCCCTCCTCACCTAACTCACGAGCATTGCCGCTCATCTTCATGCCGCCGAAGGGACCGGCATAGTTATCGGTTAGGGGGTCGTTTATCCAGATGGTCCCCGCCTGAACCTCCTCGAAGAAGCGCTTGGCTAAACGTGCATCATTGGTGCGAATGCAGGCTCCTAGACCGTAATCACTATCGTTGCAGAGAGCAATGGCCTCATCAAAGTTGCGATAGGTCATGATTGGCATGGTGGGGCCGAAGGTTTCCTCACGCATAATCTTCATTGAGTGTTTAACATCGACCAGCACGGTAGGCTCGTAAAACCAGCCTCGCTCAAATTTATCAGAGTTTTTGCCACCGGTCAATACTCTTGCGCCGTTAGCTTTGGCCTCGGCTACATGGTCGGCCACTTTTTCCCGATAGGCCGGAGCCGCCATCGGCCCCATATCGGTGGTGCGTTCGATGCCCGGCCCCAAACGGACACTTCGCACAAAATCAACCAGAGCGCCGGTAAAGGCGCCACCCATTTCCTGCGGTACATATATCCGCTCGGTTGAGGTACAGACCTGTCCGGCGTTCAGTAAGGCGGCATAAGCCACGGCCTCGGCTGCCGACTCCACATCGGCATCGGGCGCGATGACAAAAGGATCTTTACCGCCTAACTCCAGATGTAGGCGCTTAACCCGTTTGGCCCCCAGACTAGCGATTCGCTGTCCAATCGCCGTTGAGCCGGTGAAGGCAATGACCGGCACATCGGGATGTTCAACCAGCACATCACCGACCCGGTCGCCGTGACCGGTGAGGACATTGACCACACCGGCCGGAAAATGGTCGAAAACAATCTCGGCCAGACGCAAAGTGGATAAGGGAGTGTGGTCGGAGGGTTTGATGATAACGGTATTACCGGCGGCCAGGGCCGGAGCCACCTTCCAAATCATCAACAGGAGGGGATAGTTAAAGGGTACGATACATGCTGCAACACCGTAGGGTTCTTTCATGACGAAATTGAATTGAGAACGGTCGGCAGGGGGCACCACCCGCCCCCGATAATTTCGAGCCAGCCCGGCGTAATATTCCAGCGTCCCGATAACCCACTCCGTCTCTTCTTCATTCTCGGAGATGGCTTTACCCTGCTCTAGCGTTAGTAATTCCACAACCTCGTCATAGTGGTCGCGCAGCTTGCCAGCGGCTTGCTGCAACATCTCGGCTCGTTCCAAAGCCGTGACCCATCGCCACTCCTGAAACGCAATTCGGGCCGCTTCGATGGCTTTCATAGCATCTTCTGCACTGCCATTAGGCACAGTATCGAATACTTCTTCCGTGGCGGGATTGAAAACGGTAATCGTTTCACCATCGCTGCTTTTGACCCATTCGCCGTTGATATACATCGGTTTCATCAGACAACCTCCTCTGATTGGTGAGTTCTCTCGAAAAGCAGTTCGTTATCAAAGAATTGCGCTTAACGGAACACGCAACACGTAACCTTATGCGTATTGCGTGTTCCGTTTTTTTATTTGTCTTTGAGTCACTTATTCACTTTCCGAAAACACCCTGGTTTGACACTATAAATTTAGCTCATCAGCTACCCAGGCCAAATCCAGCGATTCCAGCTTGTAGCGGGTGGGTGTACCGGTTTCCACGTCCCAATCGTTCTGGCGGTAATATTCATCAAGTGCTGCTTCGAATTCTTCGCGGTCAACCTTAAGACCATCACTGCGCCCGCCCTTGAGGGCTTTTTTGAACATCTTTTCCGGAAGTTTATCCTGCTCACGATCAATACCCTCACGAGCATTGAAAGCACGCAACATGTTGAGGCGACGCTCACCCACTTCTTGCAATTCATCAATTGAAACATCCCAACCAGTCACATGGTTAATCATGTCTCGCAAATCGATTGGACCATACAACTGCCAGGCCGGACCAAACACAAACTGGCAGACATTCACACTATCCATCGCGCTATAGAGATATTGAGTGCGCCGGGCAAACTGTACTTTACCAGGGCCGAGTGACTGTCTCTCTTGCAGTTCCGTCAAATCCAAAAGTTCAAGACGATCCGCATAGTTGATTCGTTTACCCTCGTAGATACCGTCGTGTTCGCTGCTTTGATGGTCCGCGCCAAAGGGATTAGTAGCGTAAATCAGAGCCAGACTGCGCTTCATCTGAGGCATATGGGCCGGGGCCTCCTGTTTGTGGCTGGTAATGAGATATTCCTCTGTCCCACGCCCGATGGTTTCCGCCGCCGCTGCTGACCCCATCCCTAAAATCTTGCCAAAACCTTCTTCTTTGGCAATCATCTCGGCCATTTTGACCATGGCCTCGGCGTTGCCAAACTTCAGTTCAATGCCGCCGGTATCCTCGGTGGTGATTTTACCGTTTTCAAAACATTCCATAGCCCAGGCAATGGTAGCCCCACAGGAAATGGTATCCATACCATACTGATTGCAAATTTGGTTGGCATAGGCAACGGCTGCCAGGTCGCTAACGCCGCAGTAGTTACCAAACGTCGAGCTGGTTTCATACTCAGGGCCACCATAATGAGGGTCAACCTTATACGGCCCTTCCGTAATCTCAACCACCCGCTTGCAGCGAATGCTACAACTATAACAAGTGTCACGCCCGCGTAAATCCTGCTTATCTTCATCTGCCCCTTTAAGAATGGTATCGTACATGGTGGTGCCGTCAATCGCTTCCCACCCGTCAAAGACACCACTGTTAAAGTTGTGCGTGGGTAAGCCACCCACCGCTTGTTGAGCGCCGGTAGTTTCGGCAGTACCATACTTGCCTAAACCGGCCACATCGGACTCTGGGATAAGTTTAACACCGTAACGAGTCATGTCCATCAGACCCTTCTTGTTCGCCATAGCAAAATTCTTCTTGCCTTCCTTGCCACGAACCACCACGGCCTTTAGATTCTTGCTGCCCATCACGGCCCCCATGCCGGTTCGGCCATTGGCTCGATTGCTCATATTCATAATAGCTGCAAAACGTACCCCGGCTTCGCCAGCCGGACCGACCTGGGCAATCTCTATTTTGTTATCGCCCAATTCCTCTTGAAGAATAGCTTCAACATCGCCGGTAATTTTGCCCCAGAGATGACCGGCATCGCGCAACTCATACTGGCCGTCATGTACCCAAAGATAAACCGGCTTAGAGGCTTTCCCTTTGATGATAAAGGCATCGAAGCCCGCAAACTTCATCTCGGCGGGAAAGAAGCCTCCGCATTGAGCATCGCCAATACCGCTGGTTAGTGGGCTTTTGGCCGTGGCGGTCATCCGGCTCTGTCCGGAGATAGGCGCGCCGGTGGTTACACCCACCGATAGACACAAAATATTTTCAGGGCCTAACGGGTCGGCGTGAGAGGGCATTTCTGTGAGCATATAATGCATATTTAAGGCGCTACCACCTAAGTATTTGCGATAAAAGCTTTCAGGCGGTTCTTCGACGTTAAACTCACCCGTTGTTAGATTAACATGCAAGATTTTTCCATTATATCCGTAGGGCATTATTTTTTCTCCTTGTAATAAGTTTAGGGGGTTTGATGAGTAAATGAGTTTAATGAGTTGGACCTTACAATTGATGAATACACCAAACTCCTCCAACTCACTGAACTCATTAAACTCTTACACTCTTCATCCCCCCGCAATAAAGCGAAATAGATGCAGTTCTTCACCCTTCTGCAGGACGTGATTATTTTCAACCTCAGTCCCATTGACCGCAGCAGACACATTTTGCTTGATTTTGAATTGCTGCACAATATCGTCAACCGTTGTACCGCTCGGCAAATCCAGGGTTGTTTTACCCTTAGCTTTTCGGGGCAGGTAATCTCTTAAGATGCCGTGCAAGGTGATTCGTACTTCCATGTGTCATTTCTACTTTTGTGGGTAAATGTGCTAGAGGATATGAGTTGAGCGCAACTATTTTAGTCGATTTCAGTGAATTTGTAAATAAAGGATTTGATTAATCCTTATCATTTGAGATATAATTCACCTGAAATCGGAGGGGATGCGCATGACAAATCCGTTAGATGTAGAACTTCGCAATGTTACCAAAAGTTTTGGCGATGTTATCGCGGTTGATGACCTTTCCCTCAATATTCAAAATGGGGAGTTTTTCTCACTTTTGGGGCCAAGCGGCTGCGGAAAGACCACGACCCTGCGTATGATTGCCGGGTTTGAGCAGCCCACCGAAGGAGAAATCTATATTAGAAACCAGCCGGTCGCCGGTATTCCGGCCCATCAACGGCCCGTCAACACTGTATTCCAGAGCTATGCCCTCTTCCCCCATATGACCGTTGCCGAAAATGTCTCCTTTGGTCTCGAAATGAAAAAGGTATCTAAACCGGAGATTAAGCGACGGGTTGCCGAAGCCCTGGAGTTGGTCCATTTACCGCATTTGAGTAAACGTAAACCCAAGCAACTTTCGGGGGGACAGCGGCAGCGGGTGGCCTTAGCCCGGGCCTTAGTAAACCATCCCCAAGTTTTGCTTTTGGACGAACCTCTTGGCGCTTTGGATTTGAAACTACGCAAAGCGATGCAGCTTGAACTGAAACAGATTCAAGCCGAAGTGGGCGTAACCTTTATTTATGTCACCCACGACCAAGAAGAAGCCCTGACCATGTCTGATCGAATTGCGGTGATGAACGAGGGCTTGGTGCAGCAAGTCGGTACGCCGCGTGAAATCTACGAACACCCCGCCAATCGTTTTGTGGCCGATTTTATCGGCGAGACAAACTTTATCACCGGCTCTGTCATGAGTTGTAGCCACTTTACAACTATGCAAATTGGCAATCTTTCTCTGATTGGTACGGCTGATGGCCGTATCTTGGACACTGGTCAAGCGGTGACTCTGGCCATTCGACCAGAGAAGATTAATCTCTATCCTCAAGGTAAGGTGGAAATCACAAAATCTGGTCTGGATCGAGAAGAGCTAATCCAAATTTTCGGTGAACAAGTACCTTCAGGCTTGGTCGATATGAAGGAGTATCTGGCGGCTGAAGTGGACAAGGTTATAGTCAATGGGAATATTCAAGAAGCCATCTATATCGGGACCGATACTCGTTATCGGGTAAAATTACACGAAGACGTTAGCTTATTTGTGCGTGTTCAAAATTATGGTTCGCGCTATGATACAAGGTTCAATCTAGGAGACGAGGTTTACGTCCACTGGGCAGCCGAAAACGCGCAGATATTAACCGAGTAAGAATGTTACACGTATGCAGGTGGTAAGTGATAACTTACCCATACTCGCCTCAAACTGCGGCAGTTGCAAAAAGTTTGGGAAACACGCCACGGTGTGTGAGTAACTAGCCTGTTATTGCAACCTGAAACAAGGAGTGTCTATGACAGCTACAACTGCTACACCAACCATACCCCACATGAAGGCTGGTAAAAATCCCCTGTTCCAAACGGCTGCTTATCTGGCGTTGGGCCTGGCGCTCTTATGGGGATTTCTCTTCTTCCGGTGGTTCACCTTTAGCAGTTTCCGTTGGACTCCCTTCGCCGCCGAGTTAGCCCTGGCTCAATGGCCTCCCCTGGTTGCCTACATCTTATATGGTCTATTTGCGATTGTGGACCTTACTATCGGCCTTGGTCTGTTACGCGAAATGAGTTGGGCACGACCTTTGGGCATTGGTTGGGCGGCTGTTATGCTAATTGTTGGCGGCCTATATTTTGGCGTTACGAGAGAGCTTTATGGGGCGGCGGCTCTGTTAGCCGTTGCGGGCTTTATGTTGGTTTTGCTGCTTCGTAATACCCCCTGGTCACTGGCCTATCCGGCTGCGTTTTGGCTGGCTGTCTTCTTTGTCGCTCCCATGATTATTGTGCTGATTGTCAGCTTAGGTGAACGCGCCCGTCTGGGGACCGTGGTCTATCCTGCTTTTTCCCTCACCAATTTGGGAGCCTACTTTGACGATTACACCCGCTTTTTTGGCCGCATCAACGGAGATTTCATCTATTTACGCATCTTCTGGCGCTCTATGACTTTGGCTGTTTTCAACACACTTGTTTCTCTTCTATTCGGCTATCCTTTTGCCTACTGGATTGCCCGGAAGCCGCAGAAATATCGGGGGATACTCATCTTTTTGGTGATGATTCCATTTTGGACAAATTTCCTTGTTCGGACCTACGCCTGGATGCTCATCCTGCGCGACTCCGGCCTCATCAATAATTTCTGGACCATTACACTCCATGAACAAGCGGTAGCACTGGCCGGTAACGGGGCATTCTTCACCTGGCTGGCTAGCATGACCGAACAAAAGCTGCCCCTATTGTTCAACCAACGAGCCGTAATTCTGGGCCTTTTCTATGGCTATATACCACTGGCCGTCTTACCTATTTACAGCAATCTAGAAAAGATGGATTGGTCGCTGTTGGAAGCCGCGGCCGATTTAGGAGCCAACACCTGGCACAGCACTATCCGGGTGTTGTTACCTATCACCAGGCCAGGGATTGTGGCTGCCGCTATTATTGTCTTTATTCCTTCTTTAGGGGCTTATGTTACACCGGACCTTATGGGTGGGGCGAAAGTGACCCTGTTAGGCAATCTTCTCCAACAACAATTTATGACGGTACGCGACTGGCCTTTTGGTTCGGCCATTGGCTTTATCATGATGGCCCTGATGCTGATTGCCATTATGATTTACTTCCGTGTCCTCGATAGTAGCGAACAACAGGTATAGGAGTAGCCCATGACCACCACAACCGCAGCCCAAAGACCCGCTGTTGCTATCCCTCGCCGCCTGAACCTGCGCACTATCCGGGCCAGCTTTAACCAGAATGTGCTAACCTGGTTGGCTATTGGTATGTTTCTCTTCTTATATCTGCCCATTATTATTCTTATCATTTACTCCTTTAACGCCAATAAGGTTGTTGGAGTCTGGGCTGGCTTCAGCACCCGGTGGTATGCGGAGTTATTCAGCGATCAAGCCATCATTAGTGCGTTAGAGATAAGCCTCTGGGTAGCGACCTGGTCAACGATTGTCAGCACGGTATTAGGAACCCTGGCCGCCCTGGCCCTGGAGCGATTTCGCTTTCCGGGTAAATTAACCTTCGATGCGGTGATGTATCTGCCTATCATCATTCCCGATATCGTTATGGCCCTTTCTACCTTACTCTTCTTTGTAATTTTCGCCATTCCACTCAGCCGGTATACAATTCTCATTGCTCACATCGCCTTCAATATCTCATTTGTGGCGATTGTGGTTCGGGCCAGACTGGCCAACATGGACACCGACCTGGAAGAAGCCGCCGCCGATTTAGGGGCAGATGAGTGGACGGCCTTCAGGCGAATTACGCTGCCGTTGTTGATGCCGGGGATTGTGGCGGGCGCCTTGCTGGCCTTCACCCTCTCGCTGGATGATTTTGTCATCACTTTTTTTGTGGCTGGGCCTGGCTCGACCACGCTGCCTGTCCGAGTCTATTCTATGATTAAGTTTGGCGTGACCCCGGAGGTCAATGCCGTCTCCACGCTGATGTTTATAGGCTCTACATTGTTAGTGGTTATTTCGTTGCTGGTACAGCGACGTCAATAACAAGTGCAGAATAATGAATTCTGCACTCCATAATCAATACCAAATTTTTACAAAAGGAGAAGAAAATGAGTAAAAAGTTGTTATGGTCATTGCTTATCGTTGTGGCTCTACTTTTAGCCGCTTGCGGTGGAGGCCCAGCAGGAGGTCCGGCCAGTAGTTCGGAAGAGACCAAAGCGGAAGCCGCCGCCCCCACTGAAGAAAGCAATACCGCAGCAGAAGACACGAGTAGCAGTGAAGAAATGGCAACAGAAGAGACACAAGCCGAGCCTACAGGTCCTCAACTTGCCGAGGAGTTAAGCGTCTATAACTGGGCCGATTACATTGATGAAGATCTATTAACCAAATATGAAGACGAGTATGGGGTCAAGATACTTTACGACACCTACGCCTCAAATGAAGACTTGCTGGCGAAGCTACAAGCCGGGGCAACAGGATACGATGTGATTTTCCCCTCCGACTACATGGTGTCTCAAATGATTGAGTTGGGGTTGTTGGCAGAAATTGACACGAATGCTATTCCCAACTTTGCCAATATAGCCGATGAGTTTAAGAGCGCCCCCTTTGACCCCGGCAACAAACATTGTGTTCCCTACCAGTGGGGTACAACAGGGTTAGCCTATAGAGCCGGAAATGCCTTCTTTGACGAAAACCCACCGGATAGTTGGTCCTACCTCTTTGAGCCAGATTTATTAAAACAATACTCAGATGGTGGGATTAATGTCCTCAATGACCAGCGCGAATTATTGGCAGCGGCTCTGGTATATTCGGGGTATGAGGGCAACTCCACTAACGAGGATGAAATTGCCCAGGCTCGTGACTTGATTGTAAAAGCCAAGCCTTATTGGAAAACATTTAACAGCGAAGACTATGATGACACGCTGCTTATTCCTGATGAAGTGGTTCTCTCTCACGCCTGGAGTGGGGATGCGGCCAACGCTTACTGGAGCACTTACGATGACACAACAGAGGATGGTAACTGGTACTACAGCATTCCTAAAGAAGGGGCCGTCAAGTGGCTGGATAACATCTGTGTAACCGCCAGTAGTGAGCGTTATGATACAGCCCTGCACTTTATCAACTATCTGTTAGATGCCGAAAATGGGGCGGCCATCACCAATTTCACCTATTATGCCAGCCCCAATGAGGCCGCCAAGGAGTATATCGCGGAGGAAATTTTGAATGACCAAAGTATTTACCCTCCTCCCGAAGTTGAAGCAAAGCTCTACTGGTTGACCGAAGTAGGCGATGCTATATTCCGTTATGACGAGGCATGGACGGTTATTAAAGGCCAATAAGTAATCTTTGAGTAAGTGTCCACCCATAAAATACTGGAGTGCGGAATTTATTCCGCCAAAATTCGCAGACTGAAGTCTGCACTCCAACCTACGGCGGATAGATACTAAGACTAAAAAACGCTTCGGCTGGTTGTCTCGTAGCCGAAGCATTTTTTTATCAATTTATAGGCAAATGTTATAATTGCTGAACAACTTCTTCAAGATAACCCGACTCACTACCGTAAATTTTTGCTAAAAGAATAAATTTCTATCACAAATAGCACGAATTTGCGAATGGCACGAATGTTTTTAAGATAAAAAAGTGGTAATATTCGCCGTAGGTTCGTCCATTTGTGCCGAAGGTTCGTGATTAAAATTACCCGATAGAGAAATAATCTAAAATAAGTGGAGATTGGTCTTGACAAATAACCAAGCACCCGACTACCTGGTCATCGGCCATGTGGCGAAAGATAAGATTCCCAATGGGGCTATCCTGGGCGGCACGTGCAGTTATTCCGCCTTGACCGCCCATAAATTGGGATATCACGCCGTTGCCGTGACCAGCTATGGCCCCGATATCCCGTCGCTAGCTGCCCTAGACGGAATTGATATCAAAAATGTACCCCATCCCCACAGCACGACTTTTGAGAATATCTACGAAAAGGGCCGCCGACGCCAAATCTGGTCCGCCAAGGCCGGTTTGTTATCGCTTGATGATGTACCGGTAGCATGGCGAAAAGCGCCGATTGTTCACCTCGCTGCCCTTTCTCAGGAGATGTCACCGGCTATGTGCGGTCAATTTCCAGATTCGCTGCTCTGTGTCACGGCGCAGGGCTGGCTGCGGGGCCGAGACTCTCATAATAACGTCATCTACCAGCCTCACCCAGAGTTAGACACCTGGCTTTCAGAGATTGATGTCCTGGTCATCAGCCTGGCCGACCTATTTGGCGATGAGGACGCAGTAAATCATCTGTTAAACTCGGTCAAAGTAGGGGTTGAGACCTTGGGACCAAAGGGGTGTAGAGTGTATCACGATGGTCAGATCACGCCTGTCCCGGTGCGACCCGAGGTTGAAATCGACCCAACCGGCGCGGGTGATATCTTCGCGGCGGCCTTTTTTATTCGGTATCACGAAACGGGGAATTTTATCAAAGCCGCCCAATTTGCCAACGCCTGCGCCTCGTTATCCGTTCTCAGGCTTGGAATGGAGGGTATTCCCAGCCTGCCGGAGGTTGAAGCGCATCTGGCGGAGATTTACACTCGCTAAATTCCGTCTCTGTACCTGCGATACAAGGCGAGGTAAAGTGGATAAACTCGCCAATTATCCGGGGGTTGGGTATAATGATATGGAATAGGAGGCAAGCCGATGACCACAGCAGTGTTAACCATTCCCTACCCAGAAGAGTTGTTACTGTCGTTGAAAAAAAGCCCTGAAGAATTCGAAGCTGAAGCCCGTCTCCTCTTGGCTGTCAAACTCTACGAACTGGGCCAAATTTCAACCGGAATGGCGGCTCAACTGACCGGCATGAGTCGGGTGGCGTTTATGTTTGAATTAGCCCGCTTTGGCTTATCCCCCATCAGCATCGAGCCGGATGAATTGGCCGAGGATTTGGCGAATGCCTGAACCACCCCGGGTCGTTGTGGTTAATACGACACCAATTATCTCTCTAGCCCTTATCAATCAGTTGGGTCTCCTTAAACATCTATACGGCCAAGTTTTAACGCCCCCAGCCGTACAAGCCGAAGTACTGGCCGGCGGAACACGTGGGATTGGACAGGAACAGTTACAACAGGCAACTTGGATCCGGCTGCAGCCCTTACAAGACCCGCGCCGGGCTGATTTGCTCTCTGATCTAGACCGGGGAGAAGCTGAAGTGATCGCCCTAGCCCAAGAAATCCAAGCCGATTTGGTTATCATTGATGAGCGGTTAGGCCGAAAGCATGCCAAACGCCTGGGGCTGGCCTTGACAGGAACATTGGGCGTTTTACTTAGAGCCAAAGAGCGTCAACTTATTTCAGAGGCCAAGCCTTTCATCGAACAACTTCAACAAGGTGGTATTCGCCTTGGTGATACTATAATTGCTGAAGCCTTAAAACAAGTTGACGCTCTTTGGCTCTA
>Ga0210124_1001153_pt1 | contig 11731 bp, 11 predicted proteins | sample Muzzi_PWC_D2_FD_185554 | JGI IMG/M metagenome (GOLD analysis project Ga0210124, IMG submission 185554) | Wetland microbial communities from San Francisco Bay, California, USA, that impact long-term carbon sequestration - Muzzi_PWC_D2 (SPAdes) | ecosystem: Environmental > Aquatic > Marine >... | reverse complement strand
CGCCGTTCAGCACGTCGAGCTCGGTCGCGCCGGCGAGCCCGCCGCGGAACAGGCGCAGCGTCACGGCGTTCCCGCGGTCCCAGGTGCGCCCGCCGTGCCCGCCGTCGGCGGCGAGCGCGGTCAGGGCCAGGCCGTGCGCCGCGTTGCGCGTCGCCGGCACGCCGGCGAAGGGCTGCAGGAAGCTGTCGCCGTCGGCCGACTTGTAGACGCTGGCGCCCGGCCAGGCGCCGTCGCCGAAGCCGCCGGCCGCGAGATAGATCCCGAGCCCGTCGTCGGCATCGCGCAGGAGCGGCGTGTCCATGAGGTGCAAGGCGGTCGGCCCGGATATCCGGATCGTCTGCGCCGCGAAGCCGGCCGCCGCGCCGCCCACGGCGAGGCTCAAGTGCACCGCCGCGTCCTCGGCCAGCAGGTCGAGCGCCAGCGTGCCGTCGTCGGCGAAGTCGGCCTTCGTGACCTCGACCGGGAAGCTCGCGCCGCCGCGCGTCACCGTGCCGACGTCGCCGGGGTCGAGCCGCAGCCACGACCAGTCGACGCGGCAGGCGTAGCTGTTGCGCCCGACCCAGTCGCCGAGCAGCAGGGTCTCGGCGATCCGCGCCGCGGCGTCCTTGTCGAGCGCGCCGGGGAAGTTGACCGTGACCCGGCGCCGGGTCGCGACCGCCTCGCGGATCCGCTTGGCGCGCTGCGTGTTCGTCTGGTAGTCGCTCGACGGGTCGGCGTAGGTGAGCTCCACCGTCTCGGGCAGCGACAGCTCGCGCGCCCGCGTCTCGTGCAGCAGCTCCGGCACCTCTTCCGCCGCGGCCCGCGCGCCGAGGTCGGCCTCGCCCAGCGCGAAGACGCCGGCGCCCCCGCGCTTCACGAAGGACATCCTCCAGTCGGACTCGCGGGCGCGGAAGCGGAACGCGGCGGCCAGCGGCTCGAGCGCGCGGCGCGCCGTCATGCGCCGGTCGACGACGTATCCCGCGAGCGTGTCGCTCAGCGCCGCGCTGTCGACGTCCTCCGCGAGGTCGAGCCCGATCTCGGCCGAGAGGTCGTCGACGATCTCCTTGACCGTCACGCTGCCGCCGGTCATGCGGTCGAGGAAGAGGTAGCGCAGGCGTCGCGTCGGCACGTTCTCGAACACCAGGATCGCGTGGTTGAGCGCGTCGTAGCTGTACTTGGTGTTGCCGCTGTTGGCGCGGCCCCAGAGCGACTGATCGAGCTTGCGCAGCTCGGCCATGGCGACCAGGTCGACCTCGACGAAGCGCCCGCTCTGCAGCAGCAGCCAGAGCCGCCCGCCGAGCGGCCCGTTGCGGAACTGCATGTCGTCGCGGCCGTTCGGGTTGAGCGGCTCGCTCAGTGTCAGCGTCGCGTCGAGCGTGCCGGCGTCGAGGTCGTAGCGCGCCAGCGTGTCGGACGCCGTCTTGCAGACCAGCGCGTTCTCCTCCTCGAGATAGGTTAGGTACTGCAAGCCCGTCGCGCCGGCCAGCGTCGCGCGCGCGACGACCCGGCCGCTGCCGCCGTCGAGCTGAAAGAGGTAGCCGTTGGCGGCGTCGGTCGCGCCGAGCCAGACGCTGCCCTCGCCGTCGCGCGCGAAGGCGCGCCGGTCGGTCGCGTAGCTGCCGGCCGCCGGCGGCACCGCATCGGCGAGGTCGTAGTCGGTCAGCTTGACGATCTCCGGCACGCCGCCGACCGTGCTCGTCGCCGAGGGCGGCAGCGCCAGCACCGCGACGTGGCCGGAGCCGCCGGTGACGAAGAGGCGCTCCGCGGTCGCCGCCCCGCCGCTCGCGTCGCGCGTCAGGGCGACGGCGAAGATGTCCTCGATCTGCCGGTCGCCCGGCGTCGCCGTGCCGCCGGCCGAGAGTGCGATCAGCGCCCCCGTGTCGGCGCCGTAGCCCTGCACCCCGCCGTCGGTGTCGAACAGCGCGCGCACCGAGTGGTTGAAGTAGACGTTGCCGGGCGCGTCCATCGCGAAAGTACCGGTGACGAGCTCGCGCCCGCTCGTGATCTCGGGCTCGGCCAGCGCCTTGAACAGCGGCTGCTTGCCGAGCGCGTCCCAGCGCCAGATCGTGCCCGCCCCGACCAGCGACATGAACCAGGTCCGGTCCGGCGCCCAGAGCAGGCGCTGCACCTCGACGTCGTCGTCGGTCGCCACGTCGACCACGGGGTAGCTGGCGCCGGCGTTGAACGCGACCTCGGCGGTGATCTGTGGGATGCGGTTGCCGTAGTCGGCGAGCGGCAGGTCCTGAAAGACCGCGCCGACGACGCCGCGGTAGGCCGGCGTGTTCGCGACGCCCTTGTCGGCCTGCTCGGCCGGGTCGGGGCTTTGCGTCTCCGTGCCGAGGTAGAGCCGGAGCGCCGGCGTGCCGAGCCCGTCGGGGTCGGCGAGGAAGCTCGTCTGCGCGCCGCTGCCCGTGCGGTCCATCAGCAGCTTGCCGTCGGCCCAGATGCGCAGGACAGCCGCCGCCGGCCCGGCCGCGAAGTTGACCCGGAACGAGGCGGTGTACTTGAAGGTGACGGCGGTCAGGCTCGGCCCGCCCTTGCCGCCCTGCTCCTCCTCCAGGCGGTGCTCGACCAGGCCCGGCGACCACACCACGTTGCCGCCCAGGCGCATCACGCCGTAGGCCTTGGGGATCGGCCGGCCGTAGGCCGAGGAGGTGACGCTGAGGTCGGCCAGGCGCGGGCCGACGGTCTCCTTGTCCTCGGCGAAGATCAGGCGGTCGATGAAGCCGCCGGCGACGCCGCCGACGAAGCCGCCGATCGGGCCGAACAGCGCCTGCCCGGCCAGCCCGAGCGCGAGCGAGGCCATGCGTCTAGGCGCGCTCCGGCGCCGCGGCGGCGCATTCGTCGCCCGTGTCCGTCAGCGCCGCAAGGCGGAACGCGGCGACGGCGCGCCAGGCGGGCGGGCGCGCATGCTCGACCACGCGGCCGGCGCCGGCGTCGGCGTGCAGGATCATGTCGGGCTCCGTCACTAGGGCGAGGTGCTGGGGGGCGCGCGCGACCTTGAACAGCAGCAGGTCGCCGGGCCGCGCGTCGCGCGGTTTGACTCGGATGAGTTGCGGCGCGGCGAGCAATCCGCGCAGCAATGCGGCCCGATCGGGCGGCCGCGCAAAACCGCTGTGGCGTTCCACGTCGCACGCGAGGTCGTCCAGCCCGACGCGGCGTGAGACCACAGCCCAAAGGCCGAGACAGTTCGCACCGCTCTCGCAGGCGCCCGCCGCTCTGTACGGCACGCCGATCAGAGAGCGTGCAGCGGCGATGAAGGCTTCGGGAGAGAGGGAAGCAGCGTGCATCGGGATTCCTGGAACGCGCGCGGTCGCGAAGCCGCGGCCGGCGGTGTGCCAAAACTCACAGCCGCGCGCCGCGGCGGCCGTCACGATGGGTAGCGGGGTCCCCATAGCGACCCCGGAACACGGGAGACGAACGATGCGAAGCACAACCCGACAGATCGTCTTTCTCATCGCCGGCGGCATCGTCGCAGCCGGCCTTTCGGCCGCGGCGGCGCAGGATCTGAAGGTCGAGCCGCGCCATCAGCCGGCCGAAGAAGCCTTGCCGGCCCAGGTCAAGTTCGGCATGCCCGGCGAGTTGGTCATCGATGCGACCGACGGCCGCAGCATGCTTCCCACGGTGGATAGGGACCTGACCTTCAAGTCGCGTCGGGAGCTCTTCGAGTGGGCGATCGAGTATCTCAATGGCCAGCCGGTCTACGACGAGCAGAAGAAGCTGGTCGGCGTCCAGGGCGAGATCACGCAGTACGGCACGCTCACGCGGGTCGACGAGCGCACCCGGGAGGTCCAGCCGGTCGCCGACCCGATCGAGGCCATCCTCGGCGGCAAGACGGGCTACATGTCGCTCGAGGGCGAGAACAAATGCATCGACGAGGTGCGCTGCGGAAAGGAGAAGAAGACCGAGCTCCCGACGCCGCCCGGCGTGAAGCTTGCCAGCCTGGACTTTCCGCCGACTCTCGTCAGTCATGCGCCGGGTGGCCGCACGGCCTGCAATTCGGCCAACAGCTATTGCATCCGCGGCGAAAGCTGGAAGACCAACTGGTGGTTCTACCGCTCGATCGGGGCCGAGACCCAGCAGAAGCGCGGCGGCTATCGCGTCGAGCACTACTTCTGCTGGAAGTGGGGCTTCATCCCCTGGTCGTGCTCGCGCAAGGTCGGCTCGAACGAGCTTTTCGTCGATGCCACCTACTTCGTCCAGGGCCTCGCCGGCCTGGTCGGCTTCACGCAGTCGCGAAGCTGCCGGAACTGCGAGTCGGTCAAGCACAAGTTCTGGAGCATTTTCGTGACGGTCACGCTGCCCGGCCCCTCGATCGGCACCGCCTGCACCGCGGAGTGCGAGATCAAGGGCGTCTGCGGCCGCCACAGCGGCTTCGGACCCGAAGGCTCCGCCTTCACCACCACCGGCGCCGGCTCGCACAACTGCGGCTGAGCGCCGACTGCGAAAGCTAAATGGTGTCCCATGAAAGCCGAGCCCCCTTGTTGCTCGAGAACCTCATGGAGCTTACCTAAGATCACCGGCTCTTCATTCTCATGGCCCTCGATAAATTCTCCTCAAGTTCTCCCTCCTTGCGGATTCTCTGAAGCGTCATTGTCCTGTTCGTCAGGTTCTTCGAGATTAGCCGTTGCATTGAATATTCGTGCGATATCGAATAGGTTCCACGCGACCGCGATAGCGACAAGCGTTCCATATGCCATCAAGAAGAAACCGCAAAACGAGATCAGGTCACTTGAAAACGCCTTAGATATGAAAGCTGCGCAGATTGCCGATGTTTGTAGAAGAATAAAATGAAAAAATGAGGCAACTGTCTTCATAAACAACGAGTCTGGCTTTCCTCCGCTGCGGATTGCCTTCAACAGTCGTGCGCTCGATAATGCGAGTAGAATTGCCATCCCACCCAGTGAAAACCCGAGAAGTCCAGGGACGACAGCGATTGCAGATTGCGTCCATAAGCGCGTTCCGTTTTCAGTCGCCGACCAAAAAGGATAGCAAACAATCGTTAGAATGATTGCAAGCCAAAGGAATGGGGACTTGGCGAGCCCCGCCCAACCGCCGTAAATCGCCCAATAGGCATTAATTGCTGTCTGGCGGGGCTTGCCGTCCGATCCGGGTTCGTTTGGCGACATTGCGTGCGATCGCGGTTGCTGACAATGTTGAGTCGATGAAGACCCTGATGACTTTGGGATACTTTCTTGTTGAGCCGGCATATCGTTCACCATTGCTGATTCCCGCAGCGTCGACATACCCATTGAATTGGGCCACCTTCGCGCGGAGCATATTCTGAGCATTTAGGAGAACGCGCGGAACACCTGGCGCGCGTGCTAACGAAATGTCCTGGCTCTTTGCTCCTTGTTCTACCAGTTCCGCCAGTATCTGTTGTACTTCAGCGTTGTTTACGTCGGCCGGATTCGGCTTGCGAAGATGGATGTCTACCCGATCCAATCGTTCAAGGCCGAGCAACCGCTCTAGCGTGTCATCTTCTGGCACCACCGTCACTTCCACGTGGGGCGCACCACGGCCTAATACGTCAAGGGAAAAGAGTCTAGAAAAGATTCGGTATGCACGATTGGGCGATAATGTTTTCCCGAACTCATTACGAGATTCGAAAAACAGTAAATGAGTTTGTTCAATGAACGTATATAGAAATACACGCCCGTTATAAAGGTGCATGTCCGAAATGCGTACATCGGCTTCGGACGGCGATTCCTCCTCAAGAGAACGGCGGTTGATTAGCGGCTCGTTGAGATCAATCTTCGTACCGATCACGATCTCGGACTGAAATATCCCATCCTCAACTTCGCGAGGCTCGCGGACGGCAGCATTCATATCGCCCCAGAAGTTGACCTCCTGATTCGAGGCCCGCTGAAGGACTTCACGATAAATCCCCGATGTGTGCGGTTGTGCGACAACATTCAAAATCCCAAACTCGACTCTGGTGTGCTGCATTCCTGCCCTCCCACTTTCAAGGAAGGCTAAGCTAATAATATGATTAGGTCAAATAGCGTATGCGGTGCGGATAGGCTCCAAATTCCTTGCAGCGCCGAATAACTCGCTTTCGATAAAATTCCCCTCACCCTCCCCCCGGCGTCTTGAACAAGAGGTCGTTGCCGGGCACGAAGGGCTCGCCGCGGAAGTTCTCGATGTTGTCGAAGGTCTGGGCGCAGTCGCCGTCGTGGATCTTGTCGCAGCCGGCCCTGAGCGCGACCGCGTCGCCCGGCTGCGGCGCGATGGGCAGCGGCAGGGCGAGCGTCACGGTCTTGCTCGCGAGGTCCCACCCGGTCGCCTCGCGGCCGATCCCGGCGTTGACCGGCGGCGGCGAGCCGGCGCCCGTGACCGTCAGCAGCCCGCCGGTCAGGAAGGCGTCCGGCGCGTCGCCCGCGTAGTCGAGCGCGAATTCCCGCGCGTCGGTTACGGCGGCGACCACGGCCTCGATCTCGCGCGCGCGGATCGCCTGCCACTGCACCGTGCCGTCGTCGGTCGTGCCGCCCAGCGCCGTGTTCCAGGCCGGCTCGGCCGCGCCGCTCACGCCCGGCGTCACGCAGCGGAACCAACGGTCGTTGAACGCGCTGGGCTTCACATAAGCGCCGACCCCGGCGTCGCGCGCCCGCGCCGCGGCGTAGGCGGTCAGCGGCTGCCAGGCGCCCGCGAGCTGCACCCGGCAGCGCGCGTCGAACAGGTCGGCGCGGCAGGTCGGCGCGGCGAGCTCGACCACCTCCTGCGTCGCGTAGCGGTCGGAGAGGCCGAGCAGCTCGGCGGTGAAGCCCGCCTCGGTCGCGACGATCCTGCCGAGCCGCCCGCGCAAGAGCTTGAGCGGCCCGGCCGCGAGGTCGTCCCACACGGCCAGGAAGATCTTGACCTCGGCCGCGTCGTAGCGCCCGGCGCGGATGTCGGCGGCCGCGAGCGCCGCGGAGTCGAGCACGCCCTGCACCTCGAGGTCGTCGGCCGCGAAGTCGAGCGAGGCGCGCAGCGAGCGCCGGCCCAGGCCGGTCGCCGCGGCGTAGGCGACCGCGCCGTCGCCGTCGCCGAGGTCGATGACGAGGTCGCGGTCGTGCTCGGTGAAGCCGAGCACCCGGCCGTCGCGCCGCGCGATCTTCCAGCAGGTCGCGAGCCGCGTGTCGGGCGCGGCCAGGTGCTGGGCGAAGGCGGAGCTCGCCGTCTTCACGGCCGCACCTCGAGGAGCTCGACCGAGAGGCCGGAGGTCGCGCCGCTGCGCAGCTCCTCGACGAAGCTGTCGTCGTCGGCGAAGGCGACCGGCAGGCGGAAGGCGCCACCCCAGGTGACCGCGACGCCCGCGGGCGAGACGCCGGCGCCCGGCGGGCTCGCGAAGGTGACGCGCCCGGTCGCCGGGTCGAGCGTGTAGTCGGCGCCCGCGCTCTGCGGCGCGCCGTCGACCGCGACCAGGATCGGCGTCTCGGGCTTGGCGATCACCCGCGTGTGCGCGGCGCTCGCCCCGGCGGCGTAGCGCTTGACGCACTGGAACACCGTGGTCGCGCCGTCGCCGGCGAAGGAGCCGTCGCTCGTGTTCATCAGCGGCTGGTCGAAGGCGGTGACTTTCGCCTCGTCGCCCGGGCGCATCGCGCCGGCGGTGGTGTTCCAGTCGTGCCAGTCGCGCGCCAGGAAGGAATGCGCCGGGCCCTCGACCGCCTCCCAGGTGTTGAGCAGGTCGTAGATGCCGGCGACCGCGTCGACGTAGGCGAGGCGCAGGCGCCTGAGCTTCTGCGACCACAGGCGGTTGACCTTGCGCGCGCCGGAGCCGGTGAACACCTGCTGCGTCGAGGTGAGCGGCACGGTGGCGCTGCCGAAGCGCACCGTGGCCGGCAGGATCACGTCGTCGTAATGCGCCATGGGGCTCCCGTTTGCCGTCGGATCGTCTTGCCTGTCATCGCCGCCTCGCCTCGGCCTGCCCCCCTCCCCCGGCCCCTCCCCGCCAGGGGGAGGGGAGTCGGGAGCGCGCGGTCGACAGATTCTCACCCTCCCCTCGACGGGGCGGATCGCCGGCAATGTATGGCCGGCCCATCTTTACCCTCCCCTCGACGGGGAGGGTCGTCGCGCAAGCGACGGGGAGGGGTGAGGCGGCACGGCTCTCATGCTTCGACGGGCTCGGCAGGAGGGATTCAGCTCACCCCCTCGTCCTGAGCCCTGCATCCCGCATCCCTCGTCCTGAGCCCGTCGAAGGACGAGGGGCGCTGCCCGAGTTCCTTCGTCGGCGCGGCCGCCTCAGTTGAACCGCCGGTGGGCGTCGAGCGCGGCGGCGAAGGCGTCGGCCGCGGCGCGGCCGGCCGAGCGGCCGAAGCGGTCGGGGCGCGGCGTGCCCGGCGGCACGTTGACGACGATCGAGACATTGGCCGGCGCCGGCGTGGGGCTTCTCTGTAAGGGCGCGGGCGCGGCCACAGGCGGCGCGGCGATCCCGCCCGTGGCGAGGCGCGGCAGCGCGCCGGCGTTGATCGCCTCGAGGAGCGCGCGGTGATCGCGCGCGGCCGCCGCGCTGACCACGAACTCGCCGGCCGAGAGCAGCGCCGGAATCGAATCGCTCGTGCCGGTGCCCGGCCCGGAGACGCGGCCCAAGAGCTCGCCCCCCGCCGCGGCGCGAACCGTGCCGCCGCTTGTCGCGCCGCCCGCGCCACGCCCGACCGTGCCTCCTTGCGCAAAGCCGAGCAGATCGCCGAACACGCCGCCCAGGGACAGGAGATCGCCGAAGCCGCTCAGCGAGCCGGTCGCCAGGTCCCCGGTCGCGGCGGCGAGCGGCGCGGTGACGAAGCTGCGCAGCCCGATGCGGCTGAGGTCGCGCAGCAGGCCGTCGAGCACGTCGCCCAGGTCCTCGCCCTGCACGACCGCGTCCTCGAAGGCGCCGGCCAGCGCCCGGCCCAGCCCGGCGAGCGCCGGCCCGGCGCGGGCCTCGGCGGCGGCCAGGTCGTCGAGCCGCGCCTCCAGCCCGTCGAGCGCGGCGGCGCCGCCGCCCGCGCCGTCTTCGAGACCGGCCAGCGCGGTCTGGATCGCGCGGCCGCCCTGCGCCGCGTCCTGCGCCGCGCGAGCGAGGCTGCGCCGGAGGCCGCCGGTGTCGGCCTCGATGCGCACGACGAGGCGGTCGAGCTCGGGCATCTATCTATTGTCCCGTTCTAGGTGCCGGCCCAGCCCCGGCGTGGGGTTGGTCTTGGCCGGCCACGGCAACCCCAAGACGGCCCGCCCGGCCGCCCATCGGCCGTATCATCGGGGCGGCTTGGTGGAAGAGCGGGCCCGGAGCCCCGCTTCCACGGCGTCGCGGAAGGCGGCGAAGGCGCGGCGCCGGTCGTCCGGCGGCACGCGGCCGCGTGCGCGCTCGAGCGCGGCGACGGCGGCGGAGAGCTCCTGCGGCGTCGCCGACCAGAAGGCGGACGGCGCCCAGCCGAGCGGTCCGCAGGCGAGGCCGAGGCAGCGCGAAAGCGTGTCGCTCACGCGCCGTCCCCCGTGCCGCCCTGCCCCGTGCCGCCCTGCCCCGCGTCCCCGCCGAGCGCCGCGGTCAGGAACGCGGTCACCGCCGGCACGCAAGACGCGAGGCCGGTCTCCAGGATCAGGCGCCCGACGGTGTCGAACGTGGCCGGCTCGCCCGCCGCCCTGAGGCCGGCGGTGACGATGGCGGCGGTCTCCGTGACTCCGACGTCGCCGGCGGCGGTGCGCCGCGCCAGCGCGACGATCCCCTGGCCGGTCCGCGTCTCGATCTCGCAGAGCGCCTGGAAGGTCGGGCGCAGGACGTAGTCGCGCCCGGCCAGGCGGATCGCCACCTCGCCGCGTGCCCGGTTGGGCAGTGCCTCGCTCACGCCGTTCTCCGCCAACTCGCGACGCGCCCGCTCACGACGCCCCCGCTCACGACGCCCCCACTCACGACGCGCCGTAGGCGAGCGGCCCGGCGCTCTGCAGGGTGAAGCTGTACTCGGTCGCGTTGAGGTGCGTGCCGGAGACGTTGAACGCGGTGATGTAGAAGAAGCCGCGGTAGTGCGCGCCGGCGGCGTTGAGGATCAGCTTGGCCTCGATGCGGGCGCGCGCCTGCCACTGGGCGCGCAGCGCCTCGAGTCCGGCGGTGTCGGGCCAGTCGGCCTTGCCCTGGCAGTTGACCGTGCCGCGCACCAGGGTCGAGATCGTCGCGCCCCAGCCCTGGTTGGCCTTGTCGGTGATGTCGTCGGTCTCGGTGTCGCCGACCCACTCGGTCGACTGCTGCCCGGCGACGGTGACGAAGCCGGTTGGGCTGCCGCCGTCGCTCACCTGCAGCAGAACGTTGGTGCCTTGCTCCTTGGCCATGGGTGCCCTCCTGGCGGATTGCCGTGCTCTGCGCCGCGGCGCGAAAAACGGGAGACCGTGCCGGCGCGCCGCGCTAGGCTGTCTCGCTCGGACGGCGGGAGACGGCCCGATGCCCTGCACGCCCCAGATGCTGGCGCAGCGCGACCGCTTCGACGCGCTCTACGCGCGGGCCGGCGCGCCGGTCATGCAGGCGATCGAGCGCCGCGTCTGCGGCTGCGCCTACGGCGGATCGAGCTGGACCACGCGGGCCGAGGCCGAGCGCATCGCCGCGCGCCTGGGCCTGCGCCCCGGCGTGCGGCTGCTCGACGTCGGTGCGGGCGCCGGCTGGCCGGCGCTCTATATCGTCGGGACGACCGGCTGCGATGCGACCCTGGTGGACCTGCCGCTGGGCGGCCTGCGCATCGCCGCGGCGCGCGCCGCCGACGACGGCCTCGCCACAACCTGCCGCTGCGCGGTCGCCGACGCGGCCGCCCTGCCGTTCCGCGACGCCAGCTTCGACGCCGTCAGCCACAGCGACCTGCTGTGCTGCCTCGAGGACAAGGCCGGCGCGCTCGCCGCCTGCCGGCGCGTGTTGCGTCCCGGCGGGACGATGGTCTTCTCGGTCATCCTGGTGCCGCCCGGCCTCGCGCCGGAGGACCGCCAACGCGGCGTCGAGAACGGGCCGGAATTCATCGACAGCGACCGCGATTATCCGACGCTGCTGGGCGAGACCGGCTGGCGCGTCGTGGAGCGCCGTGACATCACGGCGGACTACGCCGTGTCCTGCGGCCGGCAGCTCGAGGCCGACCTCGCGCACGCCGAAGAGTTGCGCGCCCTCGTCGGGCCCGCGGAATACGCCGAGCGCGTCGCCGGCTGGCGCAGCAAGCGCGCGGCGATCGGCGATGGCTTGCTGCGCCGCGCGCTCTTCACCGTCGCGCCGCGTTGAACACAGCGTCGCGGGCCGCGCGCCAGTCCGCCGCGTAGGCGACCGACTCGTAGCCCGGCATGTCCGGCGTGCCGCGCGTGAAGTGCACGACCTTGGGGTCGATCCCGGGGTCGCTGTGGCCCTCGAGCCAGTTCCACGCCTCGGGCAGGCCGGCGATCTCGGCGTCGTCGAGCCAGCGCAGGCCGTGCAGCCAGTCGCGGTGCCGGTTGTTGACCGCGTAGGGCGTCAGCGCCCGGCAGCGCGCCGGCCGCAGCACCATGACGCTCGACCAGTTCTTGCGCGCCTAGCGGCGCTGCACGTCGCCGGTCATCTTGACGGTCTCGCGCGGGCGGTGGTCGTGCTTGACGCAGGCGAGCGCCGCGTCGCCCAGCAGGTCCAGCAGATGGGCCGCGTCGGCGCGCCACAGCACGTCGGCGTCGCAGAAGCCGACCGGGGCGGGCCCGTAGTCCTCGAGGAGCGGCACGCAGAAGCGCGCGTAGGAGAACGCGGTCGAGAACGGCGCGCCGTCGCGCCCGTCCCACATGCGCCCGCGCGGGTCGACGTAGTAGTCGC
>Ga0210124_1001152_pt1 | contig 11743 bp, 1 predicted proteins | sample Muzzi_PWC_D2_FD_185554 | JGI IMG/M metagenome (GOLD analysis project Ga0210124, IMG submission 185554) | Wetland microbial communities from San Francisco Bay, California, USA, that impact long-term carbon sequestration - Muzzi_PWC_D2 (SPAdes) | ecosystem: Environmental > Aquatic > Marine >... | reverse complement strand
GCTGACGATGGACCACTGGTAGGTGAGCCCGTCCCCGTCGCGATCGGTGCTTTCGGAACCGTCGAGGGTGACGAGGTCGTCGATGAAGACCGGCTGGTCCGGACCGGCGTGGGCGACCGGTGGCGTGTTCGTTGCGGTGACGGTGACCGTGTCGGGGGCGCCGTCTACGGTGCCGTCGTTGACGATCAGCTCGGCCGTGTAGTCGCCCTTCTTGTCGATGTGCAGGGTGGGGCTGACGGTGAGGGGATCGCTGAGGATTGCGTTGCTGTCGGGAGGAGCGACGGTGAGGATCCACTGGTAGCTCAGGGGATCGCCATCCGGGTCGCTACTCCCGGCGCCGTCGAGGGCGACGATCTCGCCGACCGTCGTCGCCTGGTCGGGACCGGCGTCGGCGACGGGTGGTTGATTCGGGACCGGCAAAGCGGTGAACACATCCGATCCGAGGAGCTCCCACCCTTCGTCGCCGGCGAGCTGCAGGACACACGCATAGGCGCCGGCCTGGAGACCCGCCGTGGCGACGCCTTGCACGTCGGTGAGGGTCGCGGCGCCCGCGAGGTCCACCATCTGGATGGCCTCGCTCACGACCGCGCCGCTGTCCATGTTGCCGAGGACGTGGCGCAGGGTCAGCCCGCTCACGGCGGTGGCGGACAGGTTGGTCACGCTCTCCGTGCAGAGGTTGGATTCACCGAGGATGAGCTCACCGAGCGCGACTGATACGTCAGCCGCAAGACCCTGGGCATCGCTGCGCGCCACCTGGAAGCTGGCCTGGCTGGTGCTCAGCGCGACGCCGCTCGCCGTGTCCCGGGCGACCAGGGCCACGGTGTAGAGACCGGCCGGGGAATCCACCAGGGCGAGGCGATGGGCGAGGTCGCGGTAGCTATCCGGCTGGAGGTCCGCGATCGGGGTAGTGGCCGTGTAGAGGAGGGTCCCCAAGGGATCCGTCACGGTGACCTCCGCCACGCTGGGCCCCTGCACGGCGTTGCTGGTGACGTTGCGCACCCGCCCACCGATCTCCACCGTGTCCCACGCCGCATAGATGGGCCGGTCGGTGAACAGCGAGGTGGTGACCGTCGACCCGGCAGCATCGCCGGAGCGAATGCGGAGGGCCGCCTGGCCGTAGGCGACGGAGTCGCCAGCCCCGTTGAGGAGATCGGCTGCCAGGATGTAGTCACCGGCGTAGGTCGCGGCGGTGCTCCACCCGGCGATGAAGGGCTCGGAGCCAAGGCCCGGGAGAGCGGTCACCGGGATCGACGGCAGGTCGGCCACGAGGGCGCCGGCGGCGTCGACGATCGACAACGCCAATGTGCCGTCGAAGGCAACGTCGCTGTCATTGGTCACCGTCGCCGTGATCGCCACCGGCGCGTCGGGGCCGTACTCGGGGGCGTCCAGGGTAGGCGCCACGGCCACGGCGCTGGAGGCCAGGAGGTCGGGGATGGGAATGGCGACCTGCACCGGCTCGCCCGGGTCGAAGCTATTGCTGAAGCTCAGGAAGGCGTCCTGGAGGGCTGGCCGCACCTCCCCCTCGGCGAGGCCCTGGAAGAGGAGGTTGAGCCCGATGCTCTCCCCCTGGATGTCGACCTCGGCGAGCGACCAGACGAGCTCGGCGGTGCCGTCGCCGCGGTCGATCACCGTGGTGGGCGGGGGATCGGTGGAGGCGAGATCGACGTCGCTGCGGGTGACGACGTGCGCCTCGACGGCGATGCCGCCACACACCACCGGGAAGGAGAAGATCTCGCCGGTGTTCCCGTCGGTCCAGATCAGGAGGCGGTCACCCAGGCGATCGTAGAACAACACGTCCATGTCGCGGAGGGCCGGGTCCACGTCGGGGCCATAAAGCGCCTGCCGCACCTCACCGGTGTCACCGATGATCTGGATGATGACGTCCTCTTCGCCGCCGCTCTTGAACGGCAGCAGAATGTTCGGCGCAAACAACAGGTTGTTGGCGCAATCCGCGGTGACGTTGACGCCCTCGAACTCGAATATGGCTGGATCGAAGTAGTTCGAGACCTTCCCGGCGGGAGTCACCCGGATAATGTCGCTGTTGTTGTTGAGGATGTAGAAATTGCCAAAGGCATCGATGGTCAGTCCCTGTGGGGACGAGAGGCCGGACGTCGACACGACGTGGATCGATCCGTCGGGGTGGATTCGCGACAGGGTGTTGGAGCCGTCCACGGCATAGAGCCGGTCGCTGTAGTCGACGGCGACCGCCGTCGCCGTGCCCTCCAGGGTCGCCAGCGTGGTCACCGCCCCCGCGGAGGAGATCTTGAGGACGTCCCGGGCATTGGCCGTGGATGGACGGCCGACCGCGTAGATGTTGTCGTGGGAGTCGACCGCCAGGCCGTTGCCGATGGAGAGGCCGGTGGCGAAGTCGCTTACCGTCCCATCCGGCGTGATCTGCACGATGCGAGTGGGATCCGCGGCGTAGATGTTGCCTCGGCTATCCGCGCCGATGGCGCGACCCTGGGTCCCGGAGACCGCGGCCAAGGTCGTACCCTCGGCGTCGATGCGGGTGATCGCGGTGGAGTCGGCGCCGATGATCCGAAGGTAGCCTTGCACCGTGCGATCGCCGGGAAAGACCCGTGGCTGCGCTAGGTCGAGGCTGCCTTGCGCCTGCGGGCCGACGTGGAGGGTATTGCTCAAGGACCCGGCGGTCTGGCCGTTGTCGACGCCGACCTCCACCAGGTAGTCACCGCTGGCCGTCGGAGTCCAGGCGCCGAGGTCCACGGGGACCCCTGCTCCGTCCAGACCGAGGGCCGGTAGCGTGGTGGTGGCCGTGAACACCAGGTCGCCCGGCTGGATCTCGGGCGCAGAGACCACCGTGTTCAGCTTGACCACGTCGTCACCGTCCGGTGTGGAGGCGAACAGTATTCCATCGTGGCGAAACGCCAGATGGCTGATGCCACCCGTGACCGCCTCGAGCGGCGCGAAATCCGTGCGGATGCCCGCATGGACCGACGTGAGATGGGCGCTGCTGTAGTTGACGAACAGGGTTCCGTCCGGCGCGAACGCCAGCGACTTCGCACCGGGGACATTGGTCGCGATCAACGACAGGGAGCCGTCGGCACTGAAGGCGTTGACCACGCCAGCGGCATTGTCGGCGATGTGGACCAGTCCCGAGGCATCCGCCTCGACGTCCGTCGGGCTCACCAGGCCGCTGGCGATCTTCTCGTACGAGCCGTCCGGCGTGAACTGGACTAATGCCCCTTGACTCGTCGAGACGGCGAGCAGCTCGCCCTGGGCGTTGCGCGCCAGCCCGCTTGCGTCGGGGGCATCGTACGATCGGGTGATGTTGCCACCGGCGCTCACCTCGACGACTCGTGAGCCATTGGTGGCCGTCAGACCGCCGTCCGCCTCCAACCACATGTACCGCACGCTGGATACCTCGGCGAAGGGTTCGAGGCGGCCGGCCTCGCTCACCTGGCAGAGGCTGTTCGGATACGTGTTCGCCACGATCAGGCGACCCGAGTCGTCCAACAGCAATCCCCTCGGCTGGACGAGCCCCATCCGGCGGTCGGTCTCCATGCCGGTGGCGTCATAGTACGCGAGCTCGTTGCGATTCTGGTCGCCGACCACCCAGCCGCCATCCGGCGCGACGGCCAGGGCCTCGACGTTTGCGAAGCCGGCGGCGAGATCCGTGATGGCGCCGCTGGAAAGGTCCAGGCGCTTCACGCTGGCGGGAGTGGTGATCAAGGCGGATTGTCCCGCCTCCTTCACCAAGTGTTCATAGCTCCCGGTCGCGAGGATCACGGGCAGATGGGCCGGGTCGGCGAGGCGGATGATCGTGCCGTTGCCGTCGGCCACCACCAGCGCCCCGTCATCCGCCACGATCATCCCCCTGGGCGAAGCGAGATTGGCGAAGCGCGTATCCAGGGTGCGGTCGTCGTGGTAGCGGGCAAGGACACCTTGTTGGGTCACGACCCACAAGCGACCCACGGCGTCGGTGGCCACCCCATTGAGGTATTGACTGCTCAAGGGCTCGCCGGTGATCGCGTCGCTGACGTTCCCGCCACCATCGATGTGCTCGAGCGCGCCATAGGTGGCGACATAGACGCCACCGTCGCCATCGAGCGCCAAACTTCTCGGACCCTTGAGCGAAGCGAAGCCGGTCTCCGTGCCGTCCGGCGCAAGCCTCACCACGCGACTGTAGGACTGGCTCGTGGCCCATAGGTTGCCGGCGTCGTCGACCACCATGTCGTAATAGACGGGAACCGTGAGCCGGGCGTATTCGGCGAGAGTCCCCGAGGCGTCCACGGAGTAGATCGTGGTTCCTCCCCAGGGAGCGACCAGGAGCTGTCCCTGGGGGGTGATGGCGACTGCGCCGGGGGAAAAATCGGTGGTCGCGACGACCGTGCTAGTGCCCGTGGCATCGATGTGCACCACCTGATGCTGACCATTATTGCTGACGTAGAGACTGCCGTCGGCCGCGACGGCGAGGCCGTAGGGGTTGCTCAGGCCGGACGCGGCGCGCGTCACGATCCCCGTGGCGTCGATGCGGATGACGTAGCCCCGACCGCTGAGAACGAGGAGATCGCCACCGGCCGTGGAGCGCATCGCGCGCGGGTCCTCCAGTTGCGGCTCGACGTAGGGCGTGATCCCGCCCATCGCATCGACGCCGCTGATCCGGTTGCGCGACGTCTCGCTGACCAGGAAGCCATTGCCGTCCGGGGCGTGGACCACGCCATAGGCGCCGGACAGGCTGCTGCTCAGGACCGTCTTGCTGCCGTCGGGAGAGACGTGGCTGAGGCGGAAGCCGCCCTCGAGCACGTCGAGCCCGCCGTCGTCGGCGACCAAGATGGCCCGTGGGTTGCTCAATCCGGAAGCGACGGTTTCCCGCGAGCCGTCGTCGGCGAAACGAACGAGATTGCCCCACCCCGAGTTCCCGACATAGAGGTTGCCGGCCGCGTCGTAGGCGGCGGAAGTCGGCTGGTAGGTCGTCGGACCGACGAGCACGGAAACCGTGCCGGTGGGGGTGATGGTGACGATCTCATTGGCAGCGGCATCCGACACCACGAACTGGCCGTCCGGCGCGATCTTGACGTCGTAGGGCCCGGCCAGCCCGGTGGCGATGGTGGTGATCGTCCCGTCGGGCGTCACCTTGATCAGCGCGTTGTCGCCATAGCTGGTGACGTAGAGGTTGTCGGCGTCGTCGATGGCGATGCCGTAGGGCTGGTTAATGCCCACCACGAAGGGGGAAAGAACGCCATCGGCAAAACGGGCGATGCTGTTTCCGCTCCGGTCGGCGATGAAGATGGCGCCCTGGCTATCGACGATCATGCCTTGCGGGCTGGAGAGGCCACCGGACAGGATCTTCGCGACGGCGCCGCCGGGCGTCACCTCGTACAAGGCATCCTTGTAGGTGATGAGCACGCGGCCGTCGGCCAGGGCCTCGATCCCCTGCTGGCCGAAGGACAGTCCCGTCGGCACCTCGGTGCGTGTGCCGTCGGGGGCGAGCCGTACGAAGCTTGACACCCAGTTCAGGACGTAGACGTTGCCCTGGGTATCCAGATCCACGTCGACGGGGTGGTTAAAGCCGGAAGCGAGCACCGAAACCCTGCCGTCGGGGGCGATCTTGGCGACCGAACCCGCTTGCTCGTTGGCGACGTAGACATTGCCGTCGCCATCGACATCGATCCCACGGGGGGAGTCGAGACCCTGCCCGACGGCGAAGCTCTCCACTTCGACCAGGTCTGTCCGCGGCGCGAAACCCTGGTTCCTGAGGGATACCCGTGCGGTCACCGTGGAGGCGGCGATGGCCTCGTTGCCGCGGTTGGCGAGGGTGGCCGTGATCTGCACCGGCCTTTGCGCCGCCAACTGGGCGATGGGTGGGTCGAAGGCCGCGTGGCCGCCGATGCGGTGGGTGGCCTGGACTTCGATCGGGATGCCGCGCTCCGCGAGGAGCTGGCCGGTCGTGCCGTCGAAGGCCTGGACGACCACCTGGTAGGGGCCGGCGGGGTGGCGCGCCGTATCCCACTCCACCTCGCTGGTGAGCGGGACGCCCGGGTCGACCGTGACCAGGGCGGCGGCGGAGTCGCCGTCGAGGGGGATGCTCACGTCCGGGTACTGGTCGACGATCTCGCCCGCGTCGTTGACCGCCTTCAAGTAGAGCCTCGTCGACTGGGGGGTCGCCCCCGTGTTGCTCAACACGACGTCCAGCTCCACCTCGGTGAGCGCCGGGAAGCTCGTCTGGGCGGCAGTGACCGCGGTGATGTCGAAGTGGCTCGCCGCGCCGCGCTGGAGCGGAAGATCGACGGTGACCGTTCCAGGCTGGGCGAGGCTGACGTTCGCAGTGGCGGTGAGGTAACCCACCGCCTGGGCGCGGACAGTGAAGCTCGTGCTGCCCAGCTCCTCGATTTGGTAGCGGCCGTCGGCGCCCGTCACCGCGCCGGCGTCCAGATCGGCCACCGTGACGTCGGCGCCGGCCACGGGCGCCACGGTCTGGGCGTCGGTGACCATGCCGATCACCGTGGTGGAGGTTGCCGCGATCAGTGGTGACAGGCGAATGGTGCCGAGATCCACGGTCGCTCCCGCGGGTGCCAGGGCGGTGTAGCGCACGGTCTGGTTGCCGGCGGCGGAGATCTCGATGAGCAGGTCGCCGGCGTCGATCTCGGCGAGGAGAAACGTCCCTGCGGTGTCGGTGACCGCCAGTTGCCCCGCGGCGACGATTTCCACCGTGGCGTCGCTGATCGGCTGGCCGCCGGCGCCCTCGACGACCGTGCCGGTCATGGTCACCGTGGTACTCGAGGGTGTGGTGCCGGCGGGATGTAGAGCCGGCGCGAAGGTCAGGGTGGCACCGGCCACGACGCTGCCGGAGCCGCTGACGGGATCGTAACCGGCGGCCTGGGCGGAGACGGTGACCGCCCCCGGCGCCGAAACGATGGTGAAGGAGCCGCCGCTGCCCGTGGTGGCGGAGGCGGTGGCGGCGCCAGAAACCTGTACCAGGGCCCCGGCAACCGGCAGTCCGGTTCCGGCATCGGTGATGGTACCTGCGACGAGACCGACATCCGGCAGGGGGGCGAGGCGGATCGTCCCCAGGTCGGTGAGCTGGCCGGTCGCCGTGGAGACGGTCTGGGTGGCTGGGGTGTAGCCGACGATCTCGTAGCGGACGGTGTAGGTAGCGGGAGCCAGGCCGGCGATCCGGAAGGTGCCGTCGGCCGCGGTGGTCGTCTCCACGTCGGGAAGCTCGTCTAGTGAGACGGCGACGCCGGTCAACGGCAATGCCGTGGCGTTGTCCACCACGCGGCCGGAGATTGTGCCGTGGGTTGGATCCACCGGCATGGCGCCGGTGTCGGCCATGTGCAAGGCGCGGAGGGCCAGGGCGGTGGTGTACACGTCATCGCCCCACGAACCGCTGGCCCATTGACCGGCGCGCAATGCGGCGACCGCGTCGGCGTAGAGCGCGGCGTCGGTGGTGACGGGGACCAGCGCGAGGAGTGCCAACGCCGTCTCCCAGTCATTCCTCCAGCCGCCGCCCACCGCCCGGCGGGCGAGGAGAAAGTGGCCGGCCGCGTCGATGGTGGCAGCGACCGGAAAGGTGAAGAGGTAGTGCTGGAGCGCGATGGAGGTCAGGGCCGTGACCGCGACCGAGCTTTCGTTGGGAAAGTCGAGGGCGAAGCCACCGTCGGTCCCCTGGTGCTGGGTAAGAAAGGCGATGGCGCTACCCACCACCTGTGCGTCGCTGTAGCCCGCGCTGGCAAAGGCATCCAGGGCGAGGGCCGTATCCAGCGGTGTGCCATCGAAGCCGGCCAGCTCTCCGAAACCACCGTCCGGGTTCTGTAGCCCGCGCAACTCCTCGACCAGGGCAGCGGGGTCCTGTCCCGAGCTCACCCGCGCCGTGATCTTACGGGCCAGATACTCGGGGCTGTGGTACGACTCCAATTCGAGGAATTGTTGGGCCGCGGGGATCCCGGGTTGGGCGGTCTCGCCGAGGGCGTGGAAGGTGCGCAGCGCCTCGGCGGTGGACTGGGTGGCGGTTGCCACGTCGGTGGCGAGGGCGTAGCTGCCGTCTGCGTTGCCCTGCGCAGCGAGCCAGGCGATACCGTCGGCGGCGGATGACGACGGCGCGGCGAGCAGGTACATCAGGACCAGCGCCAGGCAAGACAGGCGAGAGGCCTGTTTCCAACCCACACGCCTTCTCCGAGCGGGCCACGTCGCGGTCGGAATAAGAGGGTCGAAACGACCCTCGAATGACGTTAAGCATGTCCATATGTCATTAGCTAGATCCATTTTTGGACGTCCTTGTCCTGTTGTGTTCGATGCTCTCCATCCTGGAGGGCGGTCAGGAATGTAATTATTCGGATCGAATATGGCAAGATCGTAAACTTCCCAGAGGTCGTCGGCTCACTTGGGGTCGATCTACGCGGGAACCCAGGAAGCCCGAAAGACAACCCCGCCGAGGTCTTCGTCCTGGTTTCCTGGGTTCCCGCGTTCCACCGGCGACCCGCCGCGGCAAGCCGCACTGGAACCCTGAGAGGAGATCGGGCATTCCCACCCTGCATGGCGCTTGCTTGCGCGGATTCCGCGGGCATCGCTTCACCCGAGGGGTGAAAGGGCTCCGCCTCGACAAGGGGTCGTCAGGCCGGTGGCGACGAGGCTTTCCCGAGTCGTACGCGAGAGCAAGCCGACGATCGTGAACTTGTCCTCTGGGTTAGCCAGCCCGCGCGCCACAAGCAAGTACTCCTAGAGGTGCTGACGCCAACCGCCGTGCGGGCCGAGGCCTTCCGTGCCGCACCCGGCGCGGGTGAGGCCTAGGTTTCTTCCGCCGACCGCCTGTAAGGGGCGGGTTGGATGGGGCAGTATTGGTCGCCGTGATGTCTTTACCCTCCGATTACGACGCCGGGGCGGGGCCCGGCGATGAGCACGCCGAGGATCTGCACGGGTTCGTCGCCAGGCTGCGGGAGCGATACGTCGCCGTGGCTGGCGGTGGCGCGGGGAGTGGTGCGGGCTCGGCCGCGGCGGTGATCGCCTCCCTCACCCTGGCGGAGGCGGCGCTGCGCGATCTCGCGGCAGGCGATGCGGCCGGCCGGCCGCGCCAGATTGCGGTGGTCGGCCCCACCCAGGTGGGCAAGAGCACGGTGGTCAACCTGCTCCTCGGGGAGCGCGCCGCGGAGGTGAGCCCCCTGGCCGGTTTCACCATCCACCCCCAGGGGTTCGCTATCGGGGTGGGGGACGACGGCTGGCTCGCGCCGTTCTTCCCTGGCTGGCAGCGGTGCGCGGCCGGCGACCTGTCGCGGGACTACGGCGATCAGTTCGCCCTCACCCACCTTTCGCAGGCGAGCACGGCGACGGCCCTGCCGCCGGCCACGGTGGTGTGGGACACGCCGGACTTCGACTCCCTAGCCGCGGGTCACTACCGCCACGGCGTCCTGGAGGTGGCGGCCCTCGCGGACGCGGTCGTCCTGGTGGTGAGCAAGGAGAAGTACTCGGACCTCGCGGTGTGGGAGATGGTGCACCTGATCGAGCCCCTCGGCCGCCCGCTCCTCGTCTGCCTGAACAAGATGACCGCCGAGGCGGAGGCGGCGATCACCGCCTCCCTGGGCCGGCGTCTGGCGGAGCACTACGCCCACCACGATCAGGTGGAGGTGGTCGCGTTGCCCCACCAGGTCGGGCTCGACGAGCTCTCGGAGGCGGCAATGCCGTCCGCCGTGGCGGGGCTGCGCCAGGCGGTGCGCACCCTGGTGGAGCGGCGTGATGGCGCCGATCGCCGGGCCGGCGCCGAGCGCCTCCTGCGGCGCCACTGGCCGGAGTGGACCGCCCCGCTGGTGGCCGAGGGCGTGGCAGGGTCGGAGTGGCGGGCCCAGTGCGACGTGGCCCTGGGCGAGGCCGTCGCCGCCTACCGGCGCGACTACCTGGACCACCCGCAGCGCTTCGACACCTTTCGCCGCGCCGTGGTCGAGCTGCTCTACCTCCTGGAGCTGCCCGGCGTGGCGGCCACCCTCGGCCGTGTGCGCCGCCTCCTCACGTGGCCGGCGCGCCAGCTGTTCGGCGGGCGCGCCGGGGGCAAGGGGCGGGGCGAGGCCGGGGAGGTGCAGGTCCTGGGGGAGGTGGGTGATCAGCTCCTCGACACTCTGGCCCGGGAGGCGGCCCGGCGCTGCGACACGGCGGACGCGGCCGCGTTCTGGCGGGCGTTGAGCGCGCGCCTGGCCGCGGAGCAGGAGGGGCTGCACGAGGCGATCGTCGCCGCGGCCCGCCGCCACCACGAGGCGTTCGCGCCGGAGATCCGCCAGGCGGCCGACCGCCTCTACGCGACCCTGCGACAGCGGCCGGTGCTGCTCAACGCCCTGCGCGCGACCCGGGTGACCACCGACGCGGCGGCCATCGCCATCGCCGTGAAGACCGCGGGCCTCGGCGTCGGCGACCTCCTGGTGGCGCCCGCCATGCTCTCCCTCACCTCGACCCTCACCGAGGGGGCCCTCGGCGGTTACATGGCGACCGTGGCGCGGGAGCTCAAGGAGCGTCAGGCCGCCGCCATGGAGGAGGCGGTGTTCCGCCGCGTGGTCCGGCCGGCCATCGAGCGCCTCACCGAGGACCTCGCAGGGGAGGGGCTGTTCGCCATCACCGCCGGCGAGCTCGCGGCGGCGGAGCGGGCCTTGCAGGAGTGGGGTCGTGGCTGATCCGTCCCTGGCCCTGCGGGAGCAGATCGGTGACTGGCTGGCGCGGGCGCGGGCCGCCGGCTGGCTGAACGACGCGGACCTGGCGGCCTTTCGCGCGGTGGAGTGTGCCACCTCCGCCGACCTGTTCGCGGAGCAGCAGGGGCGGCCCCTGGTGGTCGCCTTCTTCGGTGGCACCGGGGTGGGCAAGAGCACCCTGCTCAATCGCCTGGCCGGCGAGCCGGTGGCGCGGGTCGGGGTGGAGCGGCCCACGTCCCACGAGGTGACCCTCTACCTCCACGACGCCATCGCCCTGACCGACCTGCCCAGCGCCTTCCCCGTGGAGCGGGTGCGGGTGGAGCGCCATCACGACGATCGACGCCGCGACGTGGTGTGGATCGACATGCCGGATATCGACAGCATTGCCACCGAGAATCGCGACCTCGCCCTGGCGTGGCTGCCGTATGTCGACCTGTTGATCTACGTGGTGAGCCCGGAGCGCTACCGCGATGATGCCGGCTGGCGCCAGCTCCAGGCCCGCGGCCACCGCCACGGCTGGCTGTTCGTCATGAACCGGGGCGACGAGGGGGACCCGCGCCAGGTGGAGGACTTTGCCGCCGAGCTGCGCGAGGCGGGGTTCGCGCAGCCGCTGGTGTTGCCCACGGTGTGCGCCGCCGGTGGCATGGGCGGCGCGGAAGACCGGTTCGACGAGGTGGAGGCGGCGATTCGCGCGGTCGCCGAGGCCCACGGCATCCGGGAGCTGGAGCGCCTCGGCCAGCGGGCGCGGCTGGTAGAGCTGCGCGCCGCTCTGTCGCGGGCCGCGGCGCGTCTGGGTGACCCGCAGGCCTGGGCCGGTCTCGGCGGCCAGCGAGCGGAGGAGTGGCAACGGGCCCGGGAGGATGTGCTCGACGCCCTTGCCTGGCCCATCCAGGAGGCGGCGGGGCGGATCGCCCTGCGCCGTGGCGCGGCTGGGGGCGGCGTCCTGCCTTTCATGGGCCGGGCGGCACGGCGACTTGTCGGACGCCCGGCGGACACCGCCGATGCGGGGAGCGCGGAGGTCGCGGCGGACGGGGAGGGGGATGACGCCCATTTCGCCGACCATCTCTGGGATGCCGCCGCCCAGGGGCGGCTCGGGCGTGTGGTGGACCGGCTGGAGG
>Ga0210124_1001148_pt1 | contig 11789 bp, 6 predicted proteins | sample Muzzi_PWC_D2_FD_185554 | JGI IMG/M metagenome (GOLD analysis project Ga0210124, IMG submission 185554) | Wetland microbial communities from San Francisco Bay, California, USA, that impact long-term carbon sequestration - Muzzi_PWC_D2 (SPAdes) | ecosystem: Environmental > Aquatic > Marine >... | reverse complement strand
AATACATGCTGTCTCCCATGGCCTTCATTGACCTGATCGCCATCCTTCCCTTTTATCTGGGCATGTTCATTCATGCCGACACACGCATTCTCCGGATACTGCGCCTGTTGCGAGTCTTCAAACTGTCGCGCTATTTTGTGACTGTCGGTGTGCTGGGGACGGTATTGCGCAACGAGGCAAAAACCCTGGCCGCAGCCATTTTTATCTTGCTGATCCTGATCGTGCTTGCCTCGGCAGGCATCTACGTGGTCGAACGGAATTCCCAGCCCGAGGTCTTCGGCAGCATACCCGGCGCCATGTGGTGGGCCACGGTGACGCTCACGACGGTGGGCTACGGGGATGTCGTTCCCGTAACCTTCTCCGGCCGGCTTTTCGGGATCTTCATCACCGTGCTGGGAGTCGGCATGGCGGCGCTGCCGGCAGGCATCATTGCCTCGGGGTTCACCTCGGAACTGGCCAGGCGGCGGGAACGCTATGAAATGACTGCAAGGAAACTGCTCATGGATGGTGAAATCGACAGCAGCGATCGCAGGCAACTGGACCGGAAACGGGATGGCCTGGGTCTTGACCCCGACGATGCCAGTCATTTGCTGAACAAGGCGGCAATCGAAACTGTGGCCATGCAGCCGCCGGATATGGCGGTTTGTCCGCATTGCGGCAAATCGCTGCAGGATTGAGACAGGCCGGCATGACCGCTCAGCCGGCTGCGGTAGAGCATGCAGTGCTCCGGCAACAGCGCTTCTATTGGCCGGACAGGACACACTGCATGACGGCGTGGCAGTTTCCACACCAGGGTAAACTGACAGACAGCATGACCAGGGGCCGGGAACCGCGACCCGGCAGCAGACAATCCGGACGGCCGTGGCCGTTGTTGATTTTTTTGGAATCGAGGCGCTATCCTCCGCCAGACTATTGATCACACGGGTGCAGCGATCAGCCCGGACGAGGAAGACGGGCATGCGCATCAGGACACATCCTTTTACCCGCTTGCTGCAGGGGCTTGTCCTGCTGGCCGCTGTCACGCTGGCACCATCAGGCGAGGCTGCCACTGACGCCGACTGGCTGAAACCGGCACGCGAGGCCATCGCCGTTGCCCGCCAGACACTGGCGGGGTTCGATCCGGCCAGTGACAGCGCCGAAGATCTCGAACCCTGGGAGCGCGTGCTCGGCGAAATTCGCATCAATGCCCAGAAGTGCATCGATGTCCGGCTGGATGAATCCAATACCCTCAACGGCGCCCTCAAGACTCCCGGCGATGCCGCGGCCGGCAAGGCCGCGACAGCCGATCCGCAGCCGCACAAACGGCTGCAGGACCTGGAGGCGCAGATGGATGCCTGCCGCACCGTGCTGCTGGATGCCCGGGCGCTGGCCGACGAGATCCGCACCGCCCAGCAGGCAGTGCTGAAGCTCCATCTGCTCGGGCGCGGCCCGGATATCTGGAACATCGTCCTGGATAACCTGCACCAGGCGAATACACTGCCGGCCACCCTGCAGGCCTTTTTCCTGGAGCGCATGCAGCTGATACACCTGCGCCGCAGCGGCTGGCTGGCGCTGGCCACGCTTTGCTCCCTGGTGGTGGGGCTTGGCCTGTGGTGGCGCCGCCGGTGGCGCGGGCGGCTCACGTCGAGGACAGGGGAGGGCATTAGCGCGGGGCTGAATACGGCGTTGCAGTCTTGCCTGGCCAGGCGACTGCCCGCCTTCCTCGGCCTCTCCGCGGCAGCCGCTCTGCTCCTGCTGCTGCTGCAGGCCGAGCCGGTTCCGCCTGTCGTGGCTGTACTCGTCAGTATCCTGGTGTACCTCGGCGGCCTGACGGTCCTGCAGGCGCTGCTCGATCCCTGTCCGCCCGCCGTGCATTTTCTCACCCTTGAGCCGACGTACGCCCGGGCGGTATCCCGGCGCGCCCATGGACTGCTGTTCCTGGTGCTTGCCCTGATCCTGGTCTACAGCACCGGGATCCATACCGCGCTGAGCGTAGAACAATGGAACCTGATGCGTGCGGTGTTCTTTGCCGTCGCCACCGCGCAACTGGTGTGGCTGGTGTCCACCCTGCACGGCGCTCCCCCGCCGCTGGACAGCCCGAAGCTGCGCGGCCTCATCGTGCTGCTGTTGCTGGCCGGTCTTGTCATCGAACTGCTGGGATTTCGCACCCTGTCGTGGTACCTGTTCAGGGGCCTGCTGGGCACGGCCCTGCTGGCTGCCGGACTCTGGCTCGTCAACAGCCTGCTGCAGGATTCCTTTGACGGCATGGACTCCGGTCGCTACGCCTGGGAACGCCGGCTGCGCGACCAGCTGAGCCTGAGGGAAGGTGACCCGGTGCCCGGCATGATCTGGCTGCGACTCCTGACGGTGCTGCTGATCTGGCTGGCCTTAGGCATCACGGTCGTCGGCCTGTGGGGCTATTCGGATACCTTCTGGAGTCTGGTCAGCGAGGGCATCACCGAGGGTTTCCAGCTGGGCCCGGTACGCATCATCCCGATCCACTGGGTGACCGGCATTGTGGTCTTTTCCATCCTGGTCACGCTGGTGAGCTGGGTCCGCAACGAGGTCCTGCCGGGGTGGGTGAAGAAATCCAGGATCGAACGCGGTGCCCAGGAGGCGATCGTCACTCTCAGTGGCTACGTCGGCATGCTTGTCGCCGCGCTCATCGGCCTGTCTCTCGCCGGCTTCAGCTTCACGAATCTCGCTATCATCGCTGGCGCGCTTTCCCTGGGCATCGGTTTCGGCCTGCAGAATATCGTCAACAATTTCATCTCCGGCATCATCCTGTTATTCGAACGTCCGATCCGCACCGGCGACTGGATCGTCGTCGGCAATACCGAGGGCTACGTGCGCAAGATCAGTATCCGCTCCACCCAGATCGAGACCTTCGACCGTGCGGATGTGATCGTGCCGAACTCGGAGTTGATATCCAACCAGGTCACCAACTGGATGTTGCGCGATCCCTGGGGCCGGGTGATTGTTCCCGTCGGGGTGGCCTACGGGGAGGATGTGGAGAAAGTCCGCGAGTTGCTGTTGCAGGCGGCCAAAGAACAGCCGCTGGTCATCACCGACGGCCTGCGGGTCAGCCCCCCCAGGGTGCTGTTTCGCGGTTTCGGCGACAGTTCCCTGAATTTCGAGCTGCGCTGCTTCATCCGCAATGTCGACCAGCGTCTTGCCACCCAGAGTGATCTCAATTTCGCCATCGAGAAGCTGCTGCGCGAGGCGAATATCCAGATCCCGTTCCCGCAGCGCGACCTGCACCTGCGCAGCGTGGACCCTGCCATCAGGTTCGGGCAGTCTCCGGAGTAGTGCAGCAGCATGCCTGACACAAAACACACAGGATATTCAGTGAACAGCCGGATGCCCGGTCTCGCCAAAGCCTACCTGCTCGGCAGCACTGCCCGTGCACTCAGTCCGCAGGAAACCCGCGAGTTTCAATCCGCAGACGGCGTGCTGTGGCTGCACCTGGACTACTCCGACCCTGGTGTCGCTCGCTGGGTACGCACAGAGAGCGGCGTCACCGCGGTCGTTGCCGAGGCGCTGCTGGCCCCGGAAACCCGGCCGCGCAGCCTGGTCCTGGGTGATGGAATGCTGGTCATATTGCGCGGTGTGAACCTCAATCCCGGTGCCGATCCGGAGGATATGGTTTCGGTGCGCATCTGGATATCCGGCAACCGGATCATCAGTTCGGGTCTGCGCAAGCTGCTCTCGATCGACGACCTGTGCGGGGAAATCGAGCAGGGAACCGGCCCGGCAAGCCAGGGCGAATTCCTGGTGCGGCTGGGTGAACTCATGGCGGACCGGATCGGTGATGTCGTCAATGACGTCGATGATGTGGTTGATAGTCTGGAAAGTGAATTGCTCACCAGCGAGCACCAGGAGTTGCGTTATGCCCTGTCCAGCGTGCGCCGCCAGATCGTGGCACTGCGCCGCTATCTTGCGCCGCAGCGCGATGCCCTGGCCCGGCTCGTCACGGAACGCAGTCCGTTGATCGACGACCTGGTGCGGATGCAGCTGCGCGAATTGACCGACCGGATGACCCGTTTCATTGAAGATCTCGACGAGGCCCGCGATCGCGCCTCGGTCACCCACGAGGAACTGCTGAACCGGCTCGCCGAACTGACCAGCCGGCGCATGTACCTGCTCACCATGGTTGCGGCGGTCTTTATGCCGCTGAGCTTCGTCACCGGCCTGCTGGGCATCAATGTCGGGGGCATCCCGGGCGCCAGCAACAGCCGTGGCTTCCTGATCGTGATCGGGCTGCTGGCAGTCATCTCGGCCGCCCAGTGGATCTATTTCCGCTGGCGTAAATGGTTCTGAGTTTATGCCGTTTCAGAACAGCTGGGTGAAGCGCGCATAGAAGGCGTTGTCATCCACGTAGGGAAGGTCCTTGTGCGCCAGCGGGAAGGCCCAGTCGAGGCGCAGCTTGCTGGTCAGCTTCTGCGAATGCCGGTAGTCGAACTCCGCGCCGACGCCCGTGCTCCACAGGTTGCCCTCCTGCGTTGAGTCCGCCACCCGGTTGTGCACGTAGCCGTAGTCGACAAAGGGGCCGGCCTGCGCGTACCACTGTTGCGGCATGTCGAACTGCCGGTACAGGTCGAGGTTCAGCGAGACGCCGCTGTCGCCGGTGGACTGCGCGGGCTGATAGCCGCGAACACTGCCGTAACCGCCGATCGTGAACAGGTCCGGGGACAGCAGCGTCGAGTCCGACTGCTGGGCCTGCACGATCCCCTGGACAAAGTCCCTGTCGGACAGCCGGTAATTTGTGTACAGCAGCGACTCGAGGGTCAGGGCCCGCGGGTTGCCATCCAGTCTTGAGGCATCCGGATCCCCCATGCTGCTGGCGCCGAGTGCATCGATGCCCTTGTTGAGGCGGACGCTGACAAAGGTCACCAGCCGGCTCGTGCGCAGGCTGTAGCTGGTTTCGCCGTACAGCTTGGTGATGGTGTCGGAGGTGTCGGGGAAACTCGCCAGGGTGGACTCGTAATTGCCGCGTTCGAAACCACCGCGTACGACCAGCTTGCGCTGGCGCTGGTTGATCAGGGCGCTTGACAGGCCGGCCTGGTAGACTTTCGACTCGCCTTCGGAGTCGAGTGCGCTGAATACGTCACCGATACTGTTGTTGCTTTTCAGGTAGTCCAGTTCCAGCTGCAGGTTGCGCAGCGGCAGCGGGAACATCGCCTCGCCCTGAAAGGCCCAGAAGTCCTCATCTGACTTGCGCCCGGTGATGCCGAAGGTCTCGCCGATTCCCAGCAGGTTGCTTTTCTGCAGGCTCAGGCGCGCGATTGTATCCCCGGTGAATTCCGATCCGTAATTGTCCAGGGTGAAGATCTGCACGTCCTGGGCCGGTTCCGCCTTGCGGATCCTGACATCGAGGTCAGTGGTTCCGGTTTCGCTGCCGGGACGCAGGCTGACGCTGGAATCGATGTTGTTGAGGTCGTCGATGTCCTGCAGGGCGGATTCCACGGCGCGCTCGTTGAAGACATCGCCGCTGTGGATCCTGCCGAGACGCGAGTTGGCGATCGCCGGATTCAGCGCATCGTTGCTGACGCCGATGTCGCCGATGCGTCCGGCAATCACGACCACATCCAGCACTCCGTCGGAGAGGCTCTGCGGCGGTGTGGTTACCTTGACCAGGACATAACCCTCGCTGAAATACAGGCTGGTCAGGTCGTATTTGAGCCGTGCAATATCGCCGCCGCTGATCGGCCGGTTCAGGTAGGGAGTGGCGACTGCCTGCAGTTGCCGCTCCTCGAGCAACAGCGTGCCGCCGAAGCTGATGCGGGTCAGTGTTGCGACCGGTTCATTGTCCGTTGCGGCGGGCGGCAGGGGCTTGGGTTGTGCGACGGGGACCTTGACCCGTTCCCCGGTCAGCACCGGCGGCAGCTCGACCGGCGGCCGGTCGACCACGCCGGGCAGAATGGCGGCAGGGGGGCCTGCGAACAGCACCCCCGGGACGGTCAGTCCCAGGACGGCGAAGATGCCCCGCAGCAATGCGCCTGGCCTGCTGTGAAAGAACCGTGTGCGTTTGGTTACTGCCATCCGGTACATGCATTGCCCTCCGGGGCGCTGAGCGGAAGGTCCGGAGTATGCCAATCCCGGACCCTCAATGTAAGTTGTCCCTGCAGGTGATTACCCGGGCTGTGGTGCCTGTCTATTTTGCGGCCTCGCAGGAGGCCGAAACCATGCGGTCGAAGTAGTCCGGACCGCTGATGGTAAAGGCGTCCCGGCCCGCCGCGACACAGCCTCCCGAGGCGGTGGGCGGCAGCAGGGCACTCGGGTCGCCGCCGGCGAGGATGGCCTCCTCGAGACTGCCGCCCAGCGCAACGATGGGCGGCGGCCGGGTGGCGTCCACACCGGTGGCTGCCAGCATGCGGCCGCTGCTGTCGAAGCGCAGCGGCAGGTCGCCCGGCCAGCTCGGGCCGATCGGATCGGTGAACAGCCCGGCGGGCTGGACATCCTGCGTCTTTGTGCCTTTGGGCTGGATGTCGATGTCACCGTAGAGCGACTCGATGATCACCTGGGCGAGATGGAGCGAATCGATATCGCCGCCGCCCGCGCTGTCCGCGGCCAGGTTGAGCAGCCCGTCCAGGCCGGCAGTCACGGCTGTGCACTGGTCCTGATAGCACAGCTGCCACTGCGAGGCGCGCGCCTGGACGTGAGCCGGGTCGGCGTCGGCCAGCGGGTCTGCACCCTTGACCGTGATGTCGCCCGTCGCGACCAGGGCCGTGACGGCCGCGGCGAGCTGGTTGTAGCTGTCGGGGTTGGGCGCGCCATTCAGGGAGGCCTGTTCCAGGGCGCTCGTCGACAGGTCACCCAGCACGGTCAATGTGCTGGTTGAGGTGCCGCCGGGCGTGCCGCCATACAGGTCGTGGAGGCCGGCGACCGCGACCAGGAAACTTCTTGCCTCGGTGTCGACAGGCGAACTGCCGCTGCCGCCGGTCCCGGCGTCATAGTTCGCGTCGGCCTGCGAGTTGACCTTCACGGGGTCGGTGTTGATATAGGTGTCTCCCCCGGCGGCGAAATACCCGGCCGCGGTGGCTTCGGCCAGGCCGTGCGTGCTGCCCTGAGCGCTGTCGTTGCTGCTGAAATCGGCAAGCGCGGTGATGTTGCTGTCACCCGTGTAACTGACGCTGCCCGTGCCGACTCCACCGAGGCTGTCAAGGAAGCCGGCCGGGTCGTCAACGAGGCCGCCGAACACGGCGAGGACATCATCGAGGTTGGCAAGGGTGAGCGCGTCCGAGAGCGTGCCCAGCCGGCTAATCCTGTTCAGGGAGACGTCGCGGGCCAGGCCCAGCAGGCCCGCCGGGGTGCCGCCCAGGATGGCCAGCGCGGCATTGGCGTCGGCGGAGTGCGTGCCGCCGGAGACATTACCGTTCAGGTCCGGCGCGGAGGTGGCGGTGGCATCGATATCGATACCGCCGGTCACGTCGCTGCCGCCGCTTGCCGCGAGCAGGGTATTTGCGGTTGCCTTGCTGTCCTCGGCATTGACCGCGGTGGCCGTGGCGCTGACATTGATGTCGCCCGCCAGGGCCAGGTCACCCGGTTCGCCATAGCTGATCACGTTGTGCGAGGTGTCGTACTCGATTTCACCGTTGGCCAGTACATCCAGCACCGCCAGCGCGTCGGTCTTGCCGCCCCCGCTGTTTGCCGGGTCGAGCGTCCCTGCACTGGCATGAACGTCGAAGCCGGCATTAATGTCAACTTCCGCGGCCTCCAGTACGGCAGTGGCTGCAGCGCTCGTGCTGGCCGTACCGGCTGCGTCGGCGGTGACTTCGATGTCGCCGCCGCTGATATTCAGTGCGCCCGCGCCGCCATTCCGGGCTGCGACCATTTCCAGGCTGGCGCTTGCACGCGTCGCGCTGCTACCGGCGCCGTCATCCGTAGCGACCGCCGCGAGGGTGATGCTTGCGGGATTGCCGGCAGCCCCCATGTTGATGTCCCGGTCCGCGAGGAAGCTGGCTGCGACCGTTTCCCCGCCGCTGGCATGGACGTCGGCACCGGCGCCGATGTTGATATCCCCGGTCGATTCGACCTTGATGGTGCCGCCCGGGTAGGCCGTCGGCTGCGCCGCGCTGGCCACCATCTCGAGACCATCGGCTGTGTTGACGAACTGGTCGGCATCCACGACGCCGCTGAGGTTGACCACCCCCTCGACGATTTCAGATGCCATGTTGGCGCTCAGGTAGACCTGGCCTGACTTTGCCTGCAGGGTGCCGGTGCTGGTCGCGCCGAGCGGGCTGGTTTCGCCGTCCAGAATCTCCCCCGGGGTGTTGAAGGTGATCAGGCCGTCGCCACGCAGGTCGATCTGGATAGTGAAGTCACTGGTCGAGGCAAGCTCGACCTGTCCCAGGTCGGCCTTGATGAGGCCGTTGTTCTCGACGTATGGCGCGGCCAGTACCGCAAAGCCGCCGTCCGAGACGGTGATATCGCCGTTGTTGACGATCGTGCCATAGCCGCTGCCGCTGAAACTGTGGGTCTCGGGAGCGGAGGTGCTGTCGGTCAGTTCTGACGTGGTTGCCAGCAGCGAGATGGCATTGACCTGGGCGGTGGCGCCGAAGGTGATGCCGTTCTGGTTGATGAGGAAGATACGGCCGTTGGCGTTCAGGCTACCGTCAAACTGCGTGCGGTTGCCGCTGATGCGGTTGACGGCCAGGGCGGTGCTGCCGGGCTGGTTGAAGGTGACCGACTCCGCTGCCGTGGTGTCAAACCCGGTCCAGTCGATATCCACGCGCTGGGTTGTCTGGTTGATCGTGGTGTCGGTGCCGATGGCAATGTTCGCCGCGCCGCTGCTGACCGTGCCCCCGGTCGGTGCCGCGTTGACGCCAGCGGTGGCGATGCCGCACAGCACGATGCCGCCAAGCAGTCGCCTGCAGATGCCGGTCTCCCTGCCGTTGCGGACGGCGCGGCGCCAGTGAAAAATCTGCTTTTGCTCGATGAACATGGCGGTTCCCTCCCGGGAATGGCAGCAATTTGCCCGAAGTGGCCGGACTCCGGACAGCGGCCTGTCAGCGGCCTGCTGTCCTGGTTGTCTGTCTGCAGACGGCAAGCGCCGGCTGCCTGTCAGCTATTCTCGAACCTTTGCCTGACACTGTACATTGTACGAAGGTGCAGGCGGCGCGACGGCTCAGGCCTGCGCCTTTCTGTTAGCCGCGCCGCCGGCAAGGGCAAGCAAACCGGAGCCGAACAGCCAGATTGCCGGAGGCAGCGGAACGGCGGTTCCGAATATAACGTCATCCACGCCATAGCCGCTGTCGAGGCTGGTCGTGAACGTGATGTCGGTGAAACTGCCCAGCCCGAGGACACCCCAGAAAAGCGGTGAGGTTTCCGGGTTGTTGAGGCTCAGGTCGAATACACTTGAACCAATGGTTACCGTGAATGAGGTGCCCGGTTCAAAGACGCCGGTATAGTTAAAGCCGAAGGCGTCTGCCTGGCTGTGCAGTGTGAAGACGGTTTCCGAACCCTGCAGGCCGATGTCCGTGTCGAGAAACAGGAACTGTGAGCCGCCGCTGGTCGTGTTGTCGAGGCCGTAATAGGGCTGGTCGAGAATCTTGATCGCCTGCGGAGTCGCAGTGAGGGAAAAATAATCCAGGTCGACGTAGGCCTCGCCATCAGGCAAGGCGGGCGATGCATCCGGGTTGCCGAACGGCGTGTAGGACTCGAAGTCCTCCACAGTCTGGCTGGCCAGTGCGGACTCGAAAGCCGTCCGGTCGGTATAGACGCTTACCGCAAGCACATTTCCCGCCATGCCGAGCTGCAGCAGGGCAATCGCCAGCCATGATATTGATTTGTAGTTCACAGGCTCTCCTCCTGCATGATCCATGTGAAATTATCCGCTACCGGAATCATGCCTGTACATAGTACTTAAGACCGACGCGCGGCATTCGGCCCTGCTTGTTGTTAATCAAGCCGGTGCCCGGGCCGCAGCCTGGCAAGGGGGGCTTTACCGCCACGGCGGGTGGTGGCAAAACGTAATGATTCCTGTTTGTCACCGACCCCTGCAGTGGTTCACCATGTCAGCAGGTAGGCCAGCAGATAGGCACCCAGCAGCACGGCAACCCACAGCACCATGCTGCCGGTGGGCCAGGTGCGTGCCAGCAGTCCGCGCGGACCATGCTGCCGGAAGAGTGCGGCGATCGTATCCCGGGTCACTTCCGCCGTTCCCTGGCGGATGGCAAGGTCCAGTGGTTGCAGGGCGCCAAGCAGGCGCCGGTATGCAGCCGGCAGCAGGCGCCGGTAGGTCCAGTCGAAATCGAGATTCACCGCGTGCAGCTCGGGCGGGTAGATGCCCTGCAGCTTGAGCCAGGTAAAGGCCAGCGCAGCGAAGCACAGCAGCTGCAGCTGGCTGATGACGTGGCTTGCATGGTACGGGTTGTAGTCCATGGCAAAGGGCAGCAGCCGGTAGAGCGCTTCCGGATAGACACCGATGAACACGCACAGCAGCGCAGCCAGCGACATGGCAAGCAGCATGTTGCGCGGCGGCTCGGATGCGCGGATGCCCGAGTCACGGGCGAAGAAGGCGAAGAAGGGGATCTTGATGCCGGCATGGTGGAAGACGCCGGCCGAGGCGAACAGCAGCGCCAGCCAGATCCAGTCATGGCCCGCATCCAGCACGGCGCTCATGATGACGGCCTTGCTGACGAAGCCGCTGAACAGCGGGAAGGCCGAGATCGACAGCGCCCCGACGATGCACAGTGCCGCGGTCTTCGGCATGGTCTTGTAGAGCCCGCCCAGGTCCGAGCCCTTGCTGCGCCCGGTAACGTGCAGCACGGCGCCCATCGACATCAGCAGCAGCCCCTTGAAAATGACTTCGTTGAAGGCGTGCGCCACCGCACCGTTCAGCGCCAGCGTGCTGCCGATGCCGATGCCGCAGACCATGAAGCCGATCTGGTTGATCATGCTGTAGGCCAGCACGCGCCGCAGGTCGTTCTCGATCACGGCATAGAAGATCGGGAAGCAGGTCATGACTGCGCCAATGTATATCAGCAATTCGGTGCCGGGAAAGCCGCGTGCCAGGGCATATACCGCCACCTTGGTCGTCATCGCGCTGAGAAACACGGTGCCGGTCGGGGTCGCCTCGGGATAGGCGTCGGTGAGCCAGTTGTGCAGGAAGGGGAAGGCGCACTTGATACCGAAGGCCGTGAAGATCAGCCAGCCGGACAGCCCGTCGAGCCCGATGTGCGTGAACGCCGGCGAGCCGCCCTGCTGCAGGTGCAGCAAGATCCCCGCCAGCAGCAGCAAGCCGGAGCTGATCTGGATCACCAGGTAGCGCAGGCCGGCCGCAAGTGCGCGTTCGCTGCGCCGGGCCCACACCAGAAACACCGAGGAAACGGCAAGCAGTTCCCAGAACACGAACAGCGTGAGGAGGTCGCCGGCGAACGCCGCACCCAGGGCACTGCCGGTGTAGGCCAGTGCCGCGACATGCTGCAGGGTATCCTTCACATGCAGGGAGTAAATCACCGCGATGAACGAGGCGGTCAGGAACAGGTAGCCGAACACCCGGCTGAGCGCGTCGACCCGCAACGGCACCAGGGTGTAGTCGAGAAACCCGAATTGCAGCAGTGCTCCGCTGTCGAGGCCATACACGCACAGGCCGCCCAGCAGCGGCGCGGCCAGCAGGATCAGGCTGCGCAGGGTGCCGCGTGTGAATCCGGCGAGCAGTGCCGCGGCGTAGAACACCAGGAAAGGCGGTAGCGCAGTCAGGGCACTCATGGCTCGGGTTCATCCCCGTAGTAGCTCTCGGGCCGCTTCAGGAAGCGTCGCAGCAGTTTCGCGACCAGTACCAGCAGCACACAGCCGAGAAAGCCATA
>Ga0210124_1001147_pt1 | contig 11804 bp, 7 predicted proteins | sample Muzzi_PWC_D2_FD_185554 | JGI IMG/M metagenome (GOLD analysis project Ga0210124, IMG submission 185554) | Wetland microbial communities from San Francisco Bay, California, USA, that impact long-term carbon sequestration - Muzzi_PWC_D2 (SPAdes) | ecosystem: Environmental > Aquatic > Marine >... | reverse complement strand
TTGATTATCCCTATTGCCGAGGCATTACATTATGCCCATAGTCACGGCATTATTCACCGAGATATTAAACCCTCTAACATATTAATGCCTCAAGAGGATTGGCCGGTACTGGCCGATTTTGGGTTGGTGAAAAATACCGACGACCAAGCAGGATTAACCCAAACCGGAACGTTTATGGGTACACCCAGTTATATCGCTCCAGAACAGGCTCGTGATGCAGATCTTGATTTTCGCGCAGATATGTATTCGCTGGGCGTTATTATGTTCGAAATGATAGCGGGGCGGCTGCCTTTTGATTATGAAAGCCCCAATAAGATACTCCTGGCTCATGTGATGGAAACTCCGCCTTCGCCACGCGAGTTTAATCCCAAGTGCCCTCCCGCTCTGGAGCAGGTTGTCTTAAAAACTTTAAAGAAATCGCCCGATGAGCGATATGCCGATATGCAAGAAATGGTGGATGCTCTCAAGGTAATCCTAGCGATGCCTCCAGTTGATATTGAGGAATCGCTAAAAGAAGAGCCGCCGCATCATGAGGAGCCTAAAGTTGAACCGAAGGTCGAGGCAAAACCTTCTGGTGGTGGTCTATTTGGCTCGGTTCGGAAGCTTTTTGGGCGGAAACCTGAAGAAAAAGAATCAGACACAGCCAGTCGAACCGCGCCGCGCCCTCAACTTGAAGTGCCGGAAAGTGATTTTGAGGACTATGAGGGTACAATGCAAATGGACCTTGGCTCTTCTGCTGAGGCTGTACCCAGAATTATTCTGAAAGATAAAAATATTACGCTTGAATTGCCGGATAAAGGCCAAGTCATTGTTGGCCGAACATATCGTGATAATGTGGTCGATCTTGATCTTGAACCTTATGAGGCCAGCAAATATGGGGTTTCCCGCAAGCATGCTCGCTTGATGAAGCAAGGCGACCTATGGCTGCTAGAAGATTTAGGCAGTATGAACGGAACATTTATTAACAATGTAGAAGTCAGACAGGGTAGTCCCATCCTCTTAAAAGATGGTGATAACCTTCGCTTTAGTCATATGTCTTTTATCTTCATGCAGTCTTGATTGCCTAAAAAGGGTATCGCTACTGTATAAAAGCCCCCTCCACACCGATTCGCCACTTATAGGCCTTAAGAGTCCAAGTTATTGTTCCCTCAGCCGCAAGTTGCCCATTTTCCACATAGCTTACTCTGTAGGTGTGAGTTCCAGGTGGCTGCTCAACTACTTTGGTATCATTCGCGGCTATATTCCAGGTTTGTCCCTCAATTTCCAGAATTATCGGGTGGTCTAGGTCGTTAAAGACGGCCAGAAGCGCCTGACCCTCTGGCGTCGCGGTTGGCGGCGGAGGGGTACCGACTGATTCTGTAGCAACCTGTGCCCCAGGTGGTGGAGCATAAGCCACCCGTCCGCTTTTTGCGATGCTAAAGACAACCGCCTGGTTGTTGACCTCAAGCTTAGTAATATCAATCGGCGCTATTTGGTGAGCCTCATCTATGCCACTGTTAATACCTGCGGTTAAATTGTCTGTAATCCAATAAAGGGGTACCCCATTGATCCTTGTGATGGTAAACTGAGGCTCATTATTCTCCAGATGCAAGGTGGCCGGTAGATTGATCCACACAACTCCCCCTATATTTAGATGGATAGAAACTTTGTCAGGTGCGGTGGCGTCAATGATAACATCGTCCAGAAAGGCTTGGGAAAAGGCCCGGGCCTTTTCCGAAAGGTCGTTCTCGTCGTAGATATTTTCTTTATCCAAATCGAGGGCATAATAATTCCAATCGTATCCGGCAATCGCCCGTTGAATCGCCCAGCGTGCCACAATCGTCCCTATTCCAATAGTGAGCAACGCTGCCAGCAAAAGAATTAAAATGACCTGGATGCCGACCCGAGCTACTCTTAGCCCGGCCTTGCTTAACCGGCGCAAAAGCAAGTTAGGCATAATCAACCGGAGAAATTTCTCTAGTCCTTGCTTCTCATCTTTTGCTTGCTTTACGGCTTCATTGGCTGCTGCGGCCAATTCATTACGATTAATCAGGGTAAACCAGCGGGCAAAGTCGCCGCGATAGAGGTAGCCCTGTGCCTCTACCCGATTTTGCTCGCATAAATCAACCAATTGCCCAATTGTTTTAGCCGATTCCCCATTTTTAAAGGTAAACAAGGCGGCATCTTTAGTTCCCGAAACAAGCACCTCAAGTTGATGCTGAAACTGAAGCGCGGTGAAGCGTTCTTCAGGTTCTCTGGCCGTGACATTAGTGATTATCTCTTCTAATTCCTTGGGAAGCCGTTTGTCTATTTTGCGAATCGGTTCAAGGTGGCCGTGGTGGGTTTTCAGCAATTCGATGGTAACTTTAAGTGCCCCATCTTCTCGAAAGGCATCAAGAGGATTACGTCCGGTTACCAAATGGTGCAGGGTCACTCCGGTGGCGTAAACATCGGAGGGAGGGGCAGCCTCACCAATCCATTGCTCAAAAGGAGCATAACCCACACTCCCCGAACTTTCCAAACCGCTGGCGGCGTCTATATCGGCTGTTGCCAGCCCAAAATCAACCAGCCAAATTCGCCCATCATCGCCCAGTAGAATGTTGGCCGGTTTGATGTCGCGGTGCATGACCGGCTCTCGACTGTGAGTGTGCATATAGTTAAGGGCACTACATATATCAATTGTATAGCGAACAGCTTCTTGCCAGCGCACCTTGCCCTGTTGCTCGTCTAGAATGTCTTTTAGGCTTTGGCCCTCGATGTACTTCATCACAAGATAGCTGCCACTATCGTCGGAAAAATAATCGTAGATGTCGGGAATGTTATTATGACCGGGCGTATTGAGGTCGGCTAGTAAGCTGGCTTCTCGCTCAAAGTTAGCTCGATTCTGTTCCAGCTTTCTGGGCGAAATGTTCTTGGGGCTTAACATCTGCTTAATTACACATACCCGCTTTAGCTTGATATCTTCGGCCAAATAAGCCGCCCCAAAACCACCCTTCCCCAGAATCTTTCTGAGTTGGTAACGTTTTTGCAAGATGGTCTGCCGTCCTGCAAAATCATCAGTTGGCCTGGATATCGTCTCAGCTTCCGATACTTTTGTTGGGGTTGATGAAGGCACAGCCACAGTACCGCCATCGTCATCTGCAGGGAGCGTGTCGCCCGGTGGCGGTACTTTGACCGTACTGCCATCATCCCCAGTTAGAGTGGTATCCTTTGACATAGCAGTAGTAGACCCATCATCACCGGAGATACCCACCGTTGCCCCGTCGTCTTCGAATGAGTCTTCGCCAAAAGGCATCGCGGTAGTCGCGCCTTCGTCCTCTTGAATATTTACCGTTTCTCCGTCATCATTATCCTCAAGTGAAGCATCGCCAAAAGGCATAGCGAAGGTTGCCCCCTCGTCCTTTTCAGGCATGGTATCGCCAAAGGGCATATTGACCGTTGCCCCGTCATCTTCGGTTAAAGTGTCACGAACCGGCATGGCGAAGGTTGCCCCCTCGTCCTCATCATCAGGTGCGGTATCACCAAAGGGCATATTGACCGTTGCCCCGTCATCCTCGGTTAGAGTGTCATCTGATGGCATGGCGAAAGTTGCGCCATCATTGTCATCTTCGGGTGTAGTGTCACCAAAAGGCATGTTGACCGTTGCCCCGTCGTCTTCATCCTCAGGTGTGGTGTCGCCAAAGGGCATATTGACCGTTGCCCCGTCATCCTCGGTGATTGTAACATCAGCAGGAGACATCAGTGAAGATGGCGGTGACGTTATCTGCGAACCCATACCTGGAGCATCTTGCTTTGTTTCAAGCTGATGAATCTGTTCCATCGACTGGGCCAGCAATGCCCGAACAGCTAGGGGGGTTTTTGCCCATTCTTCGTCTGAAATTCCAGCCGGTTTTTGATAGTCCATTCTATTCTCTACCGAATTATGCTATTCGTTATGAAATAATGAGGTATTTCTATTTTAGGTGATAACACATCTTATCACAAATATAGTTCAAACTCAATGATTTTCATGTCCTAATTGGGCTTTGATTAAATGGCAAAGCTTTTGACAAACCTTCCCGGCTGTGATACTATCGTCGGTTGTACATTAGTTGCACTCATTACAGTTCTCAGGCATATCAATGATGATAGTCGATACCCCCGCACCTTGTTGCGGAGGTTTTTTTGTTTATCAACTGCGGAAAGGATGGCAAATTCGTGAGAACGATTGAATGGGATTATGACCATAATCTGGTTAAGATGATTGACCAGCGTAAATTACCGTCGGTCTTTGAAATTGCCGAGTTCACCGATTACAACGAGGTGGCGGTGGCTATCCGCGACATGTATATTCGGGGCGCGCCTGCCATCGGTGCGGCAGCCGGATTCGGGATGGCCCTGGCGGCACAGCAGAGTAATGCCTCTAATCGAGAGGCATTATTACGTGATTTAGAAACGGCTGCGGAAGTGCTTCGGGCTACCCGGCCCACGGCGGTCAATCTCTTTTGGGGTATCGAGCGGGCCTTACGGGTGGCTACTGACGAAGAAATTGAGCATGTAGATGATATTCGCCAGGCAATTTTGGACGAAGCGCAGCGTCTGGCCGATGAAGATGTTGAGATTAACAAACGAATGGCTCGAAATGGTGCGGCCTTGGTCAAAGAAGGGGACACAATTTTACATCACTGCAACACCGGCTCGTTGGCAACCGTTGACTGGGGTACTGCCTTGGGCGTGATTCGCATGGCGAATGAGCAAGGTAAGAATATCCATGTCTTTCTCGATGAAACCCGGCCCCGCTTACAGGGTGCTCGTCTTTCGGCTTGGGAGTGTGAGGAATACAATATTCCCTACACCCTGATTGCCGATAACGCCGCTGGACACTATATGAGAACAGGACAGATAGATATCTGCTTTGTCGGCTCAGACCGAACGGCGGCCAATGGCGATGTCGCTAACAAAATTGGCACCTATAAGCTGGGGGTTGTGGCTAAAGAGAATGGCATCCCCTTCTTTCCGGTAGTGCCGACCTCTACGGTTGATTTGAATTTGGCCTCTGGCGATGATATCCCTATCGAAGAACGTGCTCCAGACGAGGTAACAGACTTGACCTTATTTGGTCGTCCTGTTGCTCCAAAGGGAGCCAAAATTGGCAACCCAGCGTTTGATGTAACACCGCGCAAATATGTCACGGGTATTGTCACCGAGCATAGCGTGGTCTATCCCCCTTATGATATCAACCTGCGCCGGGTTGTTGAAGAAGAACAGGCCAAAATACGGGCCAAACGAAAGTAAAAGGAGGGTACTTTGACGGTAGCAGTCACCGGCTCTATGGCTTTCGACTACATTATGTCATTCCCCGATGAGTTTTCCAAGCATATCTTGCCCGATCAAATCCAGAAACTCTCGGTGAGTTTTCTGGTTGATTCAATGCGACGGGAACGTGGGGGTACGGCTGGCAATATTGTCTATAATTTGGCCCTGATGGACCAGCCATGTTTACTCATGGCTACTGTTGGTCAAGATGCCCCGGAGTATATCGCCGGGTTAGGTGCACGCGGTGTTGATACCAGCGGGGTCTTGCAATTGCCAAACGAATTCACCGCCTCTTTTTTTGTCAGTACCGACGAGATTAATAATCAAATTGCCCTCTTCTATACCGGGGCTATGGCCAAAGCCGGTCAAATTAGCTTTGCCGATCAAGATTATCGCTCTATTAAAATTGCCATTATCTCTCCTAACGACCCATGGGCGATGGTTAAATATGTGCAGGAATGTCATGATATGCGCATTCCATATATCTACGACCCTAGCCAGCAGATTCCCCGGCTGGAACCGAATCATCTTGTAAAAGGGATTGAAGGGGCCAAGGTGTTGGTGGTCAACGATTATGAATTTGAGATGATGAAAAATAAGACCGGCTTGAGTGAAGATGATATGAGAGGCATGGTTGAAACTGTTATTGTTACCCAAGGCGAAGCAGGTTCGCTCATTTATGCTGATAACCAGGAGTTTGACATTCCGGTAGCTACGCCCAATCGCGTAGCCGAACCCACCGGTGCCGGTGACGCTTTTCGGGCCGGGATTATTGCCGGGATGATGCGGGGTTACTCCTGGGATGTAATTGGGCGCTTGGGTTCGGTAGCCGCAGTTTATGTTTTAGAGCAGCATGGCACTCAACGGCATACCTTTACCCGGCGTCAACTGGCGAATCGCTACCGGGAGATGTTTGGCGATACCGAAGAACTGGAAGATTTCGTTAATTACGATAAAGAGGATTAAATCGAAAATTCTAATGAATTCCTTACCATCTCCACATGCTATTCCTGTTTTTCTCTGGTAAAGTGGATTGGTTTGTATATTTGAAGATAACAATATTCGTACATTTTATTTTATCTATACCTTGAATTAAGGAGTAATATGGCTACTAAAGAGTTTGATGTCAAAGATATGAATCTGGCCGACCAGGGCCGCTGGCGCATTGAATGGGCCTTGAAAGAAATGCCGGTCGTTCGATCTCTAATCGATCGTTTTCATAAAGAACGCCCCCTGGATGGGCTTAAAATGAGCGCCTGTCTCCATGTTACCACCGAAACCGCTAATCTGGCTCGTACTTTGCAAATTGCCGGAGCCGATTTGGTGTTAACTGCCAGTAACCCTCTCAGCACTCAAGATGATGTTGCGGCCGCCTTAGTTTCAGTATTTGAAATTCCGGTTTATGCCATCAAAGGTGAGGATAACGAAACTTATTACCAGCATCTCAATGCTGCTTTAGACCATCGCCCCAATTTAACGATGGATGATGGGGCCGACCTGGTCAGTATGTTGCACAAAGAACGCACTGATCAGTTGCCTGATATCATTGGCGGTACCGAAGAGACCACCACCGGCATCATTCGCTTACGGGCTATGGCTGCCGATGGGGCGCTAAAGTTTCCGGTAATTGCGGTCAATGATGCCAATACCAAGCATCTCTTTGATAACCGTTATGGAACCGGCCAGAGTACCTTGGATGGTATCATTCGGGCGACCAATATTTTGCTTGCTGGAAAAACATTTGTGGTGGGTGGTTATGGCTGGTGCAGTCGGGGTATTGCGATGCGTGCTCGCGGTTTAGGGGCCAATGTGATTGTCACCGAGATTGACCCATTACGGGCCTTGGAGGCGGTGATGGATGGTTTCCGGGTGATGCCCATGATAGAAGCCGCCCCCCAAGCCGATTTTATCTGCTCGGCTACCGGCGATAAGCATGTTATCGATAAGCACCATTTTGAAGTAATGAAAGATGGCTGCTGTGTCTCGAATTCCGGCCACTTCAATGTAGAGATTAATATTCCAGCCCTGGAAGCAATGGCCGTCGAAAAACGCCACCCCCGCACTTTTGTGGATGAGTACCAATTGGCCGATGGGCGTAATATTCGTCTACTTGGTGAAGGGCGCTTGATCAATTTGGCGGCTGCCGAAGGCCATCCCGCCGCTGTGATGGATATGAGTTTTGCTAACCAGGCTCTGGCGGCGGTCTATGTGTTTAAGAATGGCAGGAACCTGGAAAACAAAGTATACTCCGTGCCCGAAGATATTGATCAAGAGATTGCTCGTGTCAAGCTTGAGGCGATGGGTGTTAATATCGACATCCTCACTTCAGAACAAGAAGCCTATCTTAATAGCTGGGAAGAGGGAACTTAAATCTAAAAGAGGAGACATCTGATATGAGCACAACATTTATGAGCTCACCACAACTATTTTTTACCAGCGAGTCGGTCACCGAAGGCCATCCCGATAAAATGTGTGACCAAATCAGCGATGCAGTACTAGACGCTATCTATAAAGAAGACCCCCAGGCCCGCGTCGCTTGTGAAACGGCTATCACCACCGGTCTGGTGTGTGTGATGGGTGAAATCACCACAAATACCTATGTTGATATAGCCCAAATCGCCCGTGAAACCATTAAAGATATCGGCTATACCCGCGCCAAGTATGGCTTCGATTATGAAACCTGCGGCGTGATTGTTAGCATTAAGGAACAATCTAGCGATATTGCAATGGGGGTTGATAAGGCTCTGGAGGCCAAGACCGGCGAAATGGAGACAGACCTGGATACCGGCGCGGGCGACCAGGGGATGATGATTGGCTTTGCCTGTAACGAAACCGAAGAGTTGATGCCTTTGAGTATCGCGCTGGCTCACCGGCTATGCCGCCAACTCTCCGATGTTCGGAGAAATGGCACTATCCAATATCTTCGGCCCGACGGTAAAAGCCAGGTTACCGTTGAGTATGCCTATGGCAAACCTAAGCGGGTTGATGCCGTATTGATTTCTACCCAGCATAGCCCAGATGTGCATCAGGATAAGATTCGGGCCGATATTATTGCCGAAGTCATTACCCCGATTGTCCCTCACGATATGATTGACGATAATACCAAAATTTTTGTCAATCCTACCGGACGTTTTGTAACCGGCGGGCCAATGGGTGATGCCGGTTTGACCGGCCGTAAGATCATTGTCGATACCTATGGTGGGGTAGCCCGCCACGGTGGCGGCGCATTCTCCGGCAAAGACCCAACGAAGGTTGACCGCTCAGCCGCTTATATGACCCGCTACATTGCCAAAAATATTGTCGCTGCCGGGTTGGCTGACCGGGTTGAATTGCAGGTGAGCTATGCGATTGGAGTGGCTCATCCCCTGTCCTTGAATGTTGAAACCTTTGGCACCGGCAAAATCAGCGACGATAAAATCGTAGCTTTGGTCAAAGAATATTTCGACCTGCGTCCGGCAGCCATCATTAGAGATTTGAATTTGCGCCGGCCCATCTATAAAAAGACCGCTGCTTTTGGTCATTTTGGCCGCACCGACCTTGATCTCCCTTGGGAGCGCACCGATAAAGCCGAGGCCTTGAACCAAGCGTCGGGTTTGCAAAAGACTATTCGTATTTGAGAAGCGTCCACAGATATTCACAGATGAACACAGATAGAATCAGATAAAAAATCTGTGAAAATCTGTGTTCATCTGTGGACAAATGCTACCTGCTAAACCTATTCTGTACCACCAACCAGCTAAAATAAAATACCGCGTTCCAAATTCGCCGCCAGCGCCAGGGTTGCATAACCAATCGATGCAGCCATTCCAACCCCAAGTATTGAATCCAATGTGGGGCGCGTTTGGCTGTACCGGCCAAAAAATCAAACGACCCCCCCACCCCTATACAGACTGGAATTTGTAGTCGCTCCAGGTTGCGAGCGATCCATTTATCCTGTTTTGGCGCGCCGTAAGCCACCAGCAGAATATCGGGCCGGGTCGGCAGAATACGCTGCACAATCGCCTCATTCTCTTCGAGGGCAGGCGAACCGGCATAGACCCCGGCCACCTTCATCTTCGGATAGCGCGCTTTTAGCATTTCTACGGCTTTCTCGGCCACGCCTTCCCAAGCTCCCAAAAAATAGATCCGATACCCTTTTATATGCGACGCCTCTGCCAACCGCACCACTACATCGGAACCGGCTACTCGCTCTGGCAGAAGCGTTGTCTTCAAAAAGCGAGCCGCCTTGAGCAAGCCAATCCCATCCGGCAGAGCCAAGGCTGCCCGGTTGATAATCTCTCGAAATTCCGGGTCACGTTGCGCCGTCACCACAAACTCTGGATTGACCGTCACCAGTTGGTGTGGCTGCCCGCTGGCAATGAACTTCTCAATCAACGCCAGGGTTTGGGTGTTGGTCAAGGCATGGATGTTGACATCAAGGATTGTGGCTGTCGGTGGAATTTGTTGCATGGGCATACCTTTTTACTTAACCTCAGTTCCAAGTTTTTAGACCTGACAGGTTTCTGCGAAAAATTTGGCTCAAATGTAACTATTATAGTAGAAATTACGCCGATTTTAGTCGATTATGTCAAAACCTGTCAGGTCTGGTTACTTGAGAATAAGCGGGAGATAAGTTTTGTTCTGAGGCGGCGGGGGAGGGTCAGCTCCCAAAGGCAAAGCCCACAATTCAGTTCCATTGGTTCCGTTATCAGCCCTAAAGAACAATTTGTCATTCATAGCGGTAAATGAGTATGGGCCAGAAGACGCGGAACCAGGGTTAATATCTGTAATCATCATTGTGCCAGTCATTGTGCCGTCACTTCGCCATAACTCTGTTCCATGAATACCATCATCGGCCTGGAAGTATAGTATCCCGCCTCCATTGAAAAGAGTATATTCCCAGTAAAATGCGTCACCTGGGCCAGGGTTAATATCTGTAATCATTATTGTACCCGTCATTGTGCCATCGCTTTTCCACAACTCTCGGCCATTGGTTCCATCATCAGCATAAAAAAAGAGTGTGCCATTTGCATTGGTAAGAGCAGCGGGAGGTAATGAACACTCTACTGGGCTAACGTTTTTGACTAATACTGTACCATCCATCGTTCCATCACTTTTCCATAACTCGCTTCCATTGCCACTACCACAATCATGAACCACAAAAAATAGTATATTATTCACAGTAGCGATGTCGAAAACATATGGAGTACTAGACCCAGGTCTAACGTCTTTTACCAATGTTGTACCCGCCATTGTGCCGTCACTTTTCCATAATTTGGTTCCATTGGTTCCATCATCGGCAAAGAAATATAGTTCACCATTCATGGTAATACGATTGGCCGGGGACGACGAAGCAGAGCCAGGATTAATGTCAGTGATCATCGTTGTTCCCGTTACTGTCCCATCACTTTTCCACAACTCTCGGCCATTGGTTCCGTCATCAGCCGTGAAGTATAACATGTCACTCCCATTAATAATCCATAAGAAAGGAAATGAACTATCGATTCCTGGGTTAATATCTGTGATCATTGTAGTACCCGCGACTGTACCATTGCTTTTCCATAATTCGTCCCCGTGAGTTCCATCATCGGCCCTAAAATACAATGTTTCATTAATGGCGGTTAGCTCAGCAGGAAAAGAATTGCCATTTGGGTTAATATTCGAGATCATCACCGTACCCGTCATTGTCCCGTCACTTTTCCATAATTCATACCCGTGATTTCCATCATTGGTGCCGAAGTATAATATATTGTTAATAATGGCAAAATCAGAAGGAAAAGAGTTGCCGCTCGGATTAATATCCGAGATCATGTCCGTGCCTGTCATTGTGCCATTGCTTCTCCATAATTCCCACCCATATGTGCCATCATCGGCTTCAAAGTATAATGTGCCATCCACATCAGCAATAAAGGGTCCGAAAACTGAATCGCCTGGTCCAGGATTTATATCCTTTACCATATAAACCTCACTTACCGCCCAAACATACCCCAGCGCCAGCGCCAAAAAAAGGCCAGGGGCCAATAGCACGATGAGTAGTTGCTTCCACAACCTTGTTTTACTTGCCTTTATCATTTTGCCCTGCCTCCTATTGTCTAGTACCGTAAATTATAGCATAGCATGGTCGCCGTAGGTGGCTCTTATCGATAGTTCCCGGTTTTCGGTTTTACATTTCGGGTTCAGAATAGGCAACACGCAACTCTAAACCCGAAACAAGCTCATCATCGCTGATACATTAATACTCAGATACTATTTTCCAATATCTCCAACACCTGCCCGGCTGCCTTATCCCACGAAAAGTGCTCAATTTGCCGGAAACCTCGTTCAACCAATTGCTGGCGCAGACTGGCATCGCTAATCAATTGGGTCAGTCCCTTGGCAATTTCCGCAGTCTGGCGGGGATCGACCAGCAAGGCCGCTTCCCCGGCCACTTCCGGCAGCGATGAGACGTTGCTGGTCAGCACTGGCGTGCCGCAGGCCATCGCTTCCAGTACCGGCAGGCCAAATCCTTCGTATAGTGATGGAAATACATAGGCCATAGCTCCAGATAGCAG
>Ga0210124_1001145_pt1 | contig 11824 bp, 12 predicted proteins | sample Muzzi_PWC_D2_FD_185554 | JGI IMG/M metagenome (GOLD analysis project Ga0210124, IMG submission 185554) | Wetland microbial communities from San Francisco Bay, California, USA, that impact long-term carbon sequestration - Muzzi_PWC_D2 (SPAdes) | ecosystem: Environmental > Aquatic > Marine >... | reverse complement strand
GTAATAGTGGTGATGCTGGCGCTGGAACATCAGAAAAGGCAGGCCCTATTACTCCCTCCGATAACGGCGCATTGTGCGTTATGGCATTGGCCGCACTTTCTTTAAATCAAACTATATCGATTGATCTTGGGACAGAAGAAGATTATATCACGGGAGATCAGGCAGGCGGTTGTGCTTATTATGTGCAAGATACAGCGACAGAGATCAATCCAATGTGGTCATGGGCGTCAGCAAATCGTTATTCAGTAGCGGCTATTGCATCATTTATTGCAGCCTCTGGCACGAGCGTCTCGCTCACGGGCATAGCGACATCATCAGGAATCGGTACGCTTAATGCTACGACAGGTGCTAATATACCGCTCACTGGGCTGCAATTATCAATATCACGGGGCGATATCATTGCCGCTACCCACTATAGTCAGGCACTTACCGGGCAAACAATCACTTTAAATATCGGCGATCTTACGATTGTCGGTAGTGCATCACAATCATTATCCGGCGGGCAATTAAACTCAGGTATCGGATCGCTTACAGGGACAACTTCTTATAATCAGTCTATTACTGGTTTGGGCCTGAATCTTAGTCGGGGTGAACTATTTGTATTGACCGGGGCCAATGCTTCCCTCACGGGATTACAGGCCGCTTTCAGCATTGGCACGTTGGTGATTTCTACCTCGGGCGGCGTTGATGTCTCACTCACTGGATTAGGTCTAAATGCTTCACGCGGAACACTGGATATTGCAACCGGCGCACAAGTGGGACTCACGGGGCTGCAATTAACACTGAATCGCGGCACCTTGAACGTCCAGGGATCGGCCAGCGTGAATCTTGCGGGTAGGACGCTCACCACCAATATCGGCACACTGACATTGGTTACCGGGGCAACAATCACCCTAACCGGATTACAGGCGACATCCCAACAAGGTGTATTTGTGGTCGCCGCAGGAGCATCCCTGACATTGACCGGTATCGAGACCACTGCGGGGATCGGGACGCTCACCATCACGGTACCGGCCCCAGGCGTTTCGATCACGGTCCCCGGTTATCGCATCTACACCGTTGAAAAACAGGATAGAACTTATTTGATATTGGAACAGGATAGGACGTATGCTATAGGCAAAAGCGACCGATCCGGTAAAATCCATTAAAGGAGACGCTCATGGCCATTACATCCGCGATACCCACCAGTTTTAAGGAAGAAGTTTTGGAGGCCCTGCATGATTTCGGGGATGCCAGCGCCAGTCCCATTGGGGGTGATAGCTTCAAGCTGGCATTGATCCAGTTGAGCCTGTCCAGCCCTCAAGACACCTACGGCGCGGCCAGCACCAATTATTCGGACATTACCGGGAACAGCGATGAACCGACCGATGCGGCAAGTCCACAGGGATATTCGGCTGGTGGTGGCGCATTGACGAATAACGGAGTGACAACGTCAGGGACGACCGCTTTCGCTGATTGGGCGGATTTAACGTTTTCGAGCGTGGATCTCTCCGCAGACGGTTGTATGATCTACAATACCAGCAATTCCAACAGTGCGGTCGAGGTCCATGATTTTGGTGGGACCAAAACGGCCTCGGGCGGGAATTTTGCGATCACCTTTCCAACGGCTGATAGTTCATCTGCTATATTAAGACTGGCTTAAATCCATGAATAGGCGATCTTTTTTGAAGTTTATTCCAGCTACCGCCTTAATACCACTTGAAGTAAAAGTAGGGCAATCGGAGCATTTTGAAGAAAAAGTAAAAATGAAGGCTAAGGTCGAGCCTTTTAGCCAAGAACAAATTAATCAGTTAATAGACGATATAGAGTCTCAAATCACACGAGGCGATAAAATCATTATATCCAAGGATTCCAAGCAAGCGCGTGAACTCCAATTTTGACGAATCCCGCGCCCGGATCACCACCGAACTGTGTGAGCGGATGATCGATAATGTGCGGATCGTCGATAATGTCCTCTGGATTTTCACTGCATGCGGCAAAATGGCCCGCCTACAAGCCCAGGACGACCACAAAATCGCTCTTGTAGACGCGCTTTATATCTCGCATCAATTCAAGCAAAAACTCAATCTGCGCCATAGTACTGCGTTACAGCATCATTTCTGCGGCAAGATCATCGATTACGTGATGGAGGACGGTTACAAACTCGTTTTCGTGACAAAATGCGGCCATGAACTCACTTTTCAGGCCGATACACAGTGCAATATCCATTATCTTGGTATGGGTGTGACCGTCAGGCTTAAATCAATGGATATATTTGGGATTCAAGGGGTTATCGGATGAGCCAGCATTGGTACATGGATCCGGATGACGAGGCGACGTTTACCTTTGATTTCGCGCCCTCTGAGAACGGAAGCGCCAATTCCAACTTTCTGGACAGAAGTTCATCACCAGTTGAGGGCATAGCCTCGGCTAGCATCAGTATCGACAGCCCTGGGCCCAATCTCGTCTCACAGGCCATTATCACTAGCAGCACCCAGGTCAGGGTCACGTTCACAGTGGCCAACACCACAGCGGGCGAGACCTATAAAGTCGCCTGCCAGGTAACAACCAATGCCTCACCGATCCAGAAAGAGACTGTGGTGGCCTATTTGCATATCAGGGAAAAGACTTGATATCCGAACATGAGGAGCGTATAAAAACACAAAGCCCCAATTAAGGGGCTTCATGACCGATTCAAAGTCTTTTTGAGGAAGGACAATCGGATTTCTGGGAATTCTACCCAAAAAATCCCCTCCCTGACAAGACTTAAACGCATTAAATGCTGTTTTATTATCTCATGCACTCGTAGGGTAATAACCTGGTCTGCGGAGAACAAAGGGAAGGATAGCAATCCTGAACGATATAGAACGACAAATAATGCGGTATCGGCGTCAAGACGCACGATAGCATATAGTCGCCTGTTGCTAGAACGTCAAAAAAGACAGGTAGAGTTGTCAGCTAATATGGGTCTACACCGCGCACTGACCGCTGACCCTAGATTGGAACCATTGGGATCGGGCACCCTCAGTACTCTGGTATTTACCATTGAGGAAAGGGCGGTTAAAGTACCTATACCCAATAATGTTATACAATGTAAAACGATATGCCTATCTCCCCTCCTCGTCCTTGCAGTAAACACCCCAATATCCTGACTACCCCCTCCACCCCCTGTCCTCACTGTAAACAACACAAATGGGCTGACGATAAGCAACGTGGTAACCGGCACCAACGCGGATACGGCAAGGCATGGGAACGACTACGAGCCTATATCCTCAAGCGGGACAAATACTTATGTCAACCATGCATTAGAAGCAACAGGCTCACACCTGCCATAGCAGTTGATCACATTATTCCCAAAGCACGAGGCGGATCAGATTGTGATGACAACCTGCAAGCGATATGCAATGATTGTCACAAGGCCAAGACGGCACAGGAGCATCACAGATGATTAAATCACTTAGCGGGGAGGGTGGGGTCGAAACTTTAAGCATATCAATAGAGTACCGACCCACACCCCATATTTTTTTACAGTCACATCAAGGTTTTTAAAGATGGCCACTGCAGGTGTTAAACGAAAACCCGATAATATTCTTAAACTTCAGGGTACGCATCGCAAAGATCGTCATGGTGAAATTGAAAATAAGCCGCAGATTGCTGATCCTGTAGGCGACCCACCTGAATGGATGGCTGGCGAGGCTCGGGCGGAGTTCACTCGAGTTGCCGCCCTATTGGATAAGGCTCATGTGGTGACGGGTGCCGATCGATCGGTACTGTGTCAGTACGCGGAATTGTGGGCGCAGTTTGTTGAGGAGCGAAAAGATTTTACAGCGTCCAAGCATGTTCAGCTTCGGATGTGCGCTGTTGAATTGGGATTGACGCCCTCGGCCCGGTCACGCTTGCCGGCGCACACGGTTAATCCACCTGGGGATTTCAATGAGTTCTGATGACGTTCACAGACCGCGCAAAGAAGTATGCAAACGGTGTGATCAAGGGCAAGGTCCCCGCCTGTCTTTATGTCAAGCAAGCCTGCCGTCGATTTCTTGACGATTTAAAACGCAAAGATATATATCTTGATACCGGTAAACCCGGTGCCTGGGGCGATGCCGAGCGGTGGTGCCGGTTTCTTGAGAAGCTCCCGCATGTCAAGGGTGAATGGGCCAAGCGCGGCGAGAAGATGACGCTCGAAGATTGGCAGGTGTTTATCATCGTCAATACCTACGGCTGGAAGGTTAAAAAAACAAAGCTGCGTCGTTTTCGTAAGGCATTGATTTTTGTGCCGCGCAAGAACGGTAAGTCCTTTCTGGCTGCAGGATTGGGTCTGGGTCATTTGTGTATCGATAACGAATACGGTGCAGAGATCCTATGCGGTGCTGGATCTCAGGACCAGGCGTTCAAGGTCTTTGGCCCGGCGCGTCAGATGTGTCAGAACAGCCCCGAGATGCGCAAGCACTTTGGTCTTGAGGTCAACGCCAAATCTCTGTCCATCCTCGAAACCGGTTCCAAGTTCGAGCCCGTGATCGGCAAGCCTGGCGATGGCGGCAACCCTTCGTGCGCAATTGTCGATGAATATCATGAACATGCGGACTCCGATCAGGTCGATACCTTTGAGACCGGGATGGGTGCCCGTGAACAACCGATGATGTTAATCATCACCACGGCCGGCGAGGATACCGGTGGTCCCTGTTATGCCGAATATGATGATCTGATTAAATTGCTCAATGGCTCGACCGAGGACGATTCGGTGTTCGGTATCATCTTTACGGTGGATGAGGACGACGAGTGGGATACGATTGAGGCCCAGCAAAAGGCCAACCCCAATTACGGTGTGAGCATCAAACCCGCATACCTGGAAGCGCAATTAAGGCAGGCGCGGCGCAGCGCTTACAAGCAGAGCGCATATAAGACCAAATATCTCAATCTGTGGGTCGGGGCCATGAACTCCTGGATGAATATCCTCGCCTATCAGGCCTGTCGCAAGACGGACCTCAAGATGGAGATGTTCAAAGGCAAGCGCTGTTTTGCGGGCCTTGACCTTGCGAGCAAACGCGATATTGCGAGCCTGGCCATCGTATTTCCGCCCAACGATATCACCCCGCGCTGGTCGTTTTTCTGCAAGCATTATCTACCCGAGGAGCGGGTCGAGGACGTGGACCGGTATCTTGCCTGGCACAAGGACGAGTGGCTGACCGCGACACCGGGCAACATCACCGATTTCGAATATATCCGTGATGATCTCAAGGCATTGAAAAGTGATTATCATGTGATTGAGGTGCCTTATGATCCGTTTCAGGCAACACAGTTTGCCTCTGAGTTGTTAACAGAGGGTTTCCCGATGATCGAATACGGGGCGACGGTCAAGAATTTCAGCGAGCCGATGAAAGAACTGGAGGCAATCGTCCTTGAGAAAAAGGGGCAGTTCACGATGGACCCGGTACTGCTTTGGATGTTCGGAAATGTGGTGGCAAAGGTCGATAAAAAAGATAATATCTACCCGAACAAGGCACGCGAGGATAACAAGATCGATGGAGTGGTCGCGATTATCATGGCGCTCGCCCGCGCACTGGTTACCAGACAATCAGTTTATGAGACAAGGGGGATACGCACGGTATGAAATACTTACAGGATATCATCGGGATATTGGGCTTTATCTTGCTTATAATCGGTGTATCATTGCAATTTAACTGGACTATAGGCTTGATCGTAGCAGGTACATTGATGTTATTGCTGGCGATTTTCATCCATCCCAAGGAAAAGACTGAATGATCTTTGACAGGCTTATCCCCCGCAATCAGCCGACCACCCGCCGCCAGGACATAGGAAACCGTATCAGCACCGTCCCGCTCCTATCTGCCGGGATGAACGTCTCCCACGATACCGCCCTTAAATTCAATGCCGTTTTTTCCGCGATCCGCGCAGTCTCCGAGATCATTGCCTGTCTGCCGTGGCAGGTCTATCGCCGTCAAGAACTCAATGTGCGCGAGCGCAGCCCCAACAACTATGTCGAAACCGTACTGAATCGCAGGCCTAATCCGGAGATGTCGGCCTATTCGTTCAAGGAGACGTTGATCGCCTGGGCGATGTCATGGGGTAACGGCTATGCCGAGATCGTGCGCGACAATGCCAACCGGCCGATAGAGCTGTGGCCGATATCACCGGACCGGGTAAACCCCAAGCGCGATCCCGATACCCGTGAACTCATTTACGAGATCAACAACAATCGCGGGGCGAAAACCTATCTTGGTGTTAATAATGTCTTTCACCTCAAGGGCCTCGGTTTTGATGGGATCAGCGGTTACTCAGTGATCTCGTATGCGGCCAAGACTATCGGTAAGGGACTGGCCACCGATGAATATGAGGCCGCCTTTTTCCAGAACGGTACGGCCCTGTCCGGTGTGCTTACCCATCCGAATACGTTGAGTCAGGAGGCCTACGACCGGCTGAAAAAAGAGGTCAGGGAAAAGAAAAGCGGACCGCAGAATGCGGGCGATAACATGATACTGGAGGAGGGGATGAAGTGGGAGGAGATGGGGATGTCCTCCCGCGATGCCCAGCTCATCCAGTCCAAACAGGTGACGGTATTGGATGTCTGCCGGTGGTTTCGTATCCCGCCGCACAAGCTCTATGAGCTCGGGCGCATGACGTTCAACAATATCGAGGAGTCTAACCTTGATTGGGTGACCGATACCCTGTGGCCGTGGGTGACACGATTGGAACATGAAGCCGACTGGAAACTGTTCGGGATCAATGCGAGGCTTTATACCAAGCTGCAACTCAATGCGCTGATGCGGGGTAAGATGCTGGATCGCGCCGAATTCTATACCAAGATGCGGGACCTTGGCGTCTATTCGATCAACGAGATCCGCGAGAAAGAGGATATGAACCCCATTGGCTCGGACGGCGACAAGCGATTTGTCCAGATGAATATGACGACCATCGAAAAGGCGGGCGAGGACAAACCGGCACCTGCCCCGCCCCCGCCACCGGACAACCCGAACCAGGACCCGAACGCTCCGCCACCCGAGCCCGATCAGAACCAGAACGCGGTCGAAATCTTTCAGCCGATCCTGGCCAAGACGATCGGGGCGCTGATCCGGGGCGATCAACTGGATTCGTTGCGTAAGCGTTACAAGGATAATACGGCGCTTGCTGCGTGTGCGGCCCAGCACTTTGCCAAGCGTGAGCAGCAATACCGCCTGAAACTGGACACGCCGGTCAAGGCCTTGTTTAAACTGTTGGGCCTTGACCGGTCACCGGATGAATTTATCAACACGTATATCGAGCAGCATATCAACGAATCCCGCGAGTATCTGTTTACCGGGACAAAGCATGATGACCGTGAGAACATAGCGGCACAGGCGTTAATCACACAAGCCATCGACTACAGGAGCGTATGTTATGGACATTAAGATGAAAAAGGGCGAGAAAAAGGCCGAGGTCCTGATCTACGAGGATATCGGCGATAGCTGGTTTGGCGGGATCAATGCCAAGGATTTTGCCAAGGAGATCCAGGCACTCGGCAAGCTGGACGAAATCAATGTGCGCATCAACTCCGCCGGTGGTTCAGTCTTTGATGGGGTGGCGATCTACAACACCCTGCTCAAGAATGAGGCGCGGATTACGGTCGATATCGATGGCCTGGCCGCCTCGATTGCCTCGATCATCGCGATGGCCGGCGATACGGTCTCGATGGCGGAAAACGCGTTTATGATGATCCACGACCCTTGGGCGATGGCCTTGGGGACCGCCGAGGACATGCGCAAGATGGCCGATAATCTCGATGCCATTCGCGAGACCCTGCTCAACACCTACGTCAACCGGTCAGTGGCCAAGGCTGAGGATATCAGCCGCATGATGACCGAGGAGACGTGGTTCAATGCGCAAGAAGCGCTCGATGCCGGGTTGATCGATACGATCACCGCCGAGATGAAGATCGCAGCCCATCTGGATAAGCGGCTGCTCGGCAAGTTCAACAAGGTGCCCGACCAGCTTAACGACAGTATCAAGGCCTTTGAAAAAGAACAGGAAACCCCGCGCAAAAGCAACTTTGCTTGCAAAAAAGCGAGGATGAATGTAGTGTTGCAAAAACGTCGAATGTGACGTTCCTTGCACCCGATAGGCTCGGGTGAGGCAATTAAAGGCGATAGGCTCGTCTGAGAATGGCCGATAAACGCAAGGAGACTGCAATGAAACAATTTATCGATCTACCGCGTATCCTGTCCGGGATATGTCTTTATGTTTGTAATGACGGGGATACCATCGCAGAGTTGCGCGATAACCTGCTTGATTACAACCAGCAAATCGAAACCATCCAGGCCAAGGCTGATGCTGAAAAGCGCGACCTGACCGAGGATGAGGAAAAACAGATGAACGCCTTGTTCGACTCATTCGAGGCGACCGAGGAAGAAATCAAACGGCGCGAACGCATCCAGGCCCAGCATGAACGGTTGGCCAAGGCGCAGCCGCGCAAGACCGACCCCAACGATATCGACCCGCAGAACTCGGGTCAGCAAAGCCAACAGGGCCAGGGCCGACGTCAGGCGCATCTATCCGCGCAGTTCGAGGATAAGGGTAAAGGCGGCTTTCGCAGCTTTGGCGAGTTTGCCACCAGCGTCTTGATCGCCTCGTCAAAGACCGGCAAGACCGATCCCCGACTGATTGCTAATGCCCCGACCACGGTGAGCCAGGAGGATGTCGGTGCCGATGGCGGCTTTGCCGTGCCCCCGGACTTTCGCCAAAGTATCATGGAAAAGGTCATGGCCGAAACGTCTCTGATCTCACGCACCGATCAATTGCAGACGGCCAGTAATAGCGTCACCTTTCCCAAGGATGAGGTCACGCCTTGGGACACCACTAACGGCGTACAGGTCTATTGGGAGGGCGAGAACAACCAGCTCAGTCAATCCAAAATCCAGCTGACCTCTGAGCAGATCAAGCTCAACAAGCTGACCGCCCTGGTCCCGGTGACCGAGGAGCTGTTGCAGGATGCCCCGACACTCGATTCCTATCTGCGTACCAAGGTGCCGGAGAAGATGGATTTTGCGATCAACGATGCGATCATCAACGGCACGGGTGTCGGTAAGCCCAAGGGTATTCTGAACTCAGCCTGTTTGATCACACAGGCCAAGGATACGGCGATCTCGCCGAACCAGGCGACCTCAACCATCTTGTACAGTAATATCGTCGGGATGTGGTCGCGCCTCTATGGCCCTTGCCGTCCGAATGCGGTATGGATCGTCAACCAGGATATCGAGCCACAACTGTATCAGATGGCCTTTGATCCCAATGCCACGAGCAAGGTACCGGTCTATCTGCCTCCGGGCGGGGTATCGGGAAGCCCGTATGGTACCCTGCTCGGCCGTCCGGTGATCCAGTCGCAGGCCTGTCAGACGCTTGGCACCAAGGGCGATATCTATCTGGTTGACCTGACCCGGTATCTGACGCTGACGAAAACTGGCGGCGGTGGTCTGCGCACGGATGTCTCGATGCACCTGTGGTTTGATTACGATACCCTGGCGTACCGGTTCATCTTCCGTGTCGGTGGGCAGCCTTGGTGGGCTTCAACCATTTCACCCAAGAATGGTTCGAATACCTTGTCCTGTTTCGTGACATTGGCAGCCCGTTCATAATCGCGGTTAACGTAGAGGAGATAAGCAAATGAGTGGAATTAATTCATTACCCAGCGAACGTGCCGCGATTATTGCCGCCTATGATCCGGACAGCTATGGCGCGGCCACCGGCTACTCGGATTATTTCGATATGTCGTTGTTCGAGAGCGCAATGGTACTGATTGCGGTCGGCGACTTCACGGCGGGCGATACCTGTCTGGTATCGGTCAATCAGGCCACCAACAGTTCGGGCGGCAGCGAAAAGGCGATTACGAGCGCGACGATCACGCTGGTATCCGATCCTTCGCCGCTCGGCAAGAATAGCCAGATGATCATCAATCTGCGCTCCACGGACTTTGACATGGACAATGATTTCCGTTGGGGCCGTGTCAAGATCGTCACCGCTGGTGGATCACCCGAGGCCTGTGCGGTGGATGTGTGCGTACTTGTCCTTGGCTTTGACCCCAAACATGGCCCAGCCTCTGACAATGATCTGTCGAGCGTGGTTGAGATCGTCAGTCTGTAAATCACCCTCCCTCGGGGTTATACTCAATGGCGGCCTTCGGGCCGCCTTTTTTTATTCATAAGGAGATAGACCATGCCGCAGATTATCTTTATCGACACACCTTCGGAGCTGGAGCTGGGCGAGGGCGATACATTTCAACGTGGCGATGTCGCCGAACTCTCGCAGGCCTCAGTGGATCGCTGGATACGCCTGAATCGCGCCAAACTATTTACCGGTCGGCCGACCAAGGCGGCGGTGCAAAAGGCGCTGGAGCCCGAGGAGAAGCCACAAGAAGCCGAGGCTGCGGAGGTTGCTGACGAGCCAAAAAAGGACGAGCCAGCGGCAAACCCGGACACAAGTCTGAAAGACGCCGGTATCCAACGCCCCCTCTCACAAGACGAGGGGACGAAAAAAGCACTTGGGTTATCATCGCGAGCGGGCCGAGCCTCTCAAACGAACAAATAAGGCTGGTTAAAAAGGCGCACGCGCAGGGGCAGGTCTCTGTATGTGCGATCAATGATAACTATCTGCGGGTACCCTGGGCGGATATCCTCTATTTCTGCGATGCGTCCTGGTACAACGGGCGCAAGGACCGGGAGCGCGAGGAAGGCCACCGCTACAAGCCCGCGTTTCAAGCCTTTGCTGGGCGCAAGATCACGCAGACGGTAAGCTGGCCGTCCAGTCAGATGTTCGACCTGACGGGCGTGGACTGGATTGAGAGTCTGCCGCATGTCGGCCTGTCCAAAGACCCGGCGATCATTCATCAGGGCAATAACAGTGGCTATCAGGCCATCGACCTGGTGAGCCCCATCCACTTCCCGAACACCAAAAGAGCCATCCTGATCGGCTATGACATGCAACGCACGCATGACAAGACGCATTGGTTTGGCGACCATCCCAATAAAGTCGTCCCGCAATTCAATGAATTGCTCACCCGATTCGATCAGGTGGCGACCGATGCAAGGCAGATGGGATACGAGATCATCAACAGCACAATCCACACCGCGCTGAACGCCTTTCCGAAAATGCCGCTAGAGGAGGTTTTAAATATGTCTTGACAAACTATGACAATCTGTCATAGAATAGATTACGAAGCGTTGGCAATGGGCCGACGCATATGAGGAGTAGATCGACATGGCTAAGAAATCAAACGAATCCATCAGGATTGAAATCCCTTCCCCGAACTTCAAGACCATCACGCTCAAGGCCGTCGGCTTGTCGCCGTTGATGATGCACAAATTCAGCGCGAAATCCAAAAGGCAGATGGAAGATGCGCAAACCGCCAAAGACAAGACCAAGAAAAAGCGAGAACCCAAGGACTACACCGCTGAGTATCAAGGCGCACGTTATATCAGCACAAAAGGCTGGGACGGTGTGCCCGCTGCGATGTTTCGGCATGCCATGATTGCGGCCTGCCGCACGATCACTGGTCTTGCCATGACACAGGCAAAGGGTAGTTTCTTTATCAAAGGCGATGGCCGTGATAAGGAAGATGGTATAGAACTTGTCAGGATACACGGTAAACCCGTTCATGATACCCGTCCGGTCAGACTGGAATCCGGTGTGGCCGACATGCGCAATCGCCCCCGTTACGATGATTGGTATTGCGTTGTTTCCATCACCTATGATGCAGACAGGCTTTCCGCCAACGATGTGGCTAACCTGTTCTCTCGCGCAGGGCTGCAAGTCGGCATCGGCGAGCTGCGGCCGCAGGGCAAAAAATCGTTCGGCGGGG
>Ga0210124_1001144_pt1 | contig 11837 bp, 6 predicted proteins | sample Muzzi_PWC_D2_FD_185554 | JGI IMG/M metagenome (GOLD analysis project Ga0210124, IMG submission 185554) | Wetland microbial communities from San Francisco Bay, California, USA, that impact long-term carbon sequestration - Muzzi_PWC_D2 (SPAdes) | ecosystem: Environmental > Aquatic > Marine >... | reverse complement strand
TCGTAGCCACCAGCATTATGATCTCGCGGGCGCTGGAAGCTGCTGAGCAGTTAGCTCAAGAGGGTATCGAGGCGGAAATTGTTGACCCACGCACGCTCAAACCGTACGATGCTGCGCCCATCATTGGCTCGGTGAAAAAGACGGGACGGTTGATGGTGGTCCACGAAGCACCGCTACTAGGCGGCTACGGCGGCGAAATTGCCGCAATGGTCTCACAGAGCGAAGCCTTTGCCTATCTGGAAGCGCCAGTGGTGCGGTTGGGCGGCGAGGATGTGCCAGTGCCCTACAACCGCGAGTTGGAACGGGCCATTGTACCACAGGTGGAAAATATCGTTGTCACGGCTCGTGACCTGGTTGGCTACAAGATTTAGGAGATGCAGCGTGGCTAAAAAAGTAATTATGCCCAAGTTTGGCATGGATCAAGAAGTTGGCACTGTTTCCGTTTGGCTCAAAAACGAGGGAGATTCCGTTGAAAAAGGCGAGCCGATTTTGGAAGTGGAGACCGACAAAGTCAACATGGAAGTTGAGGCCAACGCCGATGGCATTCTGGCCGGGATAAAATTTGGCCCCGGCGACACCGTGCCAATCGGCACGGTGATTGCCTACATTCTAAAACCCGGCGAAGAACTGCCCGCCGAAAAAGGAGCGCCAGCCAAACCGGTCGCCGCATCCCCGGCAGAGACTGCCCCACCCACGAAAACCACCCCTCTGGCCGAGCGAATGGCCCAATCCCATGGCATCGACGTGCAAACCGTGGCCCCGGTCCGCACCGGTGAACGGGTTACCCGGGCCGATGTTGAAGCGCGACTGCCTCAGCCTGCCAGCGAGCAAGTTCTGCCAGTAGGTGAGAATGGAGCAATCCGGGCAGTTCCGGCAGCCCGACGACTGGCTCGTGAGTTGGGTGTTGACCTGGCCCAGGTCATGGGAACCGGTCCGTCTGGGCGCATCCAATCGCACGATGTACGCCAGGTCGCCGAGGCAAAAACGCCGGTTGCGGCGGCTGCGCCTGTGGCCGCATCGCCCGGCGAGCGAGCCATTCGCCGCCGGATACCGCTGACCAATATGCGGCGCATCATCGCCGAACGGCTCACCGCCAGCACGCAAAACATTCCACAATTCACCGTCAGTATGAACATCAATGTGGAGCGGGCAATGGAGATGGTGGCCGATTTACGTACCACGTCCGGCGATGTGAAAGTCACGTTGACCGCCTTTTTGGTGAAGGCTTGCGCCTGGGCGCTGGGCAAACATCCCAACGTCAACGCTAGCTATAGCACAGATGGCATCACCGAGTGGGCAGACATCAATATTGGGATGGCTGTGTCGGTGGAGCAGGGCTTACTGGTGCCGGTCATCCGCCACGCGGACGAACTCGACACGGTGGAGATTGCGGCCCAAATTGCTGACCTGGGTCGCCGCGCCCGCGACGGCAAACTGCAACCCCAAGAGATGCAGGGCGGGACATTCACTATTTCAAACTTGGGTATGTTTGGTGTGGATCATTTTACAGCCATCATCAACCCACCCGAGGCGGCTATTCTGGCGGTGAGCCGAGCGGCTAAAGTGCCGGTGGTGCTGGATGATGACCGGGTAGAAATCAAGCAAATGGCAAATTTTACACTAACTGCCGATCACCGGCTGGTTGATGGGGCAAAAGCGGCCCAATTTCTGGCCGATCTCAAAAAGGCAATTGAGCATCCGGGGGTATTACTTTAAGCTGTTTCCAAAATCTAAATAACCTAAGTTGCTACCCTTTTGTTAGACACCCGGTTTTTCCAAAATAGAGTCTCAATTTATCTACCCGTAGGCCACATTCTCAATAAATCTGACGTAATCATGCAAAAACCGGGTGTCTTTCCGAGTAACTCAAGCAAGGTGGCATCTTGAGTTAAATATCTAAATTTTGCACCTGTTTAGCATGGGTTTGGATGAACTTTCGGCGGGGGGCAACGGCACTACCCATCAGCATATCGAAGGTCTTATCAGCAGCAGCGGCATCCTCGATGGTTACTTGCAAAATGGTGCGGATTTCGGGGTCCATTGTAGTTTCCCACAATTGTTCCGGATTCATCTCGCCTAACCCTTTATACCGTTGCAGATTTATAGCCTTGGTATTGCCATTGAATCTATCCATATAGGCCTCTTTTTCGGCCTCGGTATAGACATAGGCCACATCTTTTTTATGTTTAATTTGATAAAGCGGTGGTTGGGCAATAAAGAGATGGCCTCGCTCAATTAACTCCGCCATATAGCGAAAGAAAAAGGTCAGCAGCAGAGTGCGAATATGTGCTCCATCCACATCAGCATCGGTCATGATGATGATACGGCCATAACGCAGTCCCTCGATATTGAAATCATCGCCAATGCCAGTGCCTAAGGCGGTAATCAAGGCTCTGACCTCATTATTGCTCAATAACTTATCTAAACGGGCTCGCTCAGTATTGAGAATCTTACCGCGTAGCGGAAGGATCGCTTGGAAACGGCGGTCGCGGCCCTGTTTGGCGCTGCCTCCCGCGCTGTCCCCCTCAACAATGTAGAGTTCTGTACTTTGGGTATCCCGACTGGAGCAATCGGCCAGCTTGCCAGGTAGGGTACTGCTCTCCAACGCACTCTTTCGCAGGACTAATTCTCTGGCTTTTTTGGCTGCGTTTCGTGCCCGTGAGGAGGTTAAACACTTCTCGATGATAATCTTGGATTGACGCGGATTCTCTTCTAGAAAAGCAGAAAATCGCTCGGCCACCACAGATTCGACGATGGTTTTAACTTCGGCGTTCATTAGCTTGACTTTAGTCTGGCTTTCAAATTGCGGGTCAGGGTGTTTAATGGAAACGATGGCCGTCAAACCTTCCCGCGTATCTTCACCGGTAAAGTTGGTTTCATTGTCTTTGAGCAGGCTATTTTTACGGGCATAATCGTTAATGGTACGGGTCAACGCACCTCGCAGGCCGGTCATATGGGTACCGCCATCAGGCGTATGGATGGTATTAGCAAAAGCATAGATACTTTCGGTATAGGCATCGGTATATTGAATCGCTACTTCAACCCCGATTTCTTCCACATATTTTTCAACATAAACTGGATCGTGCAAGGCCTGGCGGTTCCGGTTGAGGTATCGCACAAAGGAGGTAACACCCCCTTCAAAATAAAAGGTGTGTTCTTTGCTAGGATCTGAACGTTCATCTTTGAAGGTGATTCGGATACCTTTGGTCACAAAGGCCATCTCTCTGAAGCGAACCAGCAATGTGTTCCAGGTATACCCCGGTATATCTTTAAAGATTTCAGGGTCAAACAGAAATGTTGTTTTTGTACCGGTCTTCTGGGTTTTACCGGTAGGTAGGTTGGAAACCTTCTTAACCGGGCCTTGCGGAATACCACGCCTGTACTCTTGCTTCCAGACTGCCCCATCACGAACTACTTCGACAACCAACCATTCACTGAGAGCATTTACAGCCGACACCCCTACCCCATGCAAGCCCCCAGAAACTTTATAATTATTGCGGTCAAATTTACCACCAGCGTGCAGGGTTGTCATCACCAACTGTAAAGATGACATCTTTTTCTCAGGGTGTTGGGCCACGGGAATTCCCCGGCCATTGTCTGATACAGAGACACTATTATCAGCATGAATTGTTATTTGAATATGGTCGCAAAAGCCGGCCAGAGCTTCATCAATCGAATTGTCAACAACTTCATAGACAAGGTGGTGCAGGGCCTTAATATCGGTGCCGCCTACATACATACCCGGTCGGCGACGAACTGCTTCCAGTCCTTCTAGAACGGTAATCTTATCAGCGGTATAATCATTTGGGCTAGTAGCAGCCATTAGATGCCTCCAGAACTTGATATATATTGCGCAAATCCATCATGATATTATACCTCATTTCCATCTTTTTCTCAAGTCGGGATAAGCGGCCAGAATATTGAAGCACAATATGTAGTAGGTGAAACTTGCATCCATCTACCACATATTGTGCAGAGGGTAGCTCTTCCTTAAAAATCAGAACAAATGTTAGAGATGGTAGATAGATAGTATAGCTTATTTCTTCTTTAATTGGGGCAATTTAGGCAATGCCCGGCTAGGAATAGGCCCAAAATCAGGGATTTGGGGTGGATTTTCTTCGAGTAGGCGCATAATCTCTTTAAGACCGCGCTCCATTTGTGGGTCTTTGCCTTTGGCATAATCTTGGGGCTTTATATCTACCTCGATATCCGGGTCGGTGCCATAATTTTCAACGCCCCAACCAACATCTTCAAACCAGGTAGATATTTCTGGTTGGGTAGTCAACGTCCCATCAACCAGAGCATGGCGCGGCCAGATGCCAACCACGCCCCCCCAGGTTCGCTTGCCAATGAGAGGGCCTAAGCCCAGTAACTTAAAGACATGGCTGAATATGTCACCATCGGAACCGGCATACTCATTCGTCAAGGCCACAATCGGTCCCATCACAGCATCCGATGGGTAGGCCCAAACCTCACCATAACGTGGCTTTCTATAAGCAATGCGACGACGGGCCAACTTTTCCACCAACAGTTGCGACACATGGCCGCCCCCGTTAAAGCGTACATCCACCAACAAGCCTTCCCGTTCGGACTCGGATATGTAGTAGCGATGAAATTCGGCATAACCAAAAGGCCCCATATCGGGGATATGGACATAGCCTACCCGACCATTGGTTTCCTCATGCACGCGACGCCGATTATTTTCCACCCACTCCCGATATCTAGCTTGGGTTTCGTTGGAGAGGGTTTTAACAAGAACAGTGTGCGGCTCCGATTGTTCAGTGTTATTGTCATTTTTGGTTTCAGCCTTATCACCGACGTTATCTGGCGACATAACGGTAAGTTGAACTTCCGCATCCGCCCGGTTTACCAACACTTGTTGGGGGGATATGTCTCTGCTCAGACGTTGGCCATCAATTGACAATATCACATCACCCACCTGAACATTGACCCCCAACCGGTTTAAAGGCGAGTCAAATCGCTGGACCCAGGTATCCCCTTGTACAATATGCGTCACACGATAGCCACTCGTACCGGCATCATACTCAAAATCGGCGCCCAAAAAGCCCTGACGATAGCGCGGCGCGGCGCGATAATCACCACCCAATTCATAAGCGTGAGAAGTACCCAGTTCGCCTTGCATTTCCCACATCAAATCAGAGAACTCCGAACGGGTCGCCACCCGGTCAATCAAACGGTAATAGCGCTTGTAAATCTCCTCCCAATCAACATCCGACATATGTTCCGTCCAGAAATGGTCACGCTGCAATCGCCAGGCTTCACGGAACATCTGCTGCCACTCCTCAGAGGGATTCACGGCCACTTTTAACCGACTCAACTGTATCCAGCCACTCTTTTTGTTATACCCGCTTGAATTGTTATCCGGCTTTTCACCAGCTTTGAGAACTCGCAAATTTTTACCAGAGCGGTAGACAACAGATTTTCTATCGCGCGAGACCTCGATACTATTTATTCCATTGACGATATACTCTTTTTTACGCTCAACCAAATCATACATTTCGAGGACGCCACTACCAACTTGCTTGTCATCATTGCGCCAATTCCGATTCAGACTGCCCTCAATGGGCAACGAGGTAAAAAGTACCTTATCTTTAATACCCCTAATCTGACGATACCGGCTTTCAGAGACTGGAAAGACCGTTATTCGCTTTTGAATACCCTCCAAATCTATCTGGATAGGTTTTTCTTCTTTTTTATCATCCGATTTCCCTTCTTTGGCATCGTCCTTTTTCTGCTTATCATCAGTCGATGTACTTTCTTTTTCGGCCTCTTCTTTATTGTTATTATTCGTAACGTGATTCGGCTGCGGGACAAAGGGGGTCGGCAAATCCTTTTGTAGAGTTACCAGATAAGGACGACTGCCACGCGGGAAGTTTAAATCAAAATAGTGACTATCGTACACCGGGTCAAAATCTCGATAGGAGATGAAGTAAATATATTTGCCGCCGGGGTCAAAACTGGGGCCAAAATCATAGAGATTATTAGGTGGGGTAACATAGTGGGTATCGCCAGTTTCAAGTTGGTACAATTTAATCGCACAGCTATTTCGCGAAGCGTTAAACCCATATACCACCCATTTGCCATCCGGCGACCAATCTGCTCCGGCAATCCGGCCAAAATCACTTTTGTCTAAGATCTTCATCTCTTTACTTTGCAAGTCGACATGAATCAGTTCATAGCGATGGTTGCCTAAAATAATTTCATCTTTCTTGGGCGATACTTTCAGGAAAATTGGGCGTCCAATATCCAGCCCTTCCAGGCGTTCCGGTGACGACTCTGCCGATGACTGTGAAGCATCTACATGAATTTCGAGCGCCTCCTCGCCATTGGCATCACTCACCATAACCAGCCGTTTGCCATCATTCAACCATTCCACCAATCGATATCGTACGCCATGTTGTTGACCATATTGGAACACCGCGCCTTCCCAGTTAGAGAGGGTAAAGGCTTTGCCACGGACTGCCAAGGCAACGCTATGCGCTTCGGGGTGTAGTGTGAAATGCTCAAGATAAGACGAGGCCTTAACAAATTTACGATTACGCTGAACCCGAGGTGTGTGAAACTTAACGCTGAGTTTTCGCACCGCTTTATCATCACGCTTCGCCGTGGGGTCAAAAATATGTAAATCAGCCCCGGCTCGATAGACGATGCGATTGCCGTCGGTGGCCGGTTGGCGAACATAGTAATCATTATGATGGGTATGGCGACGAATATCTTTTCCTTTAATCGTACAGGAGTAAAGGTTGCCAATCCCTTCGTGATCAGACAAGAAATAGATTCGGTCACCGAGCCAGATGGGGCTGACCACATTGCTTTCTAACTTGAGCAGGGGCTTGAAGCTGCCTTTACCCTTGGTATCTATCCAAATATCACCGGCAGTGCCGCCTCGATATCGTTTCCAGTTGGCTAACTCTTGTGCCCGTCGCCCAAGCACGACACCCCCGTCAGGCCCAAAGGAGATGGAACGGGCCGGGCCGTAGGGCAGGGGTTCAGGTTGTCCACCATCTGGGCTGATGGTATATAAACTGGTTAGAGACCGAAATGGCGCTCCGGCATCGCTGGCAAATACAATGTTCTTACCATCGGGTGTCCATCCTAACACTGTAGTCGAACCACCTAGAAAGGTGAGCCGGGTTGCCTGCCCACCAACAGCAGGCATAACATAGACTTCGGCTTCTCCATCCTCACGGCCAATAAAAGCCAATAATTTGCCATTGGGTGAAAAGGCCGGATGGGAGGTCATCCCTAAATTTGCCGTGAGTCGTCGGGCCACCCCGCCTCGGGCAGGCACTATCCACAAGTCATCCTCACCCACAAAGACCACATTATTCTTATGTAATGTTGGGTATCGATAATAACCCTCTATCGTCACTTAAGGCTCCTTTTTATCGTCAGGCACTTGGATTGTAAAATACATCACCAGCTTTGGATGTTACGCGATGGGTACGATTGAGAGACCTCCGAAGTTTGAACTCCGTAAGTCAAATCTCTATGAGATGCTGTTCAAAGGTTTTTGGATAGCTATTGGGCAGGCATAGCTAGCGGCTGACTGCCAAAAACACAATCGTAATAGGGATTATAAGTTTATACGTGGTAAGGTCAAGGAAAGAGGATGTTTTAGGCGTTATTTTCTAACTCAGCCAAGGCTTCCTCTCGCAACTCACGGCGAAGAACTTTTCCCGCAAGCGATTTGGGAAGGTTATCACGGAAAATAACTTTGCGTGGCTGTTTGTAAGGAGCCAACCGCTCGCGACAAAAGCCCCGAATTTCGGCGGCGGTGGCTGTTTCACCGGGTTTAAGCATGAGGTAAGCGGTTATTCTTTCGCCACGAATCCCGTCGGGGATTCCGATAACAGCAGCTTCTTGCACCTTCGGATGCTGGTATAGAACTTCTTCTACCTCACGGGGATAAACATTGAAACCAGCGCTGAGAATGATGTCCTTTTTCCGGTCAACAATGTAAAAATAACCCTGTTCATCCATACGAGCAATATCACCCGTGCACAGCCAGCCATCGAGCAAGGTCGTCGCGCTCTCTTCAGGTTGATTCCAGTAACCCTGCATCACCTGCGGTCCTTTAACCATCAACTCGCCCTCTTCACCGATGCCAAGCTCTTTGGTTGCGTCATCGACATCGACAATTTTTGCATCCGTGCCGATGATGGGTACCCCAATGCTGCCAAACTTCCGTTGCCCCTTCAGGGGATTGACATGCGTTACCGAGGAGGCTTCCGTCATTCCGTAAGCTTCGGCAATACGTGCCCCGGTTCGTGCTTCAAACTTTTCCATAACATCAATTGGCAGCGGTGCTGCCCCGCTAAAGATAGCTTTGATTGAGGTTAAATCAACCTTATCGATGGTGTGGTAGTTGTTGAGCGCGGCAAATAGAGCGGGCACGCCGAGTAAAAAGGTGGGCCTTTCGGCTACAATGGCGTCGACGATGGTTTTAATTTCCGGTTGAGGGATAAGAACCAGCGTGGAGGCCATAAACATAGCCATATTCATCAGGCCATTCATACCATACACATGGAAAAATGGCATAATCGCCAGGGTAATATCTTGTGTCTCGTCATGTTCAAATAAAAGAAATGTTCGAACTTGGGTCAGACTGGCTATCAAGTTGCGATGGCTAAGCATCGCTCCTTTGGGCAAACCGGTGGTACCGCCAGTATATTGCAAACAGGCCAAATCATCCGGCTTTAAATCCACCTCCGGCGGCGAGTTGCGTTGGACACTGATGAGTTTTTTAAAGGAGTGAACCGTGTCCCCATATTTTACATCGACCCATTTACCTCTACGTCGCAGCGCCAAGGGGGTTAATGTTTTCTTGACCAGGGGCATATAATCCTGGATGCCACTCAAAATTACCTGTTTAATGGTGGGCATCTTTTGTTTGACCATCTCAATTTGAGGCCAGAATAGATCAAGGCTTATAACGATTTCCACCTCAGAGTCGCCCCATTGATGCTCCAGTTCACGCTCTACATAAAGGGGATTGGTCATTACCGTTACCGCCCCCAGTGAGAGGGTGGCATAATAGGCAATGATAGCCTGAGGACAGTTAGGCATCATGATAGCTACCCGATCCCCTTTACTAATCCCCAATTCGTGCATGGCCGCGGCTAGCTTATCAACATGTTGCTTGAAACGACCAAAATCCATCCGGGAACCCATAAATACACAGGCAGTGTGCTTGGTGTGCTTCTCGGCGGCGTTTTTTAGTAAATCGGGAATGGTAATATCGGGTATATTTAGTTCTTTTGGAACTTCTTTATCGTAAAACTTTAACCAAGGCTTGGACATCTTACTCGCTTGAAATATCGTCAGGCATCTCCAAATCCTCTCATTCCGAGTCTTATACCGAACCCAGAATGAGGTTTCCACAAGGAGAGTTCAGCCAAACGGTTTCTCTGCATCTTTCCCTAATTATTCATCATTATAGTCGAAAAGAGTTTACCACTAAAATTATACTGGTAATTATATTATTACACAATCCACACAGTTTTCAACCCCCCTTATGTCCTGCTAACCTTAAAAGAAAGGCGAGGCAAAAAGCGCCAACTCGTGGTATAATGGCCTTGAACCAATACTCAAAATCAATACAAAAAAGGTGGCTATGACCGAACCCCTTGTTTTTATCAGCTACAGTGAGCAAGATGAAAAAGAAAAAGCTACCTTGCTTTCTCAGTTAGGTGTTTTAGAAAGTGATGGCTTGATTGATGTGTGGAGCAATGACCGCATTAGCGCAGGAGCGGATTGGGAAGCAGAAATTCGCCAAACAATAGCCCAGGCCAGGGTTGCTATTTTACTCATCAGCGTCAATTTCTTGACATCAGAGTTCATTTTGGGCCAAGTTGTGCCCTCGCTACTACAGCGCCACGAAAGTGAAGGGCTGGTGGTTTTCCCCATCATCGCCAGAGCCTGTGCCTGGCAAACCATCGATTGGCTGGCTAAAATGAAGGTGAGACCCAGAGATGAGAAGCCGGTTTGGCGTGGTGATGAGAGTCGGGTTGATAGAGAGTTGGCAGCTATTGCTACAGAGGTGGCTGCGATTGTATCTGGCACCCAGTCGATCTCAACACTGGAACCCCCTCTTCAATCGTTCGAGCCGAATACTATCCTTATCCCTGCCGGTCCATTCTTGATGGGTAGCGATGACGACGACGATAATGAAGCCCCACAGCACGAGATTGACCTTCCCATTTACCATATTGGCAAATACCCCATCACCAACAGAGAATATGCCGAATTCATCAAGCGGACCCGCTATGAGCCGCCTGAGCGCCCAAATTGGGATTTGCGCGAGCCACCCGAAGGCAAACTCGACCATCCGGTGGCCGGGGTGAGTTGGCTCGATGCTGTGGCTTATTGCCAGTGGCTAAGTGAAGAAACAGGCCGCAGCTACCGCTTACCTACCGAAGCCGAATGGGAAAAGGCCGCTTCTTGGGCTGGTGGGCAAAAGTGTTTGCACCCCTGGGGAGATGTGTTTGATGCCAACAACTGCAACTCCAAGGAAGCGGCACTTAATGATACCACCCCCGCAGGCAGCTATTCGCCGCAGGGGGATAGCTTTTACGGCTGCGCGGATATGATGGGCAATGTCCAGGAATGGACCAGCACCCTCTGGGGCAGCAGCGAACGGGAGAACTATTTTCCTTACCCTTATCAAGCCAATGATGGCCGGGAAGATTTAGAGGCCAGTCACCTGCATTTTGTGTTGCGGGTCTATCGCGGCAGTTCGTTTCGAGACGATCAGTCCAAGGCCAGATGTACCCTCCGCCGCTATACCAGCCACAAAGGCTCAAGCCGCTGGCGGGGGTTTCGGGTGGTGTTGGAGATTTAAATAACTGACGTATTACAATCCAGTCTAAGTTGTGCCCGTTGCTACAGGCCGTTCGGGATCGGTAATCCACTCACTCCACGAACCGGCATACATCCGAGCCTCGCCCAGACCGGCATGGGCCATGGCCAGAACATTATGAGCCGCCGTCACCCCGGAACCACAATAGAAGATCGCCCGTTCGCAAGGAATGTCGCCCAACTGCTCTTCAAAGCGTGCTTTTAACTCCTCCGGCGGCAGAAAACTCTTGTCCGAGCCAAGATTGTTGGCAAAGGGCAAGCAAACTGCCCCCGGAATGTGTCCCGCCACCGGATCAAGCGTTTCATTCTCGCCGCGATAGCGGTCAGCACTGCGTGAGTCAAATAAGTGATAATCTGGGTCGGTTCGGAGCTTTAAGACATCATCGGCCTCAACCAGCAACTCAGGCCGGGGATGGGGCGTAAAGGTGCGTGGTTGGCGCGACTCGTCACCGCTGCGGACAGAGAGACCTTCTTTTTTCCAGCGACGCCAGCCGCCATCTAAAACAGCGACGGCTTCATGTCCTAACCAGCGCAACATCCACCACAAGCGGGCGGCAATAGCCCCTCCCATAGTATCATACGCTACAACCTGGGTCTGGTTGTTGATGCCCCAATTTGATAAGGTTTGGACAAACGTCTCAATCTCCGGCAGGGGATGGCGGCTGGTTTTGCCAGGGATAATCGGCCCCGACAGATCGTCGTCGAGATGGGCATATACCGCCCCGGCAATATGACTCTGTTGATATCCTTGCCGTCCTTTTTCGGTATCGGCCAGAATAAAACGGCAATCGACAACGGCCCAATCCGGGTCATCCAGATGAGCCGCAAGGTCTTGGATAGAAATAAGCGTGGTGTATGGCATTGTGAATACTCCAAAATGAACTTTGATGGGTGATTAGTGATTGGTAACTGCCAATCTCCCACTCTCTAATTACCAATAACCAATCTCTAATTAT
>Ga0210124_1001143_pt1 | contig 11847 bp, 7 predicted proteins | sample Muzzi_PWC_D2_FD_185554 | JGI IMG/M metagenome (GOLD analysis project Ga0210124, IMG submission 185554) | Wetland microbial communities from San Francisco Bay, California, USA, that impact long-term carbon sequestration - Muzzi_PWC_D2 (SPAdes) | ecosystem: Environmental > Aquatic > Marine >... | reverse complement strand
TACCAGCGCAGCTTAAGGCGGTTTGAAACCTGCTCCTACAAGCCGGTTCCGAGGGGCCTACCCTCATCTTTTGTACAGTTACGCACACTTTCTTTATATTTAAAGTGCGCTCGTGGCACACTCAGACTTATCACAGGTTTTTGAAGTGGATGATATTTTCGTCTTTTAGATGACTATCTGAATATTCATCGGAGTAAAAAAGAGATCGGATCAAAGTTATACAATATATGGTGTAAAGGAAAAGATCATATTTTCATTAGAATATTGAAGCTGGGTGATAGATAGGTTATTAGTATCACATCGGTTTGTAATCATTAGATATCTGGACTTTTTGCAAGATATCTCAGGCGGGGATCATCCTACAAAACATTAGGAGTTGCCCCATTTTATAATAGAGTTGCATCTTCCTTGACTGACCATAAACTCCTTCGTTTGATCTCAATTTTTACCATAATTCTAACTTAAAAACTAGATCAATTTTTGGGGATCAGGTCAGATTAGGTATGGCGTTACATTTGTACATGTGATTGTTGTTGGGTAGAAACAAAGTAAGTATGCTGAGAGCAGGTCTTATGACTGCCCGATAATGGTTTTACACCCAAAATCGCTCAACACGTCAATGAGGGCGTCCATGACCTTTAGACTGGTGTTTTCACCAGCAAGAATCCGTACTTGCCAAACAGATTCGGTTTGACAAAAATAGTTTTGTCCAGGGTAAAAGTTGAGTTCCGTGAAAATCCGTTTAATATAAGATTCGATTTGTTAGCCTTTTTGAATAGAAACGCTCATTTTATTCTTCCCAAGCCAGTACAAGATTCATCAAACTTTTTTCTCCTGGATTTATATAAAGAATAGATGTTAACGACTTCCTGATTCAGTGCTCTTAATCCTTCCTTGGACTGCTTTTTATCAAAGTTTATGGGTTTATGAATGATGATATCGCTTTTCTCTAAACGGGGAAGTTTTCTGTTTGGGGGCAGTATTTTGTATGTATTGGTAAGATAAACTGGCAAAATCGGTGCCAATGTTGCATTGGCTATACGCAGATATCCTTGTTTAAACGGCATCAACTCTCCGGACCGAGAGCGACTCCCTTCAGGAAAAATGCCGATAACCCGATCATGTTTTAAAAGGTTAAGAGCCATTTTCCAAACCCCGTTGATCGGCTTATTTTCACATATTGCCAGCGTTTGAAAATACCTGGCATAATATTTAAAAAAAGGGTGATCCACCACTTTTTGCTTGGCAATAAAATGAAGGCGACGATCCAATATATCTTCGAAAAGTACTCCGAGAATTAAAAAATCAAAATAACTAACATGGTTGGATATCAGGATCACAGGGCCCTTTTTCGGAACGTTTTCAATCCCAAATATTTTTCCGATCCATATGTGTTTCAAAATGATTTGGCCTTGGATAGCCAGGCATTTCCTGCAAAACCGATCAAAAGGCTTTTCTTTCATTAACGCACGCCTCCAGTAATTGATTTAAATGCACTGGTTTTAATAGTCAAAAAATAGACTCTTTATTTAACTGCTTTCTATGTTCAAGGATGTCTTCTTAAAAAAAATATCTTACAATCTTAGAAATATGCACGGTATTCCTTTGTCCTTGAATCTGATAGTTTTAAATATTGTTTTAACATCATCTTGCGAACATCCGCCGGATCAACCGAAACCCAACCGTAACCTGGCAGATAAAATTCGGCCCAACAGTGTTGCCATTTGCTGATGTCTTGAACCGGCCTCTTCCAAAGTAATCAATCGCCACCAATCGCCGCAGTTGTTTCTGGCAACGTAAAGGAAAAATTGATACTAAGATCACGGTACCGAGATGGCTGGTGTGATTGACGACAATGACTGCTGGTCCCTTTTTGGGAAGCCGGTCGCCATGATTAAGATGGACGCCAAACTATCCAAAAACCACAGGCCGTATTATCAAATAATTTCAAAACCATCGAATAACGTTGTCATTTTCTCGCCTCTAAAAATGCAGCCAATAAACAAAATTAAAAAACAAAGGGGCGGAAAGTATCAGGCTGTCGACCCGATCCAGAATTCCACCGTGACCCGGTAAGAGGGTTCCGGCATCCTTTACTCCGAGATCCCTCTTTAGGGCGGAAATAGTCACATCACCAAAAAAACCCGAAAAGCCGATTAGCAGTCCCGCAAAAAAACCTTCCCAATGGTTCATGGGCGTGAACCCGGGAGCCAGTAAAACCGAAAGGATCAAAGTGGTTGCAAGGCCACCGATCAAACCCTCCCATGTTTTACCCTTGCTCACACGCTGGATCACCTGGTGTTGCCCGAACGATTTCCCTACAATGTATTGCATGACATCGCTGAACTGCGCTAAAAAGATCAGATACATGAGTAAACCCACCGCCCCTCCATTCGGGTTGACCGAAGCGGGGAGAACAATCAAAAATCCAAGATGACCCAAACCGAATACGGTAATCAATAAGCCCCAGGTAACGGATCCAACAGTATGCAGAAACCCATGCGGTTCACCAATCATCACCATGCTGATGGAAAGAACGAGAATTGCAAAAAGTGGGATAAAGACAATAAACATTTGGTATTGTTTAAGAGCAATCCAAAAAAATTGAATTGGGATGGATAGATACGCTAAAAAAAGAATCTGTCGATCAATGGGACGTGTGGAAATCAACGAAAGATATTCCTTGAGAGCCAAAAAACTGATCAAGGCAATGAAAGTAAGAGATCCCCATCGGCCCAATACCAATGATGTAGAAAAAGTTGCAACCATGATCCACCAGGTTCGAAGACGCAGGTTCATTTCCTTTAGATCTTCAACTGGTATCTTGGTTTTTAAAAGAATTAATCCCACCTTTGCAAAAATTAATAATGCGATAATTCCCAAGAAGGCTATTTTTGTATTGAAAGTAAGCATGGCAAACATTTTTAAGCCACCTCCCTGATCGCACCTGTTACCCTATTGATGATTGTCAGCACCATCAATGGAAGCAACGCCATCAACAGAACATTCATCCATCCGCCAGGGGTCTCACCTAGGATAATTGCGAGAATAATAATAGCGAAAAAGACCCCTCGAGGTTTCTTCGACAGAGGACCATCCTCCCGGCGGCTGGCACCAATTGCCAAGCCAACAACACCAGCCATTTCGGTTATGACACCAAACAGAACCGTAAGAAACATCGGCCAAGGGGCGATTCCCGAAATAGTAGCAAGAGGAAGAAAAAGGGCTATATCCGAAATCACGTCTGAAAGTTCATTCAAAATTCCACCCAAAGGGGTTATCATGCCGTGTTCGCGAGCTAACATGCCGTCGATATGATTGAATGCCAGGCGTACGAACATTACTAAAAGAATCATAATCAAAGGCCAATGTTGCTCAGGCCAGGAACAAACGGCTGTGCCCGCGGCAAGGGAAAATAAAATCGTCGAAGCAGTCACTTGATTGGCAGTAAACCCTGTCCTTGCCATGAAATTGGCAGTTGGACGAAATAGCATCTGGAAAAAAACTTTGCTATCAAACTTCACAATTTTCACCTACTTTAAATTCGTCGCCGGTGAGCGAAACTGTTGAACCATTATGTTCCGCCTCATTAGAAAACACGGGAATTCGATCCGATCTGGAAATCAGTCCAGCAAAGCGTCCCAGCCTCTTTTCGAAACATTGGTGGTAGAACTCGGGCAATTGGTTTGAACGCCCCTCATGAAAGGTCCTCATTTCACCGTCCTTGATCAACATGTATCGCACCCTGCGCAATTGAGCTAATTCCTGACGTAAGTGAAGTGCTCGAACGGTATAGATCAATTTAATCTCAGTTGCGGACCGAGCAAAAATCCTTTTACCCATCATCGCGGTGCTCGTAATCAGCGCGTAAAGATCGATGAGATGTTCATAGAACTCAACCGCAGAATAATTTTTCAACTTGATCACCAGAAAAGGACGATAATAGAAAGACAAGGGCAGGGCTTTGATAATTCTGTTTTCCGCATATAGTTGGTCGAAAAACGGTGTTCCTGCAAAAGGAGTGGGGATGTTCATCGCCGGCCAAACATAAGGAAGGCGGCGAATAAATTCCTTAGTCAGTTCAACGGGTGCATTCCCATTGTCGGCATCAGTTCCAAAAATGAAATTTGCCTGCAAATCGGGGAAATATTGCCGAAGCAACTCGAAATGAAGGATGACTTTCTCCAGCTTTTCCCGACCCGTTTTTCCGCTTACGCTGGCCTTATTCGAATAGTTCATCCAAGATTCAATTCCCGGTGCAACGAAAATACATTTTGTGCTTCGGAGCCGTTGTAAACGGGATGGCTCAAGATTGGACAAGGTCGTTTGCATCAGATAACGGTTCCGGCGATTTTCAGGGATCCTCTCAAAAACATCCATAAGTTCGCCGAACCGGACCGCAAAATTGGGATCGTGGTAAATTATCAAGGTATTTGGAAGGTTCCCGGACAAAAATTGCAGGTCCGCCTCCAATCGTTTTCTCGGCAAGGAGGTGTACTTGTTATTCCAATCCATGCAGAAATCACAATGGTATGGGCAACCCACACTGGTCAAAATGGGCACAAAACTTGTTAATGTAGGCTTGCCCCCAGAGAAAGCCGCTTTTGCAATTTCTGGCATTCGCTCTTCCACAGTTGGCAGGTCAGTCAAAGGCTGGTCAGTTGACACAATAGATGGCGGGTCGAATTCTTTCCGGAGGATTTTATAGATCAGATCCTTATCACATTCCTTAACCACAATGTCGAAAAACCTTAAACAGTCTTCTGGGAAGGATTTTGCGTGAGGTCCGCCGATCACGGTCAGTGTTTTTTCTCTGGAGTATAGTTTTGCAAGTGCATATGCCAGAGCGCTTGCCTGGGTAAATGCTGATATAAAAACGACATCCAGGTCGTTCGGAAGCAGACTTTTTGGGTCTTTTTGTCCATAGTAGGTGGAGTAAAAGACCTGATGCCCCAGTTCCCGGCACCAGACTGACACCGCCTGAGGAACAATACCGTAAAATTGCCTCCTGAAGTGGGCGGTATATAAAGAGTTTATCCAGTTTCTGGAAACAGTGTCCATAATTAATTCGATTATTCCTATTCTCATAGCAATCCCTCCTTTTACTGACTGAATGGGACAAAATTTCGCTTTTTAATTGTCTGTTGAATAGAGGATAGACAGATCTTGGCCTTAATTATTGTTAGTCTGTTGTTTGATTTGTAGAGCAAATTTCGTTCCAAATGTGATACCGGTCTTCAATGAAAGACATCAGATCCTTTTATCAAAATCGAAAGACGTGTTGAGCATTTTAAATATATTGCTGTATTATCATGAAGATATCCCCATCATCGGAAAAGATGACGCGCAACCAATAAATTTTCAAACGGATTAAATAGGGATTGATATAGGTTGAAAGGAAATCTCTAAAAGGGTGAAAGACAATTTGACATGTTCATGGGGATTTTAAGAAAATAAGGTTAAATCAGAAAGTTATAGCTCAGAAAGAAATGTTTACGACGCTAAATGAATTGCACCGTTTTAACCGGAATATTTTGTATTTTCACTTGGTTTTAGTGTGTTATCTGATATACTGAATCAGAATTACGGACTATTTGTTTTTCAACCTCAGACGCCTGTTCAATGCCTGGCGCGTTATTCCCAGGCTCAATGCCGCAATGGACTGATTGCCATCTGCCCTTTTCATAGCTTCATCAATGAGGAGTTGTTCCGTCTGTTTGAGTGTTGGTAATTGCTCGGAAAAAGAAAGTAAAACCTTCTTCTCTTTGAGCAGCTGTTTTGATTCTGTTTCAAATGAAGGATGCTTTTGATATATATGAGACTTGAAGCTTTCCATGGAAAGCTTACCGAATTTATGACTGCTGACCGCATTGAAAACCATGGATTCCAGTTCTCTGATGTTTCCAGGGAAATGATAGGTCGAAAGCAGGATGGTCAGTTCATCAGGTGGCGTAGGTTTCTTCTTATCCAGGGTTTTGGATGCCTTTTCCAAAAAGTGCTCAACAAGAATAGTCAGATCCTCCAGACGCTCACGAAGGGTTGGGACATGGATATGATGGTAGCAAAGCCTGTAGTAAAGATCCTTGCGAAATCTGCCGGACGACTTCAGCCCATCGAGATCCTGATTAGTGGCAACAATTATTCGGGCGTTGGAACCCTTTGCAACATCGGATCCAAGAGGGAAAAAATCTCCATCTTGTAGAAGCCGCAAGAGCTTTACCTGTGATGGAGCACTCATATCACCGATCTCATCTAAAAAAAGTGTTCCTCCAGACGCTTGTTCTATCAAGCCGCTACGGGCCTGCTCTGCACCGGTAAAGGCACCTTTCTTGTGCCCAAAAAGCGTATCCGAAAAAACGTTATCATCCAACCCCGCCACATTTACAGGGACAAAATCGCCCTCTCTATGGCTTAAAACATGGACCGCTTTGGCCACCAACTCTTTGCCGACACCGGTTTCTCCGGTAATCAGGACCGGCCGCGGGCTTTTAGAAATCGCCTCAACATATTGAAAGATAGACCGCATACCGGCACTATTTGTCACAATCTTCGAAAAAGCCCCGGGATGTTCTAACTTGTCGGACAGAACATGGGCTTTTAACAATCTGTTCTCTTTTTGCAATTCACGGAGTTCCAAGGCCCGTCTTACGCCGCTGACAAGGCGACTTTTTTCAACAGGCTTGACCATGTAATCAAATGCTCCGTGTTTCATGCATTTTACGGCGGTTTCCACATCGTTTGCTCCTGTAATAATAATGACAGGAATTTCGGGAAAATCGCTGTTTACCTTTAGAAGCAGTTCTTCACCGGACACATGTGGCATTCTCAAATCGAGAAGCATGACTTCAACCTCCCGACTGGAAAGCGTCGGCATCACATCACGGCTATCCTGACAACGGATAAAATGATTCATATTTGCAGAACGAAGTGCAATTTCAAAACTATCCAAAGCCGCCATTTCGTCATCTACCAAAATAACTGGAAATTCAGGGTATACAGACTCTTTCATTCTATTATCCCTTTCAATGTATTGTTTTTTTCTTGAACGGGCAAAACAATTTTGGCCGTTGTTCCCTTCCCGACTTCCGAGTCAAAAATCACTCGACCACCGTGCCCCTCCACAATTTTTGAAGAAATTGATAAACCCAGTCCAGTGCCTCCTGAATCATGCTTGGTGGTAAAAAACGGGTCCGTAATCTGCGACAAATTTTCGGAAGGAATTCCAATACCTTCATCCCGTATTTCAATCACAATACTTTTCATCTCTTCGTCAAAGTACGTTGAAACAAAAATACCTTTACTGGGTCTATTTAAGGCCTGGCAGGCATTTTGGATCAAATTGACAAATACCTGTTCGAGCCTTTGGAAATTACCGGTCAGCGATGGTAAATCTTTGCCATATTCTACTGAAAAACGATCTGTGGATTTGTTTATCATATTCGAAATGAGTGAAATGGCAGATTGTAAAACAGCATTAATATCCTCAGCTTGGTCTTCTTCGGAAATATCCTTTCGTACGAAATTCTTCAAGTCTTCAACGATTTGCATGATACGTTTGGATCCATTCAATATTCCAGAGAACAATACCGGTATCTTTTCACGCATCTCGGTGTATTTCATGCCCCCTATCATAAAATCACCATTCTCCGTGTAGTATTCCTCAAGGATCGGCAGAGCACTTTGCCATGCTTCCTGCAGTGTGGGCGTATTTAGCCGGATAAAATTGTTGGGATTGTTTATCTCATGCGCAACACCAGAAACCAGCGTGCCCAACGCAACCATTTTGCTTGCTTGAAAAAGCTGCTCTTGATGCAACCTTTCCTGTTCTTGAGCCCGCTTACGCTCGGTAATGTCACGCCCAACACCCCGAAAGCCGATGGGTTCACCTTTTGTATCATAGATCAATGCTACTGAGGTCTCGATAAACTTCTTCGTTCCGTCCTTTCCCATGGTTTCCCAATCGTATGCCAGAGCGGGTTTACCCGTTCGGTAAACTTCGTTAAAAATATTAAATACTTTTTCAGCGGTATCTTCAGTCATAAACTGACGATCGTTCATGCCGATCAATTCATCTTGAGAATAACCGAGATGTCTGCGCAGGGCCGGATTGACAAAGGTCAAATTCCCGGCCAGATCGACTTCCCAATATCCGTCTTCCATGCTGTTAAGAATGGTTTTATATTTCTTATCACTTTCGTACAAAGCCTCCTCGGCCTGCACACGATTGATAATTTCTTCTCTGTACGCATGGTATGTCTCTTTCAATTCCTTATACTGTATCTCGGCATTTTCGAAGGCTTTTGTCAATCGAAGTGAAAGAAGAAATGCCTGTGAGAAAATAAAAATAAAAAGGCCCAAAGGCGCAAAGTATCCGGTCTGTATTATTGTTTCAGCGTGCATCATGTCATTTGTGGCTGAAAAAGCCAAAACGATGAACCCAAGGAGAAAAATAAACGCCCCGTCTCTTTTTCTGATTGAAGCAACTATGAGCACATAAAGACAGTATATGGTTATGATGATGGTGAGAATTTGATATATTGGGAGTGTGTATGAGAAAATTCGTGCCGTCGTAAAGAGTATGATGCCTGAAAAAGCAAGCCCGATAGTAACAATCAGGTGCAGGATTCGCTTTGAAATTTCCTGGGGAAAAAAGGATTGAACAAATAGTATAAATGCAGGAACTGAAAGATAAAAAGAAAGATATTCCATTTTGATGAGCACTTCCCAGGGAATGTTTGGGAAAAAATGAATGATATACCTTTCACCTGTGGACAGAAGTCTTAACGCAACTAGAAAACAGAAAACACTAAAATACAGAAATGTGCGATCCTTTTTTTTGAGCGTAAAAAGACAAAGATGATACAATGCCATAATGAAAATACTGCCGAACAGGAAGAGATCAAAGCCGAGCTCGTTCTCCTTGATTCTTTGAATTCCTTTTTCTTCCCCTAACCGGATAACTTCCCAGGGGCCCCCCCGTCTGTGATGAAAATTTGATATCTGAAGAATAAGTTCGATTTGGTTTGTTTCGATCTTACAAGCAATGATTTGAGGGAAATACCGAGGAACCGTCGTTTCACGATCTTTTCCCGCGATCCCAATTGAACTTACTTTTTGACCGTTCAGAAAAAGGGTATATGCGGAATTAATGCTTAATAATTTTAGCGCGAGGTGTTCCTTTTTTTCGTGCAAGAGAATTTTCAATCGGTATGTAGCGTATCCTTCTCCGTGAATCTCTTTTCCGTTTATTTCATACCCTTTCCAAAACCCAGGCACTTGGATGAATCCTGTTTTTTGAGTCAGAGTGGGTCCAATAAAATCCGACGGTAATAGTTGTTGTTTCCAGTAGAATTCATACTCACCGGAAAGGTCTACGGCGCCGTCGATTTTAAAATTCCAATCGGTTAGATCGAGAATACCTTTAATTGCCTTTGGAGGACTCTTTTCTTGAAAATTATGATTACACGCACCCAAAAACAATAAGAAAAGGCTCGTCAACGGTAATAGATATTTGAGGAAATTAGATCTCATGAACGGATGTTTGCTTAAACTGGATAAAATATTCTATTGATACCTATTCGATCTTCAAGAAATTTTGAAATCCATATTTGAGGCGAAAAGGAACTCTATATAAAAATACAGGGTTATTATCAGAGATATATCCTCTAAATTAATACCATTATAGATTGTCTATGTAAATCGTAAATATGACTGCCAATACACGCTAAAAGAATATTGTTTTTTGGTAACATCCCGATAGGTACTTACAATGATCAGCAACATTTGCTGCTTAGATTTTTGGAAAACAGATTTATAGCAAAAAGCAAAAGATAGGTAACGAATAAACTTACCAGCGGTTTTCCGTCTGGTGGAATGAGGGTTAGGTTGTTCTATTGAAATTCTCATTTCCATAATAATTCGTGTAAATACATACTGTTCGGAAAAACAAATATGTGGAAAAACAACCATAAAATAGACATAAATCTTGCTGGACTCACAAGATTTTGTTGTGCTTTTGCTATGTAATATCCTGCTATCATTGCTAAAGGATCAGCTATAATCCTATTTGCCCAATATTCAACTCCTTGAAACCAATATTCAACTTTATAACCAGCAATTCCAATTTCAAGGTAGTGTTCAACAGTCTCCCAAAGATATGCAACAAACAATACTAATATTATATGGAAAAAACTTGTTTTTATATCATCTTTATCGATGTGAAATTGTCTCTTAAATATTTTCCAATTACATCTAATAGCGATTGTACCAATTGAAATACCACTTAATAAGTGTTCAAAAGTCCAGAAATCAAATATTGCAACAGTTTTAAGGCCCCATATCATAATTATACTTCAGAATAACAGTTCAAAATATATTTTAATTATTTTTAAGTGTTTATAAATTTTTCGATTTTTTAAAGTAAGTTCATAACTGCTGCTATTCCTATATTTAAGTTGAAGAGCAAACTTCATTCCAAATATTCAATTCGAAATCCATTAACATCAGGAATTTGCTTCTCAATGGTTATTTCCAATAAAAAGACTAACATAAAATTGTATTAATTTTAGCCAATTAGTTAAAGGAGTGAGAAAAGAATATCATTAATAGAATTTTTTAAGGATCAAGTCTGGCAGGCATTTTGAGTAAAAATAGGATCTGCAAAAGGGTGCAGCAAATGTTGACAGTATTTTTCTATATTGCACTAAAATATATCCGAATCAAGATGTTAGGATGTGCGATAAATGTTAACCATGCAACAAGTTTTGCAGGGTTTTTAATAAGGAAAGATTATGCGTGTTCGCATGCTTTATTGAACCTTTTCTGCTTAATTGTGCCTGTATCATAATATCTAAAAAAGAACAGATTGCCAAGATTACACAAATAGGTCAACTTAAGATACGTAATGGAGATTACACGAATCGGACCTGTTTCAATTTTTGGGCTGCCTCCAAATTCAAATGTCGGGCGAACCTGTGATACCTGCAATGACCTACAGATATCAAGCACCTGAAATTTCTGAGATACCTCAATGCCATATCACAATTCAGGCCTGAATTACGCTTTGAACAGAAACACTGTCTTTCAAAAATCCGATTTTTTACATAGGTCACATCCAACCGAGATTGTCCTAAATGACCTGATTCTTCTCAGATCAGGAAAAGAACAGGCTAAGGATGAACAGGGTAAGGATTGATTGGTAAGTAAACCAGTAATTATTCGCTGCAATCCCTGCTAAAAGGAGGGTTTTAATAAAGCGCCCTCCTCTCCCCGACGGTTTTCTTTCGGGGGAATTGTAATAATGTGTTACGTTTTTCTATTTCCATAACTGTGGCTAATACTACTGATTGGTCAGCAGGAGTACTCTCAATCATTTCATACAGGTAATGAGCAAGAGTGTTGAAAGGAAGCTCTATGTTTTTGTTTTTAAGAAGCAGATCAACATATCTTATAGCTCTGTCTATCAACTTATTATTACTTGCCCTGACATATGTCATTACATTACCTTCGTATCTGCGAAGCCTGCCCATCACAAGTGTTGAAAGGGAATTAAGTATCATCTTAAGAATCAGATGTGAGAAGAGTGGTACTGTAAAAGGTGCCGGCAAATAATGTCTGTAGTTCCCCAGGATGAAATTGATCCCCTTCTGATCACTTTGTATCTTAAATCGGTGTTGCCTTATAGATTTATATAACAGTTTTCTTCTGTTAATAACTTTCGAGCTGAAATCAAAACCAATAAGTTGTTCCCTGGAAGCTATTCCATCAATTTCAGGCCACTCGAGAGTCCTTGCCGTCCTGCCTAACAAATTTTCCCAGGCCCTTTCACTATCTAAGGTATCAGGCATG
>Ga0210124_1001141_pt1 | contig 11871 bp, 9 predicted proteins | sample Muzzi_PWC_D2_FD_185554 | JGI IMG/M metagenome (GOLD analysis project Ga0210124, IMG submission 185554) | Wetland microbial communities from San Francisco Bay, California, USA, that impact long-term carbon sequestration - Muzzi_PWC_D2 (SPAdes) | ecosystem: Environmental > Aquatic > Marine >... | reverse complement strand
CTCAAAAGCTGGCCATTTTCATCATACTCAAACTCTTCAAAGAGAGCGCCACCCAAGCCCTGGATAGCGCCACCTTCAACCTGTCCAATAACCATCTGAGGGTTGATAACTGTGCCGACGTCATAGACAATCCAGGCATTTTTGGGAATAATCGCGCCGGTTCCGGTATCCACTTCAACCTCGGCTACCGTTGCCCCATGAGCATAGGTCATTTTATCAGCGCGAAAGTAATGGGTGGCTTCCAGACCAGGCTCCTCATCTGGCAGCGCGTTACGAGGGCTGGCCCGCTCAGCGACCTGGGCAAATGTCAAAGCTCGATCCGGCACGCCAAGCACGTGAATCTTCCCCTCTTGCATTACCAAGGAATCAACTGGGGCCTCAAGCATATCGGCGGCCAATCTAAGCATCTTCTCACGAACTTGATGAGACGCCTGATAAGCAGCATTTCCGGCCATTACAGTGGTCCGGCTGGCAAAGCTGCCCACGCCATAAGGTAGTAAATCGGTGTCTCCATGGAAAACTTTAATGGTGTCGGGGAGCACTCCAAAAACCTCGGCACTAATTTGAGCCAGGTTGGTTTCCAAGCCCTGTCCCACATTGGCCGCGCCGGTACTGACCGTCACATAGCCGGTTGGGTCAACAGACACCTTAGCCCCCTCGAAAGGCCCCAAGCCGGTTTTCTCGATGAAGCAGGCCATTCCCAAACCGGTCTTTCGAGCACCATGTTGCTTTTGCTCCCCTTTACGCTTCTCGTAATCTGACAACTCGAGTACCGCTTGTAAAGCATAGGGATAATCGCCACTGTCATAGACAATCCCCTCACCCAACGAATGGGTTACCAGTGCATAGGGCATCTCATCCGGGGTGATGAAGTTCTTCATCCGTAATTCAGCCGGACCCAGGCCCAATTCAGCCGCCGCCAAATCTAACAGGCGCTCACGGGCGCTATTACACTCGAAACGCCCTGGGGCACGGTAAGTGCCGGTTGGGGTTTTGTTAGTTAAGACACAGCGTACCTCGCAGCGATAGTTGGGTATCCGGTATGGGCCGGGGAACATGGCCGCGCTTAACTCACCCACAATGATGCCGTGCGTACGAATGTATCCGCCATGATCGTTGGTGAGTTGAATGCGCACCCCCAAAATGGTTCCATCTTGTTGTAAGGCCATTTCCATCTCATAAAGCTGTTGCCGCGAGTGATTACAGGCCACCAAATGTTCCAGCCGGTCTTCAATCCACTTGACGGGACGGCCAAGTTGTAAAGCAGCGTAAGGAATTAAAAAATCCTCAGGATAGAACTCGCCGCGGACCCCAAAACCGCCTCCAACATCCGGTTCAATCATCTGAATTCGAGATTCAGGCATATTCAATAAACTAGCCAATACACCCCGGTTAAAATGAGTTACCTTAGTCGGTCCCCACACCCGCAATCGGCCTTGAGCAGTATCATAGAAAGCCACCAGACCCCGGGTCTCCATAGGAACTCCACTATGGCGGCCCGACACGAAACGGCTTTTCACCACATGATCAGCCTTGGTAAAAGCTTCGCCTACATCCCCGCTTTCCATCACAAAATGAGCGGCCACATTGTCTGGAGCGTCCTCGTGAAGAGCAGTCACAGCTTTGGCTGTGGCATTAACACACACGGGCAGTGGCTCATACTGCACAACTATCTGTTCTAAAGCATCCTCGGCCTGGTAGCGGCTCTCGGCGACAACTAAGGCCACCGGTTCGCCTACATAGCGCACCCGTTCATGAGCCAATGGGTATTGCAGAAATGGGTCCAGCGACCCGTAAGGATTGAGCCGTACCGGAATCGGCTTGACCGGGGCAATGTCGGCAAAGGTCAGTACGGCAATGACACCCGGATGGCTTTGCGCTGCCGATACGTCAATCTCAATAATACGGGCGTGAGCATGAGGGCTACGCAGCACCGCCGCATGAAGCATATGCGGCAACTGGATGTCATCAACATAACGACCCTGCCCTCGCAGAAATCGATTGTCTTCGAGCCGTTTGATTGACGTCCCAATTACTTTATAATCTTTAGAGGCCATCCTGATATCCTTAGCTTAAAGGTTTTGATGGTGAGGTTCTATTGCTAACAGTCACTTTGCAGTGAAATTGACAGGTAAGTGTGGTTGTAGTACTCTTGCAAATTGTTTCCAGCACGCTAGAGATAGAAGTGTACTTCTCTGAAAGACTACAGGCAAATTTTGGGTAGGTTGTTGTCTTGCTCCATTTGGTTTAACTTACCTTGAAAAAAACGGAGGTCGATAGATATGCCAATTATTATCAATGCCGAAGATGTTAAAATCACTGAGGGTGACGGTTGGATTCAATTGACGGTCGCCGACCGCGAGATGATCGGCGCACCCGCTATGACGGCCCGCCGCTGGGTATTGGAAGCAGGGGCGCAAGGCCCGGAGTTAGTACAGGGCGAAACAGAGCAATTATTATATATTATCCGGGGGAGTGGTATAGCAATTGTCAACGGTGAGGAGATGCCGGTGAGCGATGAATTTGTTTTATGGGTTGAACCCGGCGAGCGGTATCAATTTGTGGCCGGGGAAGATGGCCTGGAGATTTTGCAAGGGTATGCACCGGGAGACTGATTCATGAAAGATACACCAGAGTATATTGTTGTCAACCGAGCCAGCGGCAAGATGATAACCCACTCGGCTTCAAAGATAGCGATTCGTGACTTCGAAGTTATCTCCGATGAGCCGCCCTCTCGCGGCGGGGAGGATCGCGCTCCCTCCCCCCTTGAGTATATTCTGGCTTCGCTTTGCGCTTGAGTGAACGTTTCGACGGCCAGGATGGCCGATAAGATTCGCTTCAAGTATGAAGACCTGGAAACAATGGCTGAAGGTACACTCGATACCCGGGGTCGCAAAGGCGAAGCCGATGTGCCGGTCCATTATAAAGCAGTTCACCTGACCATTCGCATCAGAACCGAGGAATCGGAGAAGAGACTAAAGCGATTAATCGACTTAGTAGCCCGCTATTGCCCGGTTGATAGCTTGATACGGGCCGCCGTGCCGGATTATCAGGTTACGTGGGAACGTAAAGAGGATTAGTTTATAAGTTCATATTGTCCGAATTTTCATTTTCCCGCTCCGGCAGTTTCATCGGTGTCTTTGGTCAGGCAATAAGTTACAGGGCTCTTGCAAAGTCCAAGTTAAGGTTTGGAGTCGAGGCTTTAGCCGGTCTTAGCCTCGGAATCACCAGCTGAAGCCTCGACTCCGGTGAAAATCGGCACAATTTGTGATTTTTGTCAATCGACTTTGTTATAGCGCTGGTGTTTGTTAACCAGCGTAGATAATTAACACTGGCGAAGGTTAGCTCTAATTCTGAGGTAAAGCGGTGTGGTATTACCCAACAGCATTATTGTGTTGACAAACGGACATGATGATGAAAAATGTGGGACTGGTCGGTGGTTTGAGGTAATCTCTTATAATTTACAAAATTGAGCGCTTCTCTCGATCATAATTCTGCCCCAAGAAGCCAGGAACACGTACCCATCGCGTACCAAACATCATGATTAATAGGGTCACAACATAGGGAATCGTGAGCAGGGCCTGGTGGGGGACGCTGCCTAAAATCTGTGCTCGTAAAGCCAAGACTTCAACAGCAGCAAAAAAAAGCGCCCCAAGGAAAATTGTCAGGGGTTGCCAGCCGCCAAAAAAGGTCAGAGCAATAGATAACCAGCCCCGCCCCTGTACGATACCTTCTGTAAATGTGCCTGTATAAACCATCGGCAAATAAGCCCCGGCCAGCGCCATCAGCATGGCCCCCAGAATAGCGGCCACATATCGGGCACGGATAACCTTGATACCCAGGCTATCGGCGGCTCTGGGGTTTTCACCAACCGACCGTAACTCCAGGCCGTAACTGGTTTTATAGAGGAAATAGTATAAAAAGAGGGATAACAACACCGAGAAGTAGACAAGAATATTTTGATTAAATAGAATATCGCCGATAATTGGAATTTGACTCAGTAGCGGGATGGGAAACTTTTTCAAAGTGGGAATGAGGGGAGGGGTTAGGGTGATACCAATAGCCAGCTTAAAAGCCAGGGTTGATAATCCCAAACCGACAAAAAATAGGGCTAATCCAATGACAAACTGGTTAAGCTTGAGGGTAGTGGTCAGATAGGCAAAGGCCAGCCCAAATAGCCCCCCCAGAACAATAGCCGTGAGCATACCGGCAGTCAGGCTACCGAATTGGTAAGCTCCCAAAAAACCCAGCGACGCTCCAGCCAGCATCACTCCCTCTTGGAAAACGATAAACAGGCCGGTTCGTCCGGCCAGTGCGGTTCCCTGACTGGCTAAAATATAAGGGACTATAGCCAGGAATACCAGCCCGGCTAAATTCACAAATTGGTCAAAGTCCACTCATTGCCTCCTGACAACGTCGGTGAGTAGTACAAAGATAAGGATGAGAGCCTCAACAATAAAAACCATCTCAACGGGGATGGACATGGTGCGCTGCATGGCGCTGGCTCCAACCTCTAACACGGCAATGAAAAAGGCCACAAATGGCACCACCGCGTGATTTCCTTTTGAAACCAGACCGATGATAATCCCCAACAACAGGAAATTTGATTGCAGCCCTTCAATCAAACGGTGATGAACTCCAGCCACTTCAATGGCTCCGGCCAGACCGGCCACCGCACCCCCCAAAATCAGAGATAATGAGAAAAGGACACGGGTGTTAATGCCGTATACTCTGGCTGCCTTCGGATTAGCGCCGGTTGCTACCAGTTCATACCCGGCCGAAGTGTAATCGGTATAAATATAGACTACAATTGCAATGAGAATGGCAATCAACAAGCCACTATGCAGGGGAGGACTGGTGACCAATAGGGGTAGTTGACCACCGGCTCCTAGAGGGGTTGTGGTTGGGTGTCCGGCAAACGGGTCGCGCCAAATTTCCGTTGCCACGTAATCAAGTACCTGGAATGAGACAAAGTTTAAAAGAACCGTCGATAAAATCTCGTTGATGTTAAACCGGTAGAGGAGCCAGGCTGCAATAAAGGCCCAAACAGCGCCGCACAAAACACCCATGATTAAGACCAGTGGCAGCAAGACAATCAGGGGTAGGTCAAACAACAAAATCCCAATAGCAGCAGCGCCAGTGGCCCCGATAATCATCTGGCCTTCACCCCCAATGTTAAACTTGCCTGCCTTGAGGGGAATAGTAAAGGCCAAAGCCTGTAATACTAGAGGAACAAATTTGAGCAAGGTTTGAATGAAACCATTTGGCGTTCTGAAAGATGTAAAGAGTATCGTCCGGTAGGCCGCGAGTACGTTAAATCCCATCAGAGCAATGAAAATCCCGGCGGCGGCGAATGCTGCCAGAACAGCCACAGCATAAGGCAACATTCGACCCATAAAGGTGTTACCCTTTAGTGATTGTTTCAAGGCCACTTCACTCACCTTGTCTCACCCCACTCATCATCCGCCCCAATAAGTACTTATCAAACCGGTCAGGCTCCAAAACACCCATAACCTCCCCATTACAAATGACCACAATTCGGTTACTGAGCAAAAACAACTCATCCATATTTTCCGAAATCAACAGGGTCGCCATGCCCTGAGATTTACGTTTTAACAATTCACCATAGATAAACTCCATTGAAGGAATATCAAGGCCTCGGGTTGGATTGTGGGCAATGAGCAATCGCACGGACTGTGAGAAAGCGCGGGCCAGCATTACGCGCTGAATATTTCCGCCGGATAGGTTGCCGGCAATTTCATCTGGCCCCTGGGTTCTAATGTTAAATTCCTCAATGAGATTTTGAGTTCTCTCGAAGATTACTCGCCAATTTAGAAAACGACCATTGCTATAGGGTGGTTGACGATGGAGACCCAAAATCAAATTTTGAGCTACATTTGCATTAGGTAAAAAACCATCCACCCAACGGTCTTCGGGAATATAGGCAACCCCCCTTTGGATGAGTTGACCGGTATTCAAGTTGGTCAAGTTAGCGCCATTGATGATAATTTGTCCGGTCACAAAAGGGCGAAGCCCCAGAATGCTTTCAGCCAGTTCCAACTGGCCGTTACCTGCAACCCCGGCCACGCCCAATATCTCCCCTTCGTGAACAGTCAGAGAACAGCTTTTCAACATGGGGATTTCGGCCTCCCGGACCGTTATGCCCTGAATTTGCAGTACAGGCTTCTGGCCAACCGGCAGATCTGTTTCAGTTGAACCCGGCGTGAAGATAATGCTTTTCTCTACATCCAAGTCTTCTCCTACCATCCCCTTTACAAAGGCCTCTTCCGAGGCATCTTCACGGGTCAAGGTCAAAACATTCCGGCCGTTCCGCAATACCGTGATGGTATCGCAGACTTCCATCACTTCTCGGAGCTTATGGGTGATAAAGATAACACTCAAGCCTTCGTTTACCATAGCCCGTAACGATTCGAACAGGGCATCAACCTCTTGAGGGGTCAGGTTGGTTGTTGGTTCATCTAACACCAATATTTTGACGCCACGATACAGCGCCTTCAAAATTTCAACCCGTTGCCGTATTCCCATCGGTAAGTTGGCAATTGTTGCTTCAGGCTCAACAGGCAGGCCAAACGATTGTGATAATTCACGGATTGTCTGTTTTTCTGCCTCCAGTCTCAAAGTAGGTCGATTTATAAGTTTAGTGCCCAAAACAATGTTTTCGGCCACCGTAAAATCATTGATTTGCAAGAATTGCTGGTGAACCATACCAATACCACCTTTGATTGCATCGTTCGGGGAGTGGATATCGTATGGTTTTCCTTCCACCAAAATTTGACCTGAATCACTTTTGTATAGACCATACAAAATATTCATCAAGGTGGTTTTTCCAGCGCCATTGCCCCCTAATAGACCCCGTATCTCACCCTTTTTGAGTTCAAGATCAACATTATCTAGAGCTATTACAGGGCCAAAAGTTTTGCGAATACCCCGCATTTCCAGGATATTTTCATTACTCATCCATTGCACCTGAAAGTTCTGATTGGGAATTTGACCAGCAAGCGGTTGCTTGTCAACTTGTAGAAGTTGGTAGTGAGCTATTGATAAATGATAGTTACGGGGTTAACCCCGTAACTATCATTTACTCTATAGAAGTTATTCAATCGGTTCAGAATTTTTGGCAACTTTTACCTTGCCAGCCTTCATATCGTTGAGCAGAGTTTCGGTTTGACTATTGAGTTCATCGCTGACATGTTGTAACGGTAATTGCAAATCGATGCCGGTGTCGAAGCCCAAATTATACATGCCTCCCGATTGCCCATTTTGAATGTTTTTGACAATATCTGTCAAGGGGCCTGAAAAATCATACAACATTGAGGTTACGTAATGATCCGGATCAATTTCTGATTTGTCGGTGTATTTGGCAATGACTAGCACCTCGGATGAAGCATTTTTAGCCGCTTCAAACACACCCAAGGTTCCCAGGTTAAGGGAGCTGACGATAACATCCACGTCCTCGGCGATTAAGGCATCGGACAATTCACGGGCTTTGGCGGGATCGTTAAAATCGCCAACCCAAACAGGGACAACTTCGACATTAAGCCCTAAATCATCAATGGCTTGGTCCATTGCATGAGCTTCAGCATAAGTGAAGGGGAGAGTTAACCCGGTGATATAACCAACTTTGCCGGTTTTTGTCAACCTGGCGGCAACGGCCCCACCTCCATATGCCCCCACTTCCATATTGCGGACAATTACCCACACATTATCGGGTGCATCGGCGACTTCAGCATCGGCTTCGGCGATGAAGTAAAGATCAGGAAACTCCTTAGCAAGGTCCATTGTTTGATTCAAGAATTGACCGCCATGGGTAAAGATAATATTAGAGCCATCATCAATATATTCGCGCATGACCCGATCAACATCAGGCACGGCAACTGATTCTGAGAAGGCTGTTTCGACACCCAAATTGTCCTGTACCTGTGTAATACCAATGTGGCCTAAGGTATTGTAATCGGCATCGGTGATGGTTCCGGGAAAAATGGCAGCCAATTTTAACTCTTGCGCCGATGTACTCCCACTGTCCGTGCCTGCGGTAGAACCACCCCCACAGCCAGCCAGTATGAAGAATATTACCAATAGCGTTGTTAACGCAAAGATTCGTTTGACCATTTTCTTCCTCCGTTATTTCGATTGGTTAAATAGATCAGATTAAAATCTGTGAAGTAATGGGGTAACTTACATTAACCGAGTTTACTACAAATTTCTTCCTCCCTTCCGGCTTAGTTATGCACCATCTGAAGTAGAGTATAGCCTGATGTGACAAAGAGGTAGCGGATATTACAGTGGGTTTAGCGTTGCTGTATCTGCTGGCACAATAATATCACGCCAACTGTGATTAAGCCAATTTCGACTCGGTTGGGCTTGGGGGCTGCTCTCTTCCGCTACAATGCAAACCTTATTTTTGAAAGTGCTATGTAGCTAAAACTCTGATTTCTAATCCAATACCCTAAATCTTTAACCATTGAATGACAAACAAGGCAAGCCAACTGGCAAGGGTCGCTTCGACGATGTGTAACGTGCCCAGGAGTAAAAAGGAAAACCCCATCAGGTTACCAAATCCCTGTCCCACACCAAAACCGATAATGCCGGTCAAAAAATAGATTGCCAAATCGCGCAGGCTTTTACCTCGCCACAAGTGGAAAAGTGTTCCATATGTTGCGCCCAACACAATTGATAAAAGTACGTCAGGAGGCATGGTTGGTCAATTAAGCAGTCGATGATTTCTCAATAATACCCCCGCCCAGCGTTTGCTCGCCATCATAAAAAACGACGGCTTGGCCAGGGGTAATATCGCGTAGAGGTTTGTCGAAAATGAGTTGAACCCGATTCTCGGATAGGGGGGTTAGGGTAGCTTCAGCCTCTCTGGCTTTATAGCGAATCTTGGCCTCGACCTGGATTGGGGTAGATGGCGGATGGCCGTTGATATAGGTCACTTGATGGGCAATCAGTTCTTGTTGGCCCAATTCATCTTGGGTGCCAACAATCAAGGTATTGGTGCCGGTATTCTTTTGGATGACATACATAGCCTGCGGCGCGGAGATACCCAACCCCTTGCGCTGACCAATGGTGTAAAAGGCCAGCCCTTGATGCTCGCCAAGTATCTCCCCTCTGGTATTGACAATAGAGCCATCTTGTACCACCTCTGGCGCGTGGCGCTGCAAAAAGTCGCGATAATCACCGGCTCCCAAAAAGCACAAATCCTGGCTATCGGGCCGGTTAAAGACCGGTAGATTTTTGCCCTTGGCAATCTGCCGGATATCAGCCTTATTGTGTTCGCCGACCGGCAGCAGAATTCGCGCCAGCCGCTCTTGGGTCATCGTATACAACATATAGCTTTGGTCTTTACTTGGGTCGATGCCCTTAAGCAGGTGATAAACGCCAGTGTTGGTCTGCCAAACCCTGGCATAATGACCTGTCGCCAGGTAATCGCCGCCTAAACTCATGGCCTCTTTGAGCAGCCGGTCAAAGCGAATATCTCGATTGCAGACCACGCAGGGGTTAGGTGTAACGCCTTGCGCGTAGCCATCGATGAAAAAATCAACCACAGTTGATTTGAATACATCTTTGTAATCGCGCACATAGAAAGGAATGCCAAGCGTATCAGCGACCCGTTGGGCATCAACAATGGCGCCGGGAGTGCAGCAGCGATTGGCCGCACCACCCTGTTCTGCCCACAGGCGCAACATCAGGCCCACGACCTCATACCCCTGCTCAACCAGCAAGGCCGCTGTCACCGAACTATCTACGCCGCCGCTCATGGCTACGACGACTCTTTTTGAACTATTTCCGTTGTTTGTCATTGGATGTTTGAATTGATCTCAGTTCGATAATAAATCGTAGGCTGGGTTGAACGAGGACAAAGTCTCATTGCGGGCATATAAATGTTGGGTTTCGCTCAATATAATGGCTAAATAAGGCCAGTGAAACCCAACATGTAGCGCGACCATAACCTGAATTTTGACTCAACCCAACCTACATCTGGTATCTATTTTCAAAAACTGTGTTACCATTCACTATTCACTATTGGCAATTCAAAATTTACAATTACTAAGTATAGAGGATGATGGATAAAAGACAAATGATGCTTACGGGGTTGTCTGGGCAATTGGGCCAGATATTGGGAGTTGTGGATGCGGCCTTAAGGCGAGATTACGTTGGGACGAACCATTGAAAAGATACTCACAATTGTCGACGATAGTGCGGTAATAAAGTTGGGCTTGACCAGCGTATCGGTCATCACCCCATTACTTACGGTCAGGGTAATAGTATAGACTCCAGCCTGGGTGTAGATGTGGGTGGGGCTAATTTCGATACTGGCAACGCTACCATCTTCAAAATTCCAAATGTAGTTCGTGGCATTGGTTGAACTGTTGATGAAGGTCACTGTCAATGGAACCGTCCCGCTGATAGGGCTGGCTGTAAAAATTGCCTGGGGATCATTCGGTCCAAAAGTCTTGATATACTCCGGTCTGGTCAAGGTATCGGTTACTATTCCGTCGCTCGCTGCCAGGGTGATGGTAAAAATCCCGGTCTGGGTGTAAATATGAGTGGGGTTTATGGTAGTTCCGGTTACGGTGTCTGTGGTGAGCAGCGTCGCACCATCCCCGAAGTTCCACAAGTAGCTGGCGGAATTGGTTGAGCTATTGACAAATGTCACCGTTAGAGGTGCGGTTCCCCTTAACGGACTGGCGACAAAGTTTGCCAGAGGGCCCACCGTTGGGGTGGCGGTAGAAGTTGGCGTTGGGGTGAAAGTAGGGGTGTTGGTGGGCGATGGGGTCTCGGTTGGCGTTGGGGTGAAGGTAGGGGTACTGGTGGATGTTGGGGTACCGGTTGGGGTTGAGGTAAAGATAGGGGTGTTGGTGGGCGTTGGTGTATCGGTTGGGGTAGGTGTATGAGTCAGCGTGGCTGTCAGAGTCGGGGTTACCGGAGTATCGGTTGGACTTGGAGTCCGGCTCGGTGTAGCTGAGGATGTTGGTGTCACCGGCGTGTGAGTCGGCGTCGTGGTACCTGTTGCCGTCGGTGTGATTGGCGTATGGGTTGGGGTCGGTGTGACTGTTGGGGCTTGAGTTGGCGTGGAGGTTGGGCTGACCGCTTCCCACCAGAACTCGGCCAGGGCGCTGCCTGCCTGCTCATGATACTCGACCACCAGATGGTGGGAATCGCTGAGGTTTAAATCGATGCTGTAGAGTTGAGTACCCTGACTGCTGTGCCACTCATTCAAGACCAGTTGGTTATCCACAAAAACCCGGATGCCATCATCGGCACGAGCCTGAAAACGGTAAATACCCGGCACGAATGTCACCCACCGGCTCCAGCGAACCGAAAAATTGCTGTCTGGAAATCCGGCGACAGGCGCGCCTATTCCCCAATGAAAATTAATGTCCCCGTCATTGCGTACAAAAATCGGGCTGCCACTCAAATTCTGATTTGACCAATACTCACCCTGCCAGTCTGGATAAGAGGATACCGTGATTTTATCCCACCACAGACCGATTTCAGCGTGGCCGGTACGTTCAAAATACTCCAGTTGCAAGTGGTGAGGACCCTCATCCAGAGCGTAATCCGCTGTAAGTTCACGGGCGTCGCCATCCCGCCAGGTATCGATAATCAAACGACCATCGAGCCACAGCCGTGCGCCATCATCAACGGCCAGGTGAAAGCGGTAGAGACCTCGCTCAAAGCTCCAGTCACGACTCCAGCGGATGGAGAAATTGTCTTGGGGTAGGTCAGGCACAGGTGAATCGGAGCCCCAGATGAAGTCAATCGTTGCATCATCACGAACTAGAATTGGACTTCCGCTTAAGTTAGGGTTGGCATAATATTCGCCGCGCCAGGCGCTGATAACCGACG
>Ga0210124_1001140_pt1 | contig 11871 bp, 6 predicted proteins | sample Muzzi_PWC_D2_FD_185554 | JGI IMG/M metagenome (GOLD analysis project Ga0210124, IMG submission 185554) | Wetland microbial communities from San Francisco Bay, California, USA, that impact long-term carbon sequestration - Muzzi_PWC_D2 (SPAdes) | ecosystem: Environmental > Aquatic > Marine >... | reverse complement strand
CGGATCCCACGTAACGGACGTCACCAACGCCAGCCGCACCATGCTCATGGATTTAACCTCGCTGCAATGGGACCCGGAAATACTGGATACCCTGGGTATCCCGCCCCAGATCCTGCCCCGCATCGTGCCCTCCAGCGATGCCGGCACCTGGGGCACAACTTTAAAAAACGGGCCCCTGAAAGCTGCAATACCGGTTTGCGGTGCCCTGGGGGACCAGCAGGCGGCGCTGGTCGGTCAAACCTGCTTTGACCCGGGTGAAGCCAAAAACACCTATGGTACCGGCTGCTTTTTGCTGCTCAATACCGGTCATACGCCGGTGCCCTCCCGCCATGGCCTGCTCACCACCCTGGGTTATCAAATCAATGATCAGCGTCCGGTTTACTGCCTGGAAGGTTCAATAGCGATTAGCGGAGCGCTGGTGCAGTGGCTGCGGGACAACCTGGAATTAATTTCCAGTGCCCCTGAGATAGAGGAATTGGCCGGCACCGTGGCAGACAACGGCGGAGCCTATTTTGTCCCCGCCTTCTCCGGCCTTTTTGCCCCCTACTGGCGTTCGGATGCGCGCGGCGTGATTGCGGGCCTGACCCGTTTTGTCAATAAGGGTCATCTCGCCCGGGCCGTCCTGGAAGCCTGTGCCTATCAAACCCGCGACATCGTGGAAGCCATGAACAAGGATTCCGGCGTTGAACTCACCAAACTCAAAGTGGATGGCGGCATGGTGGGCAATGAACTGCTGATGCAATTTCAAGCCGATATCCTCAATGTACCGGTCATAAGGCCCGAGGTTTCAGAAACCACCGCCTTAGGCGCCGCCTATGCCGCCGGTCTGGCGGTCGGGTTCTGGTCCGGGCTCGATGAACTGCGCCAAAACTGGGCTGTCGACAAGACCTGGCAGCCTGCCATGGAAGCCAACGCCAGAGAAAAATACTACCGGGAATGGAAAAAAGCGGTGGATCGGACTTTTGACTGGGCTAATTAATCCGCCCTGAATAATAGCATATTCAGGGGTTAAATGATTTTTTTGAAAGTAGCAGAAAGGTGTCAGTCCGGAGCTGCCGCGGATTAATTAGTTTATTGAGTTGATGGGTTGCATAGCTAGATGGAGCTCTGATCGATCAATAAAACTCGATCAGGGTGTCCGTGATTGGTTGAGAGTAAAAATTAAAATGACAGCGAACCTCAATTCGATCCGCCGCGGCGGATCCGCCTCGGGAAGATTCGCCAATCATTATTCGTCATTCATTTTTTGTCCCCCTTGTTATCGATGTAATCCTGACAGACATCGGGCACCTTGATTTTTGAAATGCCGGGGATCAGGGTTTTGGTGCTGATGACACCCGGCAGCTGGCGCACCTTTTCATGCACGAACTGGGAAATTATCTCGGCATCCGAGCTGAGCAGATTGCGCGTCAGCACCACTTTTACAACCACATCGACATCGCCGTGCACGGAATGGACTTCCTTGACTTCAGCCAGTTCGAAAAGTCTATCCATGAGCTTGGTCTCTTTTTTGGCTTGAACGTTCATCAATATGAAAACGTTGATGCCCTGTTTCATTTCAGGATATTCTGCATTTTTTAAATCAGCCATTTTCTCTCGAAACTCCTCCATATTTTTGGGAACCAGTTTATCGACACCGATGCCGTAATGCCGTTTCCGCCCCTCTTTCCACTGATGAAATGTGATATAAGCAAACAGGTCGTCAATGGTCCGCTCCGGGAAGGAATCAACCAGCCGGCTCCTTTTGATGATGGTGCAAAGGGGACGATAAATCGTTTTGAACCAGTCTAAAGCCGCACTCTCAAAGGCAACCTCAACTTCGCCTTCTTCCTGAAGGCATTGCTGATGCTCTGATATCTGCTCAAGCAAATAGGCGTATTGGCTGACCTCGGTCAGGTTGATTTCAGCCGGTAGCCGGGTGCGGTCCGCAAATTCGGCCCGCTCACGGTACAGGATGTTTGGCAGGGTATTTTTAGAGGGGATGAATTCCTCAATATGCGCCAGAATTTCGTCGTGCCCGAGTTCTTTGGCCGCAGCAATCCGGTGGTTTCCATCCAGCACATAAAATTCATCTTTGATTTCAAAGAGCTTCACCGGTCCCAATGTCCGGCCTTCCCGCATGGCTGTCTTGATCCATTCCAGCCTATCTGAAGGCACGTTGGGCTTAAATCGGAAGCGACTGTCAAAATCCTTATATCGGCCGACACTGCCCACAATCCGGTTCAGCGGCACTGTCCGGATGCCACGATCCCGGTGATCAAAAGCGTCTTCCTTTTCCTGTTGATCCCGAAAGCTTTTGACTTCGGATGTCTTATCTTCCTGCTGCCCGGCGTTGGCCCGGTTATTCGGCTTAGGCGCCGGCTTCGATTTCCAGAATGTTATACCCATACGTGTTTACCACCTTGGTCGCATCAACAACGGTTACCCTCTCGGAGGGGTCGGAAAAGTGCTGGTGGATATGCCCATGAATAAAAAAATTCGGCTGATACTTGTCGATCAGCCAGCGAAAACTTTTAAATCCCCGATGGCACAGATCTTCGGCATCGTGAATATATCGCGGCGGTGCATGCGTCACCACGACATCCAGTCCGCCCTGCCACCAGATGGTCGGTCGCAGGCGCCGGATGATGGCGCGCATCTGTGCTTCGGTATACTGAAAGGGTCCGCCATTATACCAGCGGGAGCCCTCCAGGCCTAAAACGCGCAGGCCCTTTATCGTTTCCAGCCTGCCGTGTAAATCGAACCCGCCCTGGGGCAGTTTGGCCGTGTACCGGATATCGTGGTTGCCACTCACAAAGTAAAGCGGCACATTGAATGCATTCAGCAGGCGGGAAAGGTATTCCGGCGGCAGATCACCGCAGGAAATGATAGCATCGATGTCCGTAAAGGGTTCCTTGCCCGCCTGTCGGTGCAGCATCGAATCCACCGCATCGGATACCGACAATAATTTTATTTTCTTTTGGTTTTTCAAATAATCACGCTATTCGATACCTGGTGCCGGACTAAATACAAAGAAGATCGGTGTCATAAAATTATGTCAGAAATTAAAAAAACGCAAATGCTAAATACTGACGCCGATCATGTCGGCATTCGGTTCAAAACATAATTTATTATTGCATGTTTAAAAGTCAGCCTTAATTTAAGAAATATTAAAGAATACAGTCGCCTTTTTTAGGGCGGATTAATTAGGGAACAATAGTTTCACTATATTAGCCGGGAGGGAAAACGACAATGGATTCACAAATACAGCACGGTTACATCGTCCTGGCGGATATCTCCGGTTTTACCTCCTTCATGGAGGAGACCGAAATAGCCCATAGTTCCAACATCCTGCATGATCTTATCGCGAATATTATCGGATATTTCACACCTACCATGGATCTGGCGGAAGTGGAAGGAGATGCGGTGTTTGCGTATGCGGCTGATTCAAAGATTTCGCGCGGCGAATTGCTGCTCGAGATCATAGAGGCCACGTACACGGCTTTTCGGGATCGTCAGCGCACCATGGGGCACAATGCGACCTGTCCCTGCAAAGCCTGCGTTTCTATCGGCACACTCGACCTGAAATTTATTACCCACTATGGCGATTACATTCTACAGGATGTGGCCGGCAAAACGAAACCTGTCGGCTCCTCGGTCAATGCTGCGCACCGGCTTCTCAAAAACAATGTCGGCAAAACAACCGGCTGGCGCGGATACGCACTATTCTCTGATAAGAGTCTTGAAAAAATGGGCATCCGCCCGGATGGGGTGCACACATCCCTGGAATCTTATGAGCATGTGGGCGAAATAAAAACCAGCAGCATCAACCTGGATGAGCGCTACAGGCAATTGGTAGAAGGTCGCAAGATATTTTTGCAGTCTGAAGCGGCGGACGTCAGTGTACCGCACGAATTTTCATTTTCACCCGCCGCGGTGTGGGATTGGTTAAGCGATCCGCACAAACGAATTCGCTGGATGAAAGGTTCCGCCTGGGAAGCGAAGGAACGACCCAGCGGACGCACCGGTCCCGCTGCTCAGAATCACTGCTCGAATAGCAACATCATCGAACAGATTCTGGACTGGCATCCCTTCGATTACTACACCGTTAATCTGCACAAAGGCATCCTCAACATAATGATCACCGGCGAGCTTGAACCCACAACCAAGGGCACGCATCTGCGATGGAATATAAAATTGAAAGGCGGACTGCCGCGCTGGATCCGCCGCCGGTTTTGCCGTTATCTGGTGGCGCAAAAATGGCATCTGACAGAAAGCTTTGACCTGATGGCCCAACTGATGGAGGAAGCAGACAGCAAATAAGTTTCACCCTAAATGATCGTAAACAAAATGAGATAGGGTATTAATTTTTTGAATAAACAGTCAATTTGAAATTACGGTTACAATTTATTAACGTTATTATAAGTGAGTTGTAAAAATCGATTTTAAATCTCATTTTCTTTACACTTCGGGAAAGCCGATGCCGCCCCATCTTCTTCGTTGATTGATAGAATATTTGGCCCCATATCCCACCTCATCAGTTCGAAAACTTCCGGTTTAAGACAATTCGGCTGGGAAAAACCGAGCGTTACGACTCGAAGCGCAATTTAAGCGGAGGATCCCAGGTATTTTTATCGACACCCGGCGCCGGGCGCCCCCAAGTGTTATTGCGTTTATCGGGTCGATCAGCAAAGAACCTGACAATCAGGCGATGTAGCATATTCATGTTCGGCAATATACCATGAAAGCCTGCCGCCAGGGTGAGGCTCCGATCCTGAATCTCCCAATAACCGTAGTCGTCCGGAGTAACCAGGACCAGATTCTTTTCCTGCAAAAATTTCGGCACAGCCCCCTCATACGGCACCGTGCCGTCGCCGGTCAGACGCTTTTGCCGGGGATCGTTATCGTCCCATTGATTGGCACGGTCTTTACTTCTCAGATCGAAATCCGGCTGGTTGCCGCGTTTCACAATCCTGAGGCGCACGCGGGTCTCGGTACCAACCCCAACGACTGCCAGCCAGTCTTTGTCCGTTAATTTGGCCCTGGACAGCTTGAATCCATCAATGCGATCACGATGGGTCCTGGCCTGATTTAACAAAAATGCAAACAGATCACGTGCCTCCTGCAATTTGGTTTTTTGGGAAGGCAGGCCTTTGGTTCGGATAAATTCGGCCAGCGAGGCCATAACACTGGGCTGCCATAAGCCGGGATCGAACAGGGTCTGGGGCAGTGTCGGCGCTGTAACCTCTATGCCGCTGGTGAAGCTCGGTATCAGATGATACAATGCCGGTGTCATACGGGCAGCTTCGCGCTCCCTCGAACTGGGCGGCGTGGTACCAAAATTGGCGGTTCCGGTTGCCACTTTTATGACGGCCTCAAAAGATCCCTGAAAAGGGGTCGCCAGGGTAACAACTTTGTGAACCGGTGCCTTGCCGCCTCCCCTATCCAGATAACCGGCAACGACCAGGCCCCCCATCGAGTGACCGACAAGGTTCACCCTTGGATTGTCCTGGTAATTTTCCTTGTGGTAGTGTTTTAACAGCTTGGTTCGCTCGATAACTTCGGTGACAAACGCGGCCAACTGGTGCTCGGTGGCATCAAGCGGCATCCGCCAGTCGTAGGCAAACGGGTATACCGGCACCGGTTGGTCTTCCCGGGATGCCAGATTATACCGAAGTTCCTTAATCAGCTCTTCATAGGCGATTTCAAAAACCTGCCCGGGTTGGACACGGGCCGGCTCCTGTGCCTCGTATCGCAGGTCGTTGGGATGCAGCACGATACGTTCATAATCCTGCTTAATGACTTTCCAGATACCCTCCGGTGGCAGGGGATAGTCGTCATGTAAGTAGGTCGCGGTAATACCGGGAACGACAATGACCGGATATGGCAGTGCCATAGTTAACCTCCTTCCGGTTATGGAATTAACATCGGAGCGTCATTATCGGCCGTCGGTTCCATGAAATCCCGCCGCGCCAACTCCTCGACAACCGTTTAAGCAGGTTGAATACCGTCGGTTGACAGTTGATTTCGAGCCAGATTTTTTTTACTTTGCCTAAAAATTCAGTAATTCAAAATTAATGCCAAAAGATCAGTACAAATTTGATCCGTATGAATTTTATAAAATAGTCGTATAATTTCTATAGGTTAGGTCGTCTGGCAGGCAGCATCTGATAAATCCGGAGGTTTTAAATATCGGCTTCTAGTATCTACTTGATTTACACTTGAGGCAATCAATATAAATTTATTAGACAGTGGGTATAAGATCCCGCAACCACAACATACTCGGAGAATTTTCAGATGACCTTTCCCCCTGCCCGTCGAATGGCAGCCGACACCCTGCTTTCTTAGCCTCCCGACTTTTCACCTTCTCCCTTTCCGCCATCGACCTTCCGCACTCCGAATTCCGGCTTCCTCACCTTCCTGCCTTCTTAACTCTGCCGGCGCGCAGATACCACTTATCAAAGACGTGCAGGTGAATCCGGGCTAAAATCCAGCCCACCAGCGACATGCCGACACCGATGGCGATCTCCGACAGGGTGTCACGGTAGCGTACCACGCGCATTAGGGTTTTACCGAAAATGGCCCCTGCGATCAGCACCGCAACGCCCGAGCCGATCGTTCCCAACGTAATCAGCGCCACCGAAGACCATTTCCAGCAGGCCCACAGCAGCAGGATCAAGGCCAGGATTCCTAAAACCAAGGCGGTGATCTTCAGGGGCATGCTCAATCGCCAGATCTTAAAGGCCTGCTGACTGCCGACCTTAACCAGCTTCAGCAGCTGCTTGGATTTGGACCGATCTTCCATGGATTTTTCAACTGCTAAAAATTCCCAATCCGGTGAATCCTCGGTCGACATTGGAAAGTTAGCAAACCGCTTTTTTAATTCGAACTCAGCCATGCGATAGCCGCTGGTCATCAATGCAAAGGCCTCGGTGTCGCAAAAAGAATCCAGGTCGGTTCGAATTGCAGCCAGATTCTCCTGAACCTCTTTCAAGATACCGTAATCCGTATGATCTATTTCATCGCTGGACGGCCTTTTTTTGCCGAACTCCGAGGGATCGTCACATCCGATCCAGTCAACCGGGTTGACCTCCAGGTCTTTTTTAAGGTGGATGAACATCAGATTTCGCAGCACTCCCGATTGGCTCCGGGCATCCAACTCGCGGTACTCGGCCTCCCGCACCCGTGCCATCAAAATGCTATTGGAGCGCAGGGGAACCCCGATGACGCCTTTGCTGGGGTTGTCATCGCTGTCCATCTGGCCGCTGGCGTCGCTGACGAGAACGGCATTGCAATCCTGTTCCAGCAGACTCATGATGCCCTGATTGTCATGGACCCCGCCGTCGACCAATCGGACGGCGATTGCCTGCTTTTCAGTGTCCGGACCGGCTTCTCGCTCATACAGCTTCGGCAGCACGATGGGCTCAAAAAGCCCCGGAACACAGGCCGATGCGGCTACTGCATGGCCGAGTCGTATTTTATCGTAGGGAACCGGTGCGTCTTCATAATACATCCGCCTTAATCGATAGTTGGCATCGATGGCCGTATCGATGCCCGACGGCGGCTCCCCCATCCACGACGCGGTAAACTGCCAGTTATGACCCGTGTTGAGCGATGTGGCATTGAGAATCAGAATCGGAACTTTAGCCGACCGCCGCCAATTGTCATACTTGGGGGTGAACTGTTCATCCTCGCCCCTGGGCTCGATAAACAGATCGTTTAGCCAGCGCGGCCGAGTCTCTTCACCGTCTTTTACTTCGGCGTAAATTTTCTCCTCGTATAGTTCGCCGACTCGCATGGTGCGGGAGTAATTCGGCAGAAAAATCATTTTGAGATTCGTCACCAGTTCAGCCGCCACCCGGGTGCGGATATTAGTTTGAACTCCGGTTAGAAACTCCCGGCAGGTATCCTGCACCAACCGGACATAATCCTCCCGGCCGATCTCGGCATCTTCTTTGCGCTTGAATAGGTCCCGAACTTTAAGGTAGTAGTGCGCGCCGATAATGGACCCACCGGACACGCAGGAAATAACTTCTACGTGGCGCAGCAAGTCCAGCTCCGCCAGTTTGGCAAGAACACCGATGTGAAACAGCGAGGCCCGGAACCCGCCGCCCGAAAGCGCCAATCCGACTTTGCCAAGAAAGGCCGTGAGCACGCCATGAATTCGGTCTCCCAGGAACTCTTCCAGGGTTTGCCAGGCCCCGGCATCCAATTTTTGCGGATCATCCTGGGCCTTCAGCCGCGCGATGGACGCCAGCTGTCGCGCCGTGGATTCCAGTTCCCAGGAAGGAATGTTGGGTAGGGCGCCGGCTTTTTTCAACCACTCCCCGGCTTCCTCATATTTGGACAAACCGAAGCAGGCCTCGGCAATAGTGACCAAATACCAGTAATCCGTGTTCAGGCTCTCAACCCGAACCGCAAGTTCGGGCAACTTTTCTTTTAGCTCCGTGCGGATATCCGCAGCCTGTTTTCGGCGTTCATCGGCGACCGTGGAGGTCATACCGGCACTTTGAGCCTGCTGGGCTTCGAGACCGGCCAATTGATCCAGAACAAACGCAGCGTTGATGCCGGTGTAACCTCGGTCATCGGCGAAGTCACGCTCGCCTTCCGATTTTAGTTGAAAACCGCGCAGGTAGTAGGACAGCGAGTGCTCCAGGTGAATTTTCTGGCCGCCGACTTCCCATATGCGTTTGAAAATGGCGCCGGCCAGACCGAGGGTTTCCGGATTTTTGGTTTCCAGCAGCGCATCGGCCGTATTTAAGATCTCCAAAGCTTGATCCAACCGGCTCCTGACCGGCAAGTCCGGGTCCTTATATGTACACAGGGCGTGCTCCTGGGCCAATTTGAGCTTTAATTGCGCGTCGATCTCCGGATCGAGAGATTCGCGCGCCAACCCGAGCAGCTTCCGCGCGTAGCCGAAAGCTTTTTCCCTTCTCAATCCCTCGCTGAGCTCAAGAATCTCCTGGTCTTTGGGCCTGTGGATTTTCTTGCGCAAAATATCCTTGGCTTGGGCGACAAGATCGCTTTCCTGACGCAATGTTTTGTCTGCCATACCCAACCTCCTTTCTGATGATCTAAAATTGCCTGAAATGCCTGAATTTCAAAAGGCACGGGTCCGCTCTCATGGAACTGCCTGGGTACTGTCGGTGATCAGTTGGGTTCTTTCCATGGCTGCCGCCAGAAGCTGGTCACGGGAACCGCAGGCCCCAAATGGATGCACCCGAACCTCGCTTTCCGTGCCGGCGCCGATGACAAGCTTGGAGCAGTCGTGGGCAAAGAAGATCGGTTCAGGGTAAGTGCCAAGGTAGGCACCCAGTTGTTTGCCGGTCTCAACATCCCAAATGCGGGTGTAGTCATCGCCGACCGTGGCCACCAGGGTGTCGTTCGGACTGAAGGCTGCTCCGACCACCCCGCCTTCGTGGCCGAACAACTCGTGAATGAGACCGCCGCTTCGGGTGTCCCAGATACGCGCGATCGAGTCGCGGCTCACAGTCACCAACCGCAAACCGTCACTGCTGAAGGCACCGCCCAGAACGCGCCCGGCGCCGACGTTGATGACCCGCAACAGTTCGTAGGATGAAGCGTCCCATAAACGGGCCGTGCCGTCATCCGAAACCGTCAATATAAATGAACCATCGGGGCTGTAAGCGGCATTGTAGACCGGTCCTGCATGGCCGATGAGCTTCTTGACGACCTCTCCGGAAGATACGTCCCAAACGAGCGCGAAATCATCGCAGCAGGCAACATTGGGCCAGCCGGTTTTGGTCACGACACTTTTGCCGTCCGGGCTCGGCCACCCTTGCAGATCACCATAGCTGTCGTCTGTTAAAAGGGCATGTCGCTGGCCGGTCGTCATATCCCAAACCCCTATGCGGGTGGTATCGACCCGGGCGACGATGATCCGGCCATCGGCACTGAGTTTGGGAAGCTCAATGGGTTGATCTTCACCCGCCAGCTGTGGCAGCCGCACCCCGTAACGAAGGGTAAACAGGTCACGATAGGTCTGCCTGGCCGGGGCCGTCGTACCGGCTTCCCACAACCAGGCACGCCCCTTGCGGCCGATGCTCAAAACACGCGACCCCTCCGGGCTCACCGCAACAGCCGCGATGGCGTCCTGAAGACCGCGCAAAACCGCGAATTGTTCCCCACTTGCGGTCAACCAGATACGAGTCGTTCGATCCTCGCTGCCCGTGACGATAAACCGGGCCTCCGGGCCGAACGCGGCCGCGTTGATTCCCCGATCATGACCGACCAAAACGGCATCCACATCGCTATACTTTACCCCCCAAATCCGGGCGGACTTATCGCCGATTTCAGTCGGGCCGCCGCCGCTCTCCGAATACATGCCGGCCTTGCTCCATGTCACGGCGTACCGGTTATCCTCGCTGAAGACGGCATCGGCGATCGGATCGAGATGTCTGGCGAGGGTCCGCGTAACCTTTCCGCTGTCGATGTGGCGGATGACGGGTACATCTTGGTCATAGGCCACCTCGTATTGCGGGGAATCGGTTTTCATGAGCGACGGCATCGATGCATTCTGTGGGACCGGCAGGCAGGTCTCAGCATCGAACACCTTCCCCGCCCCGGTGACGATGTGGGCGCCATCATTGCTGAAGCGACCCGGCTCGCCCGCCGGCAGAGAGCAGATCGGCTGACCGGTATTTGTCTCCCAGAGCTGCTGCACGCAGTCCCGGCCTTTTGGCGAACACACCGTCCCGAGAATGCGTGTGCCGGTCGGGTCGAAATACGCCCCGGAAACCGGACCGTTTGACCGCAGCATGGCGCGCCGATGGGAGCGGATCAGGGCTTCCCGCAGGGCCAACGCCGCCTCGGCGGTCCAATCGATGGTCACCCCCTGGATGGCGAGCAGCAGGCTGTTGTGCGGATCGACCGCAAGTTGTGAGGTCGCCAGGGCCGCCGATTCCCGTGAACGGGCTGCATCCCTTTGAACGGTCGCTACATAAGCCATAATGCTCGCCGCAATTGCCAGGGCGGCCAGCCCGATCCCGGCGGACCAGGCCAGGCGCCGATTCCGGCGGACGATCCGTACATCTTCCCCGATCAGTTCATCTTTCGGCCGGCCGTGGATGGTCGCGGCCAGGTCGGCGATCTGGTTGCGGAATTGGGAATTGTGCAGCGAGAGATCATTTTCGTCCTTGACCGCCCGCATGTCGACAAAGAGCGGCTCCTCGGCAAATGCCCTGGAGAGCTGACGCGGCAGCGCTGTCGTCTGCACCCAATTAAAGTCCCCGGCCCGGGTGTCCCAGACAACGTCGCCGTCCGTCAAAATAATCAGATAATGATCAACAGCTTTGCCGGCCTTAGCCATCGGAGAGGCGGTCAGCCAGTGATCGACTTCGCGCTGAACCCATACCGAGGCCGCAGCATCAGGCGAAGCCATGAAGACAAAAAACCTGGCCTCGTTGAGCGCACTCTCGATGGACGACCACAATTCAGGTGTTGCCGACAGACTCGTCTGATCACGAAAAACGTGAAGCGCCCTCAGGCGCAAAAGCGGTTTGGCAAATCGATGCAGCCCCGACTGCACTTTGGGTGCCAGCCTGCCGTCCGCTGCATGACTGTATGAAATGAATGCGTCGTAGTTCATTATTGCCGTATTATATGAGTTAAAACAAGGGATTAATTAACCCAATTTCACTGCTTGGCCGCCGCTGGAATCGTTTCATAGAATTTTCGGAAAGCGTCAATCGTCTGATACTTCTGAACCTCATTTTTGTAAGCTGGCAGGGAAGCTGCCGAGGCATTTTCCTCGTCGGTACATTGGGCTACCGCCTCGAGTTTCGGAACCGGTCGGCTGATGGCATAACCGAAGGCGGTGATGCCGATCACCTCCCGGGCCGTGACTGTCATCCGGCTGCCGCGCTCGTCCCA
>Ga0210124_1001139_pt1 | contig 11874 bp, 13 predicted proteins | sample Muzzi_PWC_D2_FD_185554 | JGI IMG/M metagenome (GOLD analysis project Ga0210124, IMG submission 185554) | Wetland microbial communities from San Francisco Bay, California, USA, that impact long-term carbon sequestration - Muzzi_PWC_D2 (SPAdes) | ecosystem: Environmental > Aquatic > Marine >... | reverse complement strand
GCTGGTTTGTGGGCCGGTCTTTATGGCAGCAGCCGATGTAACGATGTGGCTGGCAATTATGACCAAACTTGGCCGTCTCGATATGGCCGTAACGGCTGAGATGAAAACATCTTTTCTGAGTGGGGCTAAACGAGAGGCCATTTATTGTACCGCCAAGATTCTAAAATTAGGGCGGCGTTTGATCTTTGGCGAGGCCGATTGTGTAAATAGTGATGGCAAGCTCCTCACGCATCACACCCTGACCTACATCCGGCCCGATATGTAAAATGTGCAAATTCGGATATTAAAAATCAAGGTAGCTCTGCACTAAATCATGGAGAAAAATAGGTCGTAAAGGAAGATCCATTTAGGGCTAAATTTTGACAGGATTAACATGATTTACAGGATTTTATTTAACATAAGCCTAAGAAATCCTGTTAATCTTGTAAATCTTGTCTATTTCATGGTTTAATACAGGCGTACCAAAACCAAAGGGAGGTAACATTATGGCAATCAAAAGCGGCTGGACAGGCCGCGTATACGAAGATTTTGAAGAGGGGGATATTTACGTTCACCCGCTGGGCAGGACCATTACCACGGCGGACAATATCTGGTTTACCACCCAAACCCTCAACCCCAACCCCATCCATTTTGACCACGCCTATGCCGCCCAGACAGAATTTGGCCGTCCGTTGGTCAACTCAACCCTGACTCTGGCTCTGGTTACGGGCTTGTCAGTCAGTGATTTGACTCAGAACGCCATTAATCTGGGCTGGGACAAGGTTCGGATGCCCCATCCCGTTTTTGAAGGAGATACCATCTACGCCCGTAGCGAGGTATTGCAGAAGCGGGAGTCCAAGTCGAGACCGCATATGGGTATTGTGAATGCGAAAACCAACGGTTATAATCAGGATGGCGTGCTGGTCATTGAGTATGAACGCACCTTTTTGGTGTATAAGCGCGGCCACGTGCCGGAGAAACCTTTGCCTGTTCCAACTGATTAAGCACAAGTTTTTAGCACGTCCTCAATGACGAAAATCAGGAGATTGGGAGATTTAGAAAATCTCCAATCTCCTAATCCCCAATCTCCCAATCTCTATTTGTACGAGGGTAAAATAAAATGATTCTCCAGTTAACCTCAGAGCAAGAACAAATTCTAGCCACCGTTCGCCGCTTTGTAGAATGCGAAATCATTCCGGTGGCGGCTGATCTGGAACGGAAGGATGAATATCCTTTCGCTATTGTAGAGCGAATGAAGGAGCTTGGCCTCTTTGGGGCCACTATCCCGGAAGAATATGGCGGAATCGGTCTGGATGTTACCACTTATGCCCTGATTGTCGAAGAACTATGCCGGGGCTGGATGAGCATCAGTGGTATCATCAATACCCATCTTATGATCTCTTATATCATCCAGACCTTCGGCACCGAGGCTCAAAAAGAGCGTTTTTTACCCGCTATGGCACTCGGCGAAAAACGGTCGGCCTTGTGCCTGACAGAACCTCATGCCGGGAGCGATTTGCAATCGATACGCACCACCGCCAGACGTGAAGGGGATAGCTACATTGTCAACGGCTCAAAGATGTTCGTTACCAACGCCGAGCAGGGCACGATGTTTGGGGTGCTGCTAAAAACAGACCCGGAGGCCGAACCACGCCACAAAGGTATGGGGCTGATGTTGGTCGAGAAGGGGGTAGAGGGTTTACAGGTAAGCCGTAAAATCGATAAGCTGGGCTACAAGGGGGTACGGACCTGCGAAGTAGTCTTCGATAATGTGCGGGTTCCGGCGGCCAACCTGGTTGGGGAAGAGGAAGGAAAAGGGTTTTATCAGGTTATGGCCACCATTGAAATTGGTCGCATCAACGTTGCGGCCCGTGGGGTGGGATTGGCGCAAGCCGCTTTTGAGGCAGCTATCAAGTATGCCCAACAACGAGAGACTTTTGGCAAGCCGATTGCCAATCATCAGGCTATTCAAATGAAGCTAGCCGATATGGCAACCAAGATCGAAGCAGCTCGACTGTTAACCTATGCCGCCGCCGTCAAGAAAGATGCCGGAGAGCGAACCGATCTCGAAGCTGGCATGGCAAAATTATTCGCCGCCGAAACGGCCAGCGAGGTAACAATGGAAGCCATGCGAATTCACGGCGGCTATGGCTATACCACCGAATTTCCCGTAGAACGTTATTACCGGGATGCACCGCTGCTGATTGTCGGGGAGGGAACCAGCGAGATTCAACGGCTCATCATTGCCCGTAACTTGTTGAAAAAGTATGCTCTGGAAGCTTGAGATTAGCTATTAAATAACTTGGATAATTGGACTCTTTAATCGGTAATCTGGTTTAATTAATTATTGATTGACTAGCGAGATTTGGTTTTAGGGTATTGCAGGCTGTGGGTGGTGATCAATTTTGAGAGGGGAACCGGACAATGAGGCGATGGCGACCTAAATTTGTGTAATGGATAAATATGCGTGGCTGATACCTACACGTAAATTCTTGAGTTTTTTTATTTTTAGTTTTGCGAACTGCTCCTAGTTTAGAAATCCAACGCCTGTTCCAAATCAGCGCACAAGTCCTGCGGGTCTTCAATGCCTACCAACAAACGGAAGACACCCTCACCCGCGTAAGCTCGATAATCCTCACGTTGCTTCCCTTCCAGCTTGAAGCTCGTTTTCAGGATATCAGCCGTGGGGATATAAAACATCAAGCTTCTTTGGTGTCCTAAGCTGGTGTCGTTGGGCCCACAATACAGTGCTACTTTATCGACTTGTCTGACCTGATTTTGACAGAAACACCACAAATAACTTGATATATAGGGCGGCTAATCCTTGCTCTATATCTCGGCACACCTCAAATGAGAAAGTCGGATGCCTTCCATCCGACCATTGTTGCTCAAAGTTAGTCAGGTTAAGCATGAATGATTTCTCACAATTTGCAAAACCCACCAGCCGTGGTCGCTGTTGCAATGGACAAACAATTTTACTTACTGTTCGGCTGGTACTCTAAGATTTGGGAGGTTGAACTCCCACGCTTTCTATGTCCGTAAATCATGGTGTACAGAAATAGGGTCCACCATCACCCAAATTCTGTTTTTTGTGTTAGGTTCTGTTGACAAAATCATCGAAGCCAGATAAGAGCCGAAGCAAAGCCAAGAAAAGCCTTATAACGAGAGGCGTATTTCTCAAAACGGGAAAAGATACGCCGATATTGTTTAATTTTGCTCATGAAACATTCAACCAAATGACGCACCTTATAGATATGCCAATCAGTATCTCTCTGAACCAAACGATTTTTCTTAGCCGGAATAACAGCATTCACCTCATTTTGGGCGATAAACTCAAGGATTTTGTCGCTGTCATAGCCTCGGTCGGTCAGAACAGCCTCGGAATCAAAGCCTTCCAGCAAGGCGATGGCTTGGATGGAGTCAGCTCTCTGCCCACCAGTCAACAACAAACGCAAGGGGTTCCCCAAGGCATCAACAGCGACATGGATTTTGGTGCTAAATCCACCGACACCTTGCCCAATGCTTGTTCTTCCTGCCCCCCATGCTCTTTAGGCGCACCAGCCGCACATGGATGTGCTCTGACCACTGTGCTGTCAAGCAACAACCATTCCATATCTGGTTCGTCTATAAAATGTTCATGCAACTTGTCCCAAATACCTTTATAAGACCATCGACCGAAGCGGTTGAAGACGGCATTCCAGTTGCCCAATTCTTCAGGCAAATCTCGCCACTGCGCTCCTGTACGCATGATCCAATGGACTGTGTCTACAAACTTTCGACATCTTTGTTCATTTCCTGTATCTATCTTGGGACACACCTTTAGATATGCGTAGATTTTTTCCCATATTGTGTCTTCTAATCTATGTCTTACTATAGACTAATTATTACTCAGTTTGGACTATTCTCATATTTTCCAAATCTGTCAACAGAACCTATAATGGGCAGAGTACATTTGGATATTGTCGGTTCCGGCAAAAATTCTTGTATTTAGCTGCCGGAGGCTCCCATATCCGATTTGGATGTGGCCTTCGGTTGTTTGTTTTCAGAAGGTATTTCTTGAAGTGGGTGAAGGCAAAAGATTGAATAGGTACTTCAAACAGTTAAATAACCAATAAAAGAGGGGAACACCACGTAACCGCCAAGTCCGTTTGGTATTCCCCGGTACTACACAGCCAACAGAGTTACCTCGATGTGGTTTGCATCAAGGCATTTTCTGTTTGCTGTGCTATTTTTATTTTACCAAAAGATCATCAAGTGACAAAATTCACACACTTTTAGTAGCAGGGTGTTAAAGGGATGATGCCTATGATTGTTTGAAAAATGTAGACGGACAAATTCTGTTATGTCCACTTTCTTGTGGTTCATTCCAACGGTCGCTATCAATTTCATTTTACCACATTTATCACTACCTGTGGTGGACTACCATTACAGACAGCGTCACTTTAGATCGACAGCACGATTTCCGTATTATATCCTCAAGGAGGAGTAAAAATGAAAAGCCGTTTGTTCTATGTTCTAAGTACGTCGATAGTGCTGGGGTTGATTCTCGCAGCTTGCGTGGGACAGGCGGCCCCCCCCCCGGCGGTTGAGGCGGAAGTCGAAGCTCCCGCCGAAGCCACCGTTGAAGTCGCGGAAGAGGCTGGGGCCGAGGCGCCCGCTGCGTCAGAGGCGGAACCCCGGTCCGGAGGAGTGCTGAATTTCGCGGTGAGGGCAGATATTCCCTCTTATGATTGTCACCAGGAGACCACTTTTGGCTGTATTCAGCCAATCGCTCCTTTTTACAGCACGCTTCTGATGTTCGATCAGTGGAGCTACCCTGAGGTCGTCGGAGATGTCGCTGAAGATTGGACAATCTCGGAAGATAACCTCACCTATACCTTCACCATTCGTGACGGGATCAAGTTCCATGACGGTTCCATCCTGATGGCTCGCGATGTGAAGGCTACCTATGACAAAATCATCTTCCCCCCGGAAGGTGTCGTCAGCAGCCGCAAGGGCTCTTACCTCATGGTTAAATCGGTAGAAGCGCCGGATGACCAGACCGTAGTGTTTACCCTCAAATGGCCCTTCCCCTCCTTCCTGGCCAACTTAGCTTCGCCGTGGAACTTTATCTACAAGGCCGACATCCTTGAGGAGGACCCCCATTGGTATGAAACGAACGTGATGGGAACCGGTCCCTTCAAGTTTGTCGAGCACGAACCTGGTGCGTTCTTGAGGGGTGAGAAAAACGAGGACTATTTCGTGGAAGACCGGCCTTATCTGGATGGCTTCAACGCCATCTTCCTGTGGGGGGATACGGTCAATACGGCTAGCCGAATGGAATCGCATGGCATACCGGGCAAAATTCAGGTGAGCCATGAGACGCATGACTACTTAGGCGACACCTATTCATTTGAGGAACGGGGTGTGATTCAGCTCAAAGGCAAAGGCGACTTAACTACCTATTTTTTAACTGGACGAAAGGAGAGCTGAGCATGATTGATCAACCGGGCCATATCCTGGTGGTCGATGACCACGAAATCAACCGTCTCAAAATATCCTTTGCAGTCAAGAAGCTGGGCCACACGGTTGAAATGGCCGAAGACGGACGGCAAGCCTTGGAGATATTACGGGCGCAGCCTTTTGACCTGGTGTTACTGGATATCGTTATGCCGGAGATGGACGGCTATCAGGTGTTAGAGCACATGAAGGCCGATAATGATCTGAGAGATATTCCGGTAATTGTTATCTCAGCCGAACAGAAACTCTCCAGCGTAGTCAAAGGCATTGAATTGGGTGCCGAAGGTTATTTGCCCAAAACCTTTGCCTCGGTTTTGTTAAAAGCCCAGGTTAACACCTACCTTGAGAAGAAACGTTTTCGGGATCAGGAACGGGAATATATGCGCCGAGTTCAGCAGGAAAAGCAACGCTCTGATGATCTATTGCATGTTGTTATTCCCCTTGGTGTAGCCCTAACAGCAGAACAGGATTTTAACCAGTTGTTAGAGAAGATCCTACTAGGGGCCATGGCATTCTGTCATGCCGACGCCGGTACAATGTATCTACGTACCAAAGATGACCGGCTGGAGTTCGTCATTGTACGCAATAATTCGTTAAATATCATAATGGGGGGAACCAGTGACCAGCCAATCACATTTTCTCCCCTTTTTCTGTACGATAAAACTAGTGGTCAACCAAACCATCATAATGTCGTTACTCGTGCCACCCTGACTGGGGCCTTGATCAACATCCCTGATGTCTATCAGATTGAGGAATTTGACTTTTCTGGCACCAAGGCCTTCGATGCAGAGACGGGCTACTGCTCTACTTCTTTTCTCACCATTCCGCTGAAAAACAGCTTCAGCCACGTCATTGGGGTGTTACAATTGATCAATGCTCAAGATCCTGAAACTGGCCGGGTAATTCCGTTTGACCGCAATAAGCAAGAGATGATAGTGTCGTTGTCGTTACTGGCCACAGTTGCCCTTGAATCATATGTTCGTGAGCAGGGCTTAAGACAGGAGATACAACAGCTTCGTATCGAACTGGACAAAGCTAAGCAAACTCGCCAGGTTAACCAGATAACAGGCACAGATTATTTCAAACAGTTGCGGAGCAAGGCCGGTGATCTGCGGGATATGCTGGTCGAGGATAATGAATAGTCGATAGACCGCAGTATCCTAACCCGGTAAGGTTCTAAGTAGGTAAGGAGGCCATATCGAAAGGTGCCTTGCGGTTTATTGATAGTGGATAATACATACTCTGGAGGATTTAATAGGTGGCCGATAAAAAACTTATCTCACGGGAAGAAGTTCTGGGCGGGATGGGCGGCAGGCTGACCAAACAGGCCAGTACGCTGCTGTCGCTCATTGAAAACAGAACGGCATTCCTCATTGAGGAATCACAGCAAATAACAACGATGTTTCTGACAGAAAGGAGCGCCCAACAGCGTCACCAAGCCTTTCTGGAGGCCATTGCCTTAGACAGAGAACTCCCCATTCAGCCGACGATTCAAGATTTGGAGTACTATGGGCCACGATGGGCTGCTTTAGTGCCGGACAATCCCAGAGTCCGGGCGATGGTCGTTCACCTCCTGGCCCAGAAATATGCCTTTACTTATCAAGCGACGCCCCGCTTGCGGGCCGCTTTGGGTCTTGATGATGACGTTGTGCAGCAGGCCTATCAAACTCTCCACCATGAACCGTTAGAATCTATCTTTGCCACCCAAACCAGGTTGAGTGACCGCTTACGCTGGTATTGGACCGCCGTGATCCAATGGCCGGAAGCTTTGTCACCCTTTTGGGCTACCTTTGCCATGATTGTTGGCCTCAGTCTGTCGCCAGCTGTCCTGGGCTTACCAATTGCGGTGGCCAAACTCGGGCCACTGGTCGGCGTTGTGCTCGTGATCATAATCGGATTTATCAACGTGCTGACAATGGCTTATATGGCTGAATCTATCACTCGTAGCGGAGCCTTTCGATATGGGCGAGCATTTTTAGGGCCTTTCGTCGCCAATTACCTGGGATCGAGTAGTTCCACCTTTCTTAGTCTGGCCTTGATGGTCCGCACTTTTCTGGCTGTCTTGGCCAGTTCCTTCGGGATAGTGATAACCCTAACCAATTCTACGCCGGTGCCGACTGAGGTATGGGTTATCCTATTGATCTTCATCCTTTTCCTGCTATTACGCAAATCGCTCAAGTTCAGTGTTACCATCTTGGTGCTGTTAGCCGCGCTGACCTTTGTCTTTCTATTGCCTCTAACGTTTCTGGCTTTTACCCACATCAAACTGGCGAATCTGACGTACACATCGCCATCCTTCCAAGAAAATCCTTTTGACCCCAGTAATTTGCAACTGGTTTTTGGGGTCATTTTCCTGCTCTACTTCGGACACATATTTACCATCCACTCCGCCAAGGTTGTACTTCCCCGTGATCCCAGTGGCCGCTCGCTGATCTGGGGCAGCATCGCCGGAACTGCCTGTCTGACTGTCTTTTTTAGTATCTGGATGCTTGCGATGAATGGCGCTATTGACCCCCAAGCCCTGGCAGATCATAAGGGCACCGTTATCATCCCCCTGGCAGAACAGATCGGTGGAAGCGTATATTTACTGGGTTCCATTCTGGTCGTCTTGCTGCTGGGATTGTCTTGCCTCCGCAGCTCATCGGTTCTCTTTAAACTCGTCCAGGAGCGATTGCCGACCCGGCCAGAGTCGAAGGCGATGCTAGCCGCTGGACTAAATACTGAAACCCAATGGGTTGGAGAGATTGTCCTGAGCAAGCAGGGACGTTTCTTCTTGTCCATCAGCCCGGCAATAGCCGCCCTTCTGTTGACCGAGTGGTTTGTTACGACCGGTACAGCCTCGTTTTCCCAAGTGATGAGCATCTCTGGCGTGATTGTCAATTCTATGGCTGCCGGCATCTTTCCGGTTCTGCTCCTGATTGCCAGCCGGCGTAAGGGCGAGTTGAGATCAGGTATAGCTTATCGTTTTTTGGGACATCCTGTGCTGCTGACCACGATATACTTACTATTCCTGACCATTATCTTTTTGCATGGCCTGGTCATCTGGCAGAATCCTGTAGAACAGGCCGGAGCCTTAATTGCCGGTACTTTAATTGTAGGCATAACCATCATCATATTCCGGCAGGGGGTTTTCAACCGGCGCCTGATTGTGGAACTACGAGAAGACCAGAGCAAAGATAAGCAATCCACCTTCGCCGTCACAGTCGGCGGCCAACCAGTAACGACAGAAGTACAGCTGGGCTACGCTAACGACGAACAGCAGCTTCAAGCTACCACCGGTGAAATACCGACCTTTGCTTCGTTACGCTATGCCAAATTTGAACTACCCGCTAACGCTGCCAGGGAGTTGAAAGTATGGGGCCACAAAATTACGCCTGAGGGGATTTCTGTTGGGCTATCCGCGTTGGTGGAGGTTCAGTGTGGTAACGGGAAGCAGGGATTCGACCTGAAACCAGCCAAGGATCAGGTAATGTTGCCTATCAATGGTGAAGTGTGTCAAGTAGAGATCACTTTGATTGAGCAACCGGCTGTTGATTTGCTGGTGGATTGATAATGGTGCTACCTATAAACCCAAAAATTGGGAGATAACGCCTGTCAAAAATTATTTCTATCCACTCGTTCCGGGGTGGGATAGGCAAATCAAATACCTTTCCACAGTATGTAGGGGGAAACGCTCCAAAAACCCTATAGATTGTGCGTCAAGTATTGGCCCACCTACTTCACAACAGGTTTATTAGGTATGCATACTATGCCAGAATGGAGGTGTTTATGATTTAGACTGTTCCCTTTTTCTTTGTTCGGAAAGCCATGAAGTAATTGACAATAAATATCTACTAACACTAATTTATTCACATAAGGAGACAAGATTATGGTATATATACATATTCGGCAACAGGTTGAAGATTATGCCAAGTGGCGAGAGGGCTTCAACTCCCGTGTTGACGTCCGTAAGGAGGCTGGGGCAACCGATGAAGTCTACATAATGTGCAATGTTGACAACCCGAATGACGTCACCCTAATTTTGGGCTGGAGCGACCCAGAGAAAGCCAAGGCGTATACCGAATCGACCAGTTTGAAGGCGGCCAGGGAAAAAGGCGGGGTCACCGGCCCGTCCGAGGTTCGTATTTTGGAGACTGCTGCGTAAGCAGGCCTAGTGCGACTGTTAGTCTGATGCTTTGAATGTAAAGCTGCTGTAGAGCAGACGATAGACGAAGGTCCAAGGATGAATGCCTATCTTATACCCATGTTTCGTCGATGGTCGTTCGTCATTCGTCTGTAGCCACCAACGATCACTCAAACCATCAGGCTGCCCTTTGTACTAGTGCACTTAGTAGATTGATCCTTTGGGTGGGGGGAGTTTGGCCCAGTCTTTGAGATTGGGCCAAACTCAAACCATCATGCTGACATTTGTATTAGCTAAGAAATGGAGGGTAATTCATGTCGAAAATTATTTCTATTCACTCGTTTCGGGGAGGGACCGGCAAATCGAACACGACGGCCAATGTAGCAGCGTTGTTGGCCGCTGAAGGGCGGCGAGTAGCAGTAATTGATACCGATATCCAATCGCCAGGTATCCATATTCTATTTGGGATGGCTGGTGAAGATATCGACCACTCGCTCAACGATTATCTGTGGGGTCGGTGCGAGATTGGGCAAGCAGCCCACGATGTCACAGACAATCTGGGAGCAGATATCAAAGGCAAGGTATTTCTGATCCCTTCCAGTGTGCAGGCCGACGAGATTGTGAATGTACTTCGGGAGGGCTATGATGTTAGCTTGCTTACTCAGGGCATCCGCAATCTGGTTAGCAGCTTAGAACTGGATGCTTTAATTATTGATACACATCCCGGTCTTAATGAAGAAACCCTTTTTTCTATTGCCATCTCTCACAGCCTAGCCATCATTATGCGGCCCGACCAGCAAGATTACGAAGGCACGGGGGTAACGGTTGAAGTGGCCCGCTCGCTGGATGTCCCCCGCATGATGCTGGTGGTCAACAAGACCCCTTCAGCTTTTGATTCAGCGGAGGTGCGAGCGCGAGTGGAGCAGACGTACAACTGCGAGGTAGCGGCCATCTTGCCATTGACCGAGGAGATGTTTATCCTGGCCAGTACCGGCATCTTTGCTCTGCACTATCCAGACCATCCCTTAACAGCCCTGTACAAAGAGGTGGCGGCCAAGTTGGTGGGGTAGTCTAAAAATTGAAAGGTAAACTATGACCAAGTCTCAGTCGACTCAGTCTAAACTACTGGCTATGCAGCCAGATGAACGATTACCCCTGCTATTGCTGATCGGGCAGGCCTTCTTCTACGGATTTGGCACGTTGGCATCTTATAGCGCTTCTAACGCCTTATTCCTAGCAGATTATGGGTCCAGGACATTGCCCTACATTGAAACAAGTGCAGGACATCTTAAACCCCACTCGTGTCGCTTCAGCCCATCAAATCTCAAGCCAGCAAAAAGCTTATGCTCTGGAAGTATTGGATATTATTCTGACGACGGAACATAAAAGGTTACTACTCCCCTTGATTGATGATCTGTCACCGGCCCAACGCTGGCAGAGGCTAAATGCCCTCTACCCTCAACCCAATTTAAGCCGGAAGCAATACCTACAAACCATCATCGAGGGGTCGCCGGAGTGGTTTAGCTCTTGGATTATAGTTTGTGCCGTGTATGTGATAGACCATTTACAACTGACAGCATTGACCGAGGCTGTGGCTGCGGCCCTGGAGTCATCGGAAGCGGTGGTCCGAGAAACGGCTGTGTGGACTCTCGCCCGGCTGGATCAAGCCCGATTCCGCCAACAAATCCTCAAATTGGCAGACGATTCCAGCCCACAGGTGGTCAAGGCTGTTGAATATGAAACCAACCCAACAGTCAAGCGGATAAACCTACGACTGATCTTGCCCCGAAAAAAGGAGAATTTTTTAAGGGGAGTTGGTTAGGACAATGATAACCAACTTTCAGACACCTTACTTGGTGGTATAGGACGAATGTTACTATCTCACGCACTATCCAAAATCATTTCAAAGCTTTCTAGCTTGGCCCGCCCTTTAAAGGCCTCATGGGGTAGGGTGTCCGATTGGGTGTGTGCCAGACGAAAAGCATCGAAATTGACCCAGTTCTCGTTGGTTTCTTTCAAACCCTAATGTAACTCTAAAGTGGTGTATCGTCCCCCGATTTGGATTTAGTTAGCACCGTTTTTAGCCTTTAGAAATCTAACGCTTGTTCTAAATCTGCACACAAATCCTGCGGGTCTTCGATGCCCACCGACAGCCGGAAGATACCATCGCCCGCATAGGCCCGGTAGTCCTCAAGCTGCCGCCCCTCCAGCTTGAAGCTTGTTTTCAGTATGTCAGCCGTGGGAATATAGAAAATCAAGCTCCTGTGATGCCC
>Ga0210124_1001137_pt1 | contig 11886 bp, 10 predicted proteins | sample Muzzi_PWC_D2_FD_185554 | JGI IMG/M metagenome (GOLD analysis project Ga0210124, IMG submission 185554) | Wetland microbial communities from San Francisco Bay, California, USA, that impact long-term carbon sequestration - Muzzi_PWC_D2 (SPAdes) | ecosystem: Environmental > Aquatic > Marine >... | reverse complement strand
AGGTTAGTCTGGCTTAGAATAGCGACAGTCTGGGATAGTCGCCACCTTTCCCATCCCCAAACACAGTATATTCCTGCGCCGTTGCGACGGTGGTGGGAGACACGCTTTCCTAAAAATAGCCAAAGTACTCCTGTGCCAAAGGGTATGTCCCCGCCAAGCCGCTCAGACCGAAGTCGAAAGGTAGCCGGAATGGCAATCTTTACGAACGAATTGATTCGACGTGGGGCCAAGATTTTAATTGGAACTGATGCGCCCTTTCCATATCTTGCCCCGGGCTTTAGCTATCACGATGAGATTCAGGCGCTCTTGGAATGTGGCTTGAGCGAATCCGCAGCCCTACAAGCCGCTACTTTAGCCGGAGCGCAAGCCCTGGAAATTGATCATTTGGTGGGGGTTATCGAACCTGGCAAGTTGGCCGACTTGCTTATTGTTGAGGGAGACCCGACAACAGATATGCAGAGCCTACAGCAAATTCAAGCGGTTATTCGGAATGGAAGATGGTTTGACCCTCATGAACTACTCATCCAGGCCGCTGAATATGCTAGGAAGGCAGAAGAAATACCCCAAAACCGGCGCTTCGATGCAGATTATTAAACCATACACATTATATATAATATTTAACCCCACTTGGATTTGACACTAATCTTAAAATGAATTAAAATGCTGCTCTTAACTGGTATGCCACATACCACTTTTGCAACTACTCTCGGGTTCCCTTAAGATGTCAAACGACACTGAATCTTCTGACCAATCGTTATTTAAGGCCATTCAACGCGAGCCTACCCTGTCCAATCGCGTAACCGATCAGATTGAATCGCTCATCATTGAGAACCAACTTCAACCTGGCAACCACCTTCCATCTGAACGCGAATTGGCTCAGCAATTTGGGGTCAGCCGAACCGTGATTCGAGAGGCAATCCGCGCCCTTTCTGCTAAGGGGTTGCTAGAAGTTCGTTCAGGCCACGGCACGGTTGTTCGCAGCCCAACGGCAGAAGCGGTTGCCCAATCAATGAATCTGTTCTTACGGGCCGGTCAGGAGCCGTTTGATTATAGCAAAGTCTTTGAGGTGCGTAATCTTTTGGAGGTTGAAATTGCTGGACTGGCTGCCGAGCGACGCACAGCCGAAGACCTGGAAAAAATGAAGACGATTCTCAGCGAAGCCGCCAACAATCTAGCACATGAGAACCGGCACCATTTTGCCAAAACCGATGTAACGTTTCATGCTGCGCTAGCCCAGGCCACGCACAACGAGTTATTCAGCCTACTCCTGGAATCACTGGCCGATATCATGTTTGAAATCCGTTTAACGGGTTTTGATGTACCCAACACGCCGACTCGCGCACTGGCCGATCATCGTGAAATTCTTGAACAGATCAAGGGTGGAAACGCCGAAGGTGCTCGCCAGGTCATGCGCGAACATATGGTGAGAGGAAGCGAAATACAGCGGCAGGCAATGACGCTAAAAAAACAGGATAAAACATCCTGATGACATTTATGGAAAAGATACAAGATTTCAGTTTGGTGAATCGGATTGCTGTTGTTACGCACGCCACACAGGCCAATGGCCCAGCCATTTGTGAGGCACTGGGAAGGCAAGGGGCTAAAGTTGTGGTGGGTGATATACCTGCAAATAATCCGGTAGCGGAAGCCCAACACTTGGCAAAACTCGGTTGTGAAGCCCTTGGAATCGAGGTTGATGCAAGCCAGGTAAACCACCTACAACATCTGGTTGCCCATACCGTCCAGCAGTATGGCCGTATTGATATTATGGTCAACAATACACTGCTGAACGACTCCCAACCCGCCGAGGAATTGCCAATTGAAACATTCGCCCAGGGTGTATCGGCTACCATTGACTCCGTCTTTTTTGGCTGCCAAGTGGCAGCTCAACACATGTTAAAGCAAGAAGCCCTACAAACTGAACCTTATCCACTCAAAGGTAGCATTATCAATGTGGCTTCAGTGGCAGGAGAAATGGCTATTCCCGGCCATGCGGCCTATTGCTCGGCGATGGCTGGAGTCATTGCCATAACAAAAGTATTGGCCGCCGAGTGGGGACCACAAGGGGTACGGGTGGCTGCTGTTGGCGCAGGAATTACGGAATCACTATTGAAAAGTATTGGGATAGAAGATCTATCCAATGTTGAGTCTACGTTACCAGCAGAAACTTACATGACCTTGAAATCAAATGCCCCGACAGGCTATATTCCGGTTAAGGCAACCGCATCTCCGCCTGTTGTCGGGCAGGCTGTGGCATATTTGGCAAGTGGCGCAGCCAGCTATATTACTGGCACTACGCTTTATACTGATGGTGGCTGGCTGGCTTATGGTTATCTTTAAGCGAGACAACTATGGCCTTTGATTTCGAAGGGCAGGTAGCCGTTGTTACCGGGGCTGGACGCGGTCTTGGTCGGGCTTATGCCCAAGTCTTGGGCCGAAATGGGGCCAGAGTCTGCATTGTCGAACTTGATCCAACCTCCGGGCAAGCCAGCGTCACCGCACTTGAAGGCGTAGCCCCGGATGTCATCTTTGTGCAAACCGATGTTGGCGAGGCGGCCCAGGTTCAGGCGTGTGTGGATCGTGTCGTAGAGGAATTTGGGCAGGTAGATATTTTGGTGAACAACGCCGGTAACGAGGGACGGTATGTTTCCCTGGAAATAACCGAGCAGATGTGGCGACCCATTTTTCAGGTCAATCTCTTTTCCACCTTTATTTGCAGTCAATTGTTTGGCCGAGAAATGATTCGCCAAGGACGTGGCGGGGCTATTGTCAATGTTTCGTCCATTGCCTCGTTAACCACCTTTCCCGGTCGGACCGGATACGCCGCCGCCAAAGCCGGAATCAATCTCTTGACCAAAGTGCTGGCCGTAGAATGGGCCAAGTATAACATTCGGGTCAATGCTGTGGGGCCTGGAATGACCCGAACCGAGCGTTTTGATGAGAGTCTGGGGGCTGGATTAGTGACTGAGGAGCCTCTCAACCGCCGTATCCCCTTAGGGCGTGTTGCAGAGCCTAGCGAGATTGCTAACGTTGTGGCCTTTTTGGCCTCACGTGAAGCCAGTTATATCACCGGACAAATTTGGTATGCCGACGGGGGTTGGACCGCCCGCGGATCGCTTTAGGAGTATTTACGATGCCAGAGAAACAGGTAATTGTAACCGATATTAATTCGGGAGTTGGTATGACCACCCCTGAACCGTCGGTGAGACACGTAAGGGTATTATTATCGCCGTTGTTGCAGGATTGGCTGGAGGACTTTTCGACCGGGTACACCGAAGTACCGCCTCACCAACAGGGCAGCAACCACAAACACCCGGACGCGGCTGAGCTATGGCTCTTCTTTGCCGGTACCGGACGGGCGATTGTCGGCGACAAGGAAATCGAAACCGGGCCGGGTACGGTGGTTTATACCCCACCCGACACCTACCATCACTTTTTCAATACCGGTGATGAACCGGTCAAGCTGTATTACGTCTTTGTTCCATCTGGTCCGGAGAAAACAGTGATGGACGCAGAGTTTCGATAATTGTTTAGCGTATTATCCGGCCAAAATATTCAAATCCAACAAATTCTTTTAGATTTGGCCGGTATGCGGCTCCTCCTTTGGAATGGGCATGTCCGGTACGCTGTCTTAGCAGCAGCGTACCGGATTTTGCCCCGTATTATCACATAGAGGTGACTATGGAAGACAGGTTGCACGCGGGGGTGGCCCGTAAAATTATCAATCCGGCATTGGGAACCAAAAAGATTGGTATGCGTCTATTTGGAGACCCTATTCAAGCCATCGAAAGCGATCTAACAGCCACTGCGATTGTTTTTGCCAATCAAGCCAGCAAGGTGGCAGTGATTGCCTGTGATTTGGCTGGTATCCCTGCCTCAGTTGTGCTTGATCTTCGCCATCGTATCAGCGAAGCTATCGATATCCCGGTCTCGCACGTGCTCGTAAACGAAAGCCACACCCATAGCTGTCCGTCTTTCCCCAGTTATACCTATGACATCCCCGAACAAATCCGGCCCAAACAGCGTTACCAAGATGATTTTAGGCGTTGGGTTGTTGAGGTCGCTACCGAGGCTGACCAACAGTTGCAGCCGGTGCGCCTTGGGGCAGATTGGGGAGAGTGTCACATTGGCGTTTACCGGCGCGAGACTGGCCCTGATGGTCGAGATGTGCTGGGAGAGGTACCAGATGCCCCGATTGATCCCGCGGTGGGGGTTATTCGTGTTGACGATTTAGAAGGGAATTTAGTGGCAACCTTATTTAGCTATGGTTGCCACCCGGTCACGGTGGGACCGCGTTCTATGGTGGTTTCGTCTGATTTCCCAGGCGTAGCCCGTGAGATTGTGGAAAAAGTCCTCGGTGGTACCGCCATCTTTTTGCAGGCTTGTGGAGGCAACATCAACCCTGTCACCGGCATTGGCTACGAAGTCGACTGCCGGGATAATAAGAATCGTATTGGCGCTATCTTGGGGGGTGAAGTACTAAAAGTTGCGGCCAACATTCGCACCCACGTACAGTCAGGCGCAAGAACCCCTCTAGGCACCATTCCTAATATCTTGTTTACCCCTTTGGTACCGGTAGAAGATGAGTCGTCCTCTATCATTGGAGCAGCCGAAGAATCGGTCAAGTTGCGATTAGTCGAGCTACCTACACTGACCGAAGCAGAGGCTATTCAAAAAGAATGGCGTCAGAGACTGGCCGATAAACAGGCCAGTGATGCTCGTGAATGGGAGATTACCCTGGCCTTTCGCTATTGTCGATGGGCCGACAACCTGGTTGATGCGGTGCGTAAAGGCAATCCCTCGGCAGAGCTAAGAATTCAGGCCCTTCGAATAAATGGCATTGTTCTAGCCGGAATCAGCGCTGAGGCATTTTTTGAAACCGGGTTAGCGATTAAAGGCCAATCCCCATTTGGGCATACTCAGGTCTTGGGTTATACCAACGGCCTGGTATGTTATTTGCCTCGTGCCGAAGATTTTCCTATGGATGGCTGGAAAATCGATGGGCAATATGCCCTGCCAGACTTAATGTTTCAAGCAGCCGGGCTACCGGTAGCCATCCACCCTGAGTCGGAACAGGTCATTGTAGAACGAACCACCAACCTTATTCAACGACTTGTCTAATTACGTTAAGGAGTCTGAAGTATGCCAAACGTGCTATATGCGGGCGCGGCCCGAAAGGTTATCAACCCGCCCTTGGGCATTAAGCGGCCCGGTATCCGCCTGTTTGCCGATCCCATCCAGGCGATAGAGACTGATCTGACGGCGACGGCGCTAGTTCTCTCTATCCAAGATAACAAGGTAGTGATTGTGGCGTGTGATTTGATATTTATTCCGCTGCCGGTCTCGCTCGAAATACGACGACTTATTGGCGAGGCCGTTGACACCCCAGCCTCGCATGTGATGATTAACTATAGCCATACTCACAGCGGGCCAGCCTTACCGGATTTTCTGGAAGATTCGCCGGAGCAAATGCGGCTTCAACATGCCTACCAGGATAAACTCATTGGCTGGCTGGTTGAAGTTGCCACTGAAGCCAACCAGCAATTGCAACCAGCTCGCATAGGCGCGGATTGGGGCGAGGCTCATATTGGAGTTTACCGGCGCGAAATCGATTTCAAGGGGCGGGATGTATTGGGAGAAGTCCCCAACGCCCCCATTGATCCGGCGGTGGGCGTTATTCGGGTTGATGATTTGGAGGGCAAGGCAATCGCCACTCTATTTAGCTATGGCTGCCATACCGTGACGATGGGACCACGCTCAATGGTGGCTTCACCCGATTTCCCCGGCCCGGCCCGTGACGTTGTAGAGAATGCTTTGGGGGGGTTGGCGATGTTTCTCCAAGCATGCGGGGGAAATATCAACCCCATCCACGGTATTGGCTATGAGGTGGATTGTCGGGATACCAAGAATCGAACGGGTCTCATTCTGGGCGGCGAAGTGGTCAGGGTGGCGGCCAATATCCGTACCCATGTCCAGCGTGGCGAAAAAAGAAAACCACTGGGCGTTATTCCCAATATCTTATTCTGGCCCTGGGAGCCTGTAGAAGGGGAATCACCGGCCTATATAGAGGCACTTGATGAGACTGTCTCGTTGGAATTCATTGAGTTGCCTTCGTTAGCAGAGGCGGAGGCTATCCATAAAGAGTGGGAACAGAAGCTGGCCGATGCCCGGGCTAACGATGCCAGAGAGTGGGAAATTAGCGTGGCAATGCGCTTTACCGACTGGTCGGCTAAGTTGGTCGAGGCGGTTCGTCGAGGGAATCCGCCATTAGATATCGTCATCCAGGCCATTCGGGTCAACGATATTGTTTTAGCAAGCATCAGCATCGAGGCGTTTTTTGAGACGGGGCTGGCCATCAAGGCCAAATCGCCCTTCAAACATACCCAGGTGTTAGGCTATACCAATGGCTGTGTGGGATATCTGCCTCGGGCTGAGGATTATCCTCAGGGCGGCTGGAAGGTAACGGAAAGTTACGCCGTACCGGACTTATTCTTTCAAAGTTACAGCTTGCCAGTCGCATTTCGTCCGGAATCGGAGCAGATGGTTGTAGAGCGAGTGGCAAGCTTAATTCAGCGGCTTACCTAATCAAGCCAGGAGATTAAAAATGTCAAGCACTTTGTATGCGGGCGCTGCCCGAAAAATTATCAATCCGCCCATCGGCATTAAGCGACCCGGTATCAGGTTATTTGCCGACCCACTTCAGGCTATTGAGAGTGACCTGACAGCAACGGCCCTTGTCCTCTCCAACCAGGCCAGCAAAGTAGTCATCATAGGAATAGACATATCCATTATTTCCCTGCCGGTCTCACTCGATATTCGCCGCCAGGTTGGGGAGGCGGTTGGTACGCCTGCATCCCATGTCTTAATAAATTTTAGCCATACCCATAGCGGCCCATCTCTGCCTGATTATATCCCGGACTCGCCAGAAGAAATGAGAATTCAATACGCTTATCAGGATAAGCTCATCGCTTGGCTGGCTGAAGTGGCAGCCGAAGCAAACCAACAGTTGCAGCCAGCCCGAATCGGGGCAGGTTGGGGCGAAGCCAATATTGGAATTTATCGGCGCGAAACAGGTCCCGATGGCCGGGATGTTTTAGGCGAAGACCCCAATGTGCCCATTGATTCGGCGGTGGGTGTCATCCGGGTTGATGATTTGGAGGGTCAGGCCATCGCCACACTCTTTAGCTATGGCTGTCACACGGTGACGATGGGGCCACGCTCAAAGGTGGTATCATCGGACTTCCCAGGCCCCGCTCGTGAGCTGGTTGAGAACAGTTTAGGCGGGTTGGCTATCTTCTTACAGGCTTGCGGCGGCAATGTCAATCCTATTCACGGTATTGGCTATGAGGTGGATTGTCGAGATAACAAAAATCGAACAGGCCTTATTCTGGGCGGCGAAGTGGTCAAAGTGGCGGCTAATATCCGTACCAATGTCCAGCGCGGCAGCGAGAGAAGGCCGTTGGGAGTCATCCCAAACATTCTGTTCTGGCCCTGGGAGCGGGTAGAAGGCGACAGTTCCACCTATTTAGGTGCTCTTGATGAGATTGTCCAGTTTGAATTTATCGAGTTACCCTCACTGGAAGAGGCGGAGGCTATTCACCAAGAGTGGAAAGAAAAATTGGCCGATGCTCAGGCCAATGATGCCAGGGATTGGGAAATTAGCGTGGCGATGCGTTTTACCAATTGGTCGGCCAAACTTGTTGATGCCGTGAACAAGGGCAATCCCCCTCGGGATGCGGTCATCCAGGCTATTCGAATCAACGATATCGTCCTGGCCAGCGTGAGTGCTGAGGCCTTCTTTGAAACTGGATTGGCGATTAAGGCCAAGTCGCCTTTCAAACATACCCAATTCTTTGGGTTTTCCAACGGCTGTATCACTTATCTACCCCGTGCCGAAGATCATCCTGCCGGGGGCTGGAAAGTGAGGGAACGCTACGCTGTCCCTGATTTGTTCTTTCAAAGCTATAGCCTGCCCGTTGCTTTTCGACCGGAAACCGAGCAGATGGTGGTTGAACGGGTGTCGAATCTAATTCAGCAACTTGTTTAAATAATGTAATTGGGAGCTTTCAAATGTCACATAACTGGGAGGAAATCTACGCCGAGCAACGCCCCAAAAGCAAGGCACTTTATAACGAGGCCAAGCAGAATACGGCTGGCGGCGTAGGCCACGATTTGCGGCATACCGTTCCTTTCCCACGATACATCGACCATGCGTTGGGGGCACGAATGTGGGATGTCGATGGAAATGAATATATTGACTACGGCATGGGCAACGCCGCTTGCTTTTTAGGCCATTCCCCACCCGAGGTTCTGGATGCGGTGCGGGAGGTCATAGGCAATGGGCTTCACTTTGGCAACGACCACCCCCACCAGGTGGAGTGGGCTGGCTTAATTCAGCAATTAGTGCCTTCTGCCGAGCGAGTTCGCTTCGTCAACTCCGGCACCGAAGGCTCAATGTTGGCCTTACGTGTTGCCCGAGCATTTACCAAACGCACTAAAGTACTCCGCTTTGAAGGGCATTTCAGCGGCTGGCACGATTATGTGGGCAAAGGGGCAATGATCCCCTTTAACGAAACCGTCTCAGCCGGTATTCCTGCTGCCACATTAGATACCATCAAGGTCATCCCTGCCGATTTAGAGGCTGTGGAAGCGGCGTTTCGTAATGACTCAGACATCGCAGCGGTTATGCTGGAGCCATCGGGGGCATCGTGGGGGCGGGTTCCCTTAAGCGTTGAATTCAACCGCGAACTCCAGCGGCTGACCCAAGAATATGGCGTATTGTTGATCTATGATGAGGTCATCACCGGATTTCGTTACAGTCCGGGCGGGTATCAGAAGCTAGTTGATATAACACCGGATATGAGCATTTTGGGTAAAATTATGACGGGTGGCTTGCCGGGTGGGGCCATCGTTGGCCGGGCCGATATTATGAGCCTGTTCGATTTTACGGGCGATCCACACCATGACCGATATGAGCGCATCCACCATTTAGGAACCTTCAACGCCAATCCCCTTTCGACCGCCGCCGGAATTGCCACGTTGAAGCGAGTCGCCACCGGAGAGCCGCATATTCAAGCCGACCGCATGGCGGCCCTATTGCGACAGGGCATGGAGGAGATATTGGAAGAGGAGCAGGTGGCTGGTTATGCCTATGGAGATTCCTCCGGCTTGCACCTGCACTTGGAAGCCTATCCTGGATCGGGGGCGACAGACCGTGACGCGGTCAGAACTAACGATCCAGCACGGTTAAAGGGCATTCCCAATGAGATTGTTTCAGCCTACCAAAAGAATCTACAAATCAGAGGGGTTAATATACTTTCATATACCGGAGGCGTTACCTCGGCGGCACATACCGAAGAAGATATTAATAAAACGCTCAACATCTTTCAAGACACCATCCGTGTCCTGGTCCAAGAGAAACTTATTGCCCGGTTAGGGTAAGGAGAAGATCGGGAGGTTACAAACTAAACTTCCAATCTCTAATAACTTATTAAGGAGCAACAAATGGCAAACATATTTCGAGAAGAGGATGCTACTCTAGAGCCGCTTGAAGGGAAAACGATAGCCGTTTTAGGGTACGGCAACCAGGGACGCTCTCAGGCCCTAAACCTGCGAGACAGTGGCATGAAGGTTGTTGTAGGCAACGCCGATGATGACTATTCGGCGCAGGCCCGCGAAGATGGTTTTGAACCCACTACTATTGGGGAAGCGGCGAAATTGGGGGATATTGTACTTAGCCTCCTCCCCGACGAAGTCACTCCGGCGATATATCGGGAGCAGATTAGGGGTAATCTCGTCGCCGGAAATACGCTTGTTTTTGCCTCGGGTTATTGTGTAGCCTACAACCAGATCGAATTCCCGAAAGATATTAATGTTGTGATGGTCGCACCCCGCACGATGGGTGAAGTTGTACGTGAATATTACGAGCGAGGGCTTGGCTTTTTGAGTATGGTTTCGGTTCACCAGGATGTGGATGGCAAAGCCTGGGACACCACCCTAGCCCTGGCAAAAGCGATTGGCTCGTTAAGGGATATGGCAATTGAGACCAGCTTTAAAGATGAAACCGAACTGGACCTCTTTACCGAACAGGCCCTCATTCCGGCCATTGCCATTGCCCTCAAAACAGCCGTCGAAATATTACTGGAGGCCGGCTATGATAAGATAGAAGCCGGATTAGAAATGTATCTGTCCGGTGAGTTAGGCGATGTGCTGCGGAAAGCGGGCGAGAGAGGCTTTGTTGGGCAGAGTAATCTTCATTCGCCCACCAGCCACTACGGCACCAAATCGCGGCTAGATCGCTTTGACGCTCTAGGCATGAGGCCAGTTATGGAAAAGATTCTGGCCGAGGTTCAATCGGGCGAATTTGCCAGGGAATGGAGCGCCGAGCAAGTTGCCGGATATCCTTACTTCAATAAACTCAAGCAGGATTTTGAGAAAACCGCCTTTGCTAAGGCAGAGCAAGAAATCTTGAAAGAAATCCGGGGCTAATGGGGCAGTATTGGCAAGCAGTAGTCTGCGGATACATCCGTTACAAGGGGGGTGGTCACTGAAAAAGATGGTTTTGAAGACGTATCAATCTGTATTGTTAGAAACATGTATTAACGATTCAAAAACTTTAATCACTATTTACGGAGGAGTATTATGAAAAGAGTTGTTAACATTTTGAGCATCATTTTTTTGCTGGCTGTCATGATTGGCCTTGCCCCAGCCCAACATTCTTTAGCTCAAGGTCAAGTAACCTGCGAGAATGATGCCGTCGTACAGGCGGATGACTGGCTGTCGAAATTAGCCGACAAATTCTACGGGGATCCGCTGGCCTTTCCGGCTATCTTTGAGGCAACCAACACCAAAGCCGCCAGTGATGATAGCTATGCCGTTATCGCCAGCCCCGATAGCATTGAGGTCGGCTGGAAATTATGTATTCCTAGCGCCATTGACGCCGAAAATATCATCGCCAATTCAATAGCCCCGGTAGAGTCGGCGGTGTCAGCGGCAGGCGTACCGAAATACGGCGGCGAGCTTGTCTTTGCCTTGGGTCAGGACCCTACCAGTCTGGCCCCCTTTGGTATCTTGCTTGGAAAAGCCAATGAGGGTAAACAATTGGGCTATGACTCGCTGGTTGAGTATGACCGCAACTTCAATATTCGACCTGCGCTGGCCACCCACTGGGAGAACCCGGATGATCGAACGACCATCTTCCACTTGCGCAAGGGAGTCACGTTCCACGACGGCTCAGACTTTACGGCTGAAGATGTGATCTACTCATTGGAACATATGCAAGACCCAACCGATCTTGACCCTTCGGCCAGTTCGGTGGCCGGTTTTATGCCAGAGATTGAATCCTTTAGAGCTATCGACGATTACACCGTCGAGATTGTGACCCCAAAACCCGATGCAACCTTGCTAGGTTGGTTTGCCTGGGACCGCTGGAGTGTCATCACCTCCAAAGACTTTTACGAAAATTTCACCCCGGCCACGCAAATCAATGGGACGGGACCCTATAAGCTAGTAGAATATATTCCCAACGACCGAATTGTCTTTGAGCGATTTGAAAATTACTGGAAACCAGACCAGCCTTACCTGGATAAAGTCACTTTTAAGATTATTCCCGATGAGGCGGCCCGGGTAGCTGCTCTGCGAGCTGGCGAAGTTGATGTCACACCGGTTTCCAGTTTTGATGTTATTCGTCCACTCGAAGGGGACCCCAATTTTCAAATCTACAGTGATGTGACCGGCGAAACCCGCGTTGTCCAGGTCTCGGTCAAGGGGGATGGCAAGCCCTGGGATGACATCCGTGTTCGCCAGGCTATGAGCATGGCTATTAACCGACAGGATATTATCGACAAGGTCTATGCCGGGAAAGCCAAATTATCAGCGTCCGTACCC
>Ga0210124_1001136_pt1 | contig 11893 bp, 12 predicted proteins | sample Muzzi_PWC_D2_FD_185554 | JGI IMG/M metagenome (GOLD analysis project Ga0210124, IMG submission 185554) | Wetland microbial communities from San Francisco Bay, California, USA, that impact long-term carbon sequestration - Muzzi_PWC_D2 (SPAdes) | ecosystem: Environmental > Aquatic > Marine >... | reverse complement strand
CTCGACCAGGATTTGCCGCATATCCCCCTGCTGGCCTTCCCCGACGCCTACGGTATCAGCACCGATTTGCAAGGCGTCTCCCCCCACATCTACGACACCGTCACCTGGAACGCCGGAGATTGGCAACTGGTCAGGCCGGTGGGGAATTAGGGGCTATTAGTTATTTCCATTCATATTGTTAGTCTTCTCAAAAACAATTAATTCCTGACTATTACCGTAATAAACCGCAACGAATCTATCAGATGCAGCAATTGTGTAGAATGTTGTATAACCTCTGCTATTCGTCGGAGGGGCTTGCCTGGGACTCATTTCAATCATACCAACCCGCATACCCGTATTAAGATCAAAGGCGACAATTGCAGCATCACTCCTGATGGCATAAAGTAAATCACCACCTGAGGCTATATTAGACACCAGGCCCGTCTCTGAAGATTGCCAGGTAATATCACCGGTTCTGCTATTAATAGCAAAGATCTGTCCTCCTCCATTTATTAACATAGTGTCATCCATAAAAATCGGCCAACGATAGACGCTTCCATTAAAGCTTATAGACCAGAGTGATTCACCACTTGTCACATCTGTCGCATTAAGGCAGTTCATCTTAGGTGTACCACAGATGCCTGAAAAATAAATGTCATCCTCTCTAAAGAAAAGAAGTGAGCGATGGATATCTTCAATTGTTTGGCCCGTTTGGGCATCAAGTAAGTATAAGTGGCTATCATACGAGTCGTACACCTCTAGCAGTTCTCCCTTTGAATAGACATTAAGGCTACCTCTCTTAAAATCTGGTTGTTTTGCTCCTTCCCACAACACTTTCCCAGTTTCCAAGTCGTAAGCTCGAACATACCGTATTGATCCGATATAAACACGTTTGTCGTCGGCATGGAGCGATTTTAAATTGCTGACTTTCTCGCTTTCCCATATAGTATTTCCTGTAGCAGCATCAAAGACGATAATCTTTTGATCACCACGATGGCTACTTGCAACAATAATTTGATCCTGAGGAGTAATGACCATCAAGTCGAATGTAAGACCCGACCATCGCCACCTTTCAACTAAAGGTAGGCTACTTGACGTAATCCGCTTGGTCGGATCAGGTGGTATAGGTGTTGGGGTGTACAATAATATACTTGGCCGCATTTCCACTCCACAACCAAGATAGACGATGACCACGACAAAAATCAAGCTCCATCTTCTCATATCTAATTTCCGATGTTTACAAATATCCATTCGTAACCCACGCTTCGCGTAGCCGGATTTTAATCTGCAACCCCCGCTTTCACTACCGTACCCGTTTGATAAGAGAATAAATTTCTATCACGAATTTCACGAACCTACGGCGAATGGCACGAATGATTTTAGGTTAAAAAATTTGTAATATTCGTGTTATTCGTCCATTTGTGCCGCAGGTTCGTGATTAAAATGGATTGAAATCCGATGAGTACGGGTGATAGGTGAATATCCATCACCATCGAAATTATAGCATGGGCTGGTCGCCGGGGGTAGCTCCTACGAAGGGGGAGGGTGGCTCTCTTTACCGTAGATGAAGCACGCCAGCGTCAGATGCGGCGCTTGGTCGGCATCTGACGCTGGTGGGGCTGTTTAGTCAGCGATGATTGTCTCAGTATGTTTCCTCAATGGCGGGTATATCGGCGTGCTCTTTTTCAAAGGCCTGGGTATCTCGCGTATTCTTTTGCACAACGATGGACGAAAATATACTCAGGGTAAAGGCCATCGCGTAAAAGCCTTTTTCACTTAAGAGCAGAGATGCGTTCCACAAGCCAACGATGAGCAACAAAACAGACATTAACGTCGCAACCCAGCTAATACCGTAGAAAACACTCGTCACCGGAATACCTTCCATGCTGTCTCGGACGCTTTTTTGCACCGAGATTGCCCCAAACAAACCGAACATCAAAATGGTAAAGTAGTATCCTTTTTCACTTAACAACATTTCGGCGTTCCATAAGCCGACCAAGTAGGCAATAATGCCCACTAGTAATGCTACCCACGAAGCAAAGATAAAGGCTGCGGTTGGTTTTACGTACATGATTTATTAACCCCCTAATTTTGTATCATTTTATTTTTAGATTAGATTTTGGCGTCAGACGCTATTCCTTAAACCTTGGTTATGGGCTTAGTGTATCAGGTAGGGGGCCAGAAGTCACCTATCTAAAGTTAGGTTAAAAGTTAGGGTGACGGTGCAAGCTATTCGAGAAATTCGTCTATTTGTGCCATTCGTGATTAAATATAGCCGATAGGTAGGAAACCCCATTCACAAACCGGAGAAATCTATGTACGATGCCCGTTTCAGTTCTCTATACGCCAAAAACCGGCGACTCAACCCGGAGGTTCTAAAGGAACTGCTTTCAACGGGTTCCATTGGAGCCGCTAGCCGGGTTTTAGAGGTGGGTTGCGGCAGTGCCAACTACATTACGGCCATCAAATCGATGGTGGGCTACGTTTGCTGGGGGCTTGACCGTTCGGCGGGGATGCTCTCAAATGCCAAAAAGCAAGGCGAGGATATTCATCTGCAAATGGGCAATGCCGAGGCTCTTGGTCTTCAAGATGGCTTTTTTGATATGGTCTTTTCTGTCGATGTTATTCATCACGTCCAGAATCAGCCAGCCTACTATCGAGAGGCTTATCGGGTACTCAAACCAGGCGGCAAAATCTGTACCGTCACCGATTCGGCGTGGATGATTCAGAACCGCCAACCGCTGGCGACCTACTTCCCGGAGATGGTGGCCCCAGAACAAGCCAGATATCCGCGTATTGCTTATCTGCACGAAATCATGCAGAAGATAGGCTTTACAGAGATAAATGAAAAAATGGTCGAATTTCACTACGAGTTGAATGACTTGCGGCCTTATGAAGATAAGGTCTTTTCGTCCTTGCATCTCATTTCCGAGGTTGCCTTTCAACGGGGGCTGGACAAGATGCGCCAAGATTTGCTCACCGGCCCGATTCCGGATATCAACCGATCATTGTTGTTATGGGGGGTAAAATAAGTCCACAGATATACGCAGATATTCGCAGATTAGTTCAAAAATATCCCCGTAAATCAAGTGAGTATCTGTGGACTGGTTTAGATGTCACTCAGCCAAAATATCCATCGCGGCATTGCGGCCGTGCACCCTTTTATCGGGACACGCTCCACCTGAGCTTTCCAGTTGGCATCAACTGCCTCTCCTAGTAGCCGTAGCGTGACCTGTGGGTCGGCGTTGGAGACCACAATCGGGGCAGGTATACGAACACCGCCGACTAGTTCGGCTCCTTCTTCCGGCACGATGCGGGCAACCGGGGTTCCGGTGGCAACTGTTCCGCCAGCCTCACGGGCAATATCACACAGTATGAATGATATCATGCCCATCCGCATTGCACAAGGCCGAAGACGAGTGTAAGAATAACCGGGGTGGTACGAGACCACTACGGACCCTCATGATAAGTGATACACAGGCAACAGGCGATTAAGTTTCAATGACCCCATCGCTGCCCCTGCTAACAGAGCCTGGAATTGAAGAAAAAGTAAGAATTGGGCCAGATATTTTCTATGGTTCGGCGACAGATTAACGTCCTCCTGAGTAACCCCATTTTCCGGTGGCTTGCGATCAGCTTTTGGACTATCTGCTGCTGCCGGTGCTTACAGTCTAAGGTTGAGATAGGGGAGATAAAGGTAACTTTCCGTTTTTCCGGTCGATTTTTTTACCAATTAGAAAAAAAGACACCCCAACAGACACTTCTACAGACACCCAGGCAGACATTTATCATATAAGATGAGGAATATATATCAAGCTCTAAAAATGTGGAGCCAACATGGATGCCTTGGATGTAACCATCCAATCTTTCGTCATCAAAATCTGGTTGGAAGAAACAGCCACTGAGACTAACAGGTATTTATGGCGAGGTCATATTACCCACATTCCAAGCAGACAGCGCGTCTATATTGAGGAGTTGAATCAGGTCATTCGCTTCATGGTTCCTTATATGAAACAAATGGGTATCGAGGTAAACCATGAGGAGTCGTAAAGGAGAGGCTATGTCAAACATAATTCAAGCAACCCGTTCCGAAGTGAGCAGGACTTTTCCAGTTCCTGGGTTTCGAATTCGTACGGATATCAGTCCGGCCTGGGGAGAAGTAGCGGTGGCAACATCGCCCGACCTGTTGTTTGACCCAGCGGCCCGAGAACGACGTACACGGCACAACTTTTATACTAACCGTAGCGAGCAGCTTTTCCCCATTGAACGTGGAGAAGCCGTTTATCTTCTCCCACCGATTGTGATGAATCGTTTTGCCGGACAGCCGCGCTTATATTATGCCGTAGCCGTCTACCGGCAACCTAATCTGCAAGATCCGCAGGTAACCCGCCTACCGTCAGGAGCAGCACCCTACATTCACATCTCCAGCAATTTCCGGGGTGAACTGCAGGGGATATTGGGGGTGCCCTATCCTCGCGGCGGGCTGACCGGTAACGGCTACGCCAACGGCGATCATAGCAGCCTGGAGTGGGGCGGCGATATTGCCCCGGCCGGAGAAATGGTTCCCGTGGCGGTGCCTGGTGGCGCACCTGCCAACAACGGTGGCTCTAATGGCAACGGCGCGACGGTCCGCAAGGGTGGCAATGGCAATGGTGTGGCGGCCCATAACGGAGGCAACGGTAACGGTGCGGCAGCCGCCAGCCCACCCGCCAAACAGTCCGGTCTGGCTGTTGATTACGACGACGGCTTTGACCGATCACTGTGGAGCCAGCCGCAAGCTCACATACCCCGGTCTTATGCCCAAAACGCGCCAGCAGCTCATTCGCTGGCAATTGTGCGGCCCGATTACGTGCCATCAAACCCGCAAGAAGCCATCAGCGCTATGCGCGATTTTGTACAACGTTACGACCGCTGGCGTGCCGGTGTGACGAATACTCGGATCTTTCCTCATTCGGCTATTTGCCAACTGCGGATGAGGTTTCCCGACGGGAATTATATTGGTACCGGTTTTTACATTAGCCCCGATCGAATCCTAACCTGCGCTCACAATGTTAGAGATGTGCCCACCAATACTGAAGCCTCGTCGATTGTGATAACACCTGGGAAAAACGGCAGCGCCGCGCCGTTTGGCTCCTTCACCATCCGGCGTAATGACTGGGAGATACACCCCCGCTATGACGGCACGTTTAATCACGACTTGGCTGTCATCAAAGTTACGACTCCGCCGCCCAACAGCCTTTATTTTAACATATTGGAAGACCTGACCCAGTCGATTCAGGAGCAGATCATTGTTTGCGGTTACGCCGCCCAGATAGGGGATGAAAACAAGCAAAACCTGGACGGGGACACCGTCCGCGGCGTCAGCGATAACCTGGAACGCATCCAGTACAACTTGCAAACCGAGCCAGGTAACAGCGGCTCACCGGTCTTTTATATTACTGGCGTCGAAGACCCGCGCCAGCAAATGTCGATCCCTATCTTTCCGGTGATTGGAGTCCACGTTTCCGGCTTTGACGAGACCTTGAATCAAGCTTGCCGCCTCAGCCAGGCCAAAATCAACTGGATTCGCTCCGTGGGTCGAAGTTCTTCCAGTTCTCAGGCCCTAAGTACGAGCCATGCCCCACGCCAGCGCTACTCGGGAGATGATCAACTGCGGCCTAACGGTCACAGAAATGGATCTGGTCAGCCCCACGACACAGCTATGCCTGCCGCTTTCTCTGCCGATGACATTCCCCTGGATCCCGGTACGGGCGGGATGAGCATCGCTGAGGATATGCTGGCCATGGGCGATATCATCCTATCTACCACCGCCGCCCCCGTCTCACAGGTCATCCGCAGCTTCACCGACGGTCCTATCAGTCACGCCATGATCTATATTGGTGACGGATTAGTGGTGGAGGCCATCAGCGAAGGTGTGGTCAATCGATCATTGGGTGATGCTATCAGCGACGCGACGGTAGCCGTGGCCTTCCGACATCCACAATTGGCTGATGAGATGGCCTGGCGAATGAGAGATTGGCTGGGTAGGCAACTGGGCCGTGCCTACGATTATTGGGGAATTTTCCAGCAGGCACGTTTTCGGATTAACAGCAGCATCTGTGATACACTCAGCGGATCAGCACGTGATCGCTGCCGTAACTTTATGGGGCGAGTCTATCTTGGTACCCATGAAAATGATCGTTTCTTCTGTTCCAAGTTGGTTTTGGCTGCTTATCGAGACGTGGGCCTGTCACTTACAGCGACACTGCCACATTGGGCCAGTCCCAATGATATTGCCAATCTACGCTTGTCTCATACCCTGGATTATGTGGGCCATTTGAAAGCGCCGCCTCTGGGTGCAGCGCAGGCGATGGGCAACCGGGCCAGCGTGGCACGCGCAATTGGTGGCGCCTTTGCATCAGACAATGTTGTTGAGGATGTTGAGGATTACGGCATCGAAGGACCGCTCCAAGATGATCTTGTCTACAGTGAAGGCCAAAGCTACAGCGTGGCACTATCCGGCACCCCGGAATATCCAGGAGCCAGCCGTTTCGTTCAGGCACGTTGGTATCGCCCTCACTCCGGCCCGCGTACCATTCGACGCATCGTGATTCACATCACGGATGGAGGCGCCCGCCGGGCAATCGGCACAGCCAACTATTTCCATGACCCCGGTGATGGGCGACGGGTTAGCGCGCACTATGTCATTGGTCAGGATGGCGACATCGTACAGATGGTAAATCACGACGGCATCGCCTGGCACGCCGGAAGTGCCAACAGTGACAGCATTGGTATTGAACACCAGGCCAATACCCGAGGCATGAACCTCACCGAAGAGCAATACTGCCTGTCGGCGGCGCTGGTACACTGGCTGTGCGAGCAATACAGCATCCCAATGGATCGCACCCACATTCTGGGGCACTCTGAAGCAGACCCCGGCACATCCCATACGGGCTGTCCCAATGCCTTATGGGATTGGGACTATTACATGGGCCTGGTCACCAGTGCTTCCTGTTACCCGATGGCGCAAGCCGCGCAGGCGTTCCAGCAGGCCGGTCAAGCATCTCTCTCCCCGTTTGATGCCGGAGCGGTAGACCTTATGCGGCAGGAGTTTGTAGCCAACGTGCAGCAAGGCTCGCCGCGAGCCTGCATTGTCATTACCAATGCCAGCCTCCGCCAATTGTACAACAGCCTGCTGCAGAATGCGGACGGCTCAAACAAACAATTAGGCTCGACCATCCAAGGTACGATGGGAGCGCTGCAACAATACGGCCTGGCGGGCAGTGCCCAAGAATTTGAATACAATAACGCCTCCGGTTCATTAACGCGAGGCGTGGTACGGCCGCATGCGCTACGGCGGTCGGTAGAACAATGGCTGCTGGATCAGGCTGACGCCAACCAGATGTCGGCCTGGTACGTGTTTGGCTTATCCATCATGGATGGTTACCACAGCGCCGTGCTGGCGCTGCAATTTAGCGGCAAAAACAATCCTGACACCCACCTCTATTGGGCAGACCAGATATATTCCGGTTGGGATGACGTTACTGGCATGCTGGATGATCGCATCACTGGCCTGATGCAGCAGTGGTGGAATCCGCTGCCCCAAGATCGAAAGGCTCGCACTCGTGTTACGGTGTGGCCGCTGCAACTACCCCTTGCCACCAGCAGCGCGCTTGCCGCGAACGGTTACGACGATATCGAAGGGGAGGAGGAAGAGCCAGCAAGCGTGGCCTACGCCTTGGAGCGCGGCGCCAGTGAAATCCAGGCCTGCGTTGACACCTGCACCGACGACTTCTGCCCGGCGAACCCGGCCACCACCGCCGGCACGGAACACTTTACCCTGGAGGAGTTTCGCTGCCGTGACGGAACCGCAGTTCCCGAAAAGTTTCGGGGCAATGTACAGCGGGTGATGGACAATCTGGAAATCTTGCGGGCCGAATTAGGTAACAACCCCATTACCATCACCTCCGGCTATCGTACCTGCGCCTACAACTGCACCCTCAGCGGGTCCGCATCACAGAGCCGCCATCTGTGCGGCCAGGCAGCCGATATTCAGGTGGCCGGGTACACCCCAGAACAGGTATTCTGCACCATCGAACGGCTGATCCGTGAAGGACGGATGCATAATGGTGGCATGGGCATGTATCCTAACTTCGTTCATTATGATGTGCGGGCTAATCCCGCCCGCTGGCCGCGAGAACGGATAAGAGAGGTCAGGTGTGACTCATGACAACGCTGTATCACGCCCAAAAAGTAGGGCGGTTATCACTGGCCGCCGCCGACGACATTCCGACGCCGCCCAGCCCTACTGGTCAATATCCCGACCCCGTCTGGGCCGAGGTGGACTACACGGCGCTGGTGCAAGCCGCCGCCGCGGAGGACGTACCCGCACCGCCCAGCCCTACTGGTCAATATCCCGACCCCGTCTGGGCTGAGGTAGACTACAGGGCGCTGGTGCAAGCCGCCGCCGCGGAGGCTGAACAGACGCCAGATGGCGCATCGGCCGCGCCGCCGGTAGCTTTGGATAATCAGGAGGTCTATCAGATCATCCGGGCCGTGGCCACCGGAATTTCCGGGGAGGCACTATACGAGCACGTTGACGTTGACGCCGCCGCCACGGATGGCATCCGGGTGGGGCTGGTAGGCTTCCGGCAGGCCAACGGCGAGCTGGGCCAACTGCTAAAAATCATGCAGCGCCGCGATCCTTCGCTGCTGGCAGTGATTATGGGCCAGGATGTCGAGATGCTGCTACAAGTGACCAACGCCGACAGCCACGCGGTCCGCGCGCCGCCGCCACCGAAACCCTGGCCGCTCGAACTGGGGCGTTGGTTGACGAAATTGATTTTCCCGGCTTTGTCGCCTCCCTGATTCACGGGGCGTTTGATGCTATGGTTGATGCCTCTATCCGGCAGATGGAGGCGTATGCTGACCTGGTCAGCGCGGTGGCTAAAGACGTCGACCGCTTCACCAGCGACAATGTCACCACCAACCAGGTCCGCGACTGGCTGGTTGAGCGTTTCCCGGCTGACGTGGAATTGGACCTGTCAGGCGGCCAGCCGCGGCTCCGGGCCAGACCAACCACCAACAGCGACGCCCGCAGTCCAGCCTGGTTGGAAGATTACGGGCTGGATGGCGAAGAGCTGTCGGATGAGTTGCTGGAAGAGCAGTTGATCCCGCTGGCCCGGCGGCGTATCGGTGAGCAGCGTCTGCAAACGTTGGCAACGATGGTGTTGATGGGGATGAACCGGATTGTGGTCCAGGATGGGACCATCAGCGCCAAAGTTCGATTTCGCGCCTCAGCCCGGGATCAGGCGCGGGTGAATTACGCCCAAAGTTCCGATCCGGGCGGGGTGGGCGCCAGTTGGGGCAGTCGAGGCAACTACAACCGGGCCTCGATGATGGTTTCTACGCTGGGGACCAATGTACAAGCGGATACCGAGCTAAAGGCCGAGCTTTTTGGTGAAGTCAAAATAAATTTTGCCAGTGAAACCCTGCCGCTGGAAAGTTTTGCCGATGCGGCGCAGATGTTATTGGTGCAGCGTCACGCTCGCCAGCCGGCTGCACCACCAGCCCAAATACCGTCGGCTACTTCCCATCCACCGCCAGTGGCACTGCCGCCTCAGCCAGAAACATAGGCTATGAAGCGGGAATTGTGGGAAACAGTCAGCGAATTGATAGAAGCGCTGGCCTCGCCACAGGCCGCCGAAATGGGGCTGCATATTACCAAGATGACGGTGGACATGCCGATGGAACTGGTGGTGGTGCAGACCGAGGTGGGGTTTCGGCTGCTGATTGACGCGCCGCACTATCGCTGGGATGTTGGTCTACGGCCCAAAACAGGCCGGTTGCGGCTGGCCTTACGCTAGATGGACAGCGAAGAAGCAGCTTGGTTTGCAGAGTTTGGCCGGTAGGCCAGAGAGATGACAGGATGTCCGATTATTCTGAAGGTTTGCCCATAGAAGAATTTATCCAGGTATTATCCAGCCAGTTAGACCGGGCACAAGCAGCGCTGGCCGTTAAAGCCAGGTTTGGGTTACCACTGACCTTTGCCGTGAAAGATATTTCAATTGATTTGCGTGCCCACGTCAGCCTGAGCCAGAGCCAGGTATTGGTTACTCCGACTGGCCCCAACGATCCGGGCGGCAGCATCATTCATTTATCACTGACGTCCATTACGCGACCTATGATCCAGGAAAACACGCTGGAAATTGAACCGGATGAACCGCCGTTGCATGAGGTGCTGGGTGATGAAATCAGTGATGAAGAACGGCGGCGGCTGGAATGGGCTGGCATTCGCACCGTATCGCAGCTGCGTGAACTGGAGCGCCAGAGCGGCGAAAATGTGGTTGAGCAGGTAGCCCAAATTCGGGCGATGCTCAATCGCGCCTCACGGCCCCACGTTAATAACATTCAGCGCAGCGGTGGGCAGTTGCGGATAGAAGGGCGCAACCTGCGGCGCGATGCCCAGCCCCAGGTACGCATCGGCGGCCAGCCGATACGAATTTTGAGCGCGGATGATCGAGAGATTGTGGTCGAGTCGCCCCAGGTTTTGAGTGGCACGTTGGCCATCGAAACGGGGCCGGGGTTGTTGGTCGAAACAGATTTGGTCGAACCAGCCGCCCAAAACGGCCGCCAAAGTTATGAGCAAGAGTTAGACGTATGAACCAGCAGCAATTAACTACACCCTGGGCTGGGCGAACCAGCCTGTACAGCGCGCCGGGTAGCTTTATCCTAAAGATGGCTCTGGGTGAAGCACCTGAGACCATCCCCAGCGCCGCCGATGTGCGGGTCGGCGCGTGCCTCCCCGCGGACCGTACCAGGGTGGGAGCAGTGGATCGGGTGATGGCCCATTTTAGTTCGCGAGTGCGGGTGGCGCGAGTCCATACTGCGGCGGTCAGTTTGGGGCAGTTTGGCCGGCAGCACCGGGCCTTCAACGACCTGGAGGAGATTCTGGGCCTGGTCGCGTACCTTTCGGGTGGAGGCCGGGCGGCAGTGCTGTATAGACGAGCTGGTTGATGCCTTGCGACAGGTGGCTGTGGTCGAGCAGGCGTATCCACATTACCTGTGTACGCTGCCCTTTGGCATGGCGTCGCCCGCCGCCCGCACCATTTCTTTTGAGGCACCGCCCACTGCCGCCGATGCCCTGCACGAGAGCGGTGGCTGGGCCTCCCGGCAGCAGGTGCACGCTATCGAGGCGCTGGCTTACGAAAACGGCGATCCATCGGTGATTGTCGGCGTGATAGATACTGGCGTGGTGCAAAACCATCAGGAACTGCAGATCCGGATACGACGTGGCGTAGACACCGTCCAGTTGATATCGACCCAACTGGCTCAAGGCATCGAATTGGTGGGTGATTTGGGCGGAGTAGATATTGACCCAGAAGACAATGTGGGGCACGGCACTGCCTGCGCCGGTATTATTGCGGCTCAGGGGAAGCAGATACCCCCCGGCCTGGCCGGCGATTGCCAACTGCTGCCGGTGCGGGTACTTGGGGGGGGCACGCTTTCCCGGCAAACAGGAACTGGTCGGAGTCGGTGCCTTGGCCGATATTGACCACGGAGTAAAAATAGCGGTGGATTTAGGGGCCAAGATCATCAATATGAGTTTTGGTACACCCGAAACCGCCTTGGACGCGCACGACCCGCTGCCACACAGCGATGTGGTGCGCTACGGCCTGACCAAAGGCTGCATTATGATCGCGGCCAGCGGCAATTCGGGCCGGATAGAACGGTACGCGCCCGCCTCACTGGAACATGTTATTGCAGTGGGAGCGGTTGATCAATATAACCGGCTTGCATCATTCAGTACAGCGATACGGTGAAATGTCAAGAGGCAAAAAAAGATAACAAATAAGGAAAAAGAGACAAACTGAAATAAACCTGCCATGTCTGAAATTTTAAGAATCGAATAGCAAGTGATGGGTCGGTAATGGCC
>Ga0210124_1001133_pt1 | contig 11902 bp, 6 predicted proteins | sample Muzzi_PWC_D2_FD_185554 | JGI IMG/M metagenome (GOLD analysis project Ga0210124, IMG submission 185554) | Wetland microbial communities from San Francisco Bay, California, USA, that impact long-term carbon sequestration - Muzzi_PWC_D2 (SPAdes) | ecosystem: Environmental > Aquatic > Marine >... | reverse complement strand
CCCCCCTGACCGGCGCGGCCTAGGCCCCCACGGCCCCCTCGCCGCCGGCGCCCCACGGGCTGGCGAGGCGTTCGGATGGGAGGTCATCACATCATCGAGCACGCTGAAGTCGACGTCCTGCGAGGCCAAGTCGGCCCGTCCCGCCGCCGTGCCGAGGTCTCCAGGAGATAGCTCCCGCTGTCGTTGAAGCCGTCACGCGTATACGACAGGAGCGCGACGCGATCCGCTGGGAAAGGTCTGGGGTCCCCCGGTCACGCCGGGGGACCCCAGAGGGTGGGTCTTTCCTACTGGATGGCGCAGCCCGGCAGGGTGCACTGCGGGATGCACGCCTTCACGTCTGCCGGGGTGATGATCCCATCGCCGTTGGCGTCGCGCGGATCATCCGGCCCGGTGGCCGGCTGGTTGCGCGACCGGCTGATCAGGCTCAGGTCGACCCGGTCGACGTCCCCGTCGCCGTCCACGTCACACGTCACCGCCGCCGGCCCCGTCTGGGCGGTGGCGTGGGCCTCGTTGGACTGGCAGAGCTCGTCACCGTTCAGCCCCGCCTCTCGCACCACGTAGTAGTAGGTGGTGCCGGCCACCACGTCGTTGTCCAGATAGGTTGTGGCCGCGATGGAGGCGATGAAGACGTAGGGCCCGCCTGAGGTGGTGCCGCGGTAGAGGTGGTACTCGACCGCCCCGGTGTCGGTCCAGTCGAGGCGGATGCCGGCGCCTTCCGGCGTGGCGCCGAGGTCGTCGAGACACGCGCACGCCGGATCGCTGGCCGCCTTGACGCTTACCTGGCTGGCGTCCGTATCGCTCAGGTCGCCGAACCCGCTGCTCGGGTACGAGGTCCCGGTGGTGTCGGTCACCCGCAGCTGGATCAGGTAGTCACCCACGCCGAGGGCGGTGAAGAACGCCGTCACGTCGGGCTGCGGGCCGGACGCCTCGTCGAAGTCGTTGCCGAGGCCGTCGAGCTCCCATGCGTACGCCTGAATGGTGTCACCGGGCTGGCCGGGCTCGGCCAGGCCCTCGTCCGGGTTGACCGAGCCTGTGCCGTCGAGGAACCACGGCTGGGCCTGCGGGCAGAAGACGTATGGCCCGTCCGCGTCGGCGGTGGGGGCGATGGGTGGCGTCGTGATCCTGACGATGACCGTGGTCGCGTCGGTGTCTCCGGTCTCGTCGGTCACCCGCAGGGTGACGGGGAAGTCACCGAGGGCGCCAAACGAGGTGGTGACCACCGGCCCGGAGACGTCGAACACACCGTCATCGTCCAGATCCCACTCCCACGACACGATCGAGTTGCCCGGGTCCTGATGGAAGGAGTCGGAGCCGTCCAGGGCGATGATCTGGCCGACGACGCCGGGGTTGGGAACGCCCTCGGCCACCGCCACGGGCAGCCCGGAGGAGAAGACCGTCCGGTTGAGCATGATGATCGACCAGGCGGTCTCCAGGGGGTACTGGCGGCTGTCATAGTTGTGCCCGTACCAGTAGCCCTGAGCGCTCTGATCGTTGACCAGGGTGCGGGCCACCCCATTGCACTGGTCGCCGAGGCTCGCCTGTGCCGCGTACCAGTCGATGGGGCTCAGCCCGCAGGCGCTCGCCCCGCGGCACTCTAGGTCGTCGATCGGCTCGGACACGCCGTCGCCGTTGGCATCGTGGAGCAACATCGACTTGGTGAAGGAAAACAGGCCGTAGTAGTAGTCACGCACGGCGTTCCCCGCACCGCCGCCGTTGCAGAAGTTGTTGCGCATGAAGTTCTCGGCGTTGTCCCAGCGCGCGTCACCACGCCCGACCCCGTCCATGGTGAGCTGCACCATGCCGGAAGGCGTGAGGGCGTAGGTCCCCCATGGAAAGTAGCCGGCCGACGTGTACCCGAATCTGCCGCTCGCGTCCTGGGTGTAGGCCAACCAGTGGTCCAGGTTCTCGGTCTTGACCCAGGCCGGAACCGTGAGGCCCCACTCGCGCTCGGCCGGGATGATGCCGACCGCCGCCCACTGGCAGGCGGAGTTGTCCGGGCCGGAGTTCCAGCCGTAGCGCCAGCCGCCGCGGGCCGCGCTGTTGGCGTTGTACTGGCCGTAGGCGTAGGAATCCACCATGTCCTGGACGACCTCCTCATAGGTCCGCCCCGCGATGCCGGGATTGGCACCCGACGGCACCTGACCGGTGGTAGTCACCGCGCTCGGCGTCCCGCTGGCGATGATGGCATCGATGAACATACCGCCCTGGTAGGGGTAGTTGCTCTGGCTGACACGGACGCCGTAGCCGTTGCCGTTGCTGTCCGGGTCCACGGTTCCAGTGGGCGCGGGATAGGTCCGGCTGCTGATCGCCTCCGTGATCAGGAGTTCGAACAGGCGCCGCATGCTGCGGGCCACCGTTTCGGTGTACGGGTTGGAAGCCAGACCGCTCTCCACGTGGCCGTTTACCTCGAAGGCGTTGATATTGGCCGCGGTCATGGCGTACCAGGTGCTGGACGCGCAGCGCGTTCCACACGACTGGCTCTGCAACCAGTCCCCCATGGCGACGCCGCCGCTGTCGAAGCGACGCTGGGTCTTGTGGAGGTACCAGAGCCCCTCATCGATGGCGACGTTGACCTCGACGTCGAGGGTCTGGCTCTGGATCTGGACGAAGTAGACGGCACTGGCCGTCTCGCCGGTACCCGTGTCCTCCACGGTGAGACGCGCAGTGAAGATGTCACCGGGGCTCCCCATGTAAATGTGTGAGGCCTCGATGGCGTACCTGTTGGTCACCGTCCCGGTGGCCACCGGGCTGCCGTCACCGAAGTCCCAGGTGTACTGGATGGCTGCGCCCTCCACGGCGGCAGTGCCTTTCAGGGTAATTTCCTTGCCGCTCCACGTGTCGTGGGGGATCAGGGGGTTGGTGGCGACCCACGGCACCGTCTTGGTTACCGGCGGTGCCGCACTCGCAACTCCACCCGATCCCACCACGCCAACGGCGAACAAACCGATCCAAACGAGCGAGATGAGTTGGGCGATTTTCATACCGATCTCCTTCGCTTTTGTTTTGCCGATGATCGCAGTCTGAATCTATGCATCGGAGGCCCCAGTCTCGCCGACAGCTGCATGATTCATCCGTATCTCACTACGATACCATCACGCCTTCTTATTGTGCCTGATCGCACGATTTTTTTTACATTAGACTTCCCAAATAGCCGCTCATTCTAGTGTGGCCATTACGCACAAAATAACTCCTTAATATTCATCGAAAAAATTCCATAACGATCCATTCCATGGCCCATCCCTCAACGATTCAATAAACCGCGGCCTGACGCCGGCGAAGCCGGCGATACGCGGATGACCTTGCGGTCGCCTGCGAGCCGACCCTCGGCGCCCCCCTCCTGCACCGCCTGACCAAGGTCCTGGGGGGGGCGAGGTGGTGATCGGCCGGCGAGACCGTGTCGGCCTCCCTGTCCGCGCCCCCGGCCCCTGATCGAAGCAGCCCTCGCGGTACGGCCGCTGGGATCCGGCCTCAAGGATACCCGCGAGCCGGCGAAGCTCCCCCTGCCGTGTTCCCGGCTCAGCGCCCTGCTCCGCCCGACGGCGACGGCGCATCGCGATCGGCCGGCCGTGGATCACCGGCCGGTCCCTCATCCTGATGCTGCCGGTCGGCCATCGGCTCGCACGGCACATCATCCGGCCCATCCAGGAACCATCCGTGGTCGCCGGAGACGTCGCCGCAGAGACGCGGGACGCCGACTGACGCCTCACCCGATCGGTAAACAATAAGGGCGGCGCCCCCTCCGGTCCGGCCGGAGGCGACACCGCCCTTACCCCTCCCTGACCGGCGCGGCCTAGGCCCGCACCGCCATCCTGCGGCCGGCGCCCCACAGGCCGGCGAGGCCGACGCCCATGAGCAGGCAGGTCGATGGCTCGGGGACCGCCGCGACCTGCGAGAAGTGCTGGCTAAAGGCCGTTAGACCCGCCTGGTCCGTGGCGTCGGTGGCCCACACCAGGATGTTCTTGGTCACCCAGAGCTCGCTCTGCGGGGCGAAGGTCGCCGAGTCGGTCAGGTCGGCCGTAATCACATCGTCGAGCAGGCTGTACTGGACGTCCTTGATACCCAGGTCATCCAACCCCAGCGCCGTCCCAACGCTCTCCAGGACATAGCTGCCGTTGTCGTTGAAGCCGTCCTGGGAGTACCCCAGGAACGCCCCCCCCGACTCGATCGCCAGGGTGTTGTCCTTGATCTTGTACAGGGGATCCAGGACGGAGACGTGGAACCCGAACTGGAAGTCGATGTACGCGTAGAGGTCGTCCCCGGTCACGCTGAGCTCGTTGTTCAAGATGTCGAACCGCAGGCCGGGGCCGGGGTCCAGGGCCATACTCGGGAGCCCGGTGACGTCGATGTTGTCCGTGTTGACCGCGTGAAAGTCGGACGTGTCCTCGTAGAGCACCTGCCAGTCATCGAACAGCTTGTCGTTCACCTGGATGGATCCGCCGGCCAGCAGGGCCGTCAGCGAGATCGCCTGCGCGCTCCCGGCTGCGACCGCCACCAGCGCCACGGCCCCCAGGGTTGGAAGTAGCTTTCTCATCTTGGTTCTCCCTTCTCTCCTACCGCTTATCATGGGAAGTCGTGCGCCCCCCGGGACGGGCCCGGGGGACGCTGACCGTTGGTTTGCCTGTTACTGGGTCGCGCAGCCGGCCCGCGTGCATTGCGGGATACACGCCTTCACGTCCGCCGGGGTGATGACGCCGTCGCCGTTGGCGTCGCGCGGATCATCGGGACCGCTCGCCGGCTGGTTGCGCGACCGGCTGATCAGGCGCAGGTCGGCCCGGTCGATGTCGCCATCGCCGTCCACGTCGCACAGCGTTACCTGCGACGTGCAGGCGCCGGGATCCTGGTTCGCGTTCGGCGTGGTCGGGCAGTTGTCGCAGACATCCCCGACGCCGTCGCCGTCCTGATCCTCCTGGTTCGGGTTGTCGATCGCCGGGCAATTGTCCACGTCGTCGCATACCCCATCGCCGTCCGTGTCGATGCAGCCCCCACCCACGGAACGCTGCAGGACCAGGAGGGCGTAGGCCTGGCGTGCGTACCAATCCCAGTAGGACTCACCCGGCGGGCTCTGGTACTGACCGGCGGCGTCCTGCAGCGACAGAAGCCGGTAGGCGTAGTCGAAGTACCAGCGGGCCGGCTCATTCGGGTCGTTGTAGTAACCCGCCCCTCCGGCACCAAACAGCGGCACCCGGACCACCGTGGTGGGATCGAGGTGGACCTCCCGGTTGACGAAGGCCGGGGCGTCTCCCGGCGGCAGGGTGCCGATGTCCGCCGGACCGAGGTTCCCCGCATTGGGGGTCACGCCGGAGTCCTCCAGGAAGGCATAGCCCTTGGACGAGGACCACAGATAGTAAAAGTAGGACGAATACCACCCGCCGTCCACCTGCCCGGGACCGATGTCGGTGTAGCGATACCGGTTGCGAATCCACCGCAGGTATGCCTGCACGCTGGCGTCGTTGAGGTCGGCCCCGCCCACGAGCTGGCACCAGGTGCCCGAGGCGGTCTGCTGGATGGAGTTGTCCGATCCGACGTTATAGCCATGGCCCCGCTCAGCGGCATCGACGATGGGGGTGTACCCGGAATCCCCGGGGGTGCCGTTGGCGACGTAGCCGGCGCGGGCGGCTGCGGTCGCAGTGTTGAGCTGGGCGAGCCGTGCCGGGTCCGAGTAGGCGGCATCCGAGTAGACGCCCCGTACGGCCGCGAGGCCGGCCATGACGAGCTGCGTCGTGGACGAGTCGTCGCAGTTCGGCAGGCCATAGTAGTCCTCGTAGCACCAGTAGCCGCTCGGGTTCTGAGCGGCGATGATCCGATCGAAGATCGTATTGATCCCCGCCAGGACGCCGGGATTCGGCCCGCCGGTGCGGAGGTAAACGGACAGGGCCATCATGTCCGCCCCGTCGCGGTAGGCGAACGTCAACGCCGGAAGATGATCCGCCAGGATAAAGGCCACCACGGCGTCCATGCGCGCCTGGTCGGCGGCGCTCGCCAAGGCGTACCCCTGGGTGACGGAGTTGGGATCGGCGCTCTGCCGCTTCTCCTCCAGGGCGAGGAGACACAGCCCGGCGGCATTGCTGGCAAAGCTCGGGTTACTGAACACGCCCTGGCCGTCCAACCACGCCAGGCCGTTATCGATGGAGGTGGCCACGTCGGTGCTGAAGGTGGTGATCTGGGCCTGGGCCACGCCGCCACAGATCATTCCGGTGGCAAGAACCGCGGCGCATAGGCGCTTGCCGATCATCGCCATTGCGGTGGTAAGTCGTTGATTGTTCTTCATGGTCGTGTGTCCTCCCTAGGAGATTGAGTGCACGTGTTAACAAGATTCTGGGGCCCCCGCCCCGTGAGACCACTGGCTCGTCTGTCGTCAACCCTCCTGTTCGAAAGTTGCCGTGATGCGGACGGATGTTCGCGCTCACGAGAAATCCGGAGCGCGGAAATAAGGTATCTCGCCCAAATCCAAGCAATTTTGACGCCAGGGCTGTTCCGAGGGGGCGTCGTAGGTCGTTCCTTCGGATTAACAACTTGTTTTTTCAGGATAAAATTTAATCCCGGCGCCGCTTCGTTTACGACGCGGCTGCGCGTCTCGGCCGGCCCGACCGCGGAAGCGACACGGGAAATTGTAAAAAAAACTGACGACCACCGGCCTCCGGAGCCACACATATGAGGCACAATTCTGTCTTTTCATGAGGTTACGAACCGATAAGCTTGCCGACAGCCGTCCCCTCCGCGGTCTCGAAATAGGACACCGGCGTGCCTCCGACCGTCTCAAATTTAAACCATCCCCCCGATGGCGTAGCCTCACCGCCACACCGCGACCCGCCCGCCGCTGGACACGCGGCCACCCACGCCGGCCATCGATCGTCCCGTGAGGGGCCCTTCCCCTTGCCCCCGTGCGAGCGCATCTACCCCCGCCTCACCCTGTCCTTCAGGACGGTGGTGGTGACCCCCTTGCTGTGCGCGGCGGCGGCCCACCCCTCCGCGGCCCTGGTCGTCGATCCCGAGGCGGGTGCCGATCGCGATCGGTGGCGCGGGGCCGATGGCGTCGCCGCCGCGGCTTCCGGATGTCGCCCTCACCCAGCCGCGCGGCCGTCCAACAACAAGGGCGGCGCCCCCTCCGGTCCGGCCGGAGGCGACGCCGCCCTTACCCTCCCGAATGCTGCGAGCTAGGCCCGCACCGCCATCTTGCGGCCGGCGCCCCACAGGCCGGCGAGGCCCAGCCCCATGAGCAGCCAGGTCGACGGCTCCGGGATCGGCTGCTGCGAGAAGCGCTGCTCAAAGAAATCCAACGCCGCCGAATCCGTCGAGTCGGTGGCCCACACGAAGATGTTCTTGGTCACCCACAGCTCGCTCTGGGGATCGAAGTTCACCGAGTCGGATGCGACGCTCGTGATCACATCATCGAGCAGGCTGAACTCGGTGGACATGAGGCCGAGATCCGCCAGCCCCGCCGCCGTCCCGACGCTCTCCAGGATATAGCTGCCGTTGTCGTTGAAGCCGTCTTCGAGGTAACTGAGGCCGGCGCCCTGCGACAGCGAGGCATCCTTGATCTTGTACAGGGGATCCAGGACCGAGACGTGAAACCCGAACTGGAAGTCCACGTACGCGAAGAGATCGTCGCCGGTCACGGTGAATTCGCCGTTCAGGATGTCGAATTGCAGGCCGGGCCCCGGGTCCAGGCCCATACTCGGGAGCCCGGTGACGTCGATGTTGTCCGTGTTGACCGCGTGAAAGTCGGACGTGTCCTCGAACAGCACCTGCCAGTCATCGAACAGCTTGTCGTTCACCTGGATGGATCCACCGCCCAGCAGGGCCGTCAGCGAGATCGCCTGCGCGCTCCCGGCTGCGACCGCCACCAGCGCCACGGCCCCCAGGGTTAGAAGTAGCTTTCTCATCTTGGTTCTCCCTTCTCTCCTGCCGCTTATCATGGGAAGTCGTGCGCCCCCCGGAACGGGCCCGGGGGACGCTGACCGTTGGTTTGCCTGTTACTGGGTCGCGCAGCCGGCCCGCGTGCATTGCGGGATACACGCCTTCACGTCCGCCGGGGTGATGACGCCGTCGCCGTTGGCGTCGCGCGGATCGTCGGGACCGCTGGCCGACTGGTTGCGCGACCGGCTGATGAGGCTCAGGTCGGCCCGGTCGATGTCGCCATCGCCGTCCACGTCACACAGCACCACCTGCGACGTGCAGGCGCCGGGATCCTGGTCCGGGTTCGCGGTGGTCGGGCAGTTGTCGCAGACATCCCCCACGCCGTCGCCGTCCTGATCCTCTTGATTCGGGTTGTCGATCGCCGGGCAGTTGTCGTCCGCGTCACAGATCCCATCCCCGTCGGAGTCGATGCAGCCGCCACCCACGGAGCGCTGCAGGACCAGGAGGGCGTAGGCCTGGGCGGAAACATTGTCCCAGCGCGAGGTACCGCTGGCATCGGTGTACTGGCCGCTGGCCTGCTGGTGCGACATGATCGTGTGGGCATAGTCGAAGTACCAGCGGGCCGGCTCATTCGGGTCGCTGTAGTAACCGGCGCCGCCGGCGCCGAACAGCGGCACCCGCGCCACCGTCGCGGGGTCGAGGTGGAGCTCACGCGGGGCGAAGGCCGGCGGGCTGGCGGCCGGCAGGGTGCCGAGGTCGGCGGTCGAGAGGTTGCCGGCGTTCGGGGTCACGCCCGACTCCTCCAGGAAGGTAAAGGCCTTGGAGGAGCTCCACAGGTAGTACCAGTACGATGGCCAGCCATCCGCGTCGGTCAGGTCCGTGCTGGTGTAGCGGTAGCGGTTGCGCAGCCACTCCAGGTAGCCCTGGAGGCTGGCGTCGTTCAGGCCGGCCCCACCCACGAGCTGGATCCAGGTCCCGGAGGCCGTCTGCTGGGGGGAGTTAGCGTTTCCGACGTTGTAGCCATGACCACGCTCGGTCGCGGTCAGGACGCCACCGGCCGAGCCGGGCTCCCCGACCAGGCCGTTGGCGACGTAGCCGGCGCGGGCGCTGGCGGCCGCGGCGTCGAGCTGGGCCAGGCGCCCCGGGTCCGAGTAGGTGGCATCCGAGTAGACACTCTTCAGGCTCGCCAGACCCGCCATCACAAGCTGGGTGGTCGACGAGTCGTCGCAGGTCTCGTAACTGAAAAAGGGACCGGCGGCTGGGCCATAGCACCAGTAACCGCTTGCCCGCTGGTAGCTCATGAAGCGGTCGAAGATGGCGTTGAGGGCCCCGACGAGGTCATAGGGAAGGGCCGCCGGGAGGTCCGCGTGCGCGCCGCGGTCAGGCCCCCCGGAGAGCAGATAACGCGACAGGGCCATGAGGTTGCCGCCGTCCCGGTAAGACACATAAAAAGTCCCGGTGTCAACGTTAGCCAGGATATACGCCACCAGATTCCGCATCCGCTGCTGGTCGACGGCATTCGCCAGCGCGTACCCCTGGGTAACGGAGCTGGGGTCGGCGCTCTGCCGCTTCTCCAGCAGGGCCAGGAGCACCAGACCGTAGGGATTGTCGTAGCCGCTCCCGGAGGGCGGATTGTTGAACGCACCCTGGCTGTCCAGCCACGCCAGCCCCATGTCGATGGAGGTGCCCACGTCGGTGCTGAAGTTGGTGATCTGGGCCTGGGCCACGCCGCCACAGATCATTCCGGTGGCGAGGACCGCGGCGCATAGGCGCGTGCCGATCATCGCCATGGCGGTGGTAAGTCGTTGATTGTTCTTCATGGTCATGAGTCCTCCCTGGGAGATTGAGTGCACGTGTGGAACATGGTTGTGGGGCCCCCGCCCCGTGAGACCGCTGGCTCGTCTGTCGTTGATCCTCCTGTTCGAACGTTGCCATGACGCCGGATTCCGGTGTGGCTCATGGGAAGTCCGATCGTTCATGGGTATGGATTCTCCACCTACACCAAGCAATTTCGACGCCACCGCGGGGCGAGGGGATTCCCGCACATGGTGTCGCCGGCATAGATCGTTGTTTTTTCACGGAGAAATTGCCTCCGGCTGCGCCGGAGTCCGCCACGCGGCTCAGGGTCCCGGCCGGTCCGAACGGGAAGCGGCACGGAAAATTGTAAAATTATCTGACAAATGCCAACCCGCCGGAGCCGCCGATGTGAGGTCAAAGCCTGTTTTTTCATGAGGTTATGAACAGTAAAGCTGGCCGACACTCCCTCCTTTCCCCGTCTCAGCACGGCACGACGCCGAGCCTCCGACCGTCTCAGATTTAAACCATCCCCCCGATGGCGTAGCCTCACCGCCACACCGCGACCCGCCCGCCGCTGGACACGCGGCCACCCACGCCAGCCATCGATCGTCCCGTGAGGGGCCCTTCCCCTTGTCCCCGTTCGAGCGCATCTACCCCCGCCTCACCCTGTCCTTCGGGACGGTGGTGGTGACCACCCTGCTGTGCGCGGCGCTGCTGTTCTTCTCCCTGGTCGCGCGCACCGAACAGGCGCGACTGGCGTCGGACATGGAGGGCGCGGCGCGGGTGATCTCGCGCTTCGGCATGAGCCTCAGCGACGGCCTCGTCCAGCGTCTCGGGGAGGTCCTGGGCAGCGAGGTCGCCATCCTCTCCCTGACCCACCGGATCACCTCCGCCTCCCTGCCGACCACCGACTGGAGTCGCCTGGAACGCCAGCTAGAACCGCACCTCGGGCCCAGCCCGCCTGGGCGCCGGGTCTTTCCGGTGGACCTCCCCAGCGGCCGCTACCAGGCCGTCGTCCGGCCCCTCGATACGGCCTCCCACCAGCAGTGGCTGGCCCTCCTCCGGCCGGTCGCGCCACAGGAGGCGTGGCGACGGCAGATCGCCGGCGGATTGGTGTGGATCACCGCCGGCGCCATGGCGATCGTCGCCCTCCTCGGCCACCACATCGCGCGGCGCATCACCCGCCCCATCCAGAGCCTGGCCCAGGTGGCCGCGGACATCGCCGCCGGGGAACGCCCGGAGCGGGTGGAGCAGATCGGGTACGGCGAGGTGCGCGACCTCGCCACCGCCTTCGATGCCATGGCGGCGCAGCTCCGCGAGACCGAGGAGCGGCGGGTCACGGCGGAGCGGCAGGCGGTCGCCGGACGCCTGGCGGGCACCGTGGCCCACGAGGTACGCAACCCCCTGTCCTCGGTGCGCATGCTGGTGCAGATGATCCGCAATCGCCTGGACAGCGTGGACGACCTCCGCACCGAGGCGAGTTATGCAGACCTGGTCCTCAATGAAATCCAGCGCGTGGAGATCGTACTTCAAGGCCTGCTTGACCTGTCGCACCCGCGACCCCTGCGCCCGCGACCCACCGACATGGAGGCGGTAGTGGAGGAGGTGGTGGCCCTGACCCGCGCCCACCTGGACCACCGCCAGGTCCAGCTCCAGCGTGGCAGCGACGGCACCAGCCGGCCGGTGGAGGTAGACCCGGGACGCCTCAAGCAGGTGGTGCTCAACCTGATCCTCAACGGCTGCAACGCCATGCCGGATGGGGGGACCCTGCGCGTCGCCACCCACTGGGACGCCGGGGAGGGCCGGGTGGAGATCCGCATCGACGACACCGGCGACGGGATCGACCCGGAGCAGGCGGAGGGCCTCTTCGAGCCCTTTCACACTACCCGCGAGGGGGGTGTGGGCGTCGGCCTCGCCATCAGCCGGCAGATTGCCCGCGAGCACGGCGGCGACGTCACCCTCACCCCCCTGCCCCGGGGCACCCGCGCCACCGCCTGGTTTCCGATAAAGTAGCTATCAGCTATCAGCTATCAGCTATCAGCTATCAGCTATCAGCTATCAGCTATCAGCTATCAGCTATCAGCTATCAGCTATCAGAACCTCATGCCCGCCCCAAGTTGCAGACCGGAGACCGTCGCCTCCCGGCAAGACTGCGAGAGCCAACCCCTGATCGCTGACCGCTGAAAGCTGACAGCTAAGAGCCCCCCATGAGCCGCATCCTGGTCGTCGACGACGAGGCCGCCATCTG
>Ga0210124_1001132_pt1 | contig 11903 bp, 10 predicted proteins | sample Muzzi_PWC_D2_FD_185554 | JGI IMG/M metagenome (GOLD analysis project Ga0210124, IMG submission 185554) | Wetland microbial communities from San Francisco Bay, California, USA, that impact long-term carbon sequestration - Muzzi_PWC_D2 (SPAdes) | ecosystem: Environmental > Aquatic > Marine >... | reverse complement strand
TTCGCGATCTCGTGATAACTGCCGGACAGGCTGATCGTAATCGGCTTCTCGGCATAGAAATCTCTCGGGATCTCGGGCTGCGGCACAAAAAGTTTTTCCTTCAATCCCGCGGCCAGGCCGGTCTGAGAGATGTCGACGATCAGGCTGGGAATTTCAGTCTCGCCCGGCAGCTGTCGCAACATCGTGCCGAATGACTGCTCCATTTGTGCGAGCTGTGCCTTGTATGCATCGAAGTTGGCTGCTTTTCGCTGCTTGTTTTCAAATACGTCGCGTAAGGTGACTTCTTCCTGCTGAACTCTTTCGAGCGCGGGGGCCTTGTCCTCGATGATGGTGTAATAGACACCGGCACCGACAACCAGCACGAAAACGATAGCGATTACGCCTGCCCGAAATACTAACGGCCACCGTCCAACGTCATTGGTGTCAAGGTTCTTGAGTTCCTCGATGAAATTCATTCGTCACCCCCTGCTTCAGGGTCGGAGCTTACCTGCTTGAGGTTGACTACAAACTCCGCTTGCCGTGCCGGCCCTGTATCAGTCGTCTCAACTTTGGTGACGCTCGGGTCGGTTAACCACTCCGATTCGTCAGCCTGTCGCATCAGTGCGGACACCCTGGTGCTGGATTGGGCAACGCCCTTGAGTTCCACTGTCCTGCCGGTCTGTCTCATGCCGTTGAGGTAGACACCCTCCGGCAACTGCCGGGCAATCTCGTCGAAGAGGTGCACAATTTCCGGACGACTGCGCTGCAGCTGCTCGATGATCTCCATGCGCGCGAGCAATCGTTCTTTTTGCCGCTCGAGATTGTCGATTTCAGAAATACTTTTTTCCAGTACGGCGATTTCCGTTTCGAGTCGCTGATTCCTGGCTTCCTGGTTATCGATCATTTGATTGAATGCCATGAAAGTCAGGCCGACGACCACGATGGCGGCGATTACCGATCCGCCCAGCGCAACCATGAAATCCTTCTGGCGTTTCTTCCGCTCTTCTTCACGCCATGGGAGTAGATTAATACGTGGCATATTAGTCGAAGCTCCTCAGTGCGAGCCCACAGGCAGTCAGGAGCGCAGTTGCGTCTTTGTGCACGCCCTGTGATTTCGCCTTGGACGAAATTTTCATCTGCCCCAGCGGGTCGCCGACCTCTGTCGGAATGCCCACCCGGCTCGAGATGACGTCGGCTATGCCCGGGATATTGGCGCAACCGCCGCAAACCAGGATCATGTCCGGCTGTTCGCGACCACCGCCTGATGCCAGGTAGAACTGCAGGGAGCGGCTCACCTGTTGCGTCATGTCATCGACGAACGGCTCCAGGACTTCGGGCTGGTAGTTGCTCGGCAGGCCACCCTGTTTCTTCGCGCGGCCGGCATCTTCCATCGAGAGGCCATACGTACGCATGATCTCTTCAGTCAGCTGTTGTCCGCCGAACGCAAAATCGCGCGTATAAATAACCTTGAGATCCTGCAATACACTGAACGTGGTGCTGCTCGCACCGATGTCGACGATGGCGACTGACTGATCGTTGCCGCTGTCGGGAATCTGGTGGCTCAGGAGCTGGCAGGCATTCTCCAGGGCAAAAGCTTCAACATCGACGATCTGTGCGGTAAGGCCTGCGGCATGCACTGCAGCCTGGCGCTGATCAACATTCTCGGTGCGGGTCGCAACGAGGAGAACGTCCATCAGTTCCGGATCATTCGCATTCGGTCCGACGATTTCATAGTCAAAGCTGACTTCTTCCATCGGAAACGGGATGTACTGGTCTGCCTGAATTTCAACCTGTCCTTCCATGTCTCTTTCGGACAAGCTCGATGGCATCTGAATGACCTTCGTAATTGCCGCGTCACCGCTAATTGCAATCGCGACATCGGTCGCTTTGGCACCCGCCCGTTTTACGGCCCGACGGATTGCTTCACCGACCGCCTTCGCATCCACAATCGCCTTTTCGTTTACCGAACTCGGCGGCGTGGGCTCTGCTGAATACGCCTCGACGCGAAACCTTTTTCCACTCTGTGAAAGCTCAATCAGCTTCACCGAAGACGTGGTTATGTCGAGACCTAACAGAGGCTGTGATTTTTTTCCAAAAAGCACGTATTTTTCCTTCTAAGTCGGTAAGTTGCGAAGCAAATATAAGCGTGACTTCAGCAAATCGATTTAACTATATATCAATAAAATGTTAAATAAAACGTGACTTTGTTCACGATCCAGCGATACACATAATACTGACGAGGACCTGCGGATACCGTGAACTGGTCGGCGGCTAGCATCCTCTCAGGAAAAAACTTCTCTGCCTGTGATCGATGTCTGGTTTCATGGCGGATCTGATTCGCAAAACCGGGTCTCGTGAGCCTTTTTCACCGTCCGTCCGGGCGAGCCACAGTCCCGGCCCGCGGGTTGTACCGTGAAACCGGAGGTATCCGGCACCTTTTGTGGCCTGTAAGATTCGCTCGCACCCTTAAATCGTTGCCACCGGAATGCCACATTTGAATTGCAGCATTCCCTTACGCAAACTTGAAACCCGGGCAAACATGGACAATCTGCAGATAACGACTATATTGCCGGGCTCGTGGCACTCTGCACCCGATATTTGACGGGTTTGCCCTGAAACGCGCGCACAAATGCAAAACGACAGACAACAATCGAAATCGACTGCCGAGGACGGCCCGCGTTCGCGCCCCCGCAAGCTGCGTTGGCTGGTCTTGCTGCTCGGTTTGAGTGTTACCGGCTCGCTGGCGATTGCCGCCGGTGTCATCGGCGCCTATTACTATGTGGCGCCAAGCTTGCCGAAAGCGGAAACCATACGCGACATTCCTTTGCAGATTCCGTTGCGAATTTTCAGCCGCGACGGCCGCCTCATTGAAGAGGTCGGAGAACGCCGCCGCATGCTCGTTCAGTACGACGATCTGCCGCAGTATGTTGTCGACGCTTTCGTCGCCGCAGAAGACGGCCGGTTCTTCAAGCATCCCGGCGTCGATTACCAGGGAATTCTTCGTGCGCTCCTGCAACTGGTGAGTACGGGCGAAATCAGGAGTGGCGGCAGTACGATAACGCAGCAGCTCGCCCGCGATTATTTCCTGACCCGCGAACAGACGTTTATTCGCAAGCTGCGCGAAGCCTTCCTCGCATACAAGATAGAGCAAGCGTTCAGCAAACAGGAAATCATGGCCCTCTTCGTCAACAAGATGTTCTTTGGACAGAGGGCGTATGGTGTCGCGGCAGCCGCACAGGTCTATTACGGCAAGAACCTCCAGGACATCAACATCGCTGAAGCTGCGACCCTGGCAGGCGTGCTACCCGCCCCGTCTGACTACAACCCGGTCCGCAGCCCGAGGGAGGCGGCCGTCCGCCGCAACTACGTACTGACTGAGATGAATGAGCTCGGCTTCATTGACAAAGATCAGCTGGCCGAGGCACAGAACTATCCGCTGGAGTCAAAACTGCACGGCACTGCAACCGAGTTATCGGCGCCGTATGTCGCAGAGATGGTTCGTCGGGAAATGCTGGCACGGTATGGAGAGGATACCTACTCGGCTGGTTACCGCGTCATCACGACTCTCGACTCGCGACTGCAGTCTGCGGCCAATTACGCGGTTCGAAACGGGTTGTTCGAATTTACTCGCCGCCGTGGCTATCGTGGCCCGCTGGCATCGTTCGAGGTCGACCCGGAAATACTGCATCAGCCGTATGTCGAATGGCCTGAGGATTTGCAGAGGGCGTTGCAGGATTACGGCAACCCGGCCGGACTCTCGGTAGCCGTCGTCACGAACGTCAACGAGAACAACACGGCAGATATCGTATTGCAGAACGGCGTCGCCGCAACGCTTCCCTGGCACGGTATTTCCTGGGCGAAGCCGTTCATTGACCGGGAGACGACAGGCCCCGCGCCGAAATCTGCAGGTGAAGTGCTGACGTCCGGTGACATCATCTACGTCATGCCGATTACGATTGGTGGCTGGGCCCTGGCCCAGGTTCCTGAAGCGCAGTCCGCACTGGTATCCGTCGACCCGCGGGACGCGGCGATTACGAGCCTTGTCGGCGGGCTCGATTTTTCGCTGAGCAAGTTCAACCGGGCCAGCCAGTCGGCTCGCCAGCCCGGCTCGTCATTCAAACCTTTCATCTATTCGGCAGCGCTGGAAGCGGGCAACACGATGGCCACGGTCTTGCTGGACGCGCCCGTCGTCATCAACTCCGCGGCACTCGAACGTCTTTGGCGGCCCGTGAATTACAGCGGCCATTTTTACGGCGAGCAGCGGATGCGTGAAGCGATGGTGCGTTCGATGAACCTGGCGTCCGTGAGGTTACTGCTGAATAACACCGGTATTCGCCGTGCCGTCGATCACCTCGTACCGTTTGGATTCAATGATTCTGCATTACCACGAAACGGTTCACTTGCTCTCGGCGGTGGCAATGCATCGCCGCTGGACATGGCGCAAGCCTATGCGACATTCGCCAATGGTGGCTACGCCGTCAAACCCTATGTTATCGACGCGATCATCGGACCTGATGACAAAGTGCTTTATCGGGCAGATCCGTTTGTCGTCTGTCCGAAATGCGAACCTGGCGAACAGCCCGAGGCCGTTGACCTCGCACCGAAGTATCCGATCAGCGATCCGTCATCGAATACGATCGTCGGCCTCGATTCAGACGTTCCCGACGCGAATGGACATACTGTCGGCATGGGCGAACCGGCTCTCTCCGACGAAGCCAGCGAATTGCAGTCGCTGACCGCGTCACTCGAGCAGATGGCGGAACTCGGTGAGTCGTACCAACCCGATGCAACCGTGGCACCGGAGCTTTTCGAAAACGTAAAGGCGGCGCATCGAATCATCACCCCGCAAAATGCATTTCTCATTCAGGATGCGATGCGGGACGTCATACGGCGTGGCACCGGTGTGCGCGCGCGCGTGCTCGGTCGCAGCGACCTGTCCGGCAAGACCGGTACGTCGAACGACCGTCGCGATGCCTGGTTTGCCGGCTTCAACTCGGACCTCGTTGCTGTTGTCTGGGTGGGTTATGACGACGATTTGCCGCTCGGCCCTCGCGAGGAAGGATCACGTACGGCGCTTCCCATCTGGATCGAGTATATCCGCAGGGCGCTTAAAGGTGCGCCGATCAACCAGATGGAAATGCCGGAAGGAATTGTCACTGTTCGCATTTCCAAAACGACAGGTTGTCCGGCGGGCGCCGGACACCCCGTCGAGGATGTCATGTTCGAGCATTTCCGTGAAGAATATGTACCGGAGTGCGATGATTCGGAAAGCGTTCCGGATATATTCAATGTTTCTGAAGACGACGAAGATTTGTTTTAATCCTGACAGCCGCAGTATCAATTCGGCAAGGCAGCAATAAAAGGACGAACGAATGGCCAGGAGAACTGCGTCGGACAGTCGTCGCGGACGGGTATCGGGAAGCGATCGCGCGCGGCAAATGCTTGCGCAGGAAGCCGCCCGCATCATCGTCGAGCAGGGGATTCAGGACTACCGTATTGCCAAGACGAAAGCTGCGGAGCGTTTAGGCATGACCGAACGCGGCTCGCTGCCCGGAAATGGCGAGATCGAGGCCGCCGTTTCCGAGCATCTGCAGATATTTGGCAGGGAACGGCATTTCGATTTGCTGCAGTCACTGCGTCGTGCCGCGCTGTCGGCAATGGAAATTCTCTCACCATTCGATCCGCGACTGGTCGGGCCTGTTTTACACGGTACGGCCGGCGCCAGTTCCGTTATCAACTTGCACGTCTTCTCCGATACTCCCGAGTTGATCGCGTTGCGGCTCGATGAGAGTCACTTGTCATACAAACCGTATGAAAGGCGACTCAAAAGCCGGCGGGACCGGTCCGAAACGTACGCCGGATTTCGTTTCCTGCAGGATGAATCATCCGTCGAAGCAACGGTATTTCCAGTGGATGGTATGCGCCAGGCTCCGATCAGCCCCGTGGATGGCAAGCCCATGACGCGCGCGGATCATTCGGCAGTGCTGCGCCTGCTAAACGAAAATACATAATCAATCACGGCGGAAGCCGCTCCTGCGATACACGCAGAGATTGTAGGAGCGGCTTCAGCCGCGATTCTGTTTCTCAGCCGCGCTTATCGACGGCAACGTAGTCCCGTTGCACGGGCCCCGAATAGAGTTGCCGTGGCCTGCTGATACGGCCGTTGGGATCCGTGATCATCTCCCGCCAGTGCGCAACCCAGCCAACCGTTCTGCCGATAGCAAACATGACCGTGAACATCGACGTTGGAATTCCGAGTGCCCTGTAGATGATCCCCGAATAAAAATCGACGTTCGGATACAGGTTCTTCTCGATGAAATAGTCATCTTTCAATGCGAACTGTTCGAGTTCGAGTGCCAGCTCGAATAGCGGTGAGTCGGCTCGGCCCTTTTGTTGCAGTACTTTGTGGCACATTTCACGAATGATCGTTGCCCGCGGATCGAAATTCTTGTAGACACGATGACCAAAACCCATCAGGCGAAACGGATCGTTCTTGTCCTTGGCTTTCGCAACATACTTCGGAATGTTCTTTGCGTCGCCGATTTCCTTGAGCATTTTCAGGACGGCTTCGTTCGCGCCGCCATGCGCCGGACCCCAGAGTGCAGAGATACCGGCGGCGATAGCCGAATACGGATTGGCGCCGGAACTACCTGCCATCCGAACCGTCGATGTCGAGCAATTCTGCTCGTGGTCGGCGTGAAGAATGAAGAGAAGGTCCAGCGCCTCCGCCGCAACCTGGTCGATCTCGTACTCCTCGGCTGGCACGGCAAACAACATATGCAGCAGATTCTCGGTGTAATTCAGATCGTTACGGGGATACCTGTAGGGTTGCCCTGCCGTGAGCTTGTGTGCAGCAGCCGCGATCGTTGGCAACTTTGCAATGATGCGATGCGTAAACACTTCACGCGCCGCAGCATCATGAATGTTCATGGTGTCGTGATAATAGGCGGACATCGAACCGACGACAGCGGACAAGACAGCCATCGGGTGTGCATCGTAACGAAAACCGTTGAAAAACCGCAGCATGCCTTCGTTGAGCATCGTGTGGGTTCGGATGGACGTGTCAAACTGCTCCAGCTCATCGGCTGTTGGCAGCTCTCCATATAAAAGGAGATAGGCGACTTCGATGAAATTGGAATTTTTTGCGAGCTGCTCAACCGGGTATCCCCGATACATGAGGACGCCCTTTTGGCCATCGATAAACGTGATGTTACTGTCGCAGCTGCCGGTAGCTACGAATCCGGGGTCATAGGTGAATACTCCATGTTCCGCGAATAACCGGCCGATCTCGATAACGTCGGGGCCGACCGTTCCTTTGCGGATCGGAAGCTCCATGGTCTTGCCGTCCGGGCTTGTAAGCGTGTAGGCGTCTTTGCTCATAACATCCTCAGTCCCTGGCTGATGGTCAGTCAGTATTCATGTCGTGCTGCCGGCGGCAGCTCCCTTGTATTCTGCCCGGTCGTCGGGCGCAGCAACAGATCAGCGAACAACATAGCAGCGCTGGCGGCAGCCGGGAATACGGGTTTAACCCAGGCAGCGGGTGCCTTCGAGAATAGCAGATTGCTCGGCCGGATCGCTCGGTCAGCCAATCCCGTATTTGCGACGGAACTTATCGACGCGCCCGCCGGAATCGACGATTTTCTGCTTACCAGTATAGAAAGGATGGCAGGCTGAACAAACCTCTATGAGGAGGTCTTCACCTAACGTCGACCGGGTAGTGAATTCGTTGCCACAACTACAGGTCACCTTGATTTCACTGTAATTGGGATGGATCTCGGCTTTCATTTCAGGTCGTCCTCAAGATGGTAAGCACTTGAAAAAGGGCGCGTAGCATATAGCGATGCGGTTCCCTCTGCAAGCCGCCCCGCCAGCGCTCAATGTCTTATCCACAAATCCTGTGGATAACTCTGTGGATTAAAATTGGAAGAATAGGCTAAGTGAGGATTTTTAAAGCGGAGTTTCTGGAATGCCTATTTTCTGTCCAAATTTGAAAAATATTATTTATCAACGAGTTATACGCGTTTGTGAACGGCTCGGCTGAATAATGACGTTTATGACACGGAAAAAATAGGCATCCGTCGACCCTTGTGTATAAAGAAGCGGTGTCGATTGCGATGGAATGCGCTCCCCGGTCGTGCAACGTCACGGCAGGAAACGTGCCTGGAGGTCGTTCAGGTAGCGAAAACCGGTCGCTGTCGGTCGCCAGTGACCCGGCTCGGTTTGCTCGATAAGGCCATCCGCTAACGCTTCGGCGACAGGACGCAACTCCGCGGCCGCCTCGATGCCGGTTCGATCGCGAAGATCCTGCTCACTGAATCCGTCACTCAGTCTCAGCGCATTGAGCATGAATTCAAACAGGAATTCGTCCTGGCCGATGCGGCTGGCCGGTTCCTTCCATTGCCCGCTCTCGGCTTGCTCGATGTAGGTCCGCGGATTGGCCGCTTTCTGATAACGCCACGCTACTCCGTCAACGTCGGTCAGCTTGCCGTGCGCGCCGGCGCCAACCGCGAGATAGTCGCCGAATGTCCAGTAGTTCAGGTTGTGCCGGCAACGGTGGCCCGGGCGGGCGAAAGCCGAGATTTCGTACTTCCGGTATCCGGCCGCTGCAAGCCGCTCGTGGCATCGTTCCTGGATCGTCCACGCAAGATCGTCGTCGGGGATGCCCGGTGGTGGCCGTTTGTAGAACGTCGTGTTCGGCTCGAGCGTCAGCTGATAGTAGGAAATATGGGGAGGACCCAGCGCCAGCAGATTGTCCATGTCGCTGATTGCTCCGGCAAGGTCCTGGCCCGGCAGGGCAAACATCAGATCGATGTTGATGCTGGAAAAGCCGGCGGCGCAGGCATCATCATAGGCCGACCGAATGTCGTCGGGCCCATGAATTCTGCCCAGCACCAGAAGCATGTTTGCGTCAAAACTTTGTGCGCCGAGTGACAGACGCGTCACGCCGGCTTCGCGGTATGCCGCGAGGCTGCCACGGTCGAGTGTGCCGGGATTGGCCTCCATCGTAATTTCGCAATCGGTGTCGACGTTGAGATGCTCATGCGCCGACAGAAGCACTGTTGCGATTTCGTCCGGCGAAAAAAAACTCGGCGTGCCTCCGCCCAGGAATATCGTCTTTACGGGCCGCTGGTCCGAGCGCTTCGCTTCGCGTTGAAGATCGGATAACAGCGCAGAAACATATCGGTCTCGTGGTGGGTCGTTGCCGGCCTTGTGCGAATTGAAATCACAGTACGGGCACTTCCGCACGCACCACGGAAAGTGCAGATACAGAGACAGGGGAGGTTGCCGCATTAACCTGATCGAAGACTTTCGCGAATCTTTCGTTTCAATTCGCCGAACGCTTGTCCCCGGTGGCTGACCGCGTTCTTTTCCTCACGAGTCATTTGTGCGCCGGTCTTGTTCGACCGTTCATCGAGGAAAACCGGATCATATCCAAAGCCACCGTCTCCGAGGCGCTCTCGCAGGATCCGCCCGCGCCAGACTCCTTCCGCAATGACCGGCTCGTACTCGTCAGCCGGAAACGCAAGTACCGCAGCGCAGTGAAAGCCGCCTCCGCGGTCAGCCTCTGCGACTCCCGACATCTCGGCGAGCAAACGATCGATATTCTGCTCATCCGAGGCATCGACTCCCGCGTATCTCGCGGACTGCACGCCCGGCCTGCCGCCGAGTGCATCGACGGCGATTCCGGAATCGTCCGCCATGGCGGGAAGTCCCGAAATCTCCGCCGCATGACGTGCTTTGAGAAGGGCATTTTCGACAAACGTTTCGCCCGTCTCCTCCGCCGGGTCGATAGCAAAATCCGACTGAGCAACAATTTCGGCGCCAAGATCCGAAAACAGGTCTGCTATTTCACGAATTTTGCCGGCGTTGCTGGTCGCAAGGACAATTTTTTGCAGCGTGAACAACGTTATACATCCGCGCGGGCAGACTCCACAGCGACAGCCTGTAGTTGCAAGATCTCTCTGACGCCTTTGTCAGCTAATTCCAGCAGCAAGTTGAATTCGTTACGATCAAACGCGTGCCCTTCGGCTGTTCCCTGCACTTCTACAAATCTTCCGGCGTCGTTCATGACGACATTCATATCAGTTTCCGCCTGCGAGTCTTCATCGTAGTCAAGATCGAGAACGGGCGTTCCCTTGTAGATGCCCACAGAAATCGCGGCGATCTGGCCATGCACCGGGTTGTTTTTCAGTTCACCGCGACGACACATCCTGTTCAGCGCAATCAACAAGGCGACGTAAGCACCACTGATCGCCGCGGTGCGCGTACCGCCATCAGCCTGCAGGACATCGCAGTCGAGCGTTACGGTTCGCTCGCCGAGCGCCTTCAGGTCTGTCGCGGCACGAAGCGATCGTCCGATCAGCCGTTGAATTTCCTGCGTGCGACCGCTTTGTTTACCTCTTGCCGCCTCTCGTGCGGATCGCGTATTGGTTGAACCGGGCAACATGCCGTACTCGCCGGTCACCCAGCCTTTGCCGCTGCCACGCAACCACGGCGGTACGCGATTCTCGACGCTCGCCGTGCACAGTACCCGCGTGTCGCCGAACTCTGTCAGGACACTGCCGGCTGCATGTCTGGTGTAATCGGTTATGAACTGCACCGACCGCATTTCGTCGGGCGCACGGCCGCTGGGTCGCATATATTTCTCCACTATCTGAAAGCGAATACCGGTGTACTGTCCTGCAAATATCTTCAATAAGCTGCAAGGCCTTTTCGTCCCTGGAGGTGTTGCTCCTCCTCCCGTCGGGCCTGCCACTGTTCGTCGTCGCGCCGTCCAGGGACAAAAATTCCCGGGCATCTTATCAAACCTGTTTGCAGGACAGGCCACTAAGCTTGTTGAAGAATGCCTCAATCCGTTCGATAGCGCGTTGTCCGCTCACCTGTCGAATGCGCGCTGCGTATGCTTTCTCCAGAGATGACGAATTTGCGCCAAATTGACGAGATCTACTCGCCAAGCCAGAGCAGGGCGGTTGCGGTCGTGTTGTCGCTATAGGGCGCGTTCATCGTCAACGCTTTCATACTGAGCGACTTGAGGTTGTCCGCCAGGGACATCGTCGTGCGGGTTGCAACTTCGGCGATCTCTTCGTCATTCATTCCTGACCAGAGGCCGTCGGAGCACGCGAGCAGTACATCGCCGGTCCGAAGATCCTTTTTACGCGTGATACTCATATCCGGCACCGGTGCGTCGCCGCCGATGCAGCACTCGACGAAATTTCGCATGGGATGGTCCAGTGCCTCTTCCTCGGTTATGGCGCCTTCCTGGATGAGCACTTCGACATGGCTGTGGTCGCGGGACCGGGAAACGAGGTGGCTATTGCGTAACTGGTAGATCCTGCTGTCGCCAATATGTGCCCACCAGGCGCCACCTTCCTGCACGAGACAGACTGCGCAGGTGGCGCGGGGTCGAAAATCTACTGCGAGGTCCGCGCCCAGCTTGACCACTTCGTCGTGTGCCCTGGAGAGGGCCATATACAGGAATCCCTGCGGGTCAAATATCGGCAGTGATGCCTTGGTAAACAGATCCTGTACGACCTTCATACCAACCTCGGCCGCCCTTGCACCGTCTGAATGTCCGCCCATTCCGTCGAATACGAGCATGATGGCTGCGTCACCGGCGACGACTATCGCCGCGCGATCCTGGTTGTCCTGACGGTCTCCCAGTGCAGAGACTTTTGCGTATTCGATTTTCATTTCGTGCGAAATCTGACCTTGATTGCTGGTTGGCGCCGGCTGTCCGGTCTGGAGCCTCTGATCGATTATTTCATGCTTGTTGCCGGGGCGCAGAATGACGGAAAAACCAGGCGTGTTGCCGCAATCGCATCCACCGCTCTGTCGAGCCGACGCAACACCGTTTTTCGCGTATTGCGGGACGGCCTGGCAAAAGAATCGTTGATTTCAACGGCTTGTGTCCCGCTGGCTGCGGC
>Ga0210124_1001131_pt1 | contig 11905 bp, 4 predicted proteins | sample Muzzi_PWC_D2_FD_185554 | JGI IMG/M metagenome (GOLD analysis project Ga0210124, IMG submission 185554) | Wetland microbial communities from San Francisco Bay, California, USA, that impact long-term carbon sequestration - Muzzi_PWC_D2 (SPAdes) | ecosystem: Environmental > Aquatic > Marine >... | reverse complement strand
CAAGGTCATCAAGACCTTCGCCAAGGACACGGAGCTGTTCGTCGTCTCGGCGGGACTGGTGGAGGGGACGGTGGTCGATGCCAAGGGCGTCGCCCAGATCGCCGACCTGCCCACCCGCGAGGAGCTCCTGGCCCGACTGGCCGGCGCCCTGGGCGGCCCCATCTCGGGGCTGGCGAACGTCCTGGCGGGCACGGTGCGCGGCTTGGTGTACGTCCTGGCGGACGTCGCCCGCAACAAGGCGGCCTGATCTCGACGGTTTTCTGGATTCGGATGCCGGAGCATTCGGCAAAAGCAGTCTGAAGGAGCGATCGGAAGGAAATGGCGAAGCTGACGTCGGAGGAGATGATCTCGGCCATCGAGGAGATGACGGTCCTCGAGCTGAACACGCTGGTCAAGGCGCTGGAGGAGAAGTTCGGCGTCTCGGCCCAGGCGCCGGTGATGGCGATGGCGGCCGCCGGCGGCGCCGCGGCCCCGGCCGCGGCCGAGGAGGAGAAGACGGCGTTCGACGTGGTCCTGAACGCGGCCGGCGACAAGAAGATCGCCGTCATCAAGGTGGTGCGCGAGATCACGGGCCTCGGCCTCAAGGAGGCCAAGGACCTGGTGGAGGGCGCCCCCAAGGCGGTCAAGGAGGGGGTCTCCAAGGAGGAGGCCGAGGGCCTGAAGGCCAAGCTCGAGGAGGCCGGCGCCCAAGTCGAGGTGAAGTGACCGCGTCGCACCGGTCCGTATCGGTCGTGGCGGCGACCGCGCGATACACACATACCGCAACCGACGTGCGCGGAGGGGCCGGCGCCCCCCCGTGCGCGGACCTTTTTATCTTTCGCGGGGGCAAGTAGAGACAGGCATGGCACAAACCGTCCGGTCGGGTCTGCGCGAGCGGCTCAACTTCAGTAAGCAGGGGGACGTGCTGGCGATCCCCAACCTGATCTCGGTCCAGCGCCAGTCGTTCGACGTCTTCCTCCAGAAGGACGTCGCGCCGGACAAGCGCGAGGAGGCGGGTCTGCAGGCCGCTTTCTTGAGCGTCTTCCCCATCGAGGGCTACAACAAGACGGCCCAGCTGGAGTTCATCGACTACGCGCTGGGCAAGCCCAAGTTCGACGTGCGCGAGTGCCTGGAGCGCGGCATGACCTACGCCGCCTCCCTGCGCATTCGTGCGCGCCTCGTGGTCATGGAGCAGGTGGAGGGTGAGGGCGAGCGCACGCCGGCGCAGGTCAAGGAGCAGGAGGTCTACCTCGGCGAGCTGCCCCTGATGACCGACACCGGCACCTTCATCATCAACGGCACCGAGCGCGTGGTGGTCAGCCAGCTGCACCGCTCCCCGGGCGTCTTCTTCAACCACGACAAGGGCAAGACCCACGCCAGCGGCCGGCCCCTCTATTCGGCCCGGGTGATCCCCTATCGCGGCTCGTGGCTCGACTTCGAGTTCGACGCCAAGGACCTGCTCTACGTGCGCATCGACCGGCGCCGCAAGATGCCGGCCACCGTGCTGCTCAAGGCCTTCGGGTACTCCAGCGAGGACATCCTCTCGATGTACTACCCGGTGGAGGAGGTGAGGATCGACGGCGAGAAGGTCACCGCCGACCTCAACGCCGACATCCACGCCGGACTCCGCGCCACCGTGGCGATCGTCAACCCCAAGACCGGGGACGTGATCGTCAAGGAGGGCAACAAGGTCACCAAGGCGGCCGTGCGCCGCATGGGCGACGCGGGCATCAGCACCATCCCCATGCAGCGCGCCGACCTGATCGGCCGCGTGGCGGCCCACGACATTACGGCCCCCAAGAGCGACGAGGTGCTCCTGCAGCGCAACGACGAGCTCACGGAGGAGAAGCTCGCCGAGCTGGAGGCCGCGGGCATCGATCACCTCTCGCTCCTGTTCATCGACGGCGTGAAGGTGCTGCCGGTGATCCGCGACACCCTGGCCCTCGAGAACGTCCAGAGCCCGGAGGAGGCCAAGGTCGAGGTCTACAAGCGCATCCGCCCCGGCGAGACCCCCACCGTGGCCGCCGCCCAGGCCCTGTTCGAGGACCTGTTCCTGAACCCCAAGCGCTACGACCTCTCCCAGGTCGGGCGCCTGAAGATGAACGCCAAGCTGGGCATCAAGCTGCCCCTCGAGCACCGCACCCTGGCGGCGGTGGACGTGGTCGAGGTGGTCCGGTATCTCGTGAACCTGCGCTCCGGCCGCGGCGAGGTGGACGACATCGACCACCTGGGCAACCGCCGCGTGCGCGCCGTGGGCGAGCTGTTGGAGAACCAGTTCCGCATCGGCCTGGTGCGCATGGAGCGCACGGTCAAGGAGCGCATGAACCTGGTGGAGCTGCCCGAGGCGGTGCCCCACGACGTGATCAACGCCAAGCCCGTCTCGGCGGCGATCAAGGAGTTCTTCGGCTCGTCCCAGCTCTCCCAGTTCATGGACCAGACCAACCCCCTCTCCGAGATCACCCACAAGCGCCGCCTGTCGGCCCTGGGACCGGGGGGTCTGACCCGCGAGCGGGCCGGGTTCGACGTGCGCGACGTGCACCCGACCCACTACGGCCGCATCTGCCCGATCGAGACCCCGGAGGGGCCGAACATCGGTCTGATCACGTCGCTCGCCACCTACGCCCAGATCAACCGCTTCGGCTTCATCGAGAGTCCCTACCGCAAGGTCACGGGCGGCAAGGTGGCCAAGGAAGTGGTCTACCTCTCGGCGGTGGAGGGCGAGGGCTACTCCATCACCCAGGCCAACACGCCGGTCATGAAGAGCGGCAAGCTCCAGGACGAGCTGGTGCTGGTGCGCAGCAGCGGCGACTTCCTCATGGTGCCGCGCGAGGAAGTGGAGTACATGGACGTCTCGCCGCGCCAGATCGTGAGCGTGGCGACGGCCCTGATCCCGTTCCTCGAGAACGACGACGCCAACCGCGCCCTGATGGGCTCCAACATGCAGCGCCAGGCGGTGCCCCTGATCCGCTCCGAGGCGCCGGTGGTGGGCACGGGCATGGAGCACGTGGTGGCGCGCGACTGCGGCTACGTGATCCCCGCGGCCCGCTCCGGCATGGTGGAGAGCGTGGACGCCTCGCGCATCGTGATCCGGGTGGACGACGACCAGGTCGACAAGGGCGGCCCGGTGGACATCTACTCGCTGATCAAGTGGCAGCGCTCCAACCAGAACACCTGCATGAACCAGAAGCCCCTGGTGGGCCCGGGCGAGCGGGTGGAAGCCGGCCAGATCCTGTGCGACGGGCCCTCCACCGACCGTGGCGAGCTGGCCCTGGGGCGCAACGTGCTGGTGGCCTTCATGCCGTGGGAGGGCTACAACTACGAGGACGCCATCCTCCTCTCCGAGCGCCTGGTGCGGGAGGACGTCTACACCTCGGTGCACATCGAAGAATTCTCCATCGAGGCCCGCGACACCAAGCTGGGCCCCGAGGAGATCACCCGCGACATCCCCAACGTGGGCGAGGAGATCCTGGCCGACCTGGACGAGTCGGGCATCATCCGCATCGGCGCCGAGGTCAACCCCGGCTCCATCCTGGTCGGCAAGGTGACCCCCAAGGGGGAGACCCAGCTGACCCCGGAGGAGAAGCTGCTGCGCGCCATCTTCGGCGAAAAGGCCGGCGACGTGAAGGACGCCTCGCTCTACATGGGCCCGGGCACCTCCGGCGTGGTGGTGGACGTGAAGATCTTCTCCCGCAAGGGCACCGAGAAGGACGAGCGCTCGCGCACCATCGAGTTCCAGGACATCCAGCGCCTGGAGCGCAACCACCGCGACGAGGTCCGGGTGCTGGAGGAGGAGTTCATGGTGAACCTCCGGCGCGCCATCGTGGGCAAGGAGAGCGCCCGCGACTACATGGACCCGGAGAGCGGCGACGTCGTCTTGAAGCGCCGCCGCCCCATCTCGGCCGACGCCCTGGCCAAGATCCCCAACGAGCAGCTGCAGAACGTGGTGCTCGCCAAGGCCGAGGACCAGGACCAGATCGAGCGCCTGGAGATGGTCTTCCGCGAGAAGCGCGACGAGCTGCAGATGGTCTTCGACGAGCGCGTCGGGCGCCTGAAGCGCGGCGACGAGCTGCCCCCCGGGGTGCTCAAGCTGGTCAAGGTCTACGTCGCCATGAAGCGCAAGATCCAGGTGGGCGACAAGATGGCCGGCCGGCACGGCAACAAGGGCGTGGTTTCCCGCGTCCTGCCCATGGAGGACATGCCCTACCTGCCCGACGGCACCCCCGTGGACATCGTGCTGAACCCCCTGGGCGTGCCTTCCCGCATGAACGTGGGGCAGATCCTGGAGACCCACCTGGGCTGGGCGGCGCGGGCCCTCGGGCTGTACGTGGCGACGCCGGTGTTCGACGGCGCCAAGGAGGCCGAGATCAAGGACCTGCTCCGGAAGGCGAATCTGCCCGAGAACGGGCAGATCCAGCTGCGCGACGGCAAGACCGGCGAGCTGTTCCAGCGCCCGGTCACCGTGGGCTTCATGTACATGCTCAAGCTTCACCACCTGGTGGATGACAAGATCCACGCGCGCTCCATCGGCCCCTACTCGCTGGTCACCCAGCAGCCCTTGGGCGGCAAGGCCCAGTTCGGCGGCCAGCGCCTGGGCGAGATGGAGGTGTGGGCCCTGCAGGCCCACGGCGCGGCGAGCACCCTGCAGGAGTTCCTGACCGTCAAGTCGGACGACGTGCCGGGGCGCTCGAAGATGTACGAGTCCATCGTCAAGGGCGAGAACTACCTCGAGAGCGGCATCCCCGAATCGTTCAACGTGCTCATCAAGGAGCTGCAGGCCCTCGGCCTCGAGGTGGAGCTCCTGCGGGCGGTGGACGTCTAGCCGGCGTCCGACGGGACTTCCGGAGTGATTTCCGGCGTGATTCGAAATTGGGGCCGACCCCACCCGGCGGCGCGAGCCGCCCCATAGGCATCAAGGCGGAGTGACCATGCTCACCAGCTTCTACGATCGATCCCGCAACGTCATCCAGTTCGACGCCCTGCGCATCCACCTGGCGAGCCCGGAGAAGGTGCGGTCGTGGTCCTACGGCGAGGTCAAGAAGCCGGAGACGATCAACTACCGGACCTTCAAGCCGGAGAAGGACGGGCTCTTCTGCGCCCGCATCTTCGGCCCCACCAAGGACTGGGAGTGCGCCTGCGGCAAGTACAAGCGCATGAAGCACCGCGGCGTGGTGTGCGACAAGTGCGGCGTCGAGGTGATCCAGTCCAAGGTGCGCCGCGAGCGCATGGGCCACATCGAGCTGGCCGCCCCCGTGGCCCACATCTGGTTCCTGAAGGGGCTCCCCAGCCGCATCGGCAACCTCCTCGACGTCAGCCTGAACCACCTGGAGCGGGTGCTCTACTTCGAGGCCTACATCGTGCTGGAGCCGGGCGAGGCGCCGGTCAAGCAGCGCGACGTGCTCACCGAGACCGAGGCGCGCGAGCTGATGGCCGAGCACCCCGACCTCAAGGTCGGCATGGGAGCCGAGGCCATCCGCGAGCTGCTCTCGGCCCTCGACCTGGAGGAGATGTCGGGCCGCTTGGCGCAGGAGATCAAGACCGCCACCAGCCAGACCACCAAGACCAAGCTCATCAAGCAGCAGAAGGTGGTCGAGGCGTTCGTCAACTCCAACAACCGCCCCGAGTGGATGATCCTGACGGTGGTGCCCGTGCTGCCGCCCGACCTGCGCCCCCTGGTGCCCCTGGACGGCGGGCGCTTCGCCACGAGCGACCTGAACGACCTCTACCGCCGCGTCATCAACCGGAACAACCGCTTGAAGCGCCTCATCGAGCTGAAGGCGCCCCAGGTCATCATCCGCAACGAGAAGCGGATGCTCCAGGAGGCGGTGGACGCCCTGTTCGACAACGGCCGCCGCGGCCGCGCCATCCGGGGCGCCAACAAGCGCCCGCTCAAGAGCCTGTCGGACATGCTCAAGGGCAAGCAGGGGCGCTTCCGCCAGAACCTCTTGGGAAAGCGCGTGGACTACTCGGGCCGCACGGTGATCGTGGTGGGCCCCGAGCTCAAGATCCACCAGTGCGGGCTTCCGAAGAAGATGGCCCTCGAGCTGTTCAAGCCCTTCATCTTCGAGCGCCTGGAGGCCAAGGGCTACTGCACCACCATCAAGAGCGCCAAGCGCATGGTGGAGATGGAGGAGGACGTGGTCTGGGACGTCCTGGACGAGGTGATCCAGGAGCACCCGGTGCTTCTGAACCGCGCCCCGACCCTGCACCGGCTGGGCATCCAGGCCTTCGACCCGGTGCTCGTGGAGGGCAAGGCCGTCCGCCTGCACCCGCTGGTCTGCACCGCCTTCAACGCCGACTTCGACGGCGACCAGATGGCGGTCCACGTGCCCCTGTCCATCGAGGCCCAGATCGAGGCCCGGGTGCTCATGATGAGCGTCAACAACATCCTCTCGCCGGCCTCGGGGCAGCCCATCATGGTGCCGTCCCAGGACATGGTGTTGGGGTGTTACTGGCTGACCAAGGAGCGCGCCGGCTGCAAGGGTGAGGGGCGCCAGTTCTACGGCCCGGCGGAGGTGCGCATGGCCCTGGACCAGGGGGTGCTCGACCTGCACGCCCGCGTCGGGGTCCGCATGAACGGCGAGGTGGTGCAGACCACCGCCGGCCGCGTGGTGCTCTCCGAGATCCTGCCCGAGGGGCTGCCGTTCTCCCTGGTGAACCAGGAGATGGGCAAGAAGAACGTCTCGCGCCTGATCAACCGCGTCTTCCGCGAGGCCGGCGCCAGGGAGACCGTGCGCCTGCTCGACGCGATCAAGGACGTGGGCTACAGCAGCGCCACCCGCGCGGGCATCTCGATCTCCATCGACGACATGCACGTGCCCGGCAACAAGGCCGAGCTGATCAGCGCGGCCCGCGACGAGGCCACGGCCATCGACCGGCAGTACGCCGAGGGCCTGATCACCAAGGGCGAGCGGTACAACAAGGTGGTGGACGTCTGGTCCCACACCACCGACGCCCTGGCCGCGATCATGATGGAGGAGCTGCGCCAGCGCGAGGAGTCGGTCAAGGGCGGCCAGGCCGAGGCCGGCGCCGACTTCAACTCGATCTACATGATGGCCGACTCCGGCGCCCGCGGCTCGGCGGCCCAGATCAAGCAGCTGGGCGGCATGCGCGGCCTGATGGCCAAGCCCACCGGCGAGATCATCGAGACCCCCATCACGGCGAACTTCCGTGAGGGGCTGACCATGCTCCAGTACTTCATCTCCACCCACGGAGCCCGCAAGGGCCTGGCGGACACCGCCCTCAAGACCGCCAACGCGGGCTACCTGACGCGCCGCCTGGTGGACGTGGCGCAGGACATGATCATCGCCGACCCCGACTGCGGCACCGTGGACGGCATCACCGTCAAGGCGCTGGTGGAGGGCGGCGAGATCGTCGGCTCCCTGGAGGAGCGCATCCTGGGCCGTACCGCCTGCGAGGACATCCACGACCCGGTCAACAACGAGATTCTCGTGGGGGCCGGCGAGGAGATCGACGAGAACGGCACCGCCGCCATCGTCGACGCCGGCATCGACGAGGTGCGCATCCGCTCGGTGCTCACCTGCGAGATGCGCCGCGGGGTGTGCGTCAAGTGCTACGGGCGCGACCTGGCCACCGGCCGGCTGGTGGAGATCGGAGAGGCGGTGGGCGTCATCGCCGCCCAGTCCATCGGCGAACCCGGCACCCAGCTGACCATGCGCACCTTCCACATCGGCGGCACCGCCAGCAAGGTGGCCGAGGAGAGCGTGCTCAAGTCCAAGAACGGCGGCACCGTGCGCTTCGTCGACATGAAGACCGTGCGCGACCGCCACGGCCAGCTCGTGGTCCTGAACCGCAAGGCCAAGGTGGCGATCGACGAGGGCGGCCGCGAGAAGGAGAAGTACTCCGTCATCTACGGCGCCAAGCTGTTCGTCGAGGACGGCCAGCACGTGGACGCCGGCGAGAAGCTCGTGGAGTGGGACCCGTTCTCCAACGCCATCCTCACCGAGGTCGAGGGGACGGTCGCCATGGGCGACATCACCGAGGGCGTCACCATGCGTGACGAGGTGGACGAGGTGACCGGCATCTCGCGCCGGGTGATCACCGACTTCTCCGACACCTCGCTCAGGCCCCGCATCTCGATCAAGGACGACCACCACCGCACCCTGAGCCTGCCCGACGGGCGCAGCCAGGCGCGCTACCTGCTGCCCTCCGGCGCCAACGTGCTGGTGGAAAAGGGCGTGCAGGTCAGCCCGGGCGACGTGCTCGCCAAGATCCCGCGCGAGACCACCAAGACCAAGGACATCACCGGCGGTCTGCCGCGCGTGGCGGAGCTGTTCGAGGCGCGCCGCCCCAAGGAGTGCGCGGTCATCTCGGAGCTGGGCGGCTCGGTGGAGTTCGCCGGCTTCACCAAGGGCATGCGCAAGGTCGTGGTGCGCAACGAGGTGGGCGACGAGCGCGAGTACCTGATCCCCCGCGGCAAGCACATCAACGTGCACGAGGGCGACTGGGTGGAGGCCGGTGAGCCGCTCATGGACGGCGCCGCCAACCCCCACGACATCCTGGCGATCCTGGGGCCCAAGGAGCTCCAGAAGTACATCGTCAACGAGGTCCAGGAGGTCTACAAGCTGCAGGGCGTGACGATCAACGACAAGCACATCGAGGTGATCGTCCGCCAGATGATGCGCAAGGTCCAGATCGTCGACCCGGGCGACACGGGCTTCCTGCCGGACGGCCTGGTGGACCGCTTCAACTTCGCCGACAGCAACCAGAAGGTCACGGCCGACGACGGCCAGCCGGCCACGGCGAAGCCGGTGCTGCTCGGCATCACCAAGGCGGCCCTGTCCACCGACTCGTTCATCTCGGCGGCGTCGTTCCAGGAGACCACCCGCGTCCTCACCGAGGCCGCGGTGTCGGGCCGGATCGACGAGCTGGTGGGCCTGAAGGAGAACGTGATCGTGGGACGGCGCATCCCGGCCGGCACCGGCCACCGGGAGTACCGGCGCTCCTACGTGCCGGCGGACGTCGACGCGGTGCGCGAGGAGGCGGCCCGGCTGGTGGACGCCCAGGCCGCGGCCCTCGGGTCGGCGGCCGAGGCCGGCGCGATGCGCCCGGGGCTCCCGCTGCGGGTGCCCCAGACCGACCAGGCCGCCGGCAGCTAGGCCCCGGCGGGCGCCTTCCGGCCCGTTCCGAGAGGGTAGGCTAAATCGGGAGGCCCGGGGGGAGGGTCACGACCTGGTTCTTGCCCCCCTCCTTGGCCGCGTGCAGGGCCTGGTTGGCGCGCTGGAACAGGGCGTCCTCCGAGTCCGCGTCGTCCGGGAACGTGGCGAGCCCCATGCTCACCGTGAACGACACCGCGCTCGGGGTGTGCTTGCTGACCACCTGGAGCTCGGCCACCGCGCGGCACAGGCGCTCGGCCAGGGTCAGGGCGGCCTCGCGGCTGGTGTGGGGCAGGATCACCGTGAACTCCTCGCCCCCGCGCCGAAACACCGAGTCGATCGTCCGGGTGCCCTCCTGGAGCGTGTGTGCGCACTCCCGGATGCAGTCGTCCCCCGTGAACAGCCCCAGCGAGTCGTTGATCCGCTTGAAGTCGTCGATGTCCGCCACCAGCAGCGACAGCGGGCTCGCGAACGGGTAGCGCTGGGCCCGCTCCACCTCCTCCGAGAGGCGCCGGTCGAAGGCCGCGCGGTTGAGGAGCCCGGTCAGGTAGTCGGTCATCGACGCCTTTTTCAGCTCCTCGCTCTTCTTCAGGGCCGCGATGCGCTCCAGGGCCAGGGCCGCCTGCTGGGCCACCGGCACCAGATGGCGCAGGTCGCCCCGCGAGAAGGGGGCGCCGCCCCGCTTGTCGGCCAGGTTGATGACCCCCAGGGGGCGCTCTCCCAGGCGGATCGGCAGGCTCACGAAGGAGCGCGTGCGGTAACGCGCCCGCATCCCGGACCGCAAGGCCTCCTCCTGCGCGATGTCGGCCACCACCATGGGGCGGCCGGAGGCGAAGACCTCCCCCGCGATGCCCTCGCCGGGGCGGATGCGGATGTACTCGAGATATTTCAGGTCCACCCCGTGGACCGCCCGCACCCGGAGCCGCTCCTCGGCCGGGTCCAGGAGCATCACGGAGCCGTGCTCGGCCTCCACGCTGGCGGCCGCGCGCCGCAGGATGCCCGCGCACAGCAGGTCGGCGTCGCCCGTCTCCCACGGCACCGGGGAGGCCTCGGCGGCGTGGGGGGCGTCCGCCCCGGCGTCCGTATCCCGCTCCGGGGCGTCCGCCCGCTCCAGCAGCAGGGCCGCGTGGCGGCAGAAAACGGCCACCGCGGCCCGGTCCTCGGGGGTCAGGGGCGTGTTGAGCAGCGCCACCACGGCCGGCCGCTCCCGTGATCCGGACCACAGCGGGAAGGCGTCCACCGAGCCCGTGGCGGCGGGGAAGCCGGCGGCCAGGAGGTCGTGGGCCGAGTCGTGGCGGACCGGGGTGCGGTCGGCGAGGACCGGCTGGAGCCAGCGCGCAGCCGCGTCCACCCGGGCCCCGGCCAGGTTCTCCTGGGACAGGGCCGCGCCGTTGCCCGAGAAGACCGCCACCGGGATGAGCTTTTCCTCCTCCCCCTCGGCGGGCGCCAGGACCAGGCCGGCGGGGGCTCCGAACAGGATGCCCAGGCCGTGCAGGACGGCCCGGGGCACTTCGGCCGGGCGCTCCTTCTCCAGGGCCGCGAACACCTCCAGCAGGTAGCGCAGCCGGTCGCCCTGGGCGCGGGCCCCGTCCCGCTCCCGCTCCACGGCGAGGAGCGTCGCCGCCGTGGCCCGGGCCTGCTCGGCGAAGGCCTTGACCCTGTCCAGCTCGGCCATGCGGATGCCGGGGATCAGGGCCGCCACGGCGTCCGGGTCCAGCCCCAGCTCGTCGGCGTAGGCCCGGAAGGCGTGCAGGTCGTCGTAGTCCAGGAACGCCTTGCCCCCGAGCAGCACGGCGGCCTCGGTACCGGGCCGGCCCGGCGCGTCGCCCGTGCCCGGCGCCGCGCGGGTGACGAAGACCGCCATGCTGGCGTGGCACTTGAACAGGCGGGGGCGGCCCGTGGCGAGGGCGTCCCGGACGCCGGCGTCGCACTGCTCCCGGCACCTGGTCCCGGCCTCCGGGTGGGCGCGCAGGAGGGCGCACAGGGGGCTGTCCAGGGAGATCGGCGTGTGCACCACGCCACCGGGCCCGAAGCGGCCCAGGGCCTGCCCCGCGGCCCGGGAGAGGCTCTCCTGGACCGTCGCCCAGGGGGTGCCGGGGGACGGAACGGCCGGATCGGGGGGGTGCGGGGTGTCGCTGGTCATTCGGAAAGCCGCCGGGGGCCCGGGCAGCCCCCTCCGGGGCCGGAACCCCTTTGGCGACAGGGCCCTCCGGGTTCCGACGGGTGCCTCAAATCTATCAGAGAGGGGCCGGACCGACAAGGCGCCGGGCGGCGCCGGACGCGGCCCCGGCGGGCACCCGGGCTAGCCGGCGGCCTGGGCGGCGAACTCGGCCAGGTCGTCCTTGAGCTCGGTGGCCAGGGTGATCTGGCGGCGGCGGTGGTCGCCATAGGGGTCGTGGACCGGGTTCATGCCCCCCTCGGGGCCGTAGACCTCCTTGAGGTGGGCGTCGAAGAAGTGCTCGCCGCTCTCCTCGTGGTAGGACTGGATCAGGGCGTCCACCTGGGTCCGGAAGTGGTCCACGCTACGCGGCCGGTAAGTGTGCACCAGGCCCGTCAGGTACTCGAACTTGTCCACCGAGAAGCGCCCGGTGCGGGAGAAGCCGGTCAGGAAGGTGATCAGGATCTCCTCCCGGTCCGGGGCGCGCCAGGCGGGTTGGCCGGTGAGGGCCTTGACCTCGTCCTGGGCTTCCTTGGGGATGGTGGCCTCCACGGCCTGCCGGATTTTTTCCGGCAGGCGGACCTCCAGGTGCAGACGCCGCACCCACCGGTCGATCACCACCTCCGGCAGGGGCATGGCGACGGCGTCGTTCTCG
>Ga0210124_1001130_pt1 | contig 11915 bp, 12 predicted proteins | sample Muzzi_PWC_D2_FD_185554 | JGI IMG/M metagenome (GOLD analysis project Ga0210124, IMG submission 185554) | Wetland microbial communities from San Francisco Bay, California, USA, that impact long-term carbon sequestration - Muzzi_PWC_D2 (SPAdes) | ecosystem: Environmental > Aquatic > Marine >... | reverse complement strand
GGAAGCCGAGGAGACGTCGTCTGACAAAAAGAGTACTGGAACCGATCCTGCACCACGGCAAGACAAAGTGGCGGAGGTGGACGATGAACGCTAAATTTTTAATGGTTACAGTCGTTGCGTCGCTTATGTTTTTTGGCAATGCAATGGCGCAGGAAGATGATACCGACTGGGATAACCTGACGGAGGACCAGCAGCGTGTGCTTGCGCCGTATATCGAGAATTGGGACACCTTATCCGCCGAACGGCGCGCAAGGCTTGCAGAAGGCTCACGTCGCTGGATAGAGATGAACGCCAGGGAACGTGCAGCAGCGAAGGATAGATTCGATACCTGGCGAAACCTGAGCGACGAGCAACGATCCGCAATACGTGAACGCTACCAGCAGTTCCAGAATCTGACGCCACGAGAGAAGGCGAGGATTCGAGAAAACTTCAGGCGTTACCGGGATTTGCCACCCGATCGGCGCCAGCAGTTGCGCGAGCGGTTTCGCGACATGTCGCCTGATCAGCGGCAAAAGATAAGGGACCGGTTGCGTCAGCGGCAGCAGCAGGTGCGTCCCAGGCCCAACGACCGGCCAGGATAGCAGCCCATCGACAAGTACCCATTCGTGCCCCCCGGATCTTTGTACCCAGCGTCACGCCTGCGACCTTGCATTTGCTGAGACGTCCGGCAAACTAGTAACCATCGCGGGTGGGGGTTCAGGAATGCTGTACGGAACTGCATCAGATATTTCACAACAGGTCCTCCGGACCGATGTTGCTGGGATGCCGCTCGAGTGGATCGATTACCGCGAGGCAGTGCGCTTGTACCACAATGAACAGGTCGCTTACGCTTGCGGTTCGCGGCTCTATACGGTGTTCGGTGGTTACAGCGCGCTTGACGGTCGCCGCAGCCGGATCGATGTCAGTTCCATCATCGCCACCGAGGGCACGAGCCAGGGCCTGACCTACGTTCGGGACCAGTACGTACCGCCACTCAACAATCGCACGCTGTTCAAACGCGACGCGAATCTTTGTCTGTACTGCGCAACGCGATTTCCAACGCGAGACCTCACGCGTGATCACATTACGCCACTGTCGCAGGGTGGCAAGGACGCCTGGAATAACGTTGCGGCGGCGTGCCGACGGTGTAACAACCACAAAGGTGGCCGTACACCGGAGCAAGCGTCAATGCAGCTCATTGCCGTTCCGTTCACACCCACCTATGCCGAGTACATCTATTTGAAAGGGCGCCGCGTACTCGCCGACCAGATGCAATACCTGCTCGCGCACATTCCGCGATCCAGCCCTATTCACGCGCGACTGACAGATCATTTGTCGGAAAACGATTCGATTTTCGATGAGGTCTGAAAAACCACCCACCGGCAGTCGTCAATGCAGTATCTGATCGATGCAAGTGTCTATGTGTTTCGGGCCTATTACTCGATGCCGGACGACATGGTCGATGACGATGGCAATCCTGTAAATGCACTGTATGGTTTTTGCCGGTTTCTCGGCGACTTCATGGAGCAGGTGAAACCGCAACACATCGCTGTGCTTTTCGATGAAAGCCTTTCGACATCGTTTCGCACGGAAATCTATCCTGCATACAAGGCGAATCGCGATCCGGCGCCGCCGGAACTGAAACGACAGTTTGGCCAATGTCGTCGCTTTACCCGAGCGCTGGGTTTGATGGAATGTGCGCATCCTGGATACGAAGCCGACGATCTGATCGGCACACTCGTCGCTTCGGGTCGCAAGATAGGTATTCCGTCGACAGTCGTTTCGCGGGACAAGGATCTCGCACAGCTCATTGGCAGGAACGATGTGTTCTGGGATTTCGCCGGACGGGGGAAAATCAGTTACGAAGGAATCCCCGACTATTTTGGTGTCCGGCCGGAGCAAGTGGCGGATTTTCTCGCGCTTGCCGGCGACGCCGTCGACAATATCAAAGGCGTTCCGGGTGTCGGCAAGAAAACTGCCACCGCCTTGTTGCAGCATTTCGGCTCCCTCGAAAAACTGTACGACAGCCTCGACATCGTCCACGAAGTGAATGTGCGTGGCGCAAAATCGCTGGCGCAGAAGCTGGAAGCCCACAAGGAAGATGCGATGCTGGCGCGCCGCCTGACCGGAATCGCCTGCGATGCACCCATCGAACAGCCGAAAACGGGGCTCCGCCCGACCGCACCGGATCTTGGCAACATCAATGCACTCTTCGATGAGGCGGGAATCGGCATGGCGCTGAGGCGCCAGGCCGAGAGGGTTGCCGATCTCTTCTGACCGCCGGGAGCATTCTCCACCTGCCGAGCTATAATTGGGCAATGCCCCAATGGCAAAACCTGTTCTCGGCCCTGCGCGAACACGACGTCCGTGTCTCCGCAAACGTTATGCCGCGCCCGGTCGGTGGCGGAGATATAAGTTCAGCCTGGCGAGTGAAAACCGAAAATAATGTCGCCTTTCTGAAGACCGGTCCGGCCAGCTCTCTTGACATGTTCCTGGCGGAAGCCGACGGGCTCAAGGAACTCGCCGACGCCAAAGCCGTCCGCGTACCAAAAGTCCTGGGTTGCGTGTGCTCCGGTAAGGAAAGCCTCCTGGCGCTCGAATGGATCGATTTCGAACTGGCAGCTGAAAGCTGCGAGTGGATGCTCGGCCGGAATCTTGCCAGGTTGCATCGGCATACGGTGGATCGGTTCGGCTGGCGACGCGACAACACGATAGGCGCGACACCCCAGCACAATCCGTGGAGCGATGACTGGGTGGACTTCTTTAAAGAGCATCGCATCGGGTTTCAACTGGAGCTGGCTGGGCGAAATGGATTCAGGGGAAACCTGCAAACGATGGGCGCCAGGCTACTCGACAACATGGGCCATTTCTTCTCTGACTACTGGCCGGAAGCATCGTTGCTGCATGGTGATTTATGGGGTGGCAACTGGGCTGCGTGCGCGGGAGCGCCCGTGATTTACGACCCGGCAGTCTACTACGGTGACCGGGAAACCGACATCGCGATGACCAGGCTGTTTGGCGGCTTCGGTCCCGCATTTTACGAGGCATACCAGGAAACCTGGCCACTTGCCGCCGGCCACAGCAAACGAGAGCAGCTTTATCAGCTCTATCACGTGATGAACCATCTGAACCTGTTTGGTGCGGCTTACCTCGCGCGTGCAGAAGGAATATTACGGGGGCTCACGCGCTTGTAATGGTCAAAACCTGGTTGTGCACAAACCATCAGATAGCATCGAGTTTGAACAACCGCTGCGCGTGCGAACGTGGACATCGGGCTTAACCTGGTCGGAAAAGCCTTTGCCGCGCTAACGCGAAACACCGTCACAATTACAGAAAAGAGTTCCTGTGGCTGATGCAATGCCAATGAGTTGCTAATTGCGCCAGACCCTCTGAGCCGGACACCGGTAGAGATTTCAAATCCGGGCAGCGACTGTCATAATCGAAAAGTGCGGTCGGTCCGTCAAGAATCACGAACAACACTGGCCGTCTGCCCGAATCGCAAAACATCTATCCTATGGAGTTCATTAATGAAGAAGTTGCTACTAGTCACCCTGGCTACCATCGCGCTCGGCGCAACAGCGTTAGTATCGTTCGCTCAGGACGAACTACCGTTCCAGAATGAAATCGAAGCTCGACAGTCGTTCATGCATATTCTCCGATTTAATCTTGGCATTCTCGGCGCGATGGCCAAAGGAGAGGCACCATACGACGCAGCGCAGGCCTCTGCTGCTGCAAATAACCTTTTGGCAGCTTCAAAAATGAGTAACAGTGCCATGTGGCCCGCCGGCTCGGACATGAGTGCAGAAGGACTCGAGGGTGCAACGGCAGCCAAGCCGGACATCTGGGCAAGCATGCCGAGTTTCGGCGAGAAAGGCCACGCGTTGACAGAAGCACTGGAAGGGATGGCTGCCGCAGCCGGTGATGGACTCGGTGCACTACGCAGCAACATGGGTGCCGTTGGCGACGGCTGCAAAGGCTGTCACGAGTCATTCCGCGCGCCTGAAGACTAGAAGACAAACTCGTCAGTCGTACGATTTTGAAACGCACGCTCGTCTTCGTCCTCGGACTGGCCGTCGCATGCGCGTGCGTTTTCTTTGTGCTGTCGATGCCACAGCCACTGAAAGCGGATCAGGTCCCCAAGCACAATGCAAACCTGAAGAACGGGGAATTGATTTTTTGGGCAGGCGGATGTACGTCGTGTCATGCAGCTCCCGGAGCCGAAGAGCATGAGCGGTTGGTACTTTCCGGAGGCGTTGAGCTGGCAACGCCTTTTGGCGTCTTCAGGTCTCCAAATATTTCGCCCGATTCCGCAGCTGGCATCGGCAGCTGGTCGACGCTGGACTTCATCAATGCGATGGTCAAAGGACTATCGCCGCAGCTGGAGCACTATTACCCTGCTTTTCCCTATCCGTACTATCAGAACATTGCGTACTATGATCTGATTGATCTGAAAGCTTACCTGGATACGTTGCCGCCCTCCTCCAACCAGGTCGCGGACCACGAGTTGCGCTTTCCCTGGTCCGTTCGTCGTGGAATTGGCCTGTGGAAGTGGAGATACCTCGAGCGCAACAGGTCATTGCAGACTTCCGATCCCGCAACGCCCGTTGAACGCGGCCGCTACCTGGTTACCGGGCCGGGACATTGCGGTGCGTGCCACACGCCGAGAGATGCTTTCGGCGGGGAGATGGTTGATCGCTTTCTGGCCGGGGCCGATTCGTTCGAAGTTGCAGAAGGAACGCAAGGAGAGACAGTGGAGCGTATTCCGAACATCACGCCGCACCCGGATGGCATCGGTGACTGGAGTGCAACAGATATTGCGTATGCGCTGGAGTCGGGATTTGATCCCGATTTCGACTCTTTCGGCGGCTCCATGGTCGAGGTACAGGAAAATATAGCCAGGCTTCCAGCGGAAGACCGGGCCGCCATTGCCGCTTACCTGAAGTCGATACCGGCACTTCCGTCTGACCCGCCATAGGCATGAGCAACGGGGCGGGCGTTAGCCAATGCTGGGATGCAGGCGGCAGGACACAGCTCGCCCCAAGCTTTGTAGAATATCTCGAGTCATTCGACCCGAATGTTTCCAAGACGTGGAACTGGGACGAGAAAAATGGATACTACCAGGACGAAAATCTGTAGCGGCAGACAATTTTGCAAGAATGATCGACGCGTCTGGCGATCGCGATGTCCTGTTGCGGATTGAAACAGCGACAACTTTGTACGATCTGATCTAGGCCGACACGGCTGTTCTATTCGGGTGGCAACTCTTCCGTTTCGTCGACCTCGTACAACTCGCCAAGAAAATCTTCGTCGAAAAGGTAGAGTCTTGTTCCCTCCGGCGCGTCAATGGACATAAACGCACCCTCGAAACCAGGGAATTCCTTGTGAATGAATCCGTGCTTCGCGAGCGCAATCCAGATATCTTCCCGATTGTCGCAACGAAAGCAGAGTGACGGGCCTTCGAGCGCAATGCTTTCACTGAGACCCAATGCCATGCCCGCGGCGTCGAAGCGCATGTGCGTCGTTGGTTCCTCGCGCATGCGCAGTAATTTCGGCGCGAGTGGCGCCCAGAAAAGACCGGCCCGCAATGTGTCACGAACCGGCAGCGTCGTCTCGAACCAGCGGCCGCAAAGTGAATTATTCATGTCTTCGAAGGGTTTCGAAAATGTCCGGGCTTCAATCAGGGCGACCGGGTGGCTGTTGTTGTCGAGAAATCCAAACTCGTTGAAGGTGTCCTCGTCAATCTGCAGGTAGGTGAATTCGAATCCACGATCGGTCATCGCCCGGGCTTCCTTCGCTACGTCGTGATGAACGAAGGTGAGCGCCGGACTTTGAAACTCGAGGTCATGAAGGCCGATACAGATCTCACCGTCGCTGACCACTGCGTATTTGTGTGGCCACACATCGCCGCTTTCGAGCTCGTGAAATCCAAGCTGTTTGTAAAAATTGAGGGACTCCAGGATGTCTGGAGTTGCTACAGAGAACTCGAGGAACCGCCCTAACATTCCGCCCCCATGTCACGCGCGCGTTGCAGACTTTTCTCCAGTTGCCGCGAAACTTCGGACAAGCTCCAGTCGGTCGACGCTTCGGGCCATCCTGCCACGTGTTTCTCGACGGTTCGGCTTATGAAAGCGACATGGTCATCCCGTGCATTGAGTGCCGGAATATAGCGGAGCTCGCCACCGCCGGACGCGGAAAATATTTCCGCATCCTGCATTTCAATTTCCTCGAGCGTTTCGAGGCAGTCAGCAGCGAACCCCGGGCAAATGACATCGATATCCCCGGTCTGCTCGCTGCCCCACTGCCTCAGCGTCTCATCGGTGTAGGGCTTGAGCCATGGCTCGCGCCCAACCCGCGATTGAAAACTCAAGCGCCACTCACCGTCACCGAGTTCCAGGGCTTCGGCAAGAAGGCGCGCCGTCTTCTGGCACTGGCAATGGTAGGGATCGCCACTGGTTAATGTTCGTTGCGGTACGCCGTGAAACGACATGAGCAATCGTTCACCCCGGCCCCGCATATCCCAGAAATCCCGCACGCTCGCGGCGAGTGCTGAAATGTAACCGGCAGCGTCGTGATAATGGGTAATAAAACGCAACTCCGGTATCCAGCGACGGCGCGACAGTTCACGTGTCACTGCATCGAAAACCGAGGCTGTCGTGGTGCCGGAAAACTGCGGATAAAGCGGCAACACGACGATACGGCGCACGTATTGTTTGTACATTTCTTCCAATGCCGACGCGATGGAAGGATTGCCGTAGGACATTCCCACCGCAACATAGACCGCACCGGAGAGGCGTGCCGACAGCTTTTCCTGTAGCGCGCTGCCGATATCTCTCGTGTGCAGCAGCAAGGGCGACCCCTGCTCCGTCCAGATTTTGCGGTAGGCTTCCGCCGATTTCGCCGGCCGGGTTCGGAGGATATAGCCGTGCAAAATCGGGAGCCAGATCACGCGTGGTAGTTCGACAACTCGCGGGTCGGACAGGAATTCCTGCAGAAATCGACGGACGGCCTCTGGAGTGGCCGCCTCCGGTGTTCCAAGATTGACCAGCAGAACGCCGAGCGACTCGGGCAGTCCGTGTTCATATTGTGGGGTTGAGTCGTATCGCGGCATAAGGTCCGACAAACGCTGCCCGAGCGTAAGTGTCTGACGAACAGTACTAAATCGGCAGGACGCGCGCCAGTAATGACGTATGATTATCGAAATCGAGTGAGGAGTGACCCGGTGGAAATCGAATCGCAACCTGACCATACAGGCAACCAGCCGGACCGATGGACGCTGATTCGCGACATCGCGGTGCTGCAGGTAAAGCTCATCGTCGACGGGCTGCGGGACTTTATCCTGGTGCCTGTTTCCCTGCTTACGGGTATCGTGAGCCTGGTGAAATCAGAGACCGGTAGCGACAACAGTTTTTATGACTTGTTACGGCTCGGAAAGAAAAGTGAAGACTGGATCAACCTGTTCGGTGCTGCGGAACAGTTGCCCACAACCGATCGGGAGTACGTCAATTTTCCTGAAGAGGATATCGACGCCATTGTCAGTCGTGTTGAAAATTTCGTGATTGATGAGTATCGAAAAGGTGGTGTCACCAGGCAGGCGAAAGAACGCCTGGACAAGGCGCTGGACTCACTGCACAACCTGGCATCAGGAAGAGATCGCAACAAAACTGATGTCAGCTGACGGCGGCAAACACCTATAACGGCGCGACGGCAATGAGAATTGCCGTGTCTTTACTGTGATTCGCGATCCTGACCGGGAAGCCTGGCGGTACCGGAGTAAAGTTACCAGTCCAGGTCATACCGAATTTCTGCCTGCCACCCGGACCTGTCAGCGTCACATGCGTATCGCTGACCAGAACAAAGAATACGGCCACAGTCGTGCCTGGCCAATCGATAACATCACCTTCGGCCAGTTCAATTCGGGATTGTCGAAACCATGGGCTGTCGATATTGACGACCCCGGGGAGCGCCACCACGGCATTGGCGGCGGGCGCATCGTGTTCGTTAAGAATCAATATGGAATGCAGAACCTTGTCGCCAACATTCTTGACGCGATGCGTCAACGGTTCAGCGCTATAGCTGTCGTCATAATCGACATCGCCGGTGACAGGACCTGGCGCCGGCAATAGCTGCCATTCTTCACCGGCGCGTTGTAACCTGATTGCTGCGAAACTGATCGTGATGTTAAAGAGCGGCGAGTTATGTGTATGAAAGAGTGTCGTCGCATCCGGTGGCACGTACAGCTCCAAAACGCGTGCTTCTCCGGAATCGAACAGTAGTCGGTGCATCGGTTCCTCGTAAACCGGGACCGGTTCGTCGGCGCCGAATGAAGATCCTGATATAGCGAGCAGTGCCGCGAGGACAATTCTCATTTCGCTCAACTATCTCTCCACGTCGCGCCCGCTGATCAGATCGTCGATACTTGGCGGAGGATGATCGGGACCCATCTGTCCTTTTTTAAGCCTGGAGATGTAGTCCTTGTAGGCGCGGATGGCCTGGTAACCAAAGATCCAGCAGATCGGCAAATTCGCATAAATGATTACGCCAAGCCCAATGCCCGTCATGTTGTCGAGATCCGCGCTGGTCTTGATGTGACCGAGCGTTGCGATAAAGGTCAGCGAACAATAGACAAGTCGATACGGCATCGCGCTCCTGCTACCCATCATGTATACGGCGCCTTGTTCGCCGTAATAGCCCCATGCGATGATCGTCGATATCGCAAACAGCCACGACGCGACTGTGATCAGCCACTTGCCCAGTCCCGGTGCCACGGAATCGAACGCTTTTGCCGTCAACGTTGCGCCAACGTAATCCTGGTAAAAACCACCACCAACAATTACCGGCCTTGATTCACTCGCGAAGGATTGCCATTTCACGATGAAACCGCTGTCCGTCGCAGACACGAGACCATTGATTCGGTGAACATTCTGCCCGGTCGCTGCATTCTCGCCGGCTTTGACAATCATGAGCACCGGTTCCTGATCCTGCCATTCACCCGGGCCGAGTTCCGTATCAGGGAATGTCCAGCCGGACTCGCTCTGTACGGGCGACGGAAGGTTTTCGAAAGACGCATCCGGGGCGCGATTCCATATCCCCGTCGACAAGATGATCAGCGCAGTGAATGTGCATACGACAATCGTGTCGATGAACGGCTCCATGCCACCGACGAGACCTTCACGTACCGGCTCATCCGTTTTCGCCGCGGCATGCGCAATGGCGGATGAACCTTGTCCTGCTTCGTTTGAGAATACCGCACGTTTCATGCCGAACAGGAATGCAGAACCAACAGTGCCGCCGATAAAGGCGCCGCTTGCCTCGGTCGGCGTGAAAGCGGATGTGACGACCATGACGAGAATGTCGGGTATTTGGGTGAAGTTGGCAAACAGTACGTAGAATCCGGCAACGACATAGATAAGCACCATGGCAGGAACGAGCGTGCCGGCGACTTTTCCGATACGCTTGATGCCGCCGATCAGCACCGCACCGACAATAAAGGTAAGAATGGCGCCGGTTACCCAGCCCGTTACGCCGAAGTATTCGTTGGTGATATCGGCAACGTTCCATGCCTGGAACATGTTGCCCCCCGTGCCGGAGGACATCATTACGCAGAAAGAAAAGAGGAAGGCGAGGACCGTTCCGATCCAGCCGAGTCCGGGTTTCATCCTTTTTAATGCACGGCCGGCGACCCACATCGGTCCGCCATGCGGATTTTCGGGATCGTCGGTATTCCGGTAAAGCATCGAAAGCGTGACTTCGACAAACTTGATCGACATTCCAAGCAAGCCGACGATCCACATCCAGAAGATCGCACCTGGCCCGCCAAGTGTGATCGCGAGTGCGACGCCACCAATATTGCCAAGGCCGACCGTTCCGGATAACGCCGCAGACAGTGCCTGGAAATGATTGATGGCACCCGGGTCGTTGGGGTCGTCATAAACGCCGCGAACGACCTTTGGCCCGTGTGTCAGCGCACGATACTGGCAAAAGCCACTCCAGAGCGTGAAAAGAACACCGGTACCGGCGATGATGAAAATCCAGGTCTCGTTCCAGAGAACCGCATTGATCGTGGCCAGTGTCTGGCTCAGGTTGCCCATATTGTCCCCCGGTGTCGGCTTTTTCTTATCTCAGGCGATAACCATCATGTCGGCTGGACAGCCCTCATGCAAGGTCAGCCAAGCATTCGATGGACGAGCGAGAATCAAGCGGGATCAAAGCAGGGCTCTGACCGTTACTTAAGACCTAGGCTGCTTCCAGAATGGCCGTGACGCCCATGCCACCGGCTGTGCACACAGACACGAGTCCCCGGCCGCCACCGTTCTCATGCAGCAGCTTGGCCATCGTCGCAACCACTCTCGCGCCGGTAGCGGCGAACGGATGCCCGATCGCAATACTCCCGCCTTTCACGTTGAGTTTCGAAAGGTCTATCGGTCCCATTGGATGGTTTCTGCCAAGGCGTTCCCGACAGAACTGTTCGGACTGCCAGGCGACGAGTGTTGCGATTGTCTGTGCGGCAAACGCTTCATGAATTTCGTAGAAATCGAAATCCTGCAGGTTCAGGTTTGCATCTTTCAACATTTCCGAAACGGCATAGACGGGCGCCATTAACAGACCATCCATGTCGATAAAATTGACCGCAGCGACCTTGCAGTGTGTCAGGTAGGCAATGATCGGCAGGTTCTTGAGCAATGCCCACTCCTCCGATGCAAGTAATACGGCCGCGGCGCCATCCGTCAGAGGCGTGCTGTTTCCCGCGGTCATCGTGCCCGACCCACTCTTGTCAAAAACCGGTTTCAGTTTCTGCAATTTTTCAAACGTCGTATCACGGCGAATATTGTTGTCCTCCTCGGCATCCATATAGGGGACGACAAGATCGTCATAGAAACCGGCATCGTAAGCCGCAGCGGCCTTCATGTGGCTGGACAAAGCCAGCTGGTCCTGATGTTCGCGTGATACTTCAAGTTCCTTGGCGGTGATCTCCATGCTCTCACCCATCGTGAGATTGGTCCGCGGTTCAGTGACGCCGGGAAACCGTGGCACGAAGTGGCTGGGCCGAAGCCTGAACCAGGGCATAAGCTTTTTCACGAAAGAGCGGCCGCGATGACTGTCAAGCAGGATTTTCCTGAAACCGTCGCTGTAAACAATCGGCGCGTCGCTTATCGAATCTGTTCCGCCGGCAATGCCGGAATCAATCTGGCCAAGCGCTATCTTGTTGGCAATGTTGATGCAGGCTTCGATACTCGTACCACAGGCTCGTTGCAGGTCATAAGCCGGCGTCCGCAGGGAGAGGCCGGAATCGATAACCGACTCACGGGCGAGATTCCAGTCTTTGGAATGTTTCATGACCGCCCCGAGGGCGACGTCGCCGATAGTCTGACCTTTGAGGTCATGCTTCTTCACCAGTGCAGACAACGTGGCGGTCATCATGTCCAGGTTTGAGCTTTCAGTGTAAACAGAGTTCGCCCGGCAGAACGGAATTCTGATTCCACCGACGATTGCTACTCGTCTCGCTGTACCGTCGTGCAACATATCTGTCTCCGTACAGGCCCATAAATCGTGCGGCAACTTTACACTATTGCCCGACAGTTGGTTAAGCGCTTCGTGGTAGAGTTTGCGAAATCAGTTTGGTGGCCCGGCAATTACCGTGTTCGACTCCCCGGAAAAATGGCTTCTCGAGGGCCGCGCGCTTTTGCGCCTGGCGGGTCCTCTCATCGTCAACAACCTGTCAATCGCCGGCATGCAATTCGCGGACGCGGTAATGGCAGGTCGTCTCGGTGCCGAGTCACTGGCTGCCGTCGCTGTCGGAGGCAGCGTCTGGTTTCTCGGCTTCACGGTTTGTCTGGGATTGATGATGTCGATTTCGCCAATCGCAGCCCGTTACTATGGCGCAAACGAACCGGAAATGTTCGGCCGCTACACGCGGCAGGGACTTTGGCTGGCCGTAG
>Ga0210124_1001129_pt1 | contig 11918 bp, 9 predicted proteins | sample Muzzi_PWC_D2_FD_185554 | JGI IMG/M metagenome (GOLD analysis project Ga0210124, IMG submission 185554) | Wetland microbial communities from San Francisco Bay, California, USA, that impact long-term carbon sequestration - Muzzi_PWC_D2 (SPAdes) | ecosystem: Environmental > Aquatic > Marine >... | reverse complement strand
GTTTGAAGCGTTCCATTTCAGCCGGGTCAATATCGATGCGAATCACTTTTGGACGGCCCCCGGGTGCGCGATCGCAGTACTGCGCCATTGAGCCCCAACGCATGAATTGCATCTCGAGCCGCGAGCCGATGCCGATGAGCAGATCAGTGTCGTCCCACAATAACCTGGCTGCCGCAGACGACGAGCCGCAGGCATGGTCTTCGCTTACGACGCCCCGACCGCTGCGAAAGGCGGTGACCACTGCGCCCAGCGTTTCCGCCAGCTCGCGAACTTCGTCGCTTGCGTGCTGCGCGCCTCCACCCGTCATGATCATGATGTTCCTGGCATTGGCCACGAGCGAGGCTGCATCGCCAACGGCATCTTCGTCGACTTCGGGCTTGTCGACGACCGTGTTTCCGGGAAGAATTTCAACGTCGTAGGACTTTGCCATCGTGTCCCAGCACATCTCGACCGAGGCAGGCCCGGGTCTGCCGGACAACATGGCGCGAAATGCGTCATTGACCTGCGTAGATGTATTTTCCGGATCAGAAATATGATCGGCATGTTTTATGATTTTCCCGAGCGTACCGCGCTGGTCGGCGAGCTCGTGCAAGTGGCCACGACCCACGCCAAGAAACTCCGACATGATCTGCCCGGTCAGGCACAGCACAGGCTTGTTCGTTCCTGCGGCGGTGCAAAGTGCGGCTGACGTGTTCAATACCCCAGGGCCCGGCACGACTGCATATGCGCTGGGCCGGCCCGTCGCAGCTGCAGCGCCAAATGCCATGTAGGCCGCTCCCTGCTCGTGCCTGCTGATAACCGATTTGATCGCCGGCATGCGATACATCGCATCGAACATGGGATAAATTTGTGCGCCCGGCAGACCAAAAATTGTGTCTATGCCATTCGCTGCGGCAGCGCGTACCATCGCCTCGCCGCCTGTCATTGTTTCAGTCTGTGCCATTCACAGGTATCCGTTTTGAGTCATAAGTTTTTGCGGTCAGAAGAATTTGAAAGCGAAATATGAAATCGCGAAGCCAGCGAGTGATAACACGCTGATCCAGCTCCATGCGACGTGTGCCGCGTTGGGTCTGAACTCGGCAGGAATCTCCGGTGAGGTTACTGCGCGATAATTATAATAGGCGATCGCCGGTGCGGCGAGAAAACCCATACTGGTGGCGAAATCGAGAAACGCGACGAATTCACCCATCAGGAACAGCACGATGACGATCACGCCGATGACCTGAATCGCCAGAAACCACGTGTAGCGGTCCGGCGTCTCATCGGGGTTCTTGTTGGCGTAACTTAGCAATCGATCCACTACACGCGGTACGGCATCCATCAACGCTACTAGGGTAGACCACATTACCGCAAGCGCGGCGACGGAGATGATTGGATACATCCATTTGCCGAATACGGTCGTGAAAATCGACAGCAATTCTGTGGCAAATGCGCCCGGATTCTGCGGTGCGATACGATCGGTTTCAAATAACACGGCGGTGCCCATTACAACGAAACAGATGGCCAGGACCAGCGTCAGTCCATAACCAATACGAAGATCCGTCAGTGCCTGGCTATAGTTGAATCCTTCCGATCCCACGGCCCGGCGCTTCTCACAGATCCATTTAGACTGGAAAACCGCGCCGCTCAACGGCATAGGCATCCAGCCAGTAACCGCGATTACAAACAGGAGAAGCGAACGATCGAAAGTGAGGTCCGCAAATACCGCACGGTTTTCACTGCCCAGCAGCGGTAGCGAAACGAACATGGCAGCGAGGGTCAGGATCGAAAACGCGATAACCATTATCTTCACGATTCTTTCAGCCTTCATGTAGTGGCCGTTCAGCAAGATAAGAGCGGTCAGAATCATCAGGCCGACGGCAACCACCGGCGCACTAAAGGGAATGTCGAAGATGCTGATTATCAGACCTGCTGTGACCAGCGATACGGCCGCGGGGGCGATGAACATATCGACGATAAAAGCGAGGCCTAGCCAGATGAGTGCGACCTTGCTGATCCGCGAATATCCCGTCACCAGGCTGCGGCCGGTTGCCGTCGCGTAGTCGACCGCAAAACGGAACGCGGGGTACTTGAGTACAACGATCAGGATGACCAGCCAGACAAGCGAGAGACCGAAGTCGGCGCCTGCGCGAGTCGATTGAACGAGATGCGATACACCTACGCCGACGGCTGCAACCATCATGCCCGGACCAATCCGGGCGAAGAGTTTGCTCATCAGGCTGCGCTCTTCGCGACGTTCACAATCTGTATCGTCGTATACTCCGCGAGACCTTCTTCCCCGAATTCGACGCCGATGCCCGAGCACTTGACGCCGCCAAACGGCACGTTGGGTGATATTGGACCGTGCTGATTGACCCACGCAGTACCGCTCTCCAGCCGCGCTGCAACTTCACTGGCTTTCCCTGCGTCCGACGACCATACGGAACCACCGAGGCCGACCTCGAGACCATTGGCTTGTGCGATGGCATCGTCGAGGTCGTCATACCTGATGACCGGCAGCAACGGACCGAATTGTTCCTCGTCGACGATGCGCATGCCACCCACCGCGTCCGCGATAATGGTAAATGGCACGAAGTAGCCGGGACCTTCGGGAACCTCGCCCCCGTAAAGCACTCGAGCGCCGTTGGCCCTGGCATCCTCGAGCAGGCCTACGACCTTGTCGTACTGCATCTTGTTGGCGAGCGGTCCCTGCGTCGTGTCTTCGTCGAGCCCGTTTCCCATCTTCCCTGACGGCGCCGCCTTGACCAGCGCCTCGCAAACTTCATCGTAAATGGACCCCGGTACGTACAGGCGTTTAAGGGCTGCACAGACCTGACCGTTGTTCATGAACGCGCCCTCGATGATTCCCGGCGCAATGGCTGTGGGATCTGCATCTTCAAGGACGATGCCGGCGTCATTGCCGCCAAGCTCCAGCGTGACGCGTTTGAGGCTGTCGGCCGAGCTGCCCATTACTTTTTTGCCGGTCTGCACGGAGCCCGTGAACATGATCTTGTCGATATCCGCATGTTCCGTCATCCACTGGCCGAGCTCATCCGTGCCGGCTACGCAATTCAGCACCCCGGGCGGCAATACTTCGTTAATAATCTCCGCCATTCGCAATGTGCTGAGCGGCGTAAATGGCGATGGTTTCAGCACAACGGTATTGCCGGTGCGAATCGCCGGTACGACGTGCCAGACCGCGATCAGTAGCGGGAAATTCCACGGTGTAATGGAACCAACGACGCCGAGGGGCTTGCGTGTTTGTACGATCTTCACTTTCTCGTCGTCCTGGATGACCTTGTCCGGCAGCGACAAGGTGCCGGTGTATCCAGCCCAGGCGCCGGCCCCGCCCAGCTCGAACCTCGCGCCACTTAGTGGCTTGCCCTGCTCCTGTGTCAGCAGGCTCGCCAACTCATCGGCATGTTCATTGATAGCGGCTGCGATCTTCCCGCAGGCAGCAGCGCGTTCCTCGTCTGCCACGCGCGACCAGGTTTTGTAAGCGCTGGCCGCGGCACTCACCGCTGCGTCGAGCTGTTCCTTTGTGGCGATCGGACATTGGCCGACAATTTCCTCTGTCGCCGGATTGATAACGCCGAACGACTCTGCCGTGCCTGTTTTTTCACCATTGATTATGAGTCCGAAATCGGACATGACCTGCCCCCCCTTGACCGTTATCAGGATACCAACCCGGAGATACTAACGGACCAAGCCCGATTTAGGTAATCCCCCAATTGACAGGAACGATGCATTGCCGAACACGTGCATCTTTGGTCCCGGTCGGTTTCTGAACCTGCCCTGGATACTTTCCGTGCTATAGCGGGACGCCGTCACGCGAACCCGTCCCGGGTCGACCGCGAGATTCCAGCCAGTAGACCGGCTTGACCGGCAGCAGGATTGCAGCTGCAAAAACGGCAACGCCTGCACAGATCATAAACGGCACGACGTAGGATCCGGTTACAGCGAACATGCGGGCCATGAACCACGGACCCGTTGCAAAGCCGAGGTTCACGGCACCGGTATAAACCCCAAGGAGTATGCCGATGTTTTTCAAGCCGAAAGTGTGTTTTGCAAGAATCATTGTGTCCATAAGAACGGCTGAGTGCCCAACCGCCCTGAATACGATAAATGCAGCGAACAGGTACGGATTCAGTGCACCCAGCGCAAGGAAACACGCGACACCGAGTGTCATATACATCAGGGAGACCCCACGAGATGACAACCTGTCGAATACCGCACCGACCAGCGGTCGGCCGGCAATTCCAATGGCGCCGAACGCGCTGACCCCGACGGCAACGTATCCGGCAGTCATCTTGAGATCCTCTCTCAGGTACAGGACCATGTGTTGAATGAAAGCCTGATCAACAAAACCGGCCGCAAAGACAGCCACGGCGATCAGCCAGAAGCCTGGCTGGACTGCAAGTTCCAGCGCAACGTTCCTGTCAAGTGCGGCGGACGAGTGCCCGGCCGGCGATCCCCGGCCTGCTGCACTCTCGAACGATTCGTCGGTCAGAAAAAAAATCATCAGGGGCAGAGCGATGATCCACACGCCGGCGCTGAGCAATGCGGTACCGACGCGCCATCCATAGTTCTGCATCAGAATCGTGATCGCCAGCGGAACGATGATTCCCCCGACGCTCGTACCGAGCATGGCAATGCCCATAGCCGTGCCCTGGGACGCGTGAAAAGCCCTTGAAATCAATACCTTAATGGCCACCATCGTACCGGCGCCCGCAAACCCGAGCATAACCCCGGCAACGTAGTAAATCGGCAGGTTTGGTGTCCACAGGAAACTGAGAAGCGCCAGCCCGCCCATTACCGATACGGCGATCAGGACATTGCGCACGCCGAGTACATCGATGAAACGGCCGACGGCGATCGAGATGATCGAACCCGAAAGGTATTTCGCGGAAGCCAGTAACGTTGCCTGCTCCCTGGACCAGCCAAATTCCCTGATGACTTCGGGATAGATGAAAGGCATGAGGAATGCCGGCGCACTGAATGCAAACAGGAAACAGCTGAATGCAACCAGCAAGACGCGCCAGTTCATCCTGAATTCCCGAATAAAGTCAGTGTTTGTGACTGACATTGCAGTCCCCGCTGGTGGCCAGAGATCGAAACCAAACCCTATCGAATCAGCGCGCTCCGTCCTTGTTCCGACCAGCGATACCGCCGCCCATGTCGTTGCCGGCTAGAAGCGGAACGTATATCGAATCTTCGCTACGGCCACAGACTGAGTGCTATGGAATCGGTCATCGATTGACCGGTCACGAACCATATTGTGATTCAGCACGAACCAGATGTCCTGCCCCGATGAAATGTTGTAACGAAGCCTGGAATTGATGCCAATGTCGTCCGAAATGTTGTCGAATTGTGCAAGTGTCACCAGCGACAGTTTCGCATTGAACGATATTTCGTTCTCGAGCGTTAGCTGGCGCGTGTAGGCAGTCACACCGGGGAACTCGAACTGGTTGAAGTCGACTTTGAACTTCAGATTGAAATGCTCATTAGGCGTCCAGCCCAGCTCAGTATTGACGTGAAACTTGTCACCGTTAAACCAGCCGCCATCGTCCACACGCAGCTGAAGGTCCCACCATCGGTGCCTGGCCGTCCTGACAAAAGAACCCCACCGCTCGAACGAGTACTCGCCCTCGGGTATCAGGATGCCGATGTCGTCAAGAGGCTGCTCGCCGGCAAGCAGCCCCTCTTTCTGAAACTTGTACTCAAACCGCGCGAAATCGCCTTCGTCGGAGCGAAAGTCCAGCAGGTGGGCGCTGATTTCCTGTGACTGCACCATGCCGGTATCGAGATATTCCCATCGGGCAACTTCCAGACCGTGGCTTATTTCTCTCAGGAAAGAAGCGTTGCTCAGGTTCCTCCGATATCCCATTTCCCCGCCATACAGGCGTACGCCGGTGCGATTGGCGAAGCCCATCGCAGGATCGAAATTCTCCCCGACTTCGTGGAGCTGAATGCCGCCTTCGAAACCCGTACGCGACGGAAAGCCGAGTACGGCACTCCAGGCCACATCTTTCCCGTCGACGCCTTCGTTGTCCGATTTCTGGATCCAGAAATTGCCTTCCACCGAACGGTTCGTACCCAGTCTCGTATTTCGATACAGGAAATCGGCACCGTAAAGCGAACTGCTGTTATTTGAGCCCGGGTCTCCGTAGGTAGCAATTGCGCCGAGGGAGGACTCCTCGAGGACGCCGGTGGATACACGGCCGACAATCAGGTCAGACTGGTCGATAGTCTCGCCGTCGTCGTTGACGTAGCCGTCCTGAAGAATATAGAGAGTGCCAAAATCCGTGTCGCCAATTCGGCCACTTACCTTCGTTCCGGCGATGATATCGACTTGGTCGTTGTCGCCTGTCAGCCCGATGCGTCGGGAAAAAAATGCGAGGCCATTTGGTCCCGACCTCGTGCCGGTCGTCCGGCTGCCGAATCCCATCCCGATCGGCACACCACCAAACTGGAAAATGTCGAAGTCTGTCAGGAAGAAACTGCGTTTCTCGGGAAAGAACAGGCTGAAACGCTGCAGCCCGAGTTGCCTGCCATCAACCTCGGTCGCTGCAAAGTCGGTCTGAAGCGTCAATAGTGCGTTGATCGATGGCGTGAGTTTATAGCTGACATCCAGTGATGGGTTGATTTCGGATCCCGACGTACCCAGCTCCCGGTCTTTCGAATAATTCGTACTCGCCGAGGGAATAAGATCGAGACCGATTCCCTGGCTCAGGTTCTCGAATCCATAGACTTCGCCGGATACCGTCGGGTTCACTGCGCCATTCCGCGATTGCCAGGCAATGTTTTCTGCGCGACGCGCAATGCGCCGTTCAAAATTCATACCCCATGTATCATTTGAAGGATCAAACGTCAGCGTATTGAACGGGATGGCCATTTCCATCGTCCATCCATCATCGACTTTCGCGGACGCACCACGCCAAATGCCGTCCCAGTCATCCGACGGGCGTGTTGCTGCCGCATAAATGGCCTCGGCACGCACACCATTCGGGTTCAGGGTAAACGAGTAGCCGCTGCGCTTGTTGTTGAACGCATCGATAATGACGCCCAGTCGATCGTCAGAGCGCAATTCCGCACCCTGGCGCAGTGTCTTCGCGACGATCTTATCCGGCTCGCTGTCGTAGCCATATGCTGCAACATAGAGGTTCTTGTCGTCGTACGCGATGTACCAGACTGTCCTCTCCGACGGTGTCGTGAACTCGACTGGTTCCACCTCGTGCAGGTCGCTGATACGTGCGGCGCCGGCCCACTCGCCTTCTGCAATCCGGCCATCAATGTCGGGCGCGGTCGTAATTCGATTGATCTTGACGCGCTTGTCGTCAAGAACCGTTTCCTGGGCGACAGCAAGACTGCCGAGCAGCAACAGCATCGTTCCAGTCAAAACTGTTTTCAGGATGGTTTTTGTCATGCAAATGAGGGCCCGCAGCGAGGCGGCATTATTCTGTTATTCGATTCGCGAATCAACTTATCGTGTCACGAATAGATAGTCGCTTCCAACGACTTGACACTTCTTGAAGTAAGTGGCACGAGGTGCCGCCGGGCCTGCATCCACCGGAGCGACTTGTCCCCGCATTCAGGTCTGGGCTACTGTACCCAACCCCGATTTCAACGCATGGGCTTCAGGATCATGAGCGAGACCGACAACCAGGGCCACGCGCCGTCCGGCGCCAGCCTTTTCAAAAGTGCATTCTTCACGCTATTGGGTGCTGTCATCGTGACCACACTTTTCATCATGCCCGCCGAATACGGTGTCGATCCCACAGGCGTCGGGACCAGGCTGGGCCTGGTGGCGCTGGGCACTGCTGATCCGTCGCCTGAAACCGCGACGCGCTCCGCGGCGCCGAAGCTGGTGTCTGGCAAGTTTCCGAGTCCCCCGTCGGCAGAAGACTTCGATTACTACGAGCCGGAGGTGCTCCGGGACCCGTATTCGCGCTCGCACGCGGCGGAATTTCGCAGCACTTCCATGGAAATCGTGCTGGATGAACTCGAACAGGTTGAAGTCAAAGCCGTGATGAAACAGGGAGACGCCCTCGTGTACTCGTGGAAACTGACAGAGGGTGACACGATCTACACTGATTTCCATGCCGACCCGCACCAGACCGAGCTGTATCCGGATCGTTACTGGATTCGCTATGCCGAAAGCGAAGGGGATTCTGCATCAGGTTCGCTGGTAGCGCCATTCGACGGCAATCATGGCTGGTACTGGATGAACATCGAGGAAAACCCGGTAAAGGTTATTCTCGAAGTTCGTGGGTACTATGAAAGTCTCGAGGAGATCATGCGCTCCTATCAATAGTGCTCAGAACTGATATTTGATGCGGAGGCGGAATGCGTACAGATTAACGGGATGGGGTTGCTCGGACTGCGCCGGAGCCGGTCAATTCGCGAAAAAGTAACCGGCCACCTGGTAACTCGCCAGCAGGAAACCGGCAAACATCAGCAAAACATTGAACGCATTGGCGTGGCGGCGGAAAGAACCGGTCGATCGCCAGGCCGTAATAAGAATCAATAACACGGCAAGCGCCATCAACTGGCCTATTTCGACGCCAACATTGAACGAGATGATATTGGCAACGAGCCCGTCTCCTGACAGCGCGAACTCCTGAAGCTTGGTCGCCAGTCCAAACCCGTGAGCAAGTCCAAACGAGAAGACTGCAACTTTCGGGTCCGGCTGGACACCGAACGCGATTCTGAATCCATCGAGATTCTCAAACGCCTTGTATGCAACCGATAGTCCGATCAACGCGTCGACCAGGTACACATTGACGTGGATATCGCCCAGCACTCCACCGAGTAAAGTCAGGCTGTGACCGAGTGCGAACAGGGTCACATAGACCGCTATGTCCTTCGGTTTGTAGAGGAAGAATATGACACCGACAAGATATAACAGATGGTCGTAGCCGGTGAACATGTGCTTTGCACCAAGGTACGTGTACGCAAACAAAGCGCGACCGGCATTTCGCTGCAGAAATTCCGCGTCGTCACCAGCAACTCCATGTGCATAGAGTGCGCCTGCCGCCAGCAGCAAGACGAGGACCAGTATCGTTGGTAATACTCTTCCCGACTTCAATATGTCGTCCTTTTGATATTTTCGAGCATTGTAAACGCCGCGATTCGGCAATTCGCGGCCAGTTGCGGTCGCCGCAACAAACAGTCGAAAACGCAGAACGCCTGTGTTGAAATAGCCGTCGATTTTCGGCCGTTCGCAAGGGCTCAATGCTACAGAATAACGAAGAATACAGAGCACCATCAAACCTGCGTGACAGCGATTCGATCTACGGCTGGATTTCAATCCTGCTGCACTGGGTCACTGCGGTCACGATCATTGTGCTGTGGTTCATCGGCAAGAGCATCATGAGTGCATCGCCCGAACTGTTGGATGCGCAACGGCAGCTTCACGTCTCGGTCGCCGCCAGTGCGTGGCTCGTCATCCTGATTCGAATCGTCTGGCGGCTCCGTTCGGGCCATCCTCACATCAACGGACAGTCATTGCTGATTCATCGCATTGCAAAAGCCACGCACTACGCAATGCTGCTCCTGTTGCTGTCAATGCTGTTATCCGGTCCGCTGATGGTCTGGTCGGGCGGTGATCCAGTCACTGCGTTCAGCTGGTTTTCCATCCCGGCGCCGATCAGTGAATCCATACCGATTCATGAATTTGCCTATTTCATTCATTCAAATTCCGCACTGCTGTTGTCATTGCTCGTGTTATTGCATGTCGGCGGCGCACTGAAACACCTGATGTTTCACACCGATGATACGATTGCCCGAATGATCTGGCCGGGCAAGAATTCATGAGGAACGGGTAGTTGAAGCTCGCGAGTTTTCACCACGATAACGGCGACCGTATCGGCGTTCTGAAAAACGACGACGAACTGGCCGTGATCGACAGCGTCGGCAGCATGACCGACCTTATCCGCCTTGGAAATTACGCGGTCGAACATGTGGATCACGCACTGGCGAGCGGCCGGCTCATCGCTCGTGATGACGTCAGATGGCTGCCTCCGATACGGAGGCCAGGCAAAATCTGTGGTGTTGCGATGAATAATTCTGCGAGCAACGAGCGCAAAATCAGCGCGCCCGACCATCCTGCATTTTTCCTGAAGCCCTCATCATGCCTCGTTGGCCATAATCAGCCGATACGCGTCAGGCCGTATTACGGGAGCGTCCATCCGGAGCCGGAACTCGCCATCGTGATTGGCAGGAAAGCGCGCGATGTCGACGTGGGGGACGCTACAGCCCATGTTTTCGGCTACACGATTTTCAACGACATCACGGGCAATGGCATGCGTGCCGACGACCTGTTTCATTACTGGGCGCTCTATTCCGACGACAGCAATCCAGACGAGCTGCAGCGGCGTGAACAACATTTGTCCTACGCAGCACGCTACAAAGGCACCGATACCTTCGGTTGCCTGGGCCCAGTGATTACGACCGTCGACGAGATCAGCGATCCGGACAACCTGGACGTAACCTGCAAGGTTGGCGCCGAGACGATCGCGGAGGACAGCACGCGTTACTACAATTACAAGGTCGCGGAGCTCATCAGCTACATCAGTCAGTTTCTGACACTGGAGCCGGGCGACATCGTCAGTTGCGGGACGGCCTTCAAGCCATCGAAGAACAGGAAATCAATTCATCATGCCAACTTGCAAAAAGTTGCGGGGCCGGTTGAGATCACCATCGCCGGCCTGGGTACGCTCCGTAACCCGGTCGAAATCGAAAACAGGGCAATTGGCCGATGGCGACTGAGCTGAGTCCGGCATTGCGCATGCAGATTGAGCTCGCGCTTCACGAACTCAACGCAGACTTCTGTTATTACCTCGATCACGGTGAAACGGAAGGCCTGGTCGGGCTGTTCACGGACCGTGCGATTTACTCACACGGACACAGATTGTCCGAAGGCCGCGATGCGATCCGCGAGTTGTTCGACAAACGAAATACACCGGGAACGCGCACGGCACGCCATATTCAATCAGGACTTCGCCTGCGGATCGTCGACGAAAAATCCGCAACGGGACAAAGCGTCTGCTTGACGTTTGCAGCGGACGAGCTGCCGCCGATCACGCCGGCCACCCCACTCCTGGTTGCCGACTTCGAGGACGAATATGAGCTGTGCGATGATGGCCAGTGGCGAATCAGTCGGCGACATATCGAGAGAATATTTACCGATTCGCAGAATACCGGGCCCATTGGCTCCGATTCATAGCGAAATTGCCGGACACACTCATGACGACATCATTGGTATGCGCTTCCCACAGCCCACTGCTTTACTGCTATGCGAAACCACCCGAGGAATGGGACGCGCTGCAGGCGGCGTACGAAGCGCGCGTAGCAGCAGTTCGGGAATTCGATGCCGACCTGGTCATCGCTTTCGGTGCCGATCATTTCAACGGATTCTTCCTGAAGCTGATGCCTGCCTTCTGCGTCGGATTGAAGGCGACCGCGGTCGGCGACATCGGCGGATTCGAAGGCGCACTCAATGTCCCGGCGGACACCGCAACCGGCATCGTCAACCATCTGCGACACAGCGATGTAGACCCTGCGGTATCCACCGACATGACGATCGATCACGCCTTCTCTCAGACCATCCACAACATGCTGGGCGGGCTCCGGGCGAAGCCGGTCGTGCCGATCTTTATCAATGCGATCGCCGAACCATTCGTGCCGTTTCGCAGGACACGTCTGATGGGTGCAGCCATTGGACGGTATGCGTCAAGCCTCGACAGGCGTGTGCTTTTCCTGGCCTCGGGCGGCATGTCGCACAACCCGAGACGATATTACCCGGCACCGGGAGATGGATCACCCGAAGTCACCGCCTGGCAGTCGAGCGGCGGCGATGATCCGCAGTCACTCAGCCCGGATCAATGGATAGATCTCCTGGAAGTCATGCACCGCGAAGGCGCGGAGATGATCGTGCG
>Ga0210124_1001122_pt1 | contig 11979 bp, 13 predicted proteins | sample Muzzi_PWC_D2_FD_185554 | JGI IMG/M metagenome (GOLD analysis project Ga0210124, IMG submission 185554) | Wetland microbial communities from San Francisco Bay, California, USA, that impact long-term carbon sequestration - Muzzi_PWC_D2 (SPAdes) | ecosystem: Environmental > Aquatic > Marine >... | reverse complement strand
GGCCACCCCGCCCCCTTCCGCCGTCTCGCCGGCGGTGGACGGCAGGAGCAGGTCTTCGAGAAAGAAGGCGGCCAGGTCGTGGCGCCCGAGGACCCCCGCCTTGCGGTACACCGCCTGCGCCTGCTGGCGAACGGTCGCCTCCCCCACCCCGCGTACCTGAGCGATCTCCTTGTGGGCGAGCCCCTTGAGGAGGAGGAGGGCCACCTCGCGCTCCGCCGGGGTCAGCCCCCAGCGGTCGAACTGGCCGTCGATCGCCTCGCCGAGCCCCCGGAGGAGGTCCCGGGCCTCGTCGCGCCACCGTTGTGCCTCCGCCTCGGTGGAGCGGAGGCGGGCGCGCAGCTCCTCCGCCTCCCCCCGCGCGGCCCGCGCCTGGCGCCGCACCCGCAAGAGGTGGCGCAGCAGGAGGACGAGGCCGACGCCGCCGAGGAGGGCGACCGACCCCTCCACCGCCACGTGCAGGGCGGTCGAGCCCACCCGCAGGTCCCCCAGGAGGTCCACGGCCACCAGGACCACCACCCCCAGAAGGAGGATGGCGAGGCCCCCCAACAGACGGTACTCCGATCGTTCATCTGCCATAGGCCGCGATCCTATCTCATTGATCGCACGGACATCCTACATCCGTCGGATTCCCCTTCCGGCCATTCGCCACCAACCTTGCGCGCATCGAGACCACGGCCCTGAAGCGCGCCCCGGGGATCCTTCGCGGGGAGCGGGCCGGGACCACCCCAACCCCTCTCCGAAGGAGAACCCCCATGTCCCTCTTGCTCCTCCACCCGAAGATTGTCCACCTCCCCATCGCCCTGGCGGTGGTCGTCCCCCTGGTCGCCCTGGCGGTCATCGTCGCCTGGCGGCGCAACCTCCTCCCGCGCCGCGCGTGGCTGCTGGTGGTCGGCCTCCAGGCCCTGCTCGTGGGGGGTGGCCTGCTCGCCATGCAGACCGGGGAGCTCGACGAGGAGCCCGTGGAACGGGTGGTCGCGGAGCGCCACATCGAGACCCACGAGGAGGCGGCGGAGCGGTTCGTCTGGGGCGGCGCCGCCCTCCTCGGCCTCATGGGGCTCGCCGGCCTCCTCCGCGGCGAGAACGCCGCCCGGCGCACCGCCACGGCCGCCACCGCCGGAAGTCTCCTGGTGCTCCTCCTCGGCTACCAGACGGGTGCCGCCGGCGGCCGCCTCGTCTACGAGCACGGCGCCGCCTCCGCCTACACCTCCCCGACCACCCACGCCCCCCCGGCGGCCGACGACGACGACTGACGCGGAGCGACGCCCGTCACTCGTCCGTGCCCGAGGGGACGGTCAGACGGTCGATCCGCGCCGCGATCGTCCCCGTCCCCTCACGCCCGAGGTGATTCTGGTCGGGCACACGCACCGAACCATCCTCGTCTCGGCCGGCGGCAAGGTAAGAATCAACCCCGGCAGCGCCGGCCAACCCCGCGACGGGCGGATAGGACGTCGACCGACGCTTCTAGAATCGACGAGGGTGGGCTGTGCCGGTTACCTCCTCCCCAGAAATTGAGACCCCGAGGGGGAAGCGCGTCGCAGGCGAACGCGGGTGATTCGGGCGAGTCGGGCGCGGGGCGGTTGGCCGCGCACAAGGTCCGGGCAGGTGAAATCCCGCCCGTTGAGTCGCGGGTGAGTCCGAAAATACAGGGCCGCGTCCGGCGCAAATCACGAATGCCCGTGATCACAGGCGGTTAGGGCGACGCCTGAGCCTGCGACCCGCGCAGTACTAATCCGCGGCCACGGCCAAGGACGGCGAATTCGTCGCCGGCAACCCCACGGAGTAAGCCGGCAGACATAACCCGCCGCCATCGAAGCGCGTGCCGTTGCGCCGAACCCGTCGTGACACCCGGTGGCACCCTAACGCGCCGCCGGTCGCTGCGTGGTTCAGCTTAGCGGGCCCTTCTCCATCGCTGTTCGCCACTCCCACGACGAGCATCGCGGGCTTTGGGTCGAGGGGGTGTAGACTACCGCGATGCACGTCTTTATCAGCTCGGTTATCTCAGGGCTCGAGGAGTACCGCGATGCCGCTCAGCGGGCGGCGGAAACACTCGACCACACGGTGATCCGTGCTGAGGATTTCCCTGCGTCGTCGACTACGCCGAGGCGTGCCTGTCTGGCGGGGGTTCGTCAGGCTGACATCGTCGTCCTGTTGCTCGGTGCGCGTTATGGCAGTGTTCAGGCATCTGGCCTCTCCCCCACTCATGAGGAGTACCGCGAGGCGAGAGATCGCCGTCCTGTCATTGTGCTCGTGCAGGAGGGCGTCACCCGAGAGACTGAACAAGCCGCCTTCCTCGCTGAAGTTCAGGACTGGTCTCACGGTCAATTCTCTGCATCCTTTCAAGATGTCGAGACGCTTCGCGATGGCTTAATCCGGGCCTTACATCAACTAGAGTTGTCGCGTGCGACAGGCCCGATCGACCCGGAAGAGATGCTGGACCGCGCCCGTGGGCTTATCCCGACCGGCCGGGGATACGGAGAGGCGCGTTTGGTTCTAGCCATCGTGGGTGGCCCGCCGCAGGCGATGCTTCGGCCAGCGGAGCTTGAGAAGGGCGGCCTCGCCGAGTTGCTCATGCGTGAAGCGACATACGGTGATCACCGTATCTTCGATATGCGCCAGGGAACCAACGCGCACATTGAAGGTCACGCTCTTGTGGTCGAGCAGGAGAGCGCGTCCGTGTCGTTGGGTGAAGACGGATCTGTGCGGATCATCGTGCCCCTCCGAGGTGAGGAGGCCGACGAGATGGCAGGACTACCGGTGATCATCGAGGAAGAGGTGCAGGAGAGGCTTCTTCGCGGACTGAGATACGCGTCGGACGTGTTGGAGCGAGTTGATTCCAACCACCGTCTCGCCCACGTCGCAGTCGTGGTGACCATCCTTGATGGGGAGTACGTAGGGTGGCGCACCCGCGCCGAACATGCGCGGAGCCCAAACCAGATCGAGATCGGCATGCCAAGAGCGCGTACCCCGGTGTGGCTGACGCCGGCCACCCGACCGAGGGCGGCGTTGCGCCTAGAGGCCGAGGCTTTCGCCCAGGATCTGACGGTCCTACTCCGGCGCCAGCACATACAGTGAGTCCGTCGCATCCGGTAGAGTCGGCGCGTGCCTCCAAGCCGGCTGAGTCCTTGGAACACAACCGGCGTGCCACGGCTGGAGGAGCCGGAAGTACAACAAGGACAAACACGGGTGATCGGCCGCTAAGGGAAGCAGGAAGCCGGTGGGTAGGTGCGTCCCAGGAGAGAAGCGTGGTGGTGCGACCTTATGGTTCGTTTGCAGTCCGTCTCAGCGGCCTGCAAAAGAAGGCTCCGCACGCCGGTACGGCACCAGGAACGAAACCCCAGCGGCCAAATTGTCGACGGAGGGGGAAGCCGCTAGGCTGCGCCATGCTCTTCGGTCGTCAAAGGCGCCTTCTGGCCCTGGTGGATGTCCTGGGCGGTAACATCGGTGGCCTCGACTTTCAGAAGCTCCTCTTCCTCTACTGCCAGGAGGAGGCCGTGCCCACCTATGAGTTCGTCCCGTACCTGTTTGGCGGTTTCTCGTTCTCCTCCTACGCCGACAAGCGGCGTCTGATCGAGCGGGGCTTGTTGGAGAATGAGGAGCGAGTCTGGAAGTTGACCGAGGCCGGCCGTGCCGCGGCGCAGGTCGCACCGTCGACGAAGGAAGAGATGGGCCGATTCGCACGACGCCACGCGAGGCTGCGCGGCGATGCCCTGGTGGCCGAGGCGTATCGCCGCCATCCCTACTATGCGACTCGCAGTGAGATCGTCGAGCGGGTGCTGCCGGGCGATGCGGCAGCTCTGGCGGCGGTGAGAGCCGCACGTCCCCCGGTGGGGAAACCGGGAGTGTGCACCCTCGGTTACGAGGGGCGCAGCCTGGAGGGGTACCTGAACCAATTGATCAAGGACGGGGTCACCCTGTTGTGCGATGTCCGCCGGAACCCTCTGAGCCGGAAGTACGGCTTCTCGAAGAAGACGCTGGCCAAGGGTTGCGACGGGGTAGGTCTCCGATACGAGCACCTGCCGGATCTGGGGATCGCCTCCGAGGACCGGCGCGGGCTCAACGTGCAGGCAGACTACGACGCCTTGTTCGCGGTGTACGAGCGGGAGACCCTGCCGCGCCAGGGCACAGCCCTGGCGAAGATCCGCGCCTGGGTGGAAGACGGGCAGCGGGTCGCGCTGACGTGCTTCGAACGCCTGCCGGAGCAATGCCATCGCCACTGCGTTGCGGCAGCATTGGAGCAGGCCTTCGGCAAGGCGTTTGCGCCGGTCCACTTGTAACGAGGCAGCCGTGGCTCGGGAGCGCGTCCTCATCACGGTGAAGACCTACCCGACGCTGTCGCGGAAATACGGGGAGACGGTCTGCACGGCAGGGGTGCGGGAGGATGGGTCGTGGGTGCGGATCTACCCGGTGCCGTTCCGGCGGCTCGAGGAGGTGGAGCAGTACCGCAAGTTCGACTGGCTCGAATGCGATCTGATCAAGGGCGGATCAGACCCACGGCCGGAGACCCGGCATCCGGTCGATCTGCGACAGCTCATCGTGACCGGCCACATGGACACGGCCGCCAACTGGCGGGAGCGCCGGCGACTCCTCCTCGGCACAGCGAAGGTCTACACGCGGTTGCAGGAATTGATCGACGGGGCGAAGGCCAACGAGACCTCCCTGGCCGTGTTTAGACCGACGCAGATCAAGGACTTCGTGTGGGAGGCAGAGGAGCGCGAGTGGGACCCGGATCGGGTCGCGGAGATGCGAGCACGCACACGACAAATCGAGCTGTTCGCAGAGGACGTGTGGCGGCAAACCTTCCAGCTCATCCGGAAGCTGCCGTACAGCTTTTCCTACCGCTTTGTGGATGCCGACGGGCGGGAGAGTGAGTTACAGGTGCTTGACTGGGAAGCCGGCGCGCTGTTCTGGAACTGCCTGCGTAGCACCGACGGCGACGAACGTGCTGCGCTGGAGAAGGTGCGCGCGAAGTATCTGGCGGCGTTCCGTGACAAGGACCTGCACTTCTTTCTCGGCACGACTCAGCAGTTTCACTTCGTCGCCCCGAATCCCTGGGTGATCATCGGGGTGTTCCCCATCCCCCACGCACCGCAGATGGAGCTTCTCTGAACGGCCGAGATCGTCGGCCGCTTCGGGGAGCGATGCTACGAAGCTCAAGGGGGCCGCCGAGTAGTGTGCCGGGCCACGAGCGACGACCCCGAGAGACGAGCGCAGCAACACCTCGCGGAAGGCAGACGGTTCACCCGGATGACGATCACGTCTGTCCGCCACACGGAGGAAGGCGCCAAGGCGAGGGAGGCCGAGGCGCTGGAGGGCTACCGGTGCGGCCGCGGCGGGCGAAACACGAAGTACAACGAGGCCGGTGACGGGTGATCGGCCGCTAAGGAAGATAGGAAAGCCGGAGACTTTTGGTGGGCGCCTCACCGGGGAGTACGCGGTGGTGCGACCTTATCGCTGGTTTACAGGTCTGACCCGGCCAGGGGTCCGTGGCGGACTGGGGGCGGCGGCGGTATTAAACCGCACCCCTAAGGTCCGGGTGGGTGCCCGTGTCGAAGCACCACGAGATGCGTCCGTCGCGCAGCCAGAAATGGCTAAGGCAGCCAGTATCGCGCCAGACGGAGGGGTAAAGGGTCGGTCGCCCGGCGTGGGTACGCGCTAGTCGCCAGTGGGTTTGGTGGACAGGCTGGAGCGATAGCGTGACCACGCTGTCGCAGCCGCAGGGGCACCGGAACAATGCCCACTTGGGTTTGTCCGCATTCGTGACGCAGTAGAACTGCACGGGATCTACATCTTTATTGCGAGGCGGCTTGCCAACAATTGTGATAGACCCAAATAGGACCGACTCTTCGCACGGAGGTCCGTGCGCTGTTGCCCTGTCACGAACCCGGGTTGGAGCAAAAAGAGCACCTATCCACGCGGAAATTCTCCTAAGCAAATTCATCACGCTTGCCAAGGAACGGTCGGTTGAGTCTGTATGACTCTTTCAACAGGAGGAATTCGTGTGCATGGCAGTAAGGGCAGTCGGGATCGCCCACCGTTTCGTAGCTGCGAATCTCCATCGTCACGAAATCCACGAAGAACATGTCGCGGCGTACTTCCGGCGGAAAACGCCGAAATGGCTTGATTAGGTCGAACAGGGTCGCGAGGGCAAAGTCAGCAGAGGCGCTGGTAAAGGGCCCGACACCTGGCGCATCCGTCTCGCCATCTTCGAGATAGCGTTCTTTGAGCTCTTCGGCCGTGATATCTGGATTTTCGCGGCGTGCGAGCTGCGCCTGAATCCAGACGTCCATGATGACACCCTGACAGAAAAGGCATTGGCCGCTCTCGGGCAGGATGGTGCTGATCCGCCCGTAGTGGTATCGAAGGAAGGGATGACCATCGGGTCCGTCGTCGATCTTCCCTCCGAGCCCAATATCGATGAATGGCTGCGCATAGACATAGAGCGCGGCGTTCATCAGTTCGCGGCCGGCAAAATCATCGGTACAGCCAACGATGAGATCGCAACTGGCCAGAGCGTCGACGGCGGCTGGATCGTTATCGACGTCCGACGCGATCGCTGCGACCTTGACGGAGAGCCCGAGGGCTTCGATGAAGGTCTTCAGCGTGTGTGATTTGACCTTGCCGACGTCATCCTTCATCAGGCCCCTGACGCGGCTGAGATTGCTCGCCGCGAGCGGGTCCTTGTCGACCAACACGAGCTCCCCGATGCCGGCGCGCGCGCCAAGCGTTGCGAATGGGCTGCCGGTGCCGCCGTTTCCGGGGATGCCGACCCGCAGGGACTGGAGCATGTCCACGAAGGATTCGCCGAAAGCGGCGGCCTGGCGTGCCTGGACTTCGGCGTGTTCTTCGCTGCTCTCCGTGTAGCCGTAGAGCCTGATCTGCTCGCCAAGCACGAGCATGTGCCTGACCGGAACGGCGATGTTCAAGGAGCGACCATTGCGCGTGCGGGCGAGCCATCGCCCGTCCGCCCATAGCATGGCGACGAAGGTGATGTCTGGGCCGTTGCGGTTTCGGATCGCCGTTAAAAGCGTGCGCTCGTTTTGTTCGTCGACCTCCGAGAATTCAGCCGGCCCGGCGGGATGGTTGTGGACGAAACCGAAGACCAGCCTCTCTTCCTCGCAGCGGCGGAACAGTTCGCGAAGCGGCGCAAGTTGGAACGCGATATGCGCAGGCGAGCTGCCGGTAATCCACACGTCGTCGAACGGAACCACCTCCTGCGCGACGAAACGATCGGAATCGGTTAGGCCGTCGACGTGGATGTGCATCCGGCGGAATAGGACCGCCGCAGCCTTCTCGTGACCGTCGGGATGTGATTCTAGGAAGACGGTGAGCGAGTCATGCTGCGATCCGAGCAAGGTGATCCGGGCGCCTGTCATTTCGCGCCAGGGTTCCCCAGAGCCCATGAAATTCGGCGAAGGATGGTGACCACGTCGTCCTTGCCCGGCCTCCAGATACTGGGGGCTCGATTCCAATGCCGCGACCACCGGCAGAACTCCCTGCCATCGAAGGTGCGGTTATCACCGCCGCCTGGTCCATTCACACTGGGGATGGGCTTGCCGTCAAGGCGTGTCAGATGCGGATAGGTCCAGAGCATATCGATGCCGGCCTGATTGTAGTTTTGCGGGATAACGACGAGTACGTCGCAGCTCATCTCATGGTACAGCCCGTCCGGTAGTGGATGGGCGGGTAGCACGAGGAAGCGCTGTGCCTCGTCTTCGACGTAGGTGAGGCCGCGCTCCTCGAGCTTCGCGTAGTCTGTGTCAAGGAGAAGCGGCACCGCGCGTCACCCTGCCTGGGAGCCGACTGGCTGCGTCGAAAACCGGTCGGGGCCAGGCTGCTTCTTCAGATCGATGACCGTATCGTCCTTGACCTCTACATCTGGGTGGCCGGGAACTTTGTGAAATATCTGGACGGAGTCCGGAATCGACGCGAGGACGCGCAGCTGAGCCCCGGTGATGGTGTCCTGCTTCCATTCGTAGCGCTCGTTATCAACAAATACTTCCGGTCGGTTCGATTTCTCGTTGTTCATCAGAAACTCTCCTGTGTGGTCACCCTTCGGGAGGGTGCGGGTCGTGGCCGTGGCTGTCGCTGGTGGCGATGCGGGCGTCCTTGTTGTGGATTCGAAGCTCGGTGCCCTGGTTCCGGCTGACCTGCCGCGCGGAATCGACGGCGTCTTGCTTGGTGTAGTGGTGGCTGGAGGCACGCTGGGCGCCGCCTCGCTTGACGTCCCACCCACCGTGGGGGTTGGGTACTACGTGATGTGTTTTCGGGCCTCTCGCCATCTGGACACCTCCTGTAAAATTAGACGTATAAAAAGTTCGTAGTACCGAACTGCCGGCACGATAGGCACTTGAAGTTCGGCTGTCAAGACATTATGTTCTGACTACCGAACAGCCATACCAAAGAATAACCATGGCCACAACTATCGGCAGTAAAATCAAGAAGTTACGTAAGGATAAAGGCTACACGCTCGACCAGCTCGCGACGCTTGCGGACAGCAGCAAGAGCTACATCTGGGAACTCGAGAACAAAAATCTCCCGAGACCGTCCGCGGAGAAGCTGGCCAAGATCGCGAAAGCGCTCGGCGCAACGATGGATTACTTCCTCGACGACGAGGTGACCCAGGAGGACGCGGTTGATCAGATGTTCTACCGCAAGTACCGGCACCTGGACCCCGACGTGAAAAAAAAGATCCGCAAGATGATGGAACTCTGGGACGAGGAATGACGACGTTCTATCCCGCGCGGACGGCGAACGAGATCACCGCCATCCTCAGGACCGCCGGTGTAGCCGAATTTCCGGTGGATGTGCCGGCCGTCGCCTTCGAGATCTCGAAGGCGAAATTTCCAGACGACCCGCTCACTCTGGTGAAGGGCGACGAGCTTCCCGGTTTCGAGGGCGCGTTAATCCCTGCGCCGGCCGGAAAGAAAGGCTGGGGCATTTTCTACAACAGCGGTATCACATCCCGCCGCCGCATCAATTTCACCCTCGGGCATGAATTCGGGCATTACCTGCTGCACCGTGAGGCGTATCCGAAAGGCTTCCAGTGCGATATGGAGGACATGGCGACATGGGAGTCCAAATACGAGCGACGCGAGAGTGAGGCAAATGTATTCGCGGCGACGCTGTTGATGCCGCTTCGCGATTTCCGGTTGCAGCTCGGCGGAAGAGAGCGTCCGGATCTCGAGGTACTCGGTGCGTGCGCCGACCGATATGACGTGTCGCTCACTGCTGCGACGCTACGCTGGCTCCAGTACACGGAGCGCCGTTCAATGCTGGTTGTTTCCCGTGACGGTTTCATACTCTGGGCTCGATCGAGCGAGAGCGCCCTGAAATCGGGTCTCTATTTCAAGACCCGCAACAGGCCGCCGATCGAAGTCCCGCGGCAATCGCTCGCGGCAAACACAGGTTCACTGGCCGGACCAAAGGGGACTTGCGAACTCGATGCGGACGTCTGGTTACGTCAGCCCTGTACCGAGCACGTCGTCCTTTCCGAGCAGTACGACTTCACCCTTTCCCTGCTCCATTTCGCCGACGGGGATCACAGGCTGGAGCCGATCGAAGAACCGATCGAGGACACTGCGGACCGTATGCGAAGCCGCACGCCAGCGCAGTCCTGGCTTGGCTAGTTGCAGTGGCTAGCCACCAGACGCGGATCATGCGAACCGCATGGGGCCATGATGTGTCTCAGGTAGCGGTCGCCGTCCAGGCTTGTCCCCCGCCCACTCCGGCCTTCTACGGCCTGAATCGGTCCCCGTTGAGTCAGCTGTGAGTCAGAAGCTCTGCGGTCCCCTCCCCGCGAATCCCGTAACCCCCTGAAAAAACTGGCGCGCCCGGCTGGATTCGAACCAGCGACCTACGGCTTAGAAGGCCGTTGCTCTATCCGGCTGAGCTACGGGCGCCCAGGGCCCGGTGAGGCATGTGGGCAGTGGTCGGGGCGAGAGGATTTGAACCTCCGACACCCTGCTCCCAAAGCAGGTGCGCTACCAGGCTGCGCTACGCCCCGTGGCAGAAAGGTCGGGGAGTATAGGAGCCGTAGGGGCCAGGGGCTAGGGATTCGGGGCCAGGCAGTAGGAGGCAGGATACGGGGGGAGGGAGTCGGGGATGAGCGATGAGAGGATCACGCCGCCCGGCGAACCGCTGACTCCCGGCGCCCCCACCCCGGCCCTCCCCCGGTGGGGGAGGGAGCCCTTACCCCCGGCTCCTCAACCACTCGGCGAGCTTGCGCACGGCGGCGCCGCGGTGGGAGAGGGCCTGCTTGGCGGCCAGGGTCATCTCGCCGAAGGTGGTCGCGAACCCTTCCGGGAGGAAGTACGGATCGTAGCCGAAGCCGCCGCCGCCTCGCGGGATCAGGGTAAGGGTGCCTTCACAGGTGCCGTCGAAGAGGTGGTCGCCACCGTCCAGGCCGGTGACCGCGATGACGCAGTGGTAGCGAGCGGTGAGGGGCTCGGGCTTGCCCTGGAGCAGGGCGACCATGTGGGCGTTGTTCTCCGCGTCCGTCGCATCCGGGCCGGCGAAACGGGCGGAGTAGATGCCGGGCCGGCCACCGAGGGCGTCGATCTCGATCCCCGAGTCGTCCGCCATCGCCGGCAAGCGGGTGTGGGCGTGGGCGGCGCGGGACTTGAGCAGGGCGTTGGCGGCGAAGGTGTCCCCGTCCTCGACCACCTCAGGCAGCGGCGCGAAGTCGGTCCACGGCCGCAGGTGGATCCACTCCATGTGCAACAGGTCGTGGATCTCCCGGATCTTGTGGGGGTTGCCGGTGGCGACCACGATCTCGATGGGCGGAGGGTCGGTCATCTTCATAGCACGGCGCGCCCCTCCGCCGCGGTGAGGGCACGGCGCTGCAAATCGAGGAGCTGGCGGATGCCGCCGTCGGCGAGTTCGAGGAGGGCGTCGAGGTGGGCACGGGGGAAGGGATCCCCCTCGGCGGTGCCCTGAACCTCGATGAAGCGGCCCGACTTGGTCATCACCACGCACATGTCGACGCTCGCGGCGAAGTCCTCGTGGTAGTCGAGGTCGAGCACGGGGTGTCCGTCGACCACCCCGACGCTCACCGCGGCCATTGCCTCGCGCAGGGGTGAGCGGGTGAGGAGCTGGCGCTCCAGGAGGGTATCGATCGCCTGCTGCACGGCGACGAACGCCCCGGTGATGGCCGCGGTGCGGGTACCCCCGTCGGCGTTGATCACGTCGCAGTCGATCAACAGGGTGCGCTCACCCAGGGCCTCCAGATCGACCACGGCGCGCAGGCTGCGGCCGATCAGGCGCTGGATCTCGGAGGTGCGGCCGCTCACCTTGCCGCGGCTCACCTCGCGCTCCGTGCGGGTGTTGGTGGACGAGGGGAGGAGGGAGTACTCCGCGGTCAGCCACCCCTGCCGCTTGCCGCGCAACCAGCGCGGCACCTTCTCGTCGATGGTGGCGGCACAGATCACGTGGGTGTTGCCCCAGCGGATCAGGGTGGAACCCGCCGGGTGGCGCAGGTAGCTGCGCTCGATCTCCACCGGGCGGAGCTGGTCGGGACTGCGTCCATCGTGGCGCATCGGGTCTCCCGGGTTAGCCCGCGTTGCTCACCAAGGATCGCTGCGAGACCGCGCAAACGCGTGCAGATCCTGGCTGGCCCGCAAGTCCGAGCCCGCAGGCAGGCTTGCGGCCTGTCGAGGACTCAGACGAGGACACGGCCAGGAGATGCGGGCGGTTGCGCGGTTGCAGCAGATTCATGGTGAGCAATGCGGGCTGAGGAAAAGGCGGCGCAGTCTAATCGGTTCTCCCCCGGCTCGGCGAATTTTCCGCCCATCGTTTACCTGCAGGCGACTCTGTTCCGTTAAGTAGCAGCAATACGGTGCGTTCTGCCACGGGCGCTCGTTTGCCGTGGCCTTCTCCATCGTGCTCAGGGGGTGCCTCGAAGATGGTTCGAATCTCACTGCAGGCGAAGATCACATTCGTCATGGCCGTCGTCTTTCTGGTCACGGTGTCCGCAGCCACCCT
>Ga0210124_1001120_pt1 | contig 11986 bp, 9 predicted proteins | sample Muzzi_PWC_D2_FD_185554 | JGI IMG/M metagenome (GOLD analysis project Ga0210124, IMG submission 185554) | Wetland microbial communities from San Francisco Bay, California, USA, that impact long-term carbon sequestration - Muzzi_PWC_D2 (SPAdes) | ecosystem: Environmental > Aquatic > Marine >... | reverse complement strand
TATCCAGCCTTACCAGCAATGAGGTCGAGATAAATCGTTTGAGGAAATCAATACGGTACGACGAAACAGCACGAGTATTTTTCACTCGCAGACCCGCCGCATCAAATTGCTGGCGCATCCAGGCCGGGTGAAAATTAAAGTTTAGTTCGACAAATTCATAGGGGGCATGATCGAATGGATTCCAACTTTGACGCCGTAAAAGCCAGCGCAGTAAAGATTTCAGATGGAGTTTATTAGCGTGTTCAATTATGGCAGTCCCGTCGCCTATCATAATGCGGTAAATTTCCGTCAAGGCAGCAGGCACATCCGCCAGATGGTGCATGACCCGAATCATCGTGAGGGTATCAAACAGATTATCGACAAAGGGAAGATTGTAAAGGTCGGCCACCACATACATGAGACGCTCATCACCGCCCAGGCACTTTTGAGCCTCTTCCAGTTGAGTGCGAGCATAATCAACCAGAATAATCTGATTATATCCATCATATAAGTCCACCAGGCGTCCGAAGCCAGCCCCAATTTCTATCAAGCGCTCCCCCTGATGGGGGAGGAGCTTTCGCAGGGCAATCCGCTCAACAGCATCTTCGTAGGCTCGATTTTGGTTCTGCCAAAATTCGGTACGATATTGACTTCCTTCATAATCACAAATCCGAGTCACAAGAACATCCTTATCTTAACATTAGGGGAAATAAAATTGTTTCACGTGAAACAATTTGGGGCTGTTACCGCTTAGGGATGGGCTAGAACGTGTCCGATCTTAATAGGCATTTTTGTCGTTGAAAATCTCTATCAGGGTGCGGACCATAATTCGAAAGTCGAGCAATAAAGACCAATTTTCGATATACCACAAATCATACTTGGTCCGCTCGATAATAGAGGTATCACCCCGCAAGCCATTAATCTGCGCCCATCCGGTAATCCCCGATTTCTCTCGGTGGCGGTCCATATAGCGAGGAATGGTTTGCCTAAATTGTTCCACAAAAATGGGCCGTTCAGGACGAGGTCCAACCAGACTCATATCCCCCACAAGAACGTTGATGAGTTGGGGGAATTCGTCAATAGAGAAACGACGAATAATAGCTCCCAACCGTGTGCGCCGACTATCATCATTTGTAGCCCAAACCGGTCCGGTCTCACTTTCGGCATCAGAACGCATCGAGCGGAACTTTAACATCATAAAACGCTTTCCATCCAGCCCCATTCGTTCTTGGGTGAAAAAAACCGGCCCTTCCGATTCCAGTTTAATTAAGACGGCCAACAGCATCATGATCGGCGATAGGAGAATTAAACCCAAGCCGCTACCGGCTATATCGATGGCGCGTTTTACGGTTAGTCGCCAGCCATGCATAGCCGTATCGCGTACCGTTAATAGGGGTAAGCCGCCCAAATCTCCAATCGAGACTTCACTGGCCATAATCTGGAAAACATCGGGAAAAACTTTAATAGAAACTTTGCCAGGGTCACACTTGGTGACGATTTTCAAAATTTCCTGATGAGTGGCATCGGGCATGGCTACAATAACTTCTTTGACTTTTTCAGACAGAATCAGGTCGGGGAGATCGTCGGTTGTACCTAGTATCGGACAATTCTGGATAGCCCTCACTTTGGGGTTATCATCGACAAAGCCTACCACACGATACCCCAACTCAGGTGAGCGCTGAATTTTTTGCATGACAATTCGACCCACATCGCCAGTTCCAACAATCAATACCCCCCCTGCTCCCCAGCCGCGAGCCTGTAAGGTTAACTGGATACGCGATTGAAGGACGCGGCCAATCGAAGTAAAAAAAATGGTCAATATCCAGACGTATACCATCATCAGGCGTGGGTAATCAAGTTGATTTTTAAAAAAGACAGAGATGAAAGCTATCGCAATGATGGTCCCCACCGAAGCTGCTCCGAAGATAGCATAGAATTGATCGACATAGGAGAGGGAGCGTTGTCGATGGTAGAGGTGATAGAAAAAGAAAACTGTTAGAATAGAGGTAATATGAACTAAGGTCATGCCCCAATAAGCGGGAAAAGGCAAGATACCTTCATGATCCGACCGCAAGCGAAGCTGATAGCCCAGAAAGAAAGCCAGACCCGCCATAAGAATATCGAGGAATACCAGCGACCCCGTAAAAAACAAAGGTGAACGTTTTTTCATAGCTACGCTTTTGCAGACAAATTATCTTCCAGCTTTGTCTCTGCTTTTAAGAATTTACGCAGATAATACTTTACCTGGACAAGCCGCCAACGAAAATTAATACCGATTACGACCAGTCCATGTAACCAGAAGGGAGTCTTAGCAGCATAAAATTTGCGATAGAAAATATCCATAGCCCGATAAAATTCTATTTGAGCCTTGGGGCTACGATGACTCGAGGCTCGTTTTACGTGGGTAACGGTTACAGCCGGGTTGTAAAATATTTTCCAACCCTTGGCTTTAATCCGGTAGGCCCAATCCAAATCTTCGCCATACATAAAGTAAGTCTCATCGAGCAACCCGACCTGAGCGATAGCTTCACGGCGCACCATCATAAAGGCCCCCACAACCGAGTCCACTTCGAGCAACTCATCGGGGTCGACAAAGGTCATATTGTAACGACCAAATATCCGGCTCCGGGGAAATAGTTTTGAAAGACCGGTCATTCGATAGAAGCTCACCTTTGGCGTTGGAAACGAGCGACGACAGGCTAAATCTAAGCTACCATCTAATCTGACCAATTTGGGACCAACAGCACCGATTTCTGGATGAGTGTCCATAAATTTAATCATCTCAGCCAGCCCCGCCGGGGGAAGAATTGTATCAGGATTGAGAAGCACCGCATACCGAGAAGCGTGAGGTTGCGGCCCACCCTCACCATCAAAGCCAACGTGACGCAACCCCAAATTGTTGGCATAAGCAAACCCGCCATTTATCTCGCTGGCAATCAATTCGGCTTGGGGAAACTGCTCCTTAACCATTGCCGCACTGCCATCAGAGGAGGCATTATCGACAACTACAACTCTATAGCTAATATCCGTTTGATTATTAAAGATAGAGGTGAGACAGTCTTTTAGTAAATCCCAGGTATTATAATTTACAATGATAATTGATAGGTCGATCATAACTCAAAATAGAAAAGACTGAGTTTTAACCCAGTCTATCATGGAGATCGGTGATAAGAGATTTTATACCCTGTGGGTATTGGAGATTATCAGCCTCTAATCGCCCAATCTCCACCACTCGTCTTACATTTTTAATTTCATCCAAACCAACGTTTGAGAGTCTTTAAGATTGAATTCTTTGTAGACATCGATTGCCTCCGTGTGACCGGCAGGGTGCTTAATGGAAATACCTCTATTTCGCCACGGATATAGATAGCTTAAGGCGCGACCTATTAACGGTCTTTCCAGAAGTCCCCGCCAATCTGGGTGTACGATCAAATCAATCCGATGAGTTTGTCCCCAAGTACCGGGGCAAACATCGAGCAGAGCTATAAAGCGTTGACCATCTTCCACCACACAATACATTGAAGCTCCGCCTCCCATCAATCGCCTAAAGAAATTATTGATATGCTCATTACTATTCAAGCGAAATTGACTTTGGCGCAGAGGCCACTCTTTTTGAGTAGTGAGTGGTGTGGCTACGGTAGCCAAATTATACGCTTGACGAGCATCTGTAGCATTAAATTTTCGGGGGCGCAACAAGACCCTCTTGGGTAAGGGGGATAACTCTACCTTAGGAACACGCCTGGATGACAAATAGGTTTTGCCCGAAATTTCCTGGAAGCCCAGTGACTTGTAAAGATGTTTAGCCGGTTCATTATCGCTACGTACCTGGAGAGAGACGGATAAACCTTTGTATTCCCGAACCAGCTCCAGGCCCGTTTGGATTAGCCCCCTAGCAATACCGCGTCCGCGATATTGTTTGGCAACTGCCACGTTACTTATCAACCAACGACGTGAGCCGATACCCGTTCGATTGACGGTGATATTACCCACTATTTTTCCATCCTCTTCCCAGACAAAGCCCGATAGAAAATCGGTATGGCTGGGGTTAGCGTAAACCATCCACCATAAAATTGGTTTCAAACGACTCAGCCAGCGTAGCTCTTGTAAAGCGTTTTGTCCCGAACGATCTAAATCATTAGCAAAGGCCTCTTCGATAAGGTCGGCAACGCCCCGTAAATCTTTCATAGGATCCATTGGGCGTAAGCCAAAGTAATTTTCATTTCTACGACCGGCTAAGACAGCCATCGCCATTAGACCTCAATAAGCTAATCGTCCGACTCAGTGAACTAGAAGAGGTAACTATATTTTCCAGCTTATCTGGGCGTTGATTATAGCACCATCTGTTTATCCTGTCACAAATGAGATGCCCATAGGGTATAATTCAACTCACCGGATCCAACCCAATTTTTCTATCATATCTCCGTTCTAAAGCAACTTGTGGTAGACTATCGGATGAAAATTCAGGAGTGCCAAAGTGTACTTTGACACTCCAACATCAGCTAATTTCAGAAAATGATCAAATCAAAAAATATCGCTGTCCTGAGTTACTGTTTGCTCCTGATTACAATCCTTTTAATAGCTCTCGGCGCATGCAATAACCAACAACCAACTTTAAATATCGACAACAGAACAACTGTTCGGCACTTTAAAGAAACGGGCTATTCAGTAAAAAACGATTTCTTAGATTTTTTTGACAAGTACGGAGGTACAGATAGTCTGGGGTATCCTCTCACCAACGAAATTGTCGTGGGTGGTTGGAGAGTACAATATTTTGAAAACGGCAGGTTGGAGTATCACCCTGAAAACGAACCAGCTTATCGTGTGACAGTTGGCTGGCTTGGTGATTTATTGAACCGTCGTCGTCCCCCAATTCCAACAGAGAATATTCCCTCCGGCAACCCTCTTAACTATCGTTATTATCCACAAACCGGCCATACGATTAGTGGCGATTTTCTGCATTATTTTGATTCACACGGGGGTAGCGTTCGCTTCGGCTTGCCCATTAGTGAACCATTTTTATGGGAAGGACAACTAACTCAAGATTTTCAGAGCGCCCGCTTCTTTTGGACTCCCTACGCCCCAGAGCCGGTTACCCTAGAGGAGATTGGACGAGTTCACCTGGAAACAATAAATGTCGAGCCGTAAATTGGAGTGCAGACTTCAGTCTGTGAATTATGGCGGAATAAATTCCGCACTCCTTTATTTTGCGAATAGAGTCTAGGCTAAACCAAACTAGTCCCCGTCTAATCAGTCTTAGCTTCTTTAGCTTGCGGGCTATCTTGCTCCTGCAGCGCCTCTTCGTCCTCGTCATCCTCCCAACCAATAATCCAGACACATGCTCCGGCCAATAATATTGTGGTGATTATCAACGCCACCCATTGACTACTTGTAAATCCCACATCGCTGGCCGACCAGATAAGAATAATGACCATACCTATCGCTAAAACAACCCAAGAGGTTATTTGGGGATGGTCCCCAGCAAATTTCTTCATCGCTTCCATGAATTACACTCCAACAAATTAATAGCAACACCTCAGAGGTTTGCGAATTGACCTTAACTCTCTGAGGTCTAAATAATGCCTGTTACATCGGCACCATAATACGTTGCTCACGTATTTTCTTATAGAGCAAAATACTGTCTTCAGGCTGCCATTCCATGGCTGCCTGTTGCCAATCAGGAATCAGGCTCTTACTCTCGGATACTTCATAGCCTTGACTCTTCAGAAACTCGATAGGGGCTGTTCCGGCCTGATTCAAAACAAAGACCAGCGCTACCTCACACGAGAGGTTATCGACCTCTTCATGGACTTTTTCCAACATTTTTTGACCGACCACCGGCCATAAATCATCACGTAGGACGTAAAAATCTTGCAACCCGGCAACCAAGTTCTCCGCTTGCCAGCCAATCATCCCGACCACCTGGTCGCCAGCCATGGCCACAATATAGGCCCGCGAAAAGAGGGATTCCATCATATCGCTGATATCCGGTGTTATCACCCCCTTGGTACCGGCCGAAATCAATTCAACCATATCCGGCAAATGATTACGTTTGGCTCGCTGAATGGATATCTCTCCAAGGTCAATATCGGCTACGGGAGCAGGGGAGATCAAGGTTGGCGCAGAAGCAGGCGTGGGTTTAGCTTCCACTGGAGCCGGTTCTGCAGCAACAGAGTGAGACTCGGTTAGCAATGTATAATGTTTCTTGACGATAGTCCAGGTTTTAGCCAATGCGCCGCTATTATCAATCACGATATCGGCCTTTTTTGCCTTTTCCTGTTGCGACGATTGTGCCCTGATTCGTTGTTTGGCATGGTCCGGGTTCATTTTGCGACGTTCAACCAACCGTTTCAATTGTGAGTCAGGGGGGGCTACCACCACCCAATTCGAATTGCAGAGTTCAGACAATCCCGACTCGAACAACTTAATGGCTTCAACAGCCACAACGGCAGTAGGAGCTTCATCTATACGCTTTAAGATCACCTGACGCACAGGAGGATGCGTTATCCCTTCTAGTTTAGCCAAACTATTCGGATCGCTAAAAACAATCTGGCCGAGTTTGGCCCGGCTAATCTGATTACTTTCATCCAGGATATGACTGCCAAACTCATTCACAATCGCTTGGTACACCGGCGTACCATGTCGCATCAGAGCATGGACTAACTTGTCGGCATCCATAACCGTGGCCCCTAGCTCTTGTAACATTCGCAATACAATACTTTTGCCGGTAGCTATGTTACCTGTCAAACCAATAACGATCTTTTCACTCATTATTATTTCCCCTTTTGGCGATTATGACCAACTTTAGGCCGCTCCCATTTCGGTCCATTGGGCGATTAACTTCTCCAATTTTGCCTCGGCACTCTGATAAGCCTGCCCTAATTTTTGCAGTTGAGGCACATCTTGAGCCAGACTGGCCTCTTCCAGCTTTTGAGCCAACGTGGCTAAATCAGCTTCAGTTTCGGCAATGGTACGCTCTAATTCCGCTATCTGGCGAGCTTTTTTCTCATTTGCCCGTTTTTCTGCCTTTGTTTGTTCGTGGATAACCTTACCCTTTGGCTTCGCCCCTTCTTGACCAGTCCCATTGCCGGAGACACCGTTTTGAGCCTCACAATAGTTCAGATAGCTACTGTAACCTCCTTCGGTTACAGTCACCGTCTTAGAGGCAGGCTCCAAGGCCCAGGTGTGGCTGGCCAGAGCATCAACAAAATAGCGGTCGTGTGACACCAGAAGAATAGTACCGTTAAAATTAGCCAAAACCTGTTCCAGATTCTCCTGCGATGGAATATCCAGGTGGTTGGTTGGCTCATCAAGTATAAGAAAGTTAGCCCCGGTAAGCATCAACTTTGCCAGGGCGACCCGGCTGCGTTCCCCCCCGGAGAGGGCGTTGATAGGCTTGAATACGTCATCGCCGGAGAAGAGAAAACGCCCCAGGTAGTTGCGAGCTTCACCGATGGGCAGATTTTTTACGGCTAAAATTTCATCTAAAATGCTGGCCTCAAGGTTAAGGCTGGCATGGGTCTGGGCAAAGTACCCCACCTTGACCCCCGCCCCAAAGCGAACCGCACCGGCCTTTGGCTCTATCTCTCCCAACACGGTTTTGATAAAGGTGGTTTTACCTGAGCCGTTCGGCCCCAGCAAGGCAATTCGATTTTCCCGCCTGATTTCCAAATCGGGCCAGGTAAAGAGCGCCTCGTCTTCAGGATAGCCAACAACCAGATCATGCGTTGCTAGTACCAAATCACCAGAGCGAACCGCCGTTTGCAGTTTTAGGCTTAGCGTTTTGTGTTCGCTAGGGCGTTCCAGCCGGACCATCCGCTCCAGGCGTTTTCGCCGCCCTTGAGCCTCCTTGGTTCGTTGTCCGGCCAGGTTACGCCGGATAAACTCTTCCTCCTTGGCGATGAACTCTTGTTGAGCTTCATATTCTTTTTTTCTGCGTTCAAAGCGATCTACACGCTGAAGCGTGTAATGGGAAAAATTTCCGTTATAGGTCTCGACACTGCCAAACAGGAGTTCCCATACCCGGGTAGCAACTTTGTCTAAAAAGTAGCGGTCGTGCGCCACAATAACCATTGCGCCGGGCCAGCTTTGTAAATAGTTTTCCAGCCACTCAATCGAAGCCAGGTCCAAATGGTTGGTTGGTTCATCGAGCAACAGCAAATCGGGCTGCTCCAACAACAACCGGGCCAAATGCGCTCGACTTTGCTCCCCACCGCTAAACTGTACTAAGGGTTTTTGGTACTCTTCTTCGGTAAAACCCAAGCCGGTCAAGACCTGTTGGGCCGTTTGTTCGTAATTATAGCCGCCAGCATGCTCAAAGCGAGCCTGCGCTTCCCCATACTTTTCGAGCAAATCAGTATGGATAGCCTCGTCGGCTTCGTCAGCCAGAGCGGCTTCCATGGCTTTTAGTTCTGACTCTTGCTCGCGCAATTCGGCAAAGGCACTTAGAGCCAAGGCCCATAAATCGCCTTCGGTAGAAACCAATGAAGCGTGTTGCTCAAGATAGCCTATCTTTAGATTCTTGGCTGTATATATCCCCCCTTCAGAGGGTAGCTCCAGACCGGCCAGAATACGCAGCAGGGTGGTTTTGCCTTCCCCATTAGGCCCTACTAAGGCAATCCGGTCGCCATGATTGATGATCAGGTTGAGGTCGGAAAAGATATCCTGTCCACCGAAGTATTTACCCAGGTTGTGAGCGGTTAGAACTGCCATAGAGAATTGTGAATAATGAACAATGAATTTTGAATGGGTAATGAAGCAATTATACCACAAATGACGCGAGACAATTGCTTTTACAGCGAATATTTTCTGCTCAGTTTATCATTAGATAATACCTGAGAAAATTGAATTTTGCAAAGGGTTAGCTTGCCCTAGCTAGCCCGTTCTATTTTTATCTCGAAAACCACTCTAAGCCAAAAACAATAATCACAGCGTAGGGTAACCGTAGGGTAAAATCATTTGACTCCGGCCAACAAAAATAGTACTATAGTATTAGTAGAATCTTTATCGGATAAAGTTCTATAGTAGCCGAAAGGAGGTCCCTATCGAGGTGCCAGATTGGGAAATAGCTCGGCTAGCTGGAAGTCATACCTAGTTCAAATGGGCCGATGAGGGTTTAGTTCCTGGCCAACGATAACTGGCGTTAACAGCAGGTATTGATTTCCACTTAGCTTTAACAAACACTAATTTTTGGTAATGAGAGCCTATTAAATTATACATATCCTATAATTTAGTCTTTCAAAAACCTGGTGAAGTTTCGCCAGGTTTTTTGTTGCTAAATTCTGGTTAGCAACAAAGCAAATGGCAGTTACGGGGTAAACCCCGTAACTGCCATTTGCCATTAGCCCACTATCCAATTTCCTATTCCCGAATTTGACAACTTAAACGTTTTAGCATATTATGCGTTCCAACTCAAAGGTTTAAGTTAATGCGTCAAGGTCTACCAACTCGGACAAAAAGTGGTAAGGAGGATGTAACCCTTAAAGACATCGCCGAAGCCGTCGGCAAATCAGTGGCGGCTGTTTCGAGGGCGCTGCATAATCACGATGACATCAGCGAAGAGACAAGAGAATATATCAAGCGCGTGGCCCGTGAAATGGGTTATGCTTCAACAAACACCCTCGGCTTTATCTTACCGGCCCTCTCTCCCCGAAATTCCGACCCTTACTTTAGCGAATTACTGACCGGCATCACCAACGAGGCCACCGAGCAAGGTTTTGATCTACTGGTTTCAACCTGCCCACCCGGCCCCGAAGAAAACTGGGCCTACCTGCGGCTCATCAATAGTCGCCGGGTCGATGGCATCATCATCGCCCGCCCACGCTGGAGAGATTCTCGCATAGAGTTACTGCTAGAAAAACAATTTCCCTTCGTGGTCATCGGTGCCACAAATCTACAAGGCGACTTTCTAACGATTACAGAAGATGCTGCCGAAGGCGCTCGGTTGATGGTGGAACATCTGGCGGCACAGGGTCACGAGCGTATCGCCTTAATTAACACCCCATCCGATTTGTTCTTTTCGTCAGAATATTTATCAGGCTTTCGAGAGGCTATGCTCAAGGCAGGCTTACAGATAAATGAGGACTTTCTGGAAGAGTGTGATTTCACCCAAAAAGATGGTTACCAGACAGCCCAAATGTTGCTTAGTAAGCCCGAAGCGCCAACTGCCATCATTACAGCCGATGATATCGTTGCTTTAGGGGTGATGGCCGCTGTTCAAGATCAAGGGTTTGAAATTGGGAGTGATGTAGTCGTTACAGGGTACGGCGATATCCTACTGGCCGAATACTCACAGCCGCCCTTAACCACCATTCACCGGCCTACTTACATGCTGGGTCAGCAGGCCTGTCAGATGCTCACCGCTCAGTTGGGCGATGAGGCGCTCAAAAAAAAGAATGTCGTAATCAAACCATCGCTGGTCATTCGCCAATCCAGTGACCTGGTGTTATGGTTATAAATATTAATAGAGTTTTATGAGTTTAGGGAGTTTAATGAGTTTGGGGAGTTAAACAACATTAACTTGCCCAACTCAATCAACTCACCTGACTCACCTAACTCACCTAACTTTTTTATAGGAGGAATATTAAGATGGCAACTGTAGGCTACCAAAATATGACCAAAGCTTGGGGTGATGTGATTGGGGTTAATAACTTGAACCTCGAAATCCCCGACAAAGAATTTCTGGTATTGGTCGGACCTTCCGGCTGTGGTAAATCGACAGCCCTGCGCTGTCTGGCCGGCCTTGAGGAGATCACGGCAGGCGAAATTACAATTGGCGATCGCGTGGTCAATGATGTACCCCCTAAAGACCGGGATATTGCGATGGTCTTCCAGAGCTACGCCCTTTACCCCCATATGACCGTATACGACAACATGGCCTTTGGCCTGAAATTGCGTAAGACGCCAAAAAGCGAAATAGATAGGCGCGTTCAAGATGCCGCCAGTATCTTGGGAATCACCCAGTTGTTGGATCGCAAACCCAAGCAAATGTCCGGTGGTCAACGGCAACGGGTGGCTCTTGGCCGAGCCATTGTCCGCGACCCGGCCGTCTTCTTGCTCGACGAGCCGCTCTCCAACCTCGATGCGAAATTGCGAGTTCAGACTCGAGCCGAAATCTCCAAATTACACCAGCGCCTGGGAACAACCTTTATCTACGTTACCCACGACCAGGTTGAAGCCCTGACCATGGCCGACCGCATCGCTGTGATGAGAGATGGCGTTTTGCAGCAGGTGGAGACCCCCCAAAGCCTATACGACCATCCAGGTAATATTTTTGTGGCCGGTTTTATCGGCTCGCCATCCATGAACTTCTTCAGTGGAACGGTCACCGGCACCACCGACGAAATGTATGTCGATTCTGGTGCAGTTCGCCTGCGCCTACCGCAAAGCGAAGTTGAGCAAGTAGGGCAAGAAGGTATTGGCAAAGAAATTATCTTTGGGGTACGCCCAGAAGATATTCATCACCCACAATACACACCGTCCGGTGTAACCGAGCAACTGGTCGAAACTACCGTAGATGTCACCGAGCTTATGGGGAACGAAATCTTTGTTTATCTCCAATCGGGTGACGACCAAAGCTTGATTGCCCGCGTTGACCCTCGCGCAGATTTGCGCCCCGGCGACAAAGTCCAAATGGCCTTCAACACCGAAAAAATCCATATCTTTGACCGCACCACCGAGAAAAATATCGCTACACCCCAAGACTAGACCGTTGGTTCATTAATAATGCTTGAAAAGGGGGAAGCCTGTACCAGGTTTCCCCCTTTCGCTTGCAATATAGATGTAGGGGCGAATGCCATTCGCCCCATTAAGGCCCGTTATATTTGGGCATTTGCCAAACGTCCCTACAATTAGACTTAGCGAATGAAGCACTAAAGAGCAAACAGCGATAGGGTGAAATGTCAAGTAGTAGAGAAAAACTTTAAGGATAGAGAAAGAGACAAGTTGAACTAAACCTGCTAGGGTTGAACTTTTAAAAGTGAATAGCAGGTACTGGGTAGAAGTATGGCCG
>Ga0210124_1001115_pt1 | contig 12022 bp, 10 predicted proteins | sample Muzzi_PWC_D2_FD_185554 | JGI IMG/M metagenome (GOLD analysis project Ga0210124, IMG submission 185554) | Wetland microbial communities from San Francisco Bay, California, USA, that impact long-term carbon sequestration - Muzzi_PWC_D2 (SPAdes) | ecosystem: Environmental > Aquatic > Marine >... | reverse complement strand
CTATCTGTTCCGCCATCATCGTCTCGGTGTGCGGTGACCGCCAGGTCCGGAACCATGTCGCCATCCAAATCTCCCAAGCCTGCTATCGTAAATCCAAACTCATCACCATCATCCAAGATGCCGGTGAAGCCCCCGGCGGTACTGCTGATTTTTTGGTGGGCTTTGACGGTTCCATCCGAGTTCATAAAGAGTATCCAGACGGCTCCTCTATCCGTGCCCCCATCATCATCATGACGTGCGCCAACGGCCAGGTCAGGAATTCCATCACCATCCAGATTGCCAATTTCAGCCACCTCAACGCCAAAGTTATCCTGATTATCTAGAATTCCTAGAAAGCCACCTTGTGTATCACTGATTTTTTGAAAAGAAACTACGGTACCAGGGTTGGAAAAAGTAGGGATAAACATACCCAACAATAACAGGCCCAGCGAAATTAAGATGATTTTTGGCGCTCGTCGGGATATGAGTCTTGGGTAGCTCAATTTCAAGTGGATTTTCGGTGGCATAAGTCCCTCCTATAAACTATGGCAATTGACCCATTTTAATTATATATCAAAGTCTCGATTCATAAAATGACTAGCGCAGTTTAGGCTGCCGAAGTCTCCGCTTGTGTTGTGCCAACTGCCTAACATCCAAATGAAATAGATGGTAAGCGGATGAATGTAACGGGCTTGACACCTATGCAGAACCAATTATCATATATGATGGTCGCCGTAGGAGGCTCCTAATATAATAATTTGCGATATCTTTTGAGGTGGTACCATTTTTAAGCTTAATAATGAAATTTCAAACTGATTATTATTACACTGATCGCGAAACCAAAGCTAAATATGTCTGGTTGAAGTATCGTTCTATTCTTAAAGGCCGTATCTTAGATGTTGGTGCTGATGAAGGCTACCTGAAGAAATATTTGCCTGCTGAGACCGATTATTGGGGTATTGGACTGGGAGGGCATCCAGACCAAGTGGTGAATTTAGAAAAGGAAAAGATTCCTTTTCCTGAACATTCCTTTGATTGTGTCTTGTGTCTGGATGTGTTAGAGCATTTAGATAATATTCATGAGATTTTTGATGAACTTTGTCGCGTGAGCCGGAATTATGTAATTATTTCCTTGCCCAATCCCTGGGCTGGCTTTCTGGGTATGCTGCGTGCTGGTAATTACCGACCAGACCAACCTATGAAATTCTATGGCCTGCCACCGGAACCTCCTGAAGATCGCCACAAATGGTTTTTTTCGTATAAGGAAGCAAAGAATTTTGTTCTCCACAGAGCGATGAAAAATAACATGCGTGTGGTACAGATGGATACATACAAAGGTATTGAGGTGAGAAGTTGGAAGCGCAGCTTGTGGAACCTGGCAATCATGGCTCTGTTGCGGAATAAATCAAACGGTGAAAACCTTCACGAGGCTATGCTATGGACGGTTCTGCAAAAAAACGATTATGGCTAAACAGCAACCAAACACTGCTACGCCAGATGGTCAAATGGCGGCCATTTGATTGGGCTTTCTATAAGCTGCTATATCGTTGGAAATGGGCTAATCGACACTTGGGACATATGATGCTTTTTGTTTGCCGTAAGAATTTGGATTTTTAGGGTACATGGATAAATGATATTAAAACAATTGAGAAAAAGGTAACTACGTGAAAAGAATCACTTCGTATTTTAAGGCTGGTCTCTCCCGCCTGCGGGTGTGGCCCGTGGGCATGATTAAGCGACTTCTAATTTCACGAGCGGGGCTGCCATCTGGGGGCATTCATGTGTTCTATGGGCATGATCGGTTACCGGCTTCTGGCGAAGTGGCTCGTGGGGGCATCATTAAGTTCCAGCGGCTAAACGAACTTTTCCCAAATACCCCTCGTTGTTTCAATATTCTCTATATGGTCAGCAGTGATCGCCCTGCTTATGCTCGACATTTGGTCAGTGCGACCCACCGGGTAGGGGCCAAATTCGTATGGAACCAAAATGGTGTAGCTTATCCGGCCTGGATGCCACAAGGGTGGGAAAAGCTAAATGCCAAAATGGCCGAGTTGCTACACGCCGCCGATTACGTGTTTTATCAAAGTGAATTCGCCCGTTTCAGTGTTGAACATTTTTTGGGGAAGCGTACCGGCCCATCTGAGGTGTTACACAACTCGGTCGATACGGACTTTTTCTCTCCTATACCCAACCAGAATCACTCAAATAAACTAACATTGTTATGTATTGGCTCCCAATATCATATTCATGCCTTAGAAACCCCAATTCGCACCCTGGCTCTTATTCGCAAATCTAACAGACATATTCGTTTAAATATTGTTGGCAAGGTATACGATCACGTGCGTGAACCAATTCAACGGTTAATTAAAGAACTGAACTTGGAAGAGGAGGTCACTTTTTCCCCCCCTTTTACTCAACAAGAAGCACCTGATATCTTTCGAGGCTGTGATATTCTTCTCCATACTAAGATACAGGATGTGTGTCCTGGTGTTGTTATTGAGGCTATAGCTTCCGGTTTGCCAGTTGTTTACTCAATTAGTGGTGGTGTGCCAGAATTGGTAGGGGAAGAAGCTGGGATTGGTATTCAAACCGAGGCAAATTGGGAAAAACGTGTTCCGCCACCCCCCGAAGCCTGGGCCGAGGCCGTTTTGACGGTTGCAGAGTCCCGATCGCGTTTTGCCGAAGCAGCTCGGCAGCGAGCCGTCGAGCGGTTTGACTTGCGGCCCTGGATAGAGCGTCACAGGCAGGTATTTTCTGAGCTACTTGGCTAGTTGGGGAGTATAGGCCTATATGCCACCTAAAGTCACTGTTTTGCTGTCGGTATATAATGGTGAGCGCTATCTGCAAGAGGCCGTCGATAGCATTCTCAATCAAACCTTCACTGACTTTGAATTTGTTATCATTGATGATGGTTCCACAGATGGAACCCGGAGCATCCTGGATCGTTACACCGATTCTCGGATTGTGCGGTTGTATAATGACCAAAACATTGGTTTGACCCGCTCCCTCAATCGTGGTTTAAAGATGGCACGTGGTCAATTTATCGCCCGCCAAGATGCGGACGATATCTCTTTACCGGCCAGGCTCGCCAAGCAAGTGGCTTATCTGGAAGAACATTCGCAAGTTGGAGTGTTAGGCACACAGATTAAACTATTAAATAGGCTCGGCTTAACAATTGATGTGGCAAAACTACCCGCTTCCCATGGCCTTATTGTCTGGACTCTGTTGTTTCGAAATGCATTTGCCCACCCCGCCGTCATGATGCGCAAATCAATTTTGGACCAAGTTGGTGGTTACGATCCATCATTTCAGGTCACTCAGGATTACGAATTATGGACTCGTTTGATTGGAAAAACCCGGTTTGCCAATCTGCTTGAGACTTTGGTCATCCATCGCAGAAGTTGGGGTTCAGTCTCAGCCAGGCAAGCTGAGATGCAAAAAGAAAATGCGCACCTTATTATCCAGCGAAGCAACTCATGGCTTTTGAGAGAGGACGTCTCAACAAATTGTGTGGAATGGGTGAATAAATCACGTGAGCCACACTGTTCCTTAACCAATGAGCAAATAAGACAGACCATTGCCTTCCTGTTAGATTTGTATGCGGCGCTACGAGATAGGGAGTTGTTGAGATATAATGAGTTGGATGAAATCCATACGGAAATGTTGGATACTATCGTTATCATCAGTCGCTGTATGTCTCACACCGACAGGATACGAACTTATTGGTGGTCCATTTGTCCACGACCTCTTTGGCGGGCTATCCGGGTAGTAACGGCTTTGCTTAACTTGTTACGTGGTAAATTTTTTGGGCTTCAGTGTATTTGAATAGAGTTAAATTACCCAATGTGTGGTATTGTTGCTTATCTTAACTTTGACCCCAATAACACAATAGATAAAACCACTCTGGGCCAGATGACCGGCACCTTGGCGCATCGTGGTCCGGATGACTCTGGCCTGTGGTGTAATGGTTCGGTTGGCTTGGGACACCGTCGCTTGGCTATTATCGACCTCTCTCCGGCAGGTCGCGGACCGATGACAAATGCAGACGGCTCGCTGGTGATTACCTTTAATGGTGAGATATATAATTATCGAGAGTTACGTCCACAGCTTGAAGCAAAAGGGTATCGCTTTCAAACACAAACCGATACAGAAGTGATTTTACATGCTTATGCCGAGTGGGGAACAGGGTGTCTTGAATACTTTAACGGTATGTTCGCTTTTGCCCTGTGGGACGCTCGTCGCCAGCGTCTCTTTGTGGCGCGAGACCGCTTTGGTATCAAACCCCTTATTTACTATTGTGATGCGGACCGTTTCATTTGCGCCTCCGAACTCAAAGCGGTGGTGGCGGCAAATAATGTGCCTCGTAACCTGGATCCGATGGCCTTGCATCACTATTTGTCACTTATGAATATACCGGCTCCCTTTACTATCTATCAAGACATTCATAAATTGCGCCCCGGTCATTATTTGCTCATCGAAAATGGGCAAGTTCGGGAAGAACGTTGGTGGAACTTACCCTTGGGCACCGAAACAACAGAGTCTGAACCGGTCATCCTGGAGAAACTCGAGTCACTTTTACAGGACTCCATTCGGCTGCGTTTAATTTCCGACGCACCCTTGGGTACATTTTTGAGTGGGGGCGTAGACTCAAGTATTATCTCTGCGATAGCGGCGCAACAAGCGAAAGGTCAAAAGCTGGCTACATTTTCGGTTACATTTTCGGGACAAGCCAAATATGATGAACGCCGGTACTCGCGCCAAGTAACTCAACACATTAACTCCACCCATACCGAGATTGACCTTCAGGTTGATTTCCTGGAAATTCTACCTGAAGTGGTTGACTTATTTGACGAACCCTTTGCCGTGTCGTCTGCCCTGGCAATCTATCTCATGGCTCGCGAAACGACTAAACACGTTAAGGTCATTCTCACGGGTGATGGTGGTGACGAGGTATTTGCTGGCTATCCCTTTCGACATACCCGGCCTGATAATGATCTCGACAAATTAGCCCGACTACCCTTCAGCAATTGGCGAACCTTTAAGGCGAAGTCACCGCAACCGTTAATTGCCTGGGAGCTTCCCACGTGCCTGCGTCGGGCTCGTCTCATTGCAACTGCCCTAACCACTCCCGATGTAAAGATGCGTACTTGGCGTTACTTGCAGACATTATTCAATTTTAACGAGGCTGAAAAGTTTGCTCTGTATTCGCCTGAGTGGGCCGAGCATCTCCGACAATCTGCCAATTTTAGCAGCACCGATGAATTTCTAATGGCTGCTATGCCAGCTTCAGCCCCTAACCGATTAGCGCGTTGGTTGTATTTCGATATTCATACCACCCTGGTTAATGAAATGCTCGCCAAAGTGGATAAGGCGACAATGGCCTGGGGACTTGAGGCTCGTACGCCATTTCTCGACCATCGTCTTGTAACGTATGCTTTAACAATTCCGGCTCATTTGATGGCACAAGGAACGAATGGCAAGCGATTGTTAAAGCAACTCGGCGAACGATACGTGCCCCATGAGGTGTTATATCGCAAAAAGCAGGGGTTTAATGTTCCGCTTGGAGCCTGGTTGCGTCAAGAAGTGCCCCCTATTTTTGCAGATGCGCTTTCGTCAAGCCGCCTTAAGGCTTCATCTACCTTTTGTCCAAAGGTGATTGAGAAAATTATTGCCCGGCATCGGCGTGACCACAGCGTTGATTTTTCCAACCGGATATTGAGCCTGGCCTGGTTCGAGATGTGGCAGGCCAATGGCTAAAATTCTTGTTGTTGCTAGCCCGCCTGGGCCACTCACTCTGGGACGGGCCGTGGTAGGTCATTGTGCGGGCCACGAAATCTTTTGGCTTTCAACGCCCAAGGTTAATCTTCCTCAAGTAACGTCTTTAGGCCCACCCGCGAAGGCTGGTCGCTTTGGGCGTACATTTCTCGAACCTGTCATTTTGATAGAGGCTATTCGCCGTATCCAACCCGATCTTATTCACGTTCATTTCGCATGGCAAGGGTTACGGACACCCATTCTGCTGCGTTATAAACCTCTCATTGTCAGTACGATGGGTGGTGATATTTTGCCTGACCAGGGTTACAATGGCCTTCGGGTACCGTTTACCCGCGCGCTCCTCAATCATGCGGATTACATTACCTCAAAGTCCGCCTATCTGGATGAGGCTCTCTGTCGTATTGGTAATTATCGACACAAAATTCGGCGTGTCACCTGGGGGATAGACCTCAATCAGTTTCACCCTGACCGGGATACAACGCACCTTCGAGCACAGTGGAATATTCCCCCCCATGATCTTGTTTTTTTTGATGCGCGTGGGGCCAGCCCACTTTACAACAAGCACGTAATCATGATGGCCTTTGCCGGTTATCTGCGGGCGGGTGGCCCCTCGGCTACTCTACTGGTTGCCGAGATTAATCCCCAATTGGCCTATGTGGCCGAATTACGCCAACAGGCCCACGACCTGGGAATTATAGATCGGGTGCGATTTTTGGGAGTAATTGACCATGCCGTGATGCCCGACTATTATGCCCTGGCTGATGTAACGATATCTATACCTCGCACCGACGGTTTACCGCAGACAATTTTTGAGGCTCTGGCTTGTGGTTCGTTCCTGATTTTGAGTGAGTTACCGCAATATGTCGGAACGGTGGAAGAAGGGGTGACGGCCCAGTTGGTGCCTCCCAATGACAGTGAGGCGGTAGCAACATCTCTAATGTGGATTGCTACACGTCCCAAGCTTCGAGAGCAGGTAGCCCAGATAGGGCGGGCTTACGTTGAACAACAAGGTGATCGTCGTACGCAAACCCGGTTGGTTAATCAATTATATCATGAGGTACTGACCAGTTATTCACATGACGTGCTATAATTAGAATTTTCGTCCTTGACCTGTCGCAGAGGATAAACATCACCATGGAAACACTATGAGGATTCTTTTTTTCATCAATACCCTCGGTGGGGGGGGAGCAGAGCGCGTAGTAAGTACATTATCGCATTATCTTACTCGTGAAAAGAATCATCAAATCATCATTATAACACTGCAAAAGTCTGAATGTTTTTATGAGTTACCTCCTTCAGTTTCAGTATTGAGTCTAAAATCTGGTGTGCTCAATATAGGTTTGGGGAAAATTCTCTTTTTGCCCGTATTCGCTCTGGAGTTTAGTTGGATTCTAAAGAAGATTAAGCCCGATTCGGTTATCAGCTTTTTAGTTCGTTCCAATTTGATTCATGCAATGACGAAGTGGTTTGGCAATAAATTACGGATTGTTCTTTCAGAAAGAGGCCCCCCACAAACTCGCTATTCAGCCAACTCCTTTCGTGACCGGACAATGCGAGCACTTATACGATTGTTATACCCAAAGGCTGACTCAATCATCGTTATATCTAAGGGTATTAAAGATGACCTCAGAGATTTGGGAGTTCTGGCTGAAAGGGTTACTGTTATATATAATCCGCAGGATATTAGGGATATCAAAGTGAAAAGTCAGGAGGACGGGGGCGTTCAGATACCGGCCAATATCCCCACATTGATTACTGTAGGCAGGTTAGTTGCCGAAAAAGATCATAAAACGCTTTTAGATGCTCTAAAAAAGATAAAGGAAACCTTAAACTGTCACCTTATTATTATGGGTGAAGGCCCTTTAGAAGGGGAATTAAAGGAATATGCAAAAACACTGGGCGTATTGGAGTCCATATCCTGGCTGGGTTGGCAACGTAATCCTTTTGCAATCATGGCTAAGGCGAACCTATTTATTTTAACCTCCAAGTATGAAGGATTTGGCAATGTTCTTATTGAGGCTATGGTGTGCGGCCTTCCAATTATCAGCACCGATTGTCCCAGTGGCCCACGGGAAATATTGAAAGATGGTGAATATGGTCTCCTGGTGCCGGTCGGCGATAGTGAAGCGATGGCTCAGGCGGTGATAACTCTATTGCAAAATAAAGGATTATATGAAAAGATGAAACATAGTGGGTATGAACGGGCGGCTCAATTTGATGTTCAGTTTATTGCTCCACAATATTTAGATGTTTTGGACCTAAACTAAATGTGCGGCATTGTTGGCAAACTCAATTTTGATTCGGCTCAAGCTGTCGATAAAATTCTCCTGCGTCAGATGAATGACGTTCTCAACCATCGTGGCCCTGACGACGAGGGTATATGGGTTCGGGGTCCGGTTGGCTTGGGGCACCGGCGGCTGGCTATCGTCGATCTCTCGCCAACAGGGCATCAACCCATGAGTAACGAGGATGGCACAATTTGGCTCACATTTAATGGTGAAATCTATAACCATCTTGAATTGCGGGTTGAATTAGAACAACGCGGCCATCGCTATCGGGGTAACTCCGATACCGAAACTATCATTCATCTTTATGAAGAGTATGGCTGTGATTGTGTTAAACATTTACGTGGGATGTTTGCTTTTGCTCTCTGGGACGAGCAGCAGCATCGCCTTTTTCTGGCTCGTGATCGCTTCGGTCAAAAACCACTGCTTTATGCTGAAACTGTCGCTGGTCTGACGTTTGCTTCAGAGTTCAAAGCGCTTCTTCAAGACCCGGCGGTATCACGCGAGATCAATGACCTGGCGATTCACCATTACTTAACTTACGGTTATATCCCCGCCCCCCTGACGGCTTTTCGTCAGATATGTAAACTACCCCCGGCCAGTACTCTTGTTTGGCAAGATGGCAACATTTGTATCGAACGTTATTGGCATCTACATTACACCCCGAAACTAACCCTTAGTGAAGCTGAGATTACGGAACAGTTGCTAACGTTGCTGCGGGAAGCTACCCGCTTGCGCTTAATGAGTGACGTGCCTTTAGGAGCCTTTCTGAGCGGAGGAGTCGATTCAGGGGCAGTTGTGGCTTTGATGGCCGAGTCATTAAGCGAGCCGGTTAAGACTTTTTCCATTGGCTTTGATGAGCAATCCTTTAATGAGCTTGATTACGCGCGACAGGTTGCCGAACGGTATGCCACCGATCATCATGAATTTGTTGTGACTCCCGATGCCCTGGCGGTGTTACCGGAACTGGTTTGGGCTTATGGCGAACCCCACGCCGACTCTTCTGCTGTGCCGACCTATTATGTCTCCCGAGAAGCAAGCCAACATGTTACTGTGGCGCTCAATGGTGATGCCGGTGATGAATTATTCGCCGGGTATGATCGCTATCGAGCTATTCGTCTCGCTGCCTATTACGAAAAAACACCACGTTGGTTGCGGGAAGGTATCATTGCCCCGGTATTTCGCAACATGCCTGAGTCAACCAAACGCAAGGATGTTCTTAGACGTCTGAAGCGCTTTGTTTTGGCTATAGATGCCACACCGGAACGGCGTTACGCCAAATGGATCAACTTGTTCACCAATATGGAAAAGGCTGGGCTATACACGCCCAACTTTGCGGCTCAAGTATCAGGAATAGACTCACTGGTTATCTTAGAGCAGAGTTATGCCCTAGCCGATAGCACAGATTTTGTCGAACGTACTCAATATGTGGACACTCATACTTACTTGCCTGATGATTTGCTGGTTAAGATGGATATTGTTACCATGATTCATTCATTGGAGGGGCGTTCTCCCTTTTTAGATCATAAGTTAGCCGAATTTGTTGCTCGATTGCCTCCTACCTATAAGCTTCGAGGCCAAATCCCGAAATATATTCTTAAGCGTACCTTGCGTAAACACCTACCCAAAACTATCTTGAACCGAGCCAAACAAGGCTTTAGTGTGCCGGTCGGGCGCTGGTTTCGCCATGAGTTGCGTCAGGTGGCATATGATGTGCTACTCGATCAAAAGGCGTTGGCTCGTGGTATTTTTGATGAAGGGGCTGTACGCACGTTGTTAGATGAGCATGTAAGTGGTCAAGCCAACCACTGGCCTCGTATCTGGGGACTTTTGATGTTAGAACTCTGGTTCCAAACTTATATTGACCGGCCTCGCGCTGCCCTCACTAAACCGGCTGCCGGGATTTTATAACATTCACAGGAAGGAAATTTGATGAGTACCTATCTGGTTAGCGGTGGGGGGGGCTTCATCGGCTCCAACATCGTTCGTGCGTTGGTTTCACAAGGTGAGACGGTACGTGTTTTTGATAATTTTAGCACAGGCCGACGAGCCAATTTGGCTGATATCTTAACTGAAGTTGAAATCATTGAAGGTGATTTGCGTGATCTAGTCGTTTGCTCTGACGCCGCACGAGGCGTAGATTATATTTTACATCAAGGGGCGATTCCTTCTGTGCAGCGCAGCGTCGAAGATCCCCTGACCTCCAATAATGTAACTGCGAATGGTACGCTTAACCTTCTCTTAGCAGCCCGTGAGGCCAAGGTAAAACGGTTGGTTTGCGCCTCCTCTTCATCGATTTATGGCGATTCGCCTATGCTACCTAAACAGGAGGACATGGCTCCGCAGCCCAAATCGCCTTACGCTGTCTCTAAATTATCGGCAGAAAAATATTGTCAAATATTTACCGAGCTTTATGGCCTCGAAACGGTTGCTTTGCGCTATTTTAATGTCTTTGGTCCATACCAAGACCCTTCCTCTGAATACTCGGCGGTGATCCCTTTATTCATCAAAGCGATGCTGGCTAGTAAAGCGCCAACAATTTATGGCGATGGCTTGCAATCGCGTGATTTTACCCATGTGAGCAATGTTGTAGAGGCCAACCTGCTGGCAGCCACTGCGTCAAATGTGGCTGGTCAAGTATTCAATATTGCTTGTGGTAAGAGTTATACCTTGCTTGACCTAATTGAAAGCCTGAATAAGATTCTTGATGTTCAGATTCAGCCAACCTTTGGACCACCCAGAGCGGGCGAGGTGAAACACTCCATCGCAGATATCAGCCGGGCCGAAGAACAGTTGGGATACAAGATTAAAACAGATTTTGAATCTGGCTTGAGGCAAACCGTGGAGTGGTATCAACAAGTTGGATGAGTTGGGTGAGTTTAATGAGTTTAATGAGTTCATTGAGGTTGATGAGTAGGTTAGTTCTTGGAATGTATAAACCATAAAAGGGTTCGATGATGGGGAAGATTGAGCGGTTTGAAGATGTTCAGGCTTGGCAGAGGGCGAGAGAATTAAATCGAGAGATTTATACTGTTACCGGCAAAGGAGAATTTTCCAAAGATTTTGCCCTAAGAGACCAGATTAGGCGAGCAGCAATCTCGATAATGCTCAATATTGCCGAAGGCTTTGCTCGACGCTCTAACAAAGAGTTTAGGCAGTTTTTATTCGTTGCCCACGGTTCCGTTGCCGAGGTTCAGTCAGCTTTGTATATAGCCAAGGATCAGAACTACATTAACGAAAGTGAATTTCAAGCCTTATATCAAGATACAGAAGAGGTTTCTAAAATGATTGCCGGTTTTATAAAATATTTAGGTAAGACAATATGAGTATCGAAAAACCAGACCAACTAGATGCATTATCAGATATATCCAACTCACCCAACTCATTAAACTCACCAAACTCATCAAACTCATCAAACTCTCTATATAATATTGCCCAATCTCTCGAAGAGATGGCACAGCGTGCTCCATATCGGCGGGCTATTGTTTTTCCCGCCGGGCGTGACGATCATGGGCGGGCTAAATTTGTTCAGTTCAGCTTTCAGCAGCTTAACCAGTTGTGTGATCGATATGCACATGGCTTGGCGGACTATGGCATTCAACGCGGAGATCACACCTTACTCATGGTTCGTCAGGGGGTTGAGTTGATTGCTATTACCTTCGCGCTCTTGAAAATTGGCGCGGTGCCTGTATTGATTGACCCTGGCATGGGGCGAAAATCCTTTTTGCAATGTGTTGGCGAAACGGAACCTACCGCCTTTATTGGTATCCCCCTAGCCCATGCCCTGCGAACGCTCTTTCCGAAAACCTTTAGCTCGATCAAGCATAAGGTTACGGTTGGTAAACGCTGGTTTTGGGGTGGGGCCACCCTCGATGAATTAGAATCAGACAAGCCTGACCTTTTCCCCCTGGCTCCAACCTCAACCGAGGATGAGGCCGCAATTGTCTTTACTTCGGGCAGTACCGGCATTCCCAAGGGAGTGG
>Ga0210124_1001114_pt1 | contig 12026 bp, 8 predicted proteins | sample Muzzi_PWC_D2_FD_185554 | JGI IMG/M metagenome (GOLD analysis project Ga0210124, IMG submission 185554) | Wetland microbial communities from San Francisco Bay, California, USA, that impact long-term carbon sequestration - Muzzi_PWC_D2 (SPAdes) | ecosystem: Environmental > Aquatic > Marine >... | reverse complement strand
GAGAGATATCCGAGTCGTATAAGGTGTTTGTTCATTTGACCGATGCTGGTGGTCAGATTATTAGTCAAGTTGATACCTTGCCCCAAAGAGGGGCCGTTCCAACGACGAGTTGGGTTTCTGGTGAGATTATCGAAGATGAATTGACGATGCCTATCCCTGTAGATAATTCACCTGCCTCTTACCGGCTGGTGGTTGGCCTATACGATGAACATACGGGGGAACGATTGAGGATTGGTCAAAGTGATGCATTGGTGTTGGTGGAAGATGGGCAAGTTCGCCAGGTGAGTCAAATCAAGGGAAACTAATGGCAAACAAATTACTAGAAAAACATGTTCTGCTTCGGCATCGCGATGTGGAAAATATTCACGAAATAGATGTTTATATGGCTCATGATGGCTATGCTGCCTTGAAAAAAGCCATAACAGAGATGTCGCCTGAAGCCGTTATGAATGAGGTAAAAACCGCCGGGCTGCGTGGACGAGGCGGCGCGGGCTTTCCGGCGGGCGTCAAGTGGAGTTTTATCCCGAAAAATATTTTCCCAAAATACATCGTTGTGAATGCAGACGAGAGCGAACCCGGCACCTTTAAAGATCGGGAGATTATGGAAGGCAATCCCCACCAATTTATTGAAGGCGTCATATTGTGTGCCTTTGCCGTGGGGGCGGAAACAGCTTATGTATACGGGCGTGGTGAATTTCGCACTTTGTTTGAAGGAGTGCTACAAGGCGCGGTAGATGAAGCCTACGCCAAGGGTTTTTTAGGCCAAAATATTCTGGGGAGCGATTTCTCGCTAGATCTGCATTTGCATCTCGGTGCTGGGGCTTATATCTGTGGCGAAGAAACGGCCCTGCTCAGTAGCCTGGAAGGCCAGTTGGGGCAGCCTCGCAGTCGGCCACCTTTTCCGGCGGTAGAGGGGATTTATGCCAAACCAACCGTTGTCAACAACGTAGAAACCCTGACCAATGTCCCGCCGATTATTGTTCACGGGGCAGATTGGTATCGCCAATATGGAACCGAGCGTAGTCCCGGCACTAAAATCTTTTGCCTTAGTGGTCGAGTAAACAAGCCGGGCAACTATGAATTACCGTTAGGAACCCCCATCCGCTACTTGATAGAGGAGTGTGGCGGTGGCATTATTGATGGAAAAAAAGTGAAAGGGATTTTGCCTGCTGGGGCATCTTCCAGCATCATGGGGCCTGACAAAATCGATGTGACCATGGACTATGAGGCGATGGCTGCGGCTGGGGCCATGCTTGGTTCGGCCTCCTTTATTATTCTTGATGAAACGGTTGATGCGGTCTGGGCGGCTGAAAAGAATGTGAAGTTCTTTAAGCATGAAAGTTGCGGCAAATGTAGCCCGTGCCGTGAGGGTACTCACTGGTTGGTTGGAGTCTATCGCAAATTGCGTGAGGGCCGTGGCACAAAGGAGGATGTCGAGCTATTAAACACAATTATCCACCAGATGGAAGGCAATTGTTTCTGTTTATTAGGCGAGTTTGTAGTTCCTGGTGTTCGGACTAGCTTGAATTTGTTTAAAGATGAGTATGAAGCCCTGGCAAATGAGGAAAATGAAACTGAGCCGACTGAGCATAATCTTGTTCATACAATGTTTTAGACGCTATTCATAAAATATCGGAGTGCGGAATTTATTCCGCCAAAATTCGCAGACTGAAGTCTGCACTCCAATTTACGGGTAGACACTTAGTTGAGGATTCGAATAGAAAGAAGCTATGGCAGATCAAGTAACGTTAACTATAGATGGCGTTGAGGTCAGTGTGCCCACAGGGACGCTCATCGTTGAAGCCGCCAAGAAAATAGAAAACGAAATTCCAGTGTTTTGCTACCATGCCAAGATGGATTCGGTAGGTATGTGTCGTATGTGTTTGGTTGAGATCGGGACTCCGGCTATTAATCGTGAGACACGGGAGCCGGAGCTAGATGAAAATGGCAACCCGATTATTCGCTTCTTTCCCAAGCCAATGACGGCCTGTACTACGCCCGTTTCTCAGGGGATGGTGGTCAAGGTCGATTCCGAAGCGGCTCTGGATGACCGAAAAGCCGTGCTGGAGTTTTTGTTGACCAGCCATCCCCTCGATTGTCCCGTTTGCGATAAGGGCGGCGAGTGTCCCTTGCAAGATTTGACCATCCGCCACGGGCCGGGCAATAGCCGCTTTGATTATGAGGACAAGCAGCACTTCCAAAAGCACTATCCATTGGGCGATTTGATTGTACTCGATATGGAACGCTGTATTATCTGCGCCCGCTGCGTTCGCTTTCAAGAGGAAATTGCTTTTGACCCTGTTCTAGCTATCGAAGAGCGCGGACGTTATGCCCACATCGTTAGCTACTCTAACCCCGGCTTTGCTAGTCATTATTCCGGCAATACGGCTGATATTTGTCCGGTAGGCGCACTGACAACGCGGGACTTTCGCTTTGGGGCGCGGGCCTGGGAACTAACCAATGTGCCGAGTGTCTGCAACCATTGTGGCGTAGGCTGTAACACCGTATTAGGAACCCGTACCCACCAGATTAAACGTATCATGCCGCGTCAAAATGAGGCGGTAAACGAGATTTGGATTTGTGATAAAGGTCGCTTCGGTCATCATTTTAATGGTAGCCCCAATCGGTTGACCACACCCCTGGTTCGAAAAAATGGCGAGTTGGTTGAAGCCACCTGGAACGAAGCTCTCGATTTGATTGGTCAAAGATTTAGCGCCATTAAAGATAGTGATGGTCCCAAAGCCTTAGGCGGAATAGCGGGCGCTCGTCTTTCCAATGAAGACTTGTATGTATTTCAAAAGCTGTTCCGGGAGGTTATCGGCAGCCAGAATATTGACCATCGGGTGGGGTTGAGCGCTGCCCTTGAAGATGAGACCGCCTACACGGTTGGGGTTGGCTGTGGTACCGACTTGGGGCGAGTTGGCAAGGGAACCACCATTTTGGTTGTCGGCTCAGATTTGGACCAGGAAGCCCCCATTCTTTATCTGCGGGTAGCCGGGGCTTCGGTCAAACGAGGCGCTCATGTGATAAATGCCGGAGGACGCCGTACCAAGCTTGATGCTCAAGCCCAAACTACCCTGCGATACCGTTACGGAACGGCGGCTCATCTGGCGTTAGGGCTGCTGGCTTTGGTCATTGAACAGAAGCTGGTTGACCAGGAATGGATTGATAATCGTGTCACAGGTTTTGCCGAATTAGAGAAAGCGTTACGAGACTACACCCCGGCCAAGGTTGCCAAAATAACCGGCCTTGAGACAGAGTCAATTGAAGCCGCGGCTAAAGCCTTTGCCGAAGCCGAGAATGGCATCATCATATTTGGACTGGAAGCGGGCAATGATCCCGCTTTACGGGCTGCGCTTGAGGCGCTGGCACTCGTTACGGGACATGCCGGTAAGGCTGATAATGGCCTCATTGCCGTGCTGCCCCAGGCCAATAGTCGGGGCGCGGCGGACATGGGAATTGTACCTGACCGCTTGCCAGGATATCTGCCTATTGATGGCGAAATTGGCTTATCGGCGCGGGAGATGCTAACCGGGGAGAATTCTGGCCTCAAAGGAATGCTCATTGCCGGAGCTGACCCGGCAGCAGATAATGACTCCCATAAAGTAGCTCTGGAGCAACTCGACTTTTTAGTGGTACAGGAGTTATTCTTGACCGAAACGGCTAAATTGGCCGATGTGGTGCTACCTGCCAAAGGAACTGCCGAGCGTGATGGAACCTTCACCAATTTGGAGCGGCGGGTGCAGGCCTTCGATGCCGGGGTACATGCGCCCGGTCTGGCCTGGTCAGATTGGTTGATTCTCACGGCCATTGCCGGGAAATTGGGGGCCGATTGGGCCTATGCTTCGGCGGATGGGGTGATGGCCGAAATTACCCAACGGGTTCCGCTTTATGCCGGGATGGAATTCGAAAATCTTGTCGCACCTATTTCACTGACTCGAAAAACCTCGCACTACATCTATGAAGGCATGAGCTACACGGCTGATGTGCGAGAGGGTGTCCAATGGGCGACCCTGGCTGAGGATGATTCAGAAGGTGCGCCTAAATTGCCGCTTCATTTTATCGAACCGGCCTCAATAGAGGCAGATGGCGACGGGATGACCTTAGTTGCACCTCGCTTCTTATATGATGGTGGGCGCTTGTTGGCCGAGGCTCAAGTGGTGGGGGCACATATTCACAAGCCTCACATTCTGCTCTCTCGGTCAGATGCCCAAAAACTGGGCGTAACCAACGGGGATCAGGTAACAATTTCCCAAAATGGCGCCTCGGTGGATCTACCAGTCCGGGCAGACCGCAGGTTAGAGGCAGGGGTGGCGCTCGTGCCACGAAATGTAGCCGGGAAGCCCGCCGAAAAGCTGATAGGGCCGAACGGCCTTTCTGCAATCGTAAAGGTAGAAAAGAAGTAGGCGAATGGACCAGCAATTCATTGTAAATTTGGTTGTTCAAATTATCATCGCCGGAGTTGTAGCCACGGCTCTAATGCTTGCCTTTGCCGCCATGACTGTGGTTGAGCGCAAACTGTTGGGGCGTTTTACTTTGCGCTATGGCCCTAACCGAGTCGGCAAGTTTGGCTCGTTACAGGTTGTGGCCGATATGTTCAAGATGTTCTTCAAAGAAGAGGTCATCCCTGATCACGTTGACCGACTGGTTTATTTGATAGCCCCCGGCCTGGCACTTGTGCCAGCCATGATGGCTTTTGCGGTTGTACCCATCGCCAGCCGATCGTTTGTCCTGCCTTTTGAAATCTTTGGCTCCACCATTACCGTCAACCCCTGGATAGCCGATATAAATGTTGGCATATTATATATTCTGGCAATCGGTAGTTTGGGGACCTACGGCGTAATTTTAGGCGGCTGGTCGAGCAACAATAAATATTCGCTATTGGGGGGGATGAGAACCAGCGCCCAGATGCTGAGTTATGAGTTACCAATGGGAATGGCTTTGCTCAGTGTCATCTTGCTGGTTGGCTCGATTCAGTTGACGGATATTGTAGAATTTCAAGCCTCACGGTGGGGTGGCTTTTTCTGGATCATCTTGTTCCAGCCTATTGCCTTTATCATATTTTTTATTTGCGGTTTGGCCGAAGCCGGACGTTCGCCTTTTGACTTACCGGAAACCGAAAATGAGCTAATTGCCGGCTTTTTTACCGAATATGGTGGTATGAAGTTTGGCCTCTTCTTTGGGGCCGAGTATGTTCATATGATTGTCTTGAGCTTCATCATCTCTACTATTTTTTTGGGGGGATGGGCCGGTCCCTTTGCCCAAGAGGTGCCGCTCTTAGGTATAGGCTATCTTTTAATTAAGGTGGCCTTTATCATCTTCTTAATGATCTGGGTTCGGGCCAGCACACCCCGGGTTCGGTTCGATAAGTTGATGAAATTTTGCTGGAAGTTTTTGCTGCCACTGAGCATCGCCAATGCAGCTGTTACGGCCTTGGTGATTGCTGTTTTCTTTTTCTAAAGAGATGGCAATTAGGATATAAACAATGATTAAAGAAGCGCTTACAGGATCGATAGAAATAGCTCGGGCGATGGGAGTCACCATAAAATATCTGTTCAAAAAACCGGTGACAAACCAGTTCCCCAGCGAACCCGTTGAAGTGTACCCTCGTTTTCGAGGGCGACATGTCCTCAAGCGGTACGATAACGGTTTGGAGCGATGCATTGGGTGTTCTCTATGTGCGGCAGCTTGTCCGACAGATTGTATTCATGTGGAGGCAGCCGAGAACACCGACGAAGAGCGCCATTCGCCGGGAGAACGTTATGCCAAGGTATACGACATCAATATGCTGCGCTGTATTTTCTGTGGCTATTGCGAAGAAGCCTGTCCGACCCAAGCCATTGTGCTGGAACACGATTTTACGCTGGCGGAATACAGCCGCTGGGATGCAATCTATACCAAGGAAAGATTACTGGAACCCCATAACCCGTCTCATATTGTTATTCGAGATGATGAGGTATTTGTCGATTTGCCCATATGGGGTAAAAAATAAAACCTGATACGAGTTAGATTTTTCTGGTTCCCAAACTCAGTTTGGGAACCAGAAAAAAGCAAACGGTATTTTCATGACACTTTTTCTGATCTTAGCTTTCATAGCTGTATTATCTGCCTTTGGGGTTGTATTTAATAAAAATGTGGTGCATAGCGCCTTAGCCTTGCTGGTAAACTTTTCGATACTGGCGGTGTTCTATTTTATGTTGAATGCCCAATTTCTGGGTATTGCCCAGATTTTGGTTTATGCCGGGGCTATTGTGGTGCTTTTTCTATTTGTGGTGATGTTACTCGGTGCGGATTTGGGTGAGCAAGTTACCTCCTGGATAACCTGGCAGAATGGTTTTTTTGTTGTCCTGGGGCTTATTTTGATAACGGTTATCGGTTCGGCTGTACGTGAGTTCCCCGTCTTGGGGGCGCGTGGTGATTTAAGCCAGGAGGCCGTTGCGGACTTTGGGCAAACTCAGGTTATCGCCAGGGCGCTGTTTACAGAGTACATTGTACCCTTTCAGTTGGTGGCGGTGTTGTTATCTGTGGGCGTGGTTGGTGTGGTCTGGCTGGCTCAACACCAAAGACAGCAGAAGTTTAGAAAAGTGGTGGCTGTGCTTGATGGGAGTTGGGCTGAAGAAACACGAGATGAAGGGATTAATGTACACCGGGTAAACTGGTTGCAGCATCAGTCCATATTTGATTTTGATTGGGTGGAAATTATGCAAGCCACCGATGAAGATGTAGAGCATTTTGCCATGCAGGTGGGCAACGATACCGACGACTGGCGAGGTTCTCGCTACCGGCAGATGCCCTGTTTGGTTTCGCCGGATTGCAAATTATCCGAAAATACCATGCGGATTTTACAGGAGCTATTTGGAGAAGTGAGAATAGCCAGGAGTTTAGGGGGTGAGTCATGATTGGTGAAGTCCCTCTCTCATTTTATTTGTTGTTGAGCGCCATCTTATTTTCAATTGGGGCTGGTGGTGTACTCATCCGGCGGAATGTTATTATCGTTTTGATGTGTATCGAGATGATGATGAATGCCGTCAATCTTACCTTTATTGCTTTCTCTCGCTACCTCGACTCGGCAACAGGACAGATTTTTGTCTTCATGATTATGGCCGTCGCCGCCGTGGAAGTAGCTATAGGTCTGGCGTTGTTGGTAGAAATCAATCGCCATAAGCCGGGTGTTAATGTCAATGATATCAATTCATTGAAAGGATGAGTAATAGCCAATTGTGAATTGTTAATTATCAATTGTTAATGAAAGAGTAATATAGGACAATGCCATATATGGCGTTGTTAAGGCAAGATTTAGCTGTCAGCAAGGCCATCATTAACCATTATTAATTCACTATTGACAATTTACAATTACCTAAGGGATTCAGAGTACTAATGACTCAATTAATTTGGTTAACCATTGCCCTGCCGCTTATTGGGGTTCTCTTCAATGGGATTTTAGGACGGCGGGTTGGGTATAAAGTGGTTCGTATCACTGGCCCATTGGTTGTTTTATTGGCTTTTTTGGTCGGCGTTGGCGCCTTCATTGAAACAATAGGCCGGGGCGGCGAAGCCGTTCTGGTACCTCTTTGGACTTGGGCTACCATTGGCGATTTTACGGTCCACCTCAAGCTGTTGGTCGATCCGCTTTCGTTGTTGATGGTGCTGGTGGTGACCGGCGTGGGCTTCCTCATTCACGGTTATGCTACCGAGTATATGGTCCATCGTGACCGGGCGGGCCATATCCGGGCCGACCGAGATTATCCTCGCTTCTTTACATTTCTTAATCTCTTTATCGCCTCTATGTTGGTGTTGGTGCTTGGCGATAACTTTTTGATGCTTTATGTCGGCTGGGAATTGGTTGGGCTTTGCTCTTATTTGCTTATCGGTTATTGGTATGACCGTCACTCCGAAGAACAGGCCCCCATTGATCTTGGATTAAAAGATGGCCGAATAAGATTAGCCCCCTTACTCTCACCGGCTGCCTCTGGCATGAAAGCCTTTATCGTCAACCGTATCGGTGATGTCGGTTTTGCGTTGGGCATTTTCTTGATTTGGAGTACCTTTGGTACACTCCAATTTAGTGATGTTTTTGCCCAAGCCCATACTGTGGCCGAGGCAACTCCATCCGTTATTACCTGGATTACGGCTTTGCTCTTCATCGGGGCGATTGGCAAAAGCGCCCAGATTCCGCTCTATGTTTGGCTACCCGATGCGATGGCCGGTCCTACGCCTGTTTCTGCCCTCATTCACGCGGCGACCATGGTCACAGCCGGGGTTTATATGATTGTTCGCACGAATGCACTCTATGCTCTGGCTCCTGATGTTTCTATGGGGATTGCCATTATTGGTACGGCTACGGCATTTTTTGCGGCAACCATCGCCATGGTGCAGGTTGACCTCAAACGGGTGCTGGCCTATTCCACGGTGAGCCAGCTTGGTTATATGTTTATGGCGGTGGGGGTTGGTGCGTATACCTCGGGTATGTTCCACTTGACCACGCATGCCTTCTTCAAGGCTCTGCTCTTTTTAGGGGCCGGTTCTGTGATGCACGCTCTCCATGACGTGATTGATATTCGCCGGATGGGTGGTCTCAAAGATAAAATGAAAATCACCTGGCTAACGTTTTGGATTGGAGGCTTGGCCCTGGCCGGTTTTCCTTTAATGTCAGGTTTCTTCTCGAAAGATGAAATTTTAGCCAAAGCCTTTGAGGCTTCCCCGATTTTGTGGTTTGTGGGTATTGTCACCGCCGGATTGACGGCCTTTTATACCTTTCGAGCTATCTTTATTGCTTTTCACGGACGGCCTCGTGACCAGCACCTTTTTGATCACGTCCACGAAAGCCGGACTCCCATTACATTTGCTCTGATTGTTCTGGCTATCTTAGCCGTGCTGGGTGGTTTATTAGGATTACCCACATTTTTGGGTTTGCCCCATATACTGGATGGGTGGTTGGCCCCGATTTATGTTACAGCCGGTCATGCAGAAGAAGTCCATCACCTTTCATTTGGAATGGAAATTGGCTTATTGTCTACGTCGGCAATTGTGGCGATAGCCGGTATTGGCTTGGCCTATTTCTTCTATGTAATTCGGCCATCCATCCCCGAAAATTTGGCTCGGAGTACCCGTTCGCTCTTTAGTCTGTTGGCGAATAAATATAAGATTGATGAACTTTACAACGCTGTGTTTGTGAATACCGGCTTGAAACTGGCCGATAGCATGGCGAAAGGGGTCGATAAGGTTTTGATTGACCGAACGCTTGTTGATGGTACCGCCAGGAGTATTGGTCAACTTGGTCGATTGGTGAGCAAGTTACAGAGCGGCTACGTGGCTCACTACGCCCTGGCAACCTTTATTGGTGTGCTGGTTATTATCAGCTACTTTTTCTTGAGGTAAGTAATGACACTCTCGGTCTTAATTCTGATACCGATTATTGGGGCAATTATCGTGGCTGTTTTGCCCTCTGAACGCAAAGATGCCATCAAATGGGCGGCTTTCATCACGGCTCTGGTGGCTTTGGCCGTTTCTATACCACTTTATTTTGGCTTTGACAGTAGTCAAACCGGCTACCAATTTGAGGAAATTCGCCCCTGGATTCCGTCGTTTAATATCGGCTACCATGTTGGCATCGACGGCCTGAGCCTATTTCTAGTCTTGCTGACCACCTTTCTCACCGCCATTGCTGTCCTTAGCTCGTGGACAGCCATTACAGACAGTCTCAAAGAATATATGGCGATCATGCTGCTCATGGAAGCGGCCATGCTTGGGGTCTTTGTTTCTCTGGATCTTTTCCTGTTCTACCTTTTTTGGGAGGCCAGCCTCATCCCGATGGCTCTGTTGATTGGTCGTTGGGGGGGAGAGCGCCGCATTTATGCCGCAGTGAAGTTTATTCTTTATACAATGGCCGGTAGCGCCTTGATGCTGGTGGCGGCGTTGGTGGCTTATGCCTGGGGTGGGACGTCTGACCTGCCGGAGTTAGTAGCAAATTTGAATCTGCCGGTCAATCTGCAGATTTTACTCTTTTTTGCTTTTGGTTTAGCTTTTGCCGTGAAAGTTCCCCTTTTTCCTTTTCATACCTGGCTCCCTGCTGCTCACGTCGAAGCACCAACCGCTGGCTCCATCATCTTGGCCGGGGTATTGCTTAAGATGGGAGCCTATGGTTTTATGCGTTTCGCTATCCCTCTGTTCCCGGCAGCGGTTCCTTTCTGGACGCCTTTGCTGGTTACCTTAGCTGTGATTGGAATCTTGTATGGTGCTCTGGTTGCCCTGGCTCAAGAAGATGCTAAAAGCCTGATTGCCTATTCATCTGTGGCCCATATGGGCTTTATTGTTCTGGGCATCTTTAGTGGAGGCCAGCAAGGGATGAGCGGGGCTGTATTACAGATGGTCAACCACGGCTTGAGTACCGGCATGCTTTTCTTTATGATAGGTATTTTGTACGAACAGCGCCATACGCGCTTATTTAAGGAATATGGCGGAATTTGGATTAAAGTGCCGGTCTTTGGTAGTTTCTTTTTGATAGCGGTCTTTTCATCGGTCGGTTTGCCGGGGTTAAATGGCTTTGTGGGCGAGTTTGTCATCCTGCTGGGTACGTTTAAGGTCAATTGGGTGGCGGCAGTCTTCGGTACTTTTGGCATTGTCTTGGCCGCATGGTATTTGCTGACCGCGGTAAGACGGCTGATGTTCGGTGCCTTTAATCCAGCCAATGATTATTTAAAAGACATGAACCCTCGTGAGATTGCCATTGCGCTATCACTGGTTGTCTTCTTTTTTGTTATCGGTTTGTTCCCTAACCTATTCTTTGATAAAATTAATCCAGCTACGGCTGAACTTACAGAGTCAATAAATATATCAACCCTTGTTGCTGGACAATGAATTGGGGGTTATCATAATTACTAATCTCCAATCTCTAATCTCCAAAATGGAGTATCTATGCCGATAGAGTTTCCAACGCTAAACTTTATAGCTCTAACCCCGGCCTTGACCGTAATTGTTACAGCCTTTTTGGTCATGTTTGTCGAATTGTTTGTTACCGATAAGCGGATATTGGGGTATCTTGGTTTGTTGGGTCTTGCGATAGCCGCTCTATTTACTATTTCGCTATTTGGAGTCTCGCCCGTTCCTGCGTTTCAAAATATGATTATGAGCGATGGCTATTCTTTGGTGCTTGACCTTATTTTTATTGTTACGGCCAGCCTATCGATCTTGATTTCCTTAACCTATCTGGGTGATCGAGGATTACAACGTGGCGAATATTATGCCTTAATCCTCTTCTCTACGGGTGGCATGATGCTGATGGGGGCTGCAACGGACCTGATCGTTATTTTCCTGGCTTTAGAAATTATGTCGATTGCCCTTTACATATTGGCTGCCTTCAATCGTCAGAAGATGGGCTCCGGCGAGGCCGGAATGAAGTATTTTGTCCTGGGTGCTTTTGCTTCGGCCTTTTTTCTTTATGGAGTAGCTTTAGTATATGGGGCCAGCGGCTCCACAAATTTGAATGCTATTGGCAGTTGGTTCAACTCTAATCAAGCCAGCTTGAGCGACCCTATCGCCTTGGTTGGTTTAGGCTTATTGTTAGTTGGCTTCGCTTTCAAAGTGGCGGCTGTACCCTTTCAATGGTGGACTCCTGATGTATATCATGGTGCACCCACATCGGTAACAGCCTTTATGTCGGTGGGGGCAAAAGCGGCTGGTTTTGCCGCACTCATCCGGCTATTGATGGTTTCTTTTGGTAACGAAGTCTTCATCCTCGATTGGCAGATTGCCATTCAAGCCTTAGCCGTCATCACGATGACCGGCGGCAATATAGCCGCGCTGGCTCAGAAAGATATAAAGCGCATGCTGGCCTATTCCAGTATTGCGCATGCCGGATATATTCTAGTCGGTGTAGCCCCTGGTACGATAGATGGTGTACAGGCGGTCCTCTTTTACCTGATGGCGTATGCCTTTATGAATATCGGCGCATTTGCGGTGGTAGCTGTTTTAGAACGACGGGTGGCTATCGGTTCGAGAATTGGAGCGTATGCCGGTCTTGCCACACG
>Ga0210124_1001113_pt1 | contig 12034 bp, 7 predicted proteins | sample Muzzi_PWC_D2_FD_185554 | JGI IMG/M metagenome (GOLD analysis project Ga0210124, IMG submission 185554) | Wetland microbial communities from San Francisco Bay, California, USA, that impact long-term carbon sequestration - Muzzi_PWC_D2 (SPAdes) | ecosystem: Environmental > Aquatic > Marine >... | reverse complement strand
GCAGCAGCCGCAAACGGCTCCTCCTCTACGGCACGCTCATCTGGAGCGTGGCGATGTTTCTCACCGGCACGGCTCAAACCTATACCCAGCTTTTTGTGTTTCAAATTATTACCGCTGTCGGGATTGGCTGTATTGCTTCGGTGGGCTTTAGCGTCATCAGCGATTTTATCTCACCGGCCCGGCGCGGTCTGGCGATGAGTTTATGGGGGCTATCGCAGGGCGGCGGCGGGGGGACCGGCGCTCTATTGGGAGGTTTGTTGGGGGCGCATCACTGGCCCCTGCCTTTTTTTGTGATTGCGGCAGCGGGCCTTGTTTTCGCGGTGCTATACTTCTTTACTCTGGAACCGGAACGAGGCCGTTCCGAACCGGAATTAGCCTCGGTTTTTGAGGCAGGCGGCCAATACCAGTATCTTATCCAATGGTCCGATGTCCGGTATATCTTAACAAAACGTTCCAACATTTGGTTGATGGTACAGGCTTTTCTGGCGACCTTGGCCTATGGTTCGCTGATTTGGATGCCTCGTTTATTCATTGCTCGGGTTGAGGCTGCGGGCTATACCTTAGAGACGGCCACAATTGCTGGCAATTTATATTCGTTGTTGTTTCAAGCGGGCTTTTATTTTGCGATTTTGGCCGGGTATTTGGGCGACCGGTGGCAGCAGCGCTCGTTGGGAGGACGGGCCAGACTGGCGATGATCGCTACCTTGGCCGCCGTACCCTTTCAGATTGCTGTCTTTTTCATTCCGTTACGTGATTTAAATCTTCCAGAGCAGAGTGGCGTTGTGGCGGTGAGTCTGGCCACGCTGATGAGTATCGTCACCAATCCCTGGGTAGTGACAACATTTGCGCTGGCTTTAGTGGCTGTGGCCTTTTCCTCGGCTGATATTGCTAACCGGCGGGCGCTTCTGACGGATGTCAACCTGCCGGAGCATCGAGGGACGGCGGTTGGATTGCTGACTGTGTCTATAGGCATAGGTTTGGCGATGGGCAATGCTTTAGCGGGGATATCGTTTGACTATTTTGCCGTTGCCCGGCAGATTGGCCCACCGATGAACTATGCAATGGGGTTAGCCCTCTTTCAACTGCTTTTTATACCGGCGGGCTTGGCCTACTATCAATTAACAAAAACAACCGCTCCAGATATCGCAGAAGTTAAGCGAATATTGACGGAGCGGTCGGGAAAAATAAGGCTATGAGTTAGCAGGGAGAGATAGTTACGGGGTTAACCCCGTAACTATCATTTTCTCCTCTAATTTTTGTTTTCAAGGTTGGGAGTCTTCTCGATAAGTTTTTTCACATGCGTTACTAATTCATCGAGGCGGGCGGGTTTGACTAAGTAATCATTAGCCCCCTCAGCGATGGCTCGCTTCACTTCATCTGAGTCGACCACAGCCGAGAGTATCAGAATGGGAACCTGGCTGAATGTTCGGATCTCTTTACAGACCTGCCAGCCATCGACACCTGGCATCATCAAATCCAGTACAACGACATCCGGGTTCAGTTGCTGCGTAGCCTGGATTCCATCCGGGCCGGAATTGACCGCAGTCACATCAAAGCCTTCGGGCGGCAGGACAAGCTCAAGCATATCCGTTATACCAGGATTATCGTCAATAATCAGCAATTTGGTCATCATAATACCCACCCCACGATTGTACCGTTGGTCTAATGGAAATAGTCTCAACCAAAGAGATTTGAGGTTGCATATCCAATATTAGCTAACCAACACTACTCTGTAAGCAGATTAACAAATAAATCCCCGACCACTCCCAACCCTATTTTCCCGGATAGAGTCCAGAATTAGTTCGGATTTTCGCGCGTTTAGGAATAAGATGACAACACGCACCACTCTACCTTGTTAAGGATCAATCGATCCTTCCTTCCATATACTATTATACAATAAAATTGCTGTAAAAACATAACAATATTGTTACAATTATAAAATGCCACTATAATCTACATATTGTGACTGATTTCGTTAATCTGCCCTCTAAACGAAACCTGGATCGAAGGTAATGAGAAGAGCAAAGACAAAACCGCCAATCTATGTCGCTATCGGGGCTGTGGCCAGGGGTAGGTTGGGTTGAGCCGAAATTAAAATTATGGCCGCGCTAAATATTGGGTTTCACTGGCCTTATTTGGCCCTCATATTGGGCGAAACCCAACAATTATGGACCTCCAATGGCTCTTTGTCTCTGTTCAACCCAACCTGCGATTAATTGTCGAACTGAGGCTAATAAAGTTCAAAATCAGGAGAAATTAAAATGTCCACTCTTGTTCAAGAAAAAGTAGAGCAAGCGATTGGAATTCTACAAGAGAAAGAAATCGACTTGTGGTTGACCTTTGTGCGCGAAACCACCGCCGGAGGCGACCCGGTGTTGCCACTGATTTATGGTCATGACTTAACCTGGCAGAGTGCTTTGATGTTGAGTCGCTCTGGCGAACGCATCGCTATTGTGGGGCAGTTTGAAGCGGAGACGGTTCACCGAACCGGAGCCTATGATTCTATCATTCCCTACGATCAATCCATCCGGCCCCAATTACTCGAAACCTTAAAGCAGCTCAATCCACAGAGCATCGCCATAAACTATTCGCGTAATGATGTTCATGCCGATGGCTTGAGTCACGGGCTGTTTCAGCTACTTATGGACATCTTGCAAGATACACCCTTTACCGAGCGTCTTGTCTCTGCCGAAGCCATTATCGCTGCGGTACGTGGTCGCAAAACCCCCAATGAAATTGAGCGGATTAAGGCTGCCGTTGAGGTAACGGAGCAAATTTACCAACGCACCTTCGATTATCTCAAAGTGGGGATGAGCGAGAAAGAAGTGGCCGCTTTCATGCTTGCTCAGGTAGCCGAATTGGGCTTGCAAACCTCTTGGGAGGCTGAGCAGTGCCCCATGGTCAATGCCGGACCCGACTCCGAAGTGGGGCATGTCGGGCCTACCGATTTGAAGATAAAGCCCGGCCAACTGATTCATTTTGATTTTGGGGTTATTAAAGATGGCTATTGCTCGGATATTCAGCGTATCGTCTATATGTTGGCTCCCGGCGAAACTGCGCTCCCAGAAGCCGTCCAACGGGCTTTCGATACCGTTGTTCTGGCGAATAAAGCAGCCGTAGCCGCGATGAAACCCGGCGTACCGGGTAAAGAGATTGATGCGGTGGCTCGCGACGTTATCACCGATGCCGGTTATCCCGAATTTATGCACGCCACCGGCCACCAATTGGGCCGGACTGTTCATGATGGAGCCGGGATTTTAGGCCCGGAATGGGATCGTTACGGCGATACCCCCAATTACCCCCTGGAACCGGGCCAGGTGTTTACGGTTGAGCCGGGCTTAAGTGTTCCTGGGTATGGCTATATCAACCTTGAGGAAGATGTGGTGGTTACGAAGAATGGGGCCGAGTTTTTGAGTACCCCACAAACGGAGTTGATTTTACGGTAATATGACCTTTGAAGTTGAACTCAAGGCCCGGCTGGCTGACCCGGCAGCGATTGAGGCTCAAGCAGTCCAGTTGGGTGTCTTTGAAAAAGAAACCTACAAAGAAGATGTCTATTTCCGGCGGCGTGATGAAAACAGTTCCACACCTGCTGATCGTTACCGTTTGCGTCGGGAAGGTGAGCAGACTATTGTTACCTTTAAACAAAAGATGTTGCTGGATGGGATCGAGGTCAATGAGGAGGTGGAATTTGCAGTGGATGACGCCCACGCCTTTTTTCAATTCACCGACCGCTTTGGCTTTGACCCCTTTGTGGTCAAGCGTAAAAAGTCGCGGGTGTACCGGATAGGTCGGGCGCACGTTGAATTGAACGAAGTAGAGTATTTGGGCCACTTTGTCGAGATTGAGATTTTGTGCGATGAAGAAGATCAGGTGGCCGTCGCCCGGATAGAAGTGGCTCGTTTGCTCAATCAATTAGGGCTATCAACCGAGGACCTTGAGCCGCGTTTTTATATAGATATGCTTCAAGAAGTTCATCCGGTACAGTACCGATTTGTGAATGACAGAACCCTCGATTGGCCGTTTGAGGAAATAAAGTGATGGCTGAAGAACAGAAAGTTACGGGTCGCGATTTGATTCAAGAAGGCTGGCAGCCGGGTCCGGTGATGGGCGAGGCGTTGGCTATCGCCGAAACATTGCAGAATGATGGTCTTGAACGGGCCGAAGTTTTGCAACGATTGAACCAGGTACGCCAAGCCCCCTTTGACTACAAGAGCGATGCTTTATATGGGGTTCTGGCCCAACGACTCATCGAACTGGAACAGCACTCCCCAGCCCAACCCGGAATCCGCGATGAGCCTATCTCCTATCGAATGTGGGGTGAGGATTTTGAACCGCAAACGCTGCAACAGATGGAAAATGCGGCTCATCTCCCGATTTCTCAGGCTGGAGCCTTAATGCCCGATGGACATCCCGGTTATGGCTTGCCTATTGGGGGGGTCTTAGCCACCGAAAATAGTGTGATTCCCTATGGCGTGGGCATGGATATTGCCTGTCGCTTGCGCTTGAGCATTTTTGAGGAATCCCCGAATATTCTGACCGCCCAACGTGACCGGTTTCGCAAGGCGTTGACCTTCAATACGCGATTTGGCCTTGGCAAGCGTGATGGTGAGTGGCATCCTGGTGAACGCCGGAACCACCCGTTGCTGGATGATCCACGGTGGGAGGAGAGCGCCATTTTACGCCGGTTGCATGACAAAGCCGTGCGACAGATGGGAACCTCTGGTACGTCGAATCACTTTGCCGAATGGGCGGCCTTAACCGCCCTAGAAGATGCTCCCCAGTTAGGCTTGCAAGCCGGTGACACCCGTCTTTGTTTTGTCACCCATTCCGGCTCGCGGGGGATGGGAGCGACGATTGCGCAGGAGTATACGCGCATCGCCAAATCGCTTCACCCCCAACTGCCGAAGAAATATCAAGAACTGGCCTGGCTTGGTTTGGATGGCGAGGCCGGTCAGGAATATTGGCTGGCGATGAATATGGCCGGAGATTTTGCCTCGGCCTGCCACCAAACGATTCACCAAACGGTGATTGCTGCGGCTGGACTGGAGACCGCTGCTTTTGTGGAAAATCATCATAACTTTGCTTGGGAAGAAGAGCATCAAGGCAAAACGCTGGTGGTTCACCGTAAGGGCGCGACACCCGCTGGGAAGGATGTTTTAGGGGTTATCCCCGGCACGATGGGTGATAAAGGTTATATTGTGGTCGGGTTAGGTAATGAGGGTTCGCTCAACTCATCGAGCCACGGTGCAGGCCGACCCCGCTCTCGAACTGCCAGCAAACAGATGATTACTCGTCACCAGCGTGATGCCTACTTGAGACAACGTGGCATTGAGCTGCTCAACCCTGAGGCCGGTGTTGATGAAGCCCCTCAGGCTTATAAAGACCCAGCCGCGGTGATGGCCCAACAGATGGACTTGGTGCGCCCCATTGCCACCTTCATGCCCTTGATGGTCATGATGGCCAGCGATAAGCAATTTGGTGGCAAAAAAGGCAAAGGTGGCAAGAAACGTAAGAGACGTCGATAAGTTTGGCCTCCTCAAAACTTTCACTGATTGATTTCTGGTTCCTACATTGAGCGTGGGAACCAGAAAATTCTAACCGAAATCTAACCAAATTCTTATGATTTATTTGACTTAAGTATGTTATAATTTAGGCAGGGACATTGTCAGTATTTGCCCCCAACATTTCCAATCTCATTATACCTCTAAAAAATAATACTTTCTCACCCAACGGTAAAGGAGGGACATCCGATAACACCACCATCTACACCATCCATGTCACCTTGGCTACCATTTTTCAGGCCCGCTCCCGTTTCCGAATACACTTTTGAGCAGACAACTTAAATAACCAATAGCGATATACCTAACTCAAGTTACCACCCTACTTGAGTAACTAAAAAAGACACCCGGTTTTTCCAAAATAGAGTCTCAATTTATCTCACGTCAGGCTCTATTCCAAATAAACCTGGCGTAATTCCGTAAAAACCGGGTGTCTAACACAAGGGGCGGCAACTTAGGTAATCTAAATAAAAATAGGGGGATACCACGTAACCCACCAAGTCCGTTTGGTATCCCCCATCTAAACACAACCAACAGAGCCAGCCACCTTGCGGTGGGTGTCTTCTGCTTGCTATGCCTTTTTTATTTTACATCAAAAACTGCCGAAATACACTAATCAGCGAACCAGTTTTGCACCTGGACAGGTGGCTAGGCGATGTTATGTAGTTAAGAGTTGACAGGTTTTTAAACGTGTGGTTTTGGGAAACTTATTTTCAAGGGAGTTGAACAGCGCTTGTGGCACAGCAACGATTGGAGGTGAATATGGGGCTTTTGTATATGGTCGCCCGGACAACCTAGCAGTTTACCCTACTAAATCATTTTTCAAAGGAGATGGAATCATGAAGAAACGACTGTTTTTAGCCCTATTTTTACCCCTATTTACCCTTCTACTCTTATTTACCCTTGTTAATCAGCCCGTCTCGGGACATCAGAGTGCGGCATATTACAACAGCATCTTTTTGGATTCTTTCGAGGAAAATCCCGACTGGATGATGAAGTTGAATGACAACTTCAAACTCAGCGAGTTATCGATACCCGGAACCCATGACACTATGGCCGTCTCCTTCCCAGTTCCGGTTGTCGATCTGTGGATTCGGACTCAAAGTATGAGTTTATCCTCGCAATTGAACCGCGGGATTCGCGAATTCGATATGCGTCTCTGTTACTTCAATGATTTGGGGGGGTTCAGGATGTATCATGGTGGTATTGATCTCGGCACAGATTTTCGCCATGATGTACTCGACCCCATCAATGCATTTCTACAAGATCACCCTTATGAAGTAATCTTCATGGGCGTGAATAAGGATAGTGGGCTGATAGATCCAGCGGACAATACTAGATTTCTGATTGATTGTGGGGGTGATTCTGCCGGTGATTTTGCCAACGGATTTCGAGACGTTATGGAAACTTATTTGCAAGACATTGAAGATGATGAAGATAATATAGATAAAGTCGGCCAGGTCTGGATCCCATCCGGTGCCCCAGATCCCAACAATCCTACGCTGGGAGAGGTGCGTGGGAAGATTGTTATCCTGCTAGAAAAGAAACTCAGCGGCCTGACGAATTCTGATGGCCATAATTGGGGCATCGTAGTAAAAGACCAAAGCAACGCCGGCAGCGTGTTTGAGATAGGGAACAATTGGGAGCTAACCACCAGGGACGAGGCATATGAGAAATGGGATAACCTGCTATCCACTCAACCCATAACCCCTGAGATGAGGGATATAAAGCACATGCTTGAAGCGGCTGACGGGTCAACAAGCAACGATATTTATCTGAACGCTTTGTCTGCATCAACTGCATTCCCCACCATTTGTGGAACAGTTTCACTCGACGAGAATTCTGACTGGGTAAAATGTATGTTAAGTTACAACCCTGTTCACCCTGCCTTCATCGCGAGTGGTCATGAATTTCCTTATTTGAACATCTCTTCGCGCCTATGGACAGGAAATATCACACAAAATTGTGATGGCTGCTTTCCTATAAATCCATTTGATCCGCGGCCCCCAATTAAATGTGATCAAAACAAAGGCAACTGCTATGAAGATTGGCCTCATAGAACATGTTATTTTGGCAAGATTGTTAAACTAATTGATTTTCCTGATCCTATACCTGATCTTTATGGTCCTACAATTGTAAGCCGGCAATGTATCCTCTATGAAGGGACTAATGTTATGGCCATGAATTATATTAACAGTGGAAAGGTAACGAACAAGGTTGGGATCGTCACGGCGGACTATCCCGGGCCCGGTCTGATTGAGGCAATTATTGGCCTTAACGACCCTGCTAACCCTGTCCCGCCCGTGGTGGATATACCCAAACCCGTACCCGACCCAGTCGAAGAGGGCAGTTCGTTCCATGCCGAGGCTACTTTCTTCGACCGCAACGCAGAGGACACCCATATCTGCACCGTGGATTACGATGACGGCAATGGGCCACAGCCTGGAGATACCGCAGCCATCGTCAATACCTGTATCGGCCCGCCGCGTATGTTTGACGATGATGGCGACTACCTGGTGACTATTGAGGTCACGGATAACACTAACCTTAAGGGTACGAACTCCATTTCGATTCCGATCGGTAACGTTCTGCCTGCGGTGGAGGCCGGGGACGACCAAACGGTGAACGAGGGAGATCTGGTCAGTTTGGCTCCGGCCACCTTCACCGATCCGGGTATCCTGGACACGCACACAGCCACCATTGATTGGGGGGACGGCACAGTTGACGTCACCCCCGGACTGACAGAGCCATCCGGTGGAGCAGACGGCACGGTCGCTGGCAGCCACATCTACGCCGATAATGATGATTCCCCCTACATTGTGACCGTCTGTGTCAAGGATAATTTTGATTATGGGGATCCTGAGACGGGCAAGGTTTGTGACTTTCTCGTTGTCACGGTCAACAACGTCGCCCCCACCGTGGAGACCCCCACCGTCGCTCCCGAACCATCGGATGAGGGCAGTCCGGTCGCTGCCTGGGCTACTTTCAGCGACCCTGGCGGCGCTCACGATCAGCCTTATACCTGTGAAATAAACTATGGTGACGGTGGGACAGATAGTCTCGTCGTCGACCATTACGGCGATTTTTGCGACTTCCTCCCCTCACCACATATCTATGTTGACAACGACAACTACCCGGTCACCGTTTTCGTGACAGACAAAGATGGCGGTGTAGGCCAGAAGAGCACGACCCATACTGTCAATAACGTCGCGCCGACGGTAGTGGCCGGGCCAAATCAGGAGGTGAACGAAGGAGATGTCGTCTCCTTGGCCCCGGCCACCTTCACCGATCCGGGTATCCTGGACACGCACACGGCCACCATTGATTGGGGTGATACCACCAGCAGTGATGGTGGGGTGACCGAGCCATCCGGCTCGACAGACGGCACGGTCGATGGCAGCCACGTCTACGCCGACAATGGCGTCTACCCCGTGGAGGTCTGTGTCACCGACAACGATGGGGGGGTGGGCTGTGACAGCCTGACTGTGACCGTCAACAACGTCGCGCCGACGGTGGAGGCCGGGTCAGACCAGGAGATCAAGGAGGGGGATGAGCTGTTCTTAGAGCCGGCCACCTTCAACGATAAGGGTACGCTGGACACCCACACGGCCACCATTGATTGGGGAGATCTGTCACCTGAGGATGTTGGTGTTGTAACCGAGTCACCGTCTGGGCCGCCGGGCAACTCGAACGGGGCTGATGGTAGTGTCGCCGGAAGTCACGTCTACGTCGAAGATGGTCTCTATGTGGTGACTGTCTGCGTCGAGGACGATGACGGCGCCAAGACTTGTGATATGTTTAATGCTGTCGTCGAAAATGTTCCGCCTATCGTGGAGGCCGGGCCAGACCAGACCATTAACGAGGCCGAAACCGTGGTCTTAGCGCCGGCCACCTTCACTGATCCGGGCATCCTGGATACGCATACGGCCACCATTGATTGGGGTGAAGGGACGGTTGAGGCGGGCCTGTTAACCGAGCCATCTGGTGAGACACCCGGCACGGTTGCCGGGAGCCATACCTACGGTGATAACGGTCTCTACACTATTACCATCTGCGTCACCGACGACGATGGAGGGGTAGGCTGTGATTTCTTCAACGCCACCGTCAATAACCTTAATCCGACGACGGCTTTGGACACCAGCACAGCCATCCCTATGGACGGTGGTGATGTGTTCCTGGGTCGGCGAGGGGAAGAACAGGACTTCAGCGCGGACGGCAGTGACCCCGGCTCAGATGACCTGACCTTCAACTGGAGCTTCCCACCCTCCGCTAACGGGGCCAGCACGATTTACTACAACGATGGCGCGAATCCTGATCCTTTCCCCAGCCCCGCCGGAATCTTCCCCTTCAACGCTAGCGATGGGAACAGTAGCACCTTCGATGCGCCCGGGGTCTACACCGTGGAGCTAAACGTCGAGGATGATGATGGTGGCACGGCTGCGGACAGCTTGACCTTGCTCATCACCGATAATCGAGACTGTACTGGGGTCCAGGCCTTCTGGGGGCAACAATTCAGCGGGCATGGCCAGACCGTGATTGACCCTGACCGTTTACAAGCCTATCTGGACATCGTCCGCTTCGCCAGCGCCTACTTTAACGACAGCAATCTGGGCAGTCTGGACGATGCCAATGCTATCCTGGTTCCTGGCGGGGGTAGTAATCCCGATAACCGGGCAATACAGGAGGGATTGGCCGCCTGGCTCAACTTTGCCGCCGGGGGGGTGCTCTGGAATGAAACCATTCCGCATCTTGACCAGACCTTCGCGGAAACGATTGTCGATATCGAGGCTACGCTGCTCAATCCTGACGCTTCCAAGCAGGATTACAATGCCGCCATGCAAGACGGCATAAAGATTAACACCTCGAAACCAAGCCAGGCTCACTGTAAAGAGCCTGCCAAGAAGAAATAAATGGGATTAGACCGGAAACCGCTCAGCGGTGAGGCATCAACATAAGTAAAAATAGTTTTAGCCAGGAGTGCAAAACTATAGTTTTGCACTCCTGTTTTATTCTTGATGATGAGCCTTGGCTGGCGATGATTCTCTGCTTAAAATCTCTCTTATCGCATATTCCTGTTCCGGGCGGAAGGTAAAGTAACGTAACATTTCGCCGAGTAGGCCGGTGGAAATGAGCTGAATCCCCAAAATCATCGCCAAAATGCCGACCAGAAAAAGAGGACGTGTACCGATGGGGGGAATATCGGCCCCGCCAACTTCTCGGTCCAGCCACAAAATGGTCAAGTAAAACTCGATGATACCCCCAATCAAAAACATCATCAGGCCACTGGTGCCAAAAAGCCGCAGGGGGTGTCTGAGGTAGGTGGTCAGAAAAAGGACGGTAATAAAATCTAACAACCCTTTCACCGTTCGGTTGGGGCCATACTTGGAGATTCCTGTATAACGTGGGTGATGTTGCACCGGCAGTTCGGTAATTCGAAAGCCTTTACCTGCCGCCAATACCGGGATGTAACGGTGGAAATCACTGTAGAGTGGAATCTGTTGCGTCACTGCCCGCCGGTACACTTTGAAGCCGCAGTTAAAATCGTGGAGGGCTATCCCGCTGAATGTGGAAACTGCCCAATTGAAAACACGCGAGGGCCAGGTTTTATCGATGGAGTCCTGTCTGTCATGACGCCAGGCCGCGACAAGGTCATATCCTTCATTAAGCTTGTTAAGCATGGCTGGAATCTCGGCGGGATCATCCTGCAAGTCGGCATCAAGCGTGATAATAATCTCCCCCCGGCTGTGGTGAAAACCGGCAGTTAAGGCTGCTGTCTTGCCAAAATTTTGTCGAAACCCGATAACCTGGACCGACGCATCCTGCTCAAATAACTCTTTTAGGACGTTTGATGAACCGTCGGTGCTGCCATCATCAACATAAATAATCTCATAAGGTTGGTTAAGCGTGTTGAGAGTATCGGTTAATTTCTGATGGAGTAACCGCAAGTTTCCTTCTTCATTTAGCACGGGGATTACAACAGAAAGCATAAGGTTGGTCAAGACCATCTCCCTATCTTTTGCCTTTGGCAGAATGGCAGCAATATTGTACAGGTATTGCCAATTGTGGTCAATCAGGTGGTATGGTCCACTCGCGCAAAATAACGGCGCTTTCTCCGCTTTGGTCGTTGATTACCCCCAGCCGGGCAAAGGTTTCTGGGTGGTAAAAACCAGCCACGAGTCGGTAAGTACCCGCCCCCAAGTCTGGAGGTAGGGACAAGTCAGCCCCGTCTCGAATGACGGTATCGTTATTGATCAGGGTCGGCCAGCGCGATGATGGAACCTTCCCATCGTAAATGAAGTGGTCGGCTTGAACTACAGTACTGTTATTTGCATCTCGCAGGTGTACAAATACTTTGCTCCCGTAAGGGATAGAGCCTTGCCAAAATAACGTGAGACGCACCGTATCACCAGGGTTAGGGATGGGTGGGTCGGCGCTGAAGCCGAGCAAGCGTGCTCCACCAGCAAAGTCGGCAT
>Ga0210124_1001110_pt1 | contig 12071 bp, 9 predicted proteins | sample Muzzi_PWC_D2_FD_185554 | JGI IMG/M metagenome (GOLD analysis project Ga0210124, IMG submission 185554) | Wetland microbial communities from San Francisco Bay, California, USA, that impact long-term carbon sequestration - Muzzi_PWC_D2 (SPAdes) | ecosystem: Environmental > Aquatic > Marine >... | reverse complement strand
GTTTGATTTGGTCGTTGAACTTTGAGTGTCTTCATAAAGGCCATTTTCGTCAAATTAACTTAGCAATTAGAGTATAAGTAATTTAATACTCAAGCCAAATTAAAAGACCGCAGAGGTCTTCGAGAGCTCTGCGGTCTGGTTTTTTTCCCTACTGCCCAAACTCACTTCGCAACTCGGCCAGCACTTCGGGGGTGAAGGGGTTTTCGCCATTTTCCAACTCGGCCAGCCATGCCTGGCGGCGGGTTAAGACCTCTTGCCAGCCATCCTCCGGCTGCTCCTCCAGCCAGGCAACATAGGCTTGAAAATCGTCTATCGCCGCCGGATAATCTTCCAACAGGGCATAAGCCAGTCCCCGGCTGTCTCGATAGATGGGCTTGGGATCGGCCTCGATGGCTTGTTCGCAGTAAGGCAGGGCCACCTCCGACTGCTCTTCCAGAGCATAGCCCCAGCATAGCGTGTTCAAAGCCGTGCCATAGCCGGGACGCAGCGCCAACGCCTTTTCCAGAGTCGGCTCGATCTCTGCCATGGGACGGCCCTGTCTGACGTAGATATAGGCTCGATTGATATAGACTTCGGGCAGGTCTGGATTTAATTCCAGCGATTTATCCAAATCGGCCAGGGCCAGAGCCAGATTTTCATCCCCCCCGATATTCAGCCGGATAGAGGCCCGGTTGTTATAGCCCAAAGCCCAATCCGGCCTGATATCCAACACCGCCTCAACATCGGCCAGGGCCAGTTCGAAATCACCGGATGCTTTGCGGGCCTCATACGCCGCCCCCCGGTTCAAGCGCGACGAGATCATGGTGGGCCAGGCATCAATCGCCTCGGTGTAGGCGATAATGGCCTCATCCAAATCCGGCGGATCACTGTGCTGGTAAGCAATTCCCAGGTAAAAGTTGGCCAATCCCCATGTCCGCTCATCTACTGTGGTGTCATTCCGCAGATTATCGCGAGCCTGAGCCAATAATAGACGTGCCCGTTCTGTTTCGCTGCCGCGCAGATATATCTGGCCCAGGGCCATCAGAGCTAGAGAGCGCACCTGTTGGGGCAAATCGGTGTTGATGGTGGCCGATAAATCCTGCAAATCCGCTACTTGACGCTGCAAAGCCGGATCGACGAAAATATTCTGGTTATTGGGATGGGCCATCTCAACAACCACCCGACCCACATCGTACTCCCCGTAAATCACCAGGGTGGCGCTGAACTCCCGCCCGGTCTGTAAAGCCAGATTCCGATCATCAATCTCTCCAGGCCAGATGGCTATACGAATGTTTTCCAGATGGGTATTATCTACCTCTCGCTGCAGAGCCTCGGCCAAGCGCCCCGCCACGTTGTAGCCAATCTGGCTGCTGGCATAATTGGCAAAGTGAGTCACTAATATCAGGGTTTCCCCTTCTACCGCCGGTGTAATTTCTCTTGATGACTGAGAAATAATACTCACTGTGGGTGTACCGGGGTTGCCATTGTCAATTGGTCCCCAATTAAACCACCAAATCCCCCCGCCAATTATGAGCACCACTCCCACAATAGCCATTATCAATTTTGGATTTTGGATTTCGCTTGCGTGCCTGTGGCGGGATTTTGGATTTTCACCTGGGGTAGTACTTGCTTGTTCTTCTCCACCTATGTCAGTTTCATCCAGAACCCCAAGTGTTTCGACAGTAATATCTGGGGATTGCGCGGCACTTTCGGGGCGAAAACCGGCGGCTAATAAGAGCTTGTCTCGCTCCTCCGGCGATAGGCGCAGCTTGCCAGCTATAGCCAGAACGTCCTCTCGATGACGGGGCCGGGCCGTCGAGCCTTCTCGCCAGCGAAAGATAGTCTGCCGACTGACACCAATGGTTCGGGCCAATTCACTGTCGCTGAGGCCCAATCGTTGAATATAATGGTTGAGGAGTTGGTTGAAGCTTTCCATAAAAGCTTTCGACTAATTTAGAGGGCTAAGTTATTCTGGAGCTAATTTCTCAGAGGGCAAGGTGAAATAAAAGGTGGTGCCAGCCCCCTTGCTTTCGGCCCAGATTTCTCCGCCATGCCCTTCAACAATATGTTTGACGATGGCTAATCCCAGGCCGGTGCTGGTACCTTTGCGTTCACGGGCCCGGTCAATTTTGTAAAATCGTTCAAAAATGCGGGGCAGTTCATCAGGAGCAATGCCCATTCCTGTATCTGATACGCTGACTGTAACCCAGCCATCGCCATCTTCTCCATCGGATGTGGTTTTATGACTGTCGCATATCGAAACTGTCACGCCGCCTTTATCTGTAAATTTTATGGCATTGTGAAGCAGATTAATGATAACCCGACCGACCATCGTCTGGTCAACCAATACCTGAATATCCTCAGGAATATCGGTTTGTAAGGTTAGATTCTTGCGCTCAGCTTGGGGCAACAATTGGTCGATTTGAGTCTGGACAATACTCCGCAATGAAAAGGGGGCCATTCTTAAAGGAGCTTTTCCCGATTCAATCATGGACAGATCCAATACCTCTTGAGCCAATTGGCTGAGAATATCCGTTTGAGCCGCAATCTTGTCAATTAATTCAACTGCCATTTTTTTGTCGTCCAGAGCGCCATTGCGTAACGTGTCTGTCAGTAGCTGCAAAGAAGCAAGTGGGGTCCGCAACTCATGCGAGATATTCGCCACAAAATCTCGCCGTGCCCGGGTGAGATGATCCAATTCAGTCACATCATGGACGGCCAAGGCGACCGCGACCAGTTCTTTATTTTGTTTGATAGCCCGTGCCTGCGCTTCCAGATGGTGGTCTTGCCAAGAGAAGTACGTTGGCGGCAACTTTTCACCCGCCAGCGTCCGCTCAACCAACTCCTGTAATTGGTGTTGGCGGGTCCAGGTCATCAAACTGGTCCCCTTAGGATGTTTACCAAACAGGCGCTTAGCCACCTTATTAGCGCTAGAAATTATGAAGTCATTTTCGACAATAATCAGGGCTTGCGTAGCAGCGGCAAGCAATTTTTTACGCCGGGCATTGATTTCAGCCAACTCCCGCCGCGTATCAGAAAGTTTTCGGTTCAGCCGAGCCGCCTCGTTTGTTTCATGACGCCAGCGAGCTTTTAGTCGTTTATAAGCAACCCCCTGCAACGCTACTATAACCGCCAACAATACAACAACAATCCACCAACCATTAATTACCATTGTTCAATACCCCCAATACAACACTACCACTTTAGTATTGTCTTCATAACCCTATTATAAATATATAGCAATTGCGATTGACCTGTCAAACTCGAGAGCGTAAGCCAACCCCAAATAGGAGAGCGAATTGCAATTCGCTCTCCTAACATGCGCATATAGGTACACCTATTTTAGAGCATAGGCACTTCTAAATAAATTTTCCAACTCGCCGGAATCTCTCCCGACGTGACGAGATAATTGATTCGAGGGATTTTGGGTTCCCAGCCCAGCTTCATATGGGCTTCGTGAGGCGTACGATTGCCTTTGCGCTGGTTACAAAGCTGGCAGGCGCAGGCAGTATTGACCCAACTGTTCTTCCCACCCCGGCTAACAGGGATAATATGATCGATAGTGAAGTGATGTTTGGTTAATCTTTTTCCAGGTTGCCTGTCACCAGGGCGGATGCCACAATAAATACAGGTATATCTATCGCGTTGAAGAACAGCCTTTCGACTCCAGCGCACACCGCGCCGAGGTACATTCACATAATGGCGCAGTCGAATGGCCGTGGGAATACGGAGGGAATGACGGACACTTCGTAGTTCTATAGTTTCCTTACAGGCGGCCTCTACCCGCCCTTTCATAATTACGACATGGCTCGCCGCTTGGTAATCATGGCCAGTGGCTCATAGCTAGCATTCAATAATAAAATGTCGGCCATTAGACACCACTCTCAAAGGCTACTCAATTTAATCAGAGCGAGGTACTTTGTGTTTCTGTCATCACTTGGCGGGACGGGAAGTTATAGTAGAATTCATTTTCTCCCGACCCTTTTCCGAAGTAGTCCCACTTTGGAAAATTAAAATCTGAGGTGATTGATTGAGGCATAAGTAAAACGGCTTGCAAGAAGCCTTCTAAATCTGGGATGTTGTAGATATTTACCTCATATCCCCATTGATCCATTTGGTCAAAAAATTGTCGCAATTGCGGTGTATGCCATCCGATGGAGAAGCGATTAATGCCCCACGAGGTGAACATATCGAGTATCTCCTTAGCTTTTGTTGGTGTTGCAGAAATGAGGGGGGCTAAAAAGTCAACCGGACACTGAATAATGGCCCCGGAAAAGGCCGTTGCCAGTCGTCGGAAGCCCCGCTCATGGAGGGTTTCAATTTCGCTATTAAACCACAAATTTGAGTCATTAAAGTCATAGTTCGTCATCAGTTCAAGAATCCGGTCGATAACCAGCCCACCTGATTTCAAATCTAGTTTAATCCCTTTATTTCTAGGCCGTAAATGGTTCAAAGCCTGATCAAGCGGAACCCAAGTCTCATCTTTTTGAATAGGTGTCTTTTCAAAAGAGTCTGGACGCAGGATTAAATCACCATGAATTGGATCCATACGAACATCGAACTCTCCCCAGTGGACTTCAGAAGTTAAAAACTGAGTCAAATTCTCCATATCATCGATGCCATGCCAAACGAATTGGATATGCTGAGGCAATCTCTTCTCAGGAATCAGATCCGATAGATTGTATATTTGGCCGCTCACGGCTCGAGAGGGTAATGTATTTCTTTTTGATTGAAAGATAGTATCTGCATGCAGCAAGAGGATATCTTGGGCAACATCATATTCAGATACCGCCTCTAAATTAGCCGGTTCATTATCAACAAAGGCAATCACCCGATACCCTAGCTGCTGAAAATAATGAACTCCAGCGACCTTTGCTTGAGTCACCTCATCCTGTTCATTATTTTTCATATACAACAGCCTGTCATCAAAACGAACCTTGTATTCTCGGCCTAATTTATTGAGAGACCGTAGGGTGTCAACGCGAATTCTGCCAGGTCGAGCCGTGTTAAGGCCAACAAAGGTATTAGGTTGCATCTGAAACCAGCGAAGTACATCTAAGACGCCCCTAAACGGACGGTGGGCCTCGAGGATAGCCGATGAAGACCAGGCATGTGACTTATACCAATCTAAAATTCTCTCCTGTTCATCTAATTCAATTTGTAGCTCTGCCAAAAGCGGCATTACCTGATTTTCATGGACTCGAATCTCTGAAATGGTCAAGCTCTTGAAAAAAGTACTTCCAAAATTTCTATCGTAGTTTCGCAACAAGTGCCATACCATATGACGCATATCGAGAATCGTGCCATCGATGTCAAATAATATCAATAATCTGTCGTTAGGGTATTGGTGTTTTGCTGCTTCATAGTGCGAAGCAAGCTCTGTTATCCAGTTTTTCATTATTATTAAGTAAATCTCCTTTTTTTCTTTCGTCATCTTTTTTATGTTCATTGTATCGATTAACCATTAAGCCCAGGTAATTAGAAAGTTAAGAGTGCTTTAAGGCTGTGTTAAAAACTGTTAATCTTTAATTAGAGGTGATGGATTAACAACTATCCATTAGGAGGAGAGTATCTTTAATGAGGCTACCAAATAAAAGAGAGGCTCATAAAAGCCTCTCGTGGTCTGTCATCAAGTTCGGGAGTGATGCATTTTGGAGCGATACTTGCAAAAACACTACTCCCCACTACCATTGAGTTCTACCATTTCACCTGTAACCGTAAAGACCACCCGTTCACAAATATTGATGGTTCTATCGGCGGTTCGTTCCAGATTATGGGCCACCCATAATAAATAAGTAGCCTGATCGATATTATGGGGATCGGACATAATAAAGGTTATCAGTTCTCGGTAAACTTGATTGTAAAGATCATCAACGACATCATCCTCGGCGGGAAGGGCACGCGCCAACTCTACATCACGCCGTACAAAAGCATCCAGCGCTCGGTGCAGCATATCTCGCGCTTTCTCAGCCATCCGGGGGATGTCGACCAAGGGTTTGATCAACTGTCCCTCCCCAATTTTGAGATTAATGTTGGCGATTCCTTTGGCATAATCACCGATGCGTTCTAACTCGGTTACAATTTCCAAAACAGCGGCCAGTGTCCGCATATCACCGGCCATGGGTTGTTGGGTGGCAATGAGGGTTAGGGTGGCACCTTCAATCGCAAACCGCCGCTCATTAATGCGTTGATCGGCCCCTATTAAACGGCGAGAGCCATCCATATCACGTTGTTTGAGCAAATCTACCGACTCAATAATGGCTGTTTCGACCAAGCTACCCAGAACCAGCACATCATCTTGAAGCTTCTGCAATTGTTTATCAAAAATTTCTCTTGTCATTATCTTTATCCTTTTAAATAGGCGGCTAGTTTAACTTTAACTTTCTCATCTCTCCGGTGATGGAAAAGGCCGCCTAATCACAAATATTAACCATTCTCCGTGATATAGCTTAGAACCTTTGCCTGGATATCATCTCGTACACCCCGAAATATAGCCAATCTTTCCTCTTCTGTGCCGGTAACTTTGGCCGGGTCAGGAAAACTGAGATGAACCACTCGTCCCGAACCTAACCACGCCGGGCAATTTTCGGCAGCATCATCACAAACGGTCACGACCAGGTCAAGCTCTTCCTTACGGAACTCATCTACAGACTGTGACCGATTTCGTGAAATATCGATATTCATTTCAGACATAACCTTGATTGCCATTGAATGTACATATCCGGCAGGCGCTGTACCGGCTGAATACGCCTCCCACATGCCGGTCAGAAAGTGATTAACCAATCCTTCGGCCATCTGGCTGCGGCACGAGTTGCCGGTACAGAGGAATAATACATACTTTTTAGACATAGTCCAGTTCTCGATTAATCATCCAGCACAACTTTAGCCAAATCGTCCGGTAATGTAATCTTCGGTACGTTGATCTTTGGGATTTGTAAATATTTCGTTAGTTATGCCATATTCAACCAAGGCTCCGGCCCGATCGTCTCGGTCCATTAAGAAGTAAGCGGTGTAATCTGAGGCGCGGGCTGCTTGCTGCATATTGTGGGTAACAATGATAATGGTATAGTTCTTGACCAATTCCCGCATCAAGTCTTCAATTTTAAGGGTAGCAATGGGATCTAAGGCCGAACATGGCTCGTCCATCAAGATGATTTCCGGCTTGGTGGCAATCGCCCGGGCAATACAAAGACGCTGCTGTTGCCCACCTGATAGGCTCAAGCCGCTTTGATCGAGCTTGTCCTTAACCTCATCCCACAAGGCTGCCTGCCGCAGAGAATGTTCAATCAATTCATCCATGTTGCCCTTATAGCCATTGACCCGTGCTCCCCAGGCAATATTTTCATAAATACTCTTAGGGAATGGATTAGGCTTTTGAAAGACCATACCGATTCGGCGCCGCACCTCTACCGGGTCAACCTCCGGGTCGTATAGGTTTTGCCCGTGAAACATGACCTGACCTTCTACTCTGGCCCCAGGGATTAAATCATTCATCCGGTTGAGCGTCCTTAACATGGTACTTTTACCACAACCTGAAGGGCCAATAAAAGCCGTGATTTTTTGGCGTTCAAGTTTTAGGGAAACATCCTTAACCGCTCGAAAGCTATTGTAGTAGCAGTGTACGTCATTTAATTGGAGCGCGTATCTGCCATTTGGCGAAATTGGTTGTTGTTGATCGTTATCACTCATGTCATTCTCCTGCTGTAGCGGTTGCGCAATAATACAGCCGACGCATTGAGGGTCAGCAGTAATATCAATAATACGATGATAGCGGCTGCCGCAATATTACGAAATTCATCCTGGGGACGCGATGTCCACTGATAAATCTGAATTGGTAAGACAGTAAATTTCGAAAAAGGGCTACTGGGGTTAACCGTTATAAAGGTAGACGCCCCAATCACAACCAATGGCGCTGTCTCACCAATGGCCCGCGATACCGCCAGGATGTTGCCGGTAAGAATACCCGGAATAGCGTTTGGTAGCACATGATGCCAGATGGTCTGCCATTTGGTAGCGCCCAAGGCCATACCGGCCTGACGCAGTGATTGAGGCACAGCCCGGATGGCTTCCTGGGCATTGATGATAATCAAGGGGAGGATGAGCAGAGCTAAGGTCAATCCGGCAGAAATAATGGTTCGCCCATTAGCGGTAGTTGGATCGGTCGCCCCAAAAAGGGCACCACTGGTTATCGGTTCAAAGGCTCGCACAAAGATTGCCAACCCCAACATCCCATAGATAATGGACGGTACTCCGGCCAGGTTATTAATGTTCGTCTGGATAATGGCATTCACCTGCCGTAAGGTGGGGTTGCCAACACTGCCCGCATATTCCTCCAGGTAGATAGCCCCCCCGACCCCTATGGGCAGGCCAACCACCATTGTAATGAAGATCACCCACAATGTCCCCAAGAGCGCGGTACGGATGCCCGCTAATTCTGGCGTAGTTGCCTGGGGTGTGGTCAAAAAGCCCAAATGGAGCCAACTACGAAATTCAAGTTCTCCCTGAGGAATAGACTCTACGAAAGTCTCTATCTCACCCCGGTTAAAGAGAGACTCAATCAGGCTCCAGCTTTTTACCACCCTGCGCTCAACAACCCGCTCCAATACTAAGTTAAGGACGTCTTCCTGAGTCCGCTCGGCAAAGGGTTTCTCACTTTCATAGCGACGCACCAAACCCGTCGAAAGATTAGCCTCTAAAATAGCGACCAAGGTATCCTTGGGTAAATCTTCTAATTTTCTGGTGAAGGTTGTTTCGGCAAAGAAGTCCAGGGTCCCGCTATCTGCACCTGGAATAAAGCGTTCAATCTCCGTGTCAGGCCAAGCCGGATTGACATCAGACCATTTCTCAGCCACTGTAAGGATGTCTCGAAGTTCGTCTAACGTCGCATTTTGCAGGAAATCATTCTCGGTACTGACAACTACAGCCAAAGCATCTGTCGCCACATTGAACTCAAGAGGTTCTCGCTTATTTTTCTGGCAAGCTTCGATTTCAGCTCGGGTGATGGGGCGGCTGGCATTGACAATATCCGTTTCGCCATCACAAAAAAGCCTGAAGCCGCCCGTTGTCCCAACATTATCAATCTTAACAGGTCCGGCAAAACCGGCCCGCCGAAAATCTATAGCAACCTTTCTCGATAACGGATAAACAGTTGAACTACCAGCAATAGCCAGATTGTCCTCATCCGATAAGCTTTCAAAGTCTATTGTTGGCAACTCATTGCCTTGTGACAAGCCATTTGCTGCTAACCAGCTTTGCACCGTTTTGGCCTGTGCGTCGGGATGAGCTGGAAAGTAGCCAACCTCATTGACCGTTTCATCGAGATTGCTCAAGTAATAGTTGACATAAGCCGCGACAGCCGGTTTCTTCGCCATAATGTCGGCGGTAGTGTAGATAAACAAAGGCCGGGCGAAAGGATAAGTCCCACTCGCAGCCGTCTCTGCGGATGGCATCGTATTATTAATCGACACTGCCCTTAATTTATCGGCATTTTCCTGATAATAGGCATAACCGAAGAAGCCGATAGCATTTGGATTTCCTTCGATACCTTTGACCAACTCCTTGTCATCTTCGCTCGACAGCGTGTTGAGGTTGGTCAACATTCGGTCTTCTTCTACGGCCAACACCAGACTGGCCGGATCGACCTTATTCTGCATCGCCACGTAACCAAAAGAGCCAATGACGATATTGTAAATTAAAGCTGTCAGGGCGATAATGGCGACAATTGTAGCTGAGATAAAAATAACACGCCACACAAAACCCCTGCGATTACGGGTTGTAATAAATGTCTCAAGCCCGGCCCCCTCTGGATAGAGCGCTTCAGAAGGATTTGATTGCTCTGCGCTCATTCGTATTCCTCCCTAAAGTGCTTTACAACATAGCGACTGATAATATTGAGAACCAAGGTCAACACAAATAACATCAAACCAATGGCAAATAAGCTGTTGTAGTCAATCGAGTCGTAGCTTATGTCTCCACCACTGATACGGACGATATGACCCGTCATTGTCTCAGCGGAGGCAAAAGGATTGAAAGTGAAGTTAGGGCCAGCACCAGCCGCAATTGCTACAATCATCGTTTCGCCGATGGCTCGTGACATGGCCACAATGAAAGCAGCCGCCACCCCGGAGGTGGCTGCCGGTAGAACTACCTTGAGGGCTGTCTCTAGTTTGGTTGCGCCTAAGCCATAGGCTGCCTGACGCAGCGAATCCGGTACGGCGTGCAAAGCATCCTCACTCATAGAACTAACCAGGGGTAAGACCAAGATGCCCACCACGATACCCGCCGAGGCCGTGTTGAAGATCTGCACCACATTATCACCAAAGATTGCGCGTAGAATCGGCGTCATGAAGGTCAAGGCAAAGTAACCATAGACCACCGTGGGAATACCGGCCAAGACTTCTAAGATAGGTTTGATAGTGCTTCGTGCCCGTAGCGAGGCATACTCACTCAGATAGATAGCTGAAGCCAGGCCAAGCGGAAGCGCCACAAGCATAGCAATTATACTCACCATAAAAGTAGCATTCATCAGCGCCCAGATACCAAACTTACCAATGGCCGGCTGCCATTCCGTACCCAGGAAGAACTCGCGTAATGTTACTCCCTGCGTAGTAAAAAAGAGCAGCGACTCTTTACCCAACACAAAAACAATCCCAATTGTAGTCAAGATTGAGACCGCCCCACAAAAGAATAAGAAAGCTTCAATCAGGGTTTCCCCCAGCCGATAGTGTTTACGTAGCTCTGATTTTATCATTGTAGTGGTTTTGAGTGACTCTGTAGTTGGCGCTACTGCCATATAAAGTCCTCCTTATTAATAATTCGACTTGAATTAATAAGCCTCTATCTCTCAATTACTTTAGACACGCAGTATGGAAAGAGGCATCTAAAGCCTCTTCCCATACGCTATTCATTCACACTTATGGCGTTACCAAGGTTGCCAATTATTGAAGTGCCCCAAGCAAACTTGCCTTAGCGCCATCGAGGGCCTCAGTACTGGCCGGGAAGTAGCCCACATCGATGATTTCATCATTGACGTGGGTCAAATAGAAGTTGATGAAGGCTCCCACTTGTGGTTTCTCTTGGATGATATTCGCATCAGAGTAGATGAACAACGGTCGCGATAACATGTAGCTGCCATCTTCCGCACTCTTCTCGGTCGGGGCTACCCCTTCCAACGAAACCGCATTCAGCGTGTCCTGGTTCTCATTGTAATATGCATACCCAAAGAAACCAATCGCATACGGACTGCCTTGGATCCCCTGTACCAGCACATTGTCATCTTCACTCAACTGCAAGTTGCTCGCACTCAAGATCGGCTCTTCATCTTGCTCATACACCGCCTCGACAAAAAAGTCAAACGTCCCACTGTCTGTTCCTGGAATGAACCGTTGGATCGGCTCATCCGGCCACTCTGGCCTCACATCCGACCAACTCTCCGCTGTGCTGAATACCAGCGCTAACTCTTCCGCGCTCAACTCTGTTACAAAATCATTCTCCGTACTGACCGAGACCGCAATCGCATCCGTTCCGACCCGAAACTCTATCGGCTCTCGCCCAATGCTCCGGCAGGATTCCACTTCGCTGTCTTTGATCGCTCGACTGGCATTGCTGATGTCCGTCTCTCCGGCTACACAGAACCGCTCATAGCCAGCTCCACTCCCGATACTATCGATGGTGATATTCCCACTGTACCCTTCATCCTGAAATCGCTCGGCCACCCGTTCGCTCAACGGAAACACCGTCGAACTCCCTGCTGTGATGATGTCTCCCGTCACTGACAATGGGTCCACTTCTGGTAACTCGGCCATTGCCTCTGTGGCGACTGATGAACCACTATCAGATGTAGTGTTTGATGCCATTACATCTGCTCCAACTGCTTCAAGCCAGGCTACCTTGGCATCGTCAAGCGCGGCCCCACTGGCCGGGAAGTAGCCCACGTCGATGATCTCATCATCGACGTGGGTCAAATAGAAGTTGATAAAGGCTCCCACTTGTGGTTTCTCTTGGATGATATTCGCATCAGAGTAGATGAACAACGGTCGCGATAACATGTAGCTGCCATCTTCCGCACTCTTCTCGGTCGGCGCCACCCCTTC